>Ga0208135_101088_pt1 | contig 12114 bp, 13 predicted proteins | sample AntDeeMetag02WF5_FD_184757 | JGI IMG/M metagenome (GOLD analysis project Ga0208135, IMG submission 184757) | Saline lake microbial communities from Deep Lake, Antarctica - Antarctic Deep Lake Metagenome 02WF5 (SPAdes) (version 2) | ecosystem: Environmental > Aquatic > Non-marine Saline and...
AACTAGAAGAACTACATGAAACCTAACCAGGTGACAGACATGGCAAACGAACGATTCGAAAGTGTGTGGGATGCGATTGAAGACACCCCTGAAGAAGCCCTGAACATGCGCCTGCGCTCCGAGCTGATGATTCAGATCACCAGGCGCGTGAAGGAGTGGGACGTCACTCAGAAAGAGGCGGCGCAGCGCCTGGGTATCACCCAACCCCGCCTGAACGACCTGCTGAACGGCCGCATCAACAAGTTTGGCCTCGACGCCTTGGTCAACCTGACCGGTCCGGCGCACTTCCACGTGGAGCTGACGCTGGAGGACGAGGAGGCGGCTGTGGCCTGAGGCTATGCCTCCCGGGGATATTCCGCAAACCATTAACCGAAGGGGTCACAGCCGAGACAGGAGAGATGTGTGGGCAAAGCCCAGCTTGAGATCTCCCGGCTCACGCCGGCCCCTACGTCCAGCCTCAAAAAAGAAGCCTTCCGTATGCCGCCATAAGCCGGAAATCATCGTCTCCCGGTGGTGCGCTCACAAAAAGCACCGCCCCGGTGTCGTCCACCACGGCAATTTCCACCAGTTCGGCATCGTCGTCTAAGTCCGGTCGTTTCGGTGTCCACAAGGTCAGCCATTTTTCTGCCCCTTTTCTGTAGCTTCCAGCGCCGCCAGGCGATCAACCAGGCCATCACGCTCACTCTGCAACTCCGAGTTGCGCTTATGCTCCAGCGCGACCGTTTCGCGCCATTTTTCAGCCTCGCCAGCCGTTGCCTGGTGTGCGGCTTTTGCTTCTTTTCGTGACTCGGAAAGCTCGGTTTTCAGATCGGAAACCTGGCTTTTCAGGTCGTCGGCCTTGTCGGCCTGCGCCTGCGTCCTGGATTCCGCCACAGCGGCGGCCTGCTGTGCCTGCTGAGCGCTGTCGCGGGCGGTTTCAAGCCGTTCGTGATAGCTGGCAAGTTCATCTTTCAAGCTAGCCACCTGCTCGCCCCACTGGCTTTTGATTTCGGCCAGCTGGTCGGCCTGGGTTTCGATCTTTACACGGGCGGTCGCTACCTCGGTTCTCGCGGCCTCTGCGGCCCCCTGGGCCTGCTTTAACTGATCAGCTAGCCCGTTGATCTGGTCAACGCGAGCGGCGGCATCAGCGGCGGCTGTATCGCGCTCGTGTGTCAGGGCTTCGGCCTGCCCTGTCAGTTCGTCAATTTGATTTTCCAGGGCTTCTCCGGTTTCGGCCAGCTCTTTTGCCTCGGTGTGAGCCTCGGCCAGCTCAGCACGTAGCTCGGCGGTTGCCGCCTCTGCGCCCCGGCGCAACTCCCGGCCAAACGAGTTGGCCAATTCAGCCGGCAATTCGTAAGCGGCCTGCGTCACCTGGGGGCGGCTCTCACGCCACTGCGAAAGGTGGCGCTGTATGGTGTTCGGGCTGCCCGTTCCCAACCGTTCCCGTACTGCTCGGATGGTCGGGCTCTGGCCCTCGGCTGCAATCGCGTCTGCGGCGGCTTTGATTTGTTCTGCTGTAACACCCTGTCTCATATCATACCCCGTATCGTATCGCGTATTTAATATCAATACAGATACGATACGCGATATGATACATTTGCGCAAGCATATCATTGCAGGTTTTTGATACAAAAAAACCGGCGCGTGGCCGGTTCCGATTCCGTGGCTTGGGTCAGCCCAGGCTGGGGCCGCTCGGCGCGTCTGGCTCGTAGTCGTCCCGCTGCAACTGCTCGTTCCAGTCGCCCGCCGTAGGCCGCTGGCGCTCAATACCTGGCACCAGCTCGGCAATCCGTTCTGCCAGAACGTCGCCAGCCACATCGGCATCAGTGCCCGCAACCAAGGCCGCGCCCTGCGCCTGTTTGTTTAACAGTGCTGTTTCTAAAACCGCCCATTGCTCGGGGCTCGGCTGCCCACCAATGCTAATATAAGCTGCTTCATGGTCGCCGGTTTCTTGGGCATGGCTCAGGGCATCAATGGCGCTCTCGACAACAACAACCCTCTCGGCATTCCCAATGTTCGCGCTGTGCCAAATTCGTTTCTCGCCGCCTCGACTGAACCCAGTGAAGTCCTCGTTTTTCAGTTCGTAGCCGGAAAGCCCGGCACTGTCATAGTGCGGGAACACGGCATTGCCCCGGCTGTCCTGACGAATCATCCCGGCAAACCGGGGATCGGCCAGGGTTTCGCTATTAATGCCCCTGCTCAATAAATACGGGTGCCCGCCCGCTGGCTGCGGCTGCATCTGGGCAAACGCCCCCATAGCGGCCTGCCGGTCTTTGCTACTCGGTTCGGGCTTTTTAATTCGCTCCGGTACCGGCATCGGCTCGACGCCCAACCAGGGCCGCAACTCTTTACGGGTCTGGCCCAGGTTCCACCCTTTCCGGCGCTGAACAAAATCGACGATTGAGCCGTTGTCCTGCTCATCGCGCACAGAAAAATAAACGCCGTGGCCATCGGTATCGGTGGCGATAATTATTTTATCGTTGTCGCTCTCACGCCGCATCACTGCGCTGTTTCGGGACGATTCGCGCCGGTCGATCTGGTAGCCCTGGGCTGCGGCATATTCGGCCAGGTTAATGCCGATTTTGAACTGTTCTAGTTCGTCGGTTCGGTTCTCTCTCACTGCCGCAATTCCTCTGCTAAAAGCTCCGCTACTTGGTTGTAGCGTTCGATCAGTTCGTTCTGCTGATCGGCTAACTGCTGCACCTGCTGCGCTGAGGTTTCCACCTGCTGCCGCAAGCTCTCCACGCTCTCCAGCAAACGCTGCTCGCGCTGCTTCGACTCGGCCTCTGACGCCCTCAACAAGGCCACCAATTTCGTCTCTAACTCTGTCATAGCCTGACCTCAGCGTGTTTTTAATTCCGTCGCCCAATCGCCCGATTGCGTCTGAAAAATTTGTGGCTCGTTCTCGTAAATCAGAAAGGATTTGCCCTGCCCGTCCTGGGCGAATCTCACGCCCTGCGGGAGCTGGTTCAGCGTCCGTTGTGCCTGGTCGATCTGCTCCTGCATCGCTATCAAGCGGCTCGATTGCCACTGCATCAGGCCCCAGTTCGCGCCTAAGATGATCACCAAGACTGCCAGCGCCGGCAGGCTGTATTTCAGCCAGCCCCATTTGAGTGTGTTCATCGCGGCTTGCCGGTTCTCGTTCGACGATTGCCTGATTGCGTTCAGATCGGCTGATAAAGATTTCTTCATCGAGGCGCTGCCCTGCTTCGCGCTGCGCTCCAGGTTCTCGATCAATTCCGTGATTTGGTTCAGTCGGTCGCTGATATCGCTTTTGGTGGTAGCCAGCTCGTCGTTCAACCCATCCCGCAAGCTTCGAGCGTGCCTTTTCAGCTCGCTGAGCGTGTGCTTCTCGATCCGCTCCCGGGCCTGCGCCTGCTTCGTTTCGAGCTTTTGCGATAGCTCGGACATCGAATTCGTGCCCATAAATGCCCCCTTTAAGACGTAATGCTTTATCAAAACCCGCCGGCTTCACGCTGACGTAATCTTTGCCCTCTCGAGTGATCTCGCCCAGCTCGCCCAAGCGGGCGATAACCCCGGCCCGGTCGTTGACCTCGCCAGCTTCAATCCGCCACATGAGCCATTCTGTGATTTTGGTCTTCCCCTCGGCACCATATTGAAAACATAAAGGGCTGATTCCTAAAGGGTTTCGGCCTTTTTTGTTTTTGCTGTGTGCCATTTTGTGTGCCATCGCGCTCAATCTCGCAGCGATTACAGCGAAAAGATGTCAGACGTTAGCAGTGGATTACATGGCGGTCGCCAGATAGACACATCCAAGTATGGACGCCCCCGTCCGTCCGCTGCCAGGCAATCCGCCAGCTTTAGTGGTGTGATGTCAGGGAGAGACCGGCACCAGCCTTCAGATTACCCATCCCTGTTTGACTCCTTTCACAACTACCCGTCATAGTGATTACCAGAAAGTAGCCTACCGGAGTATTTGGCATAGCATTGCGTAATTGCCGCGAATGCGGAAAACAGGTCTCAATGACGGCCCCAACCTGCCCCCACTGCGGCGTCAAAAAACCGTATAAAAAGACCTTTAGCGATATGCCAAAATGGCAACAATATTTCGTCTTCTTAACACTTGGCCCTGTTGCTGTAATGATTGCTATCGGTTACGCGAATCGAGAGGATGCCGGCCTTAAACGAGTACAAGATCTTTCAGATGACCAGTACAAGGGAAAATACGAGGAATATGTAAACCTGAACGAAATCTCCCCCTCTACTGGGTACAAGAACAAAGCAACCGAATACGGTAAAAAGTATCTACAAACGATTCCAGTAACTGAAGCTTCAAAAAATCTTCAGATATATAAAAATTTGGCAGACTTTGATCCAACATCGGACTATGAAGGCAAGATAGCCCTGTATTCATTCATGGTTGATGTCAGCACGAGCTGCGCCATTTCAGCTCAAAAAATGAGCAAGGGTGTCTTAAATAACCCGTCTACGTACGATAGCCATGCACTCGGATCTGGAGGCAAATGGCTTTCACAAAATCGGTATGGTTATGTGCATTCGTTTGGAGGAGCAAACGCTTTTGGTGTGGCTACGAATTTTCAGGCCGAATATGTTTGCAACACAAACGCAGACACCAAAAAATACAGCGTTCAACGTGTATCCTTGACGAAAAACTAAAGGTTCCATACCCACCAGCCGGACGTATCCATGCGTAAACTTCTACTAGCTGCCGCACTCTTGTTGCCACTAACCGGCAATGCTGAAATTAAAGACCAATACAATATTGATAAATTCACCAAAATTCAGGCGGAAAATATCTGTCTTGCATTGGCAAGCGTTACACTGCACCCAAGCGACTATCAGGCGCTCGTGCTCCACATTGAGCCGAAAACGGCAGGCGTACTTACCCCTGAAAGAGAAGGCTATTTTGTCGTCACAGGCTATAAATACCGAAAAGATGGTGGTGTATTTATGTGTGTGTTTCGAGACTTCCGAACAAATGGCTTGATCCAACTTGCAAGCTTTGGTCATTCTGGCGGCGCTGAAGGCGACCTTGGGAATGATGTAAAACTTTTATACTGAGTGGTTCTGTTCACACCACTTTATAAAGCCATCGCATACGCGACTACGAAACTTTCGCGGTGACGGAACCAGCCCTTTTATAGTCGGGAAATATCATCAGACACAAAAACCGGCAACGTGGCCGGTCTCCCTTTTATGGTTACTCGAAATCATCAAAGTCCTCGCGTAAAGATACGCAAAAATCATCAATGGCTGGCGGTGTAGCTAACGTGTGCGTAAATCATCAGCCTCGCGCGCGCGTAATGGTCTGAAAATCATCAGACGCACATCGTCTAAGCTCGCGTTCTATGGCAAGGCGGACGAACTCTGACCGGTTCCGGTGGCCTTGGTTGCCGCCTGCCTTCATTGCGGCATCAATAGCGCCCACTGTATCGGCTTCCACTGAAACGATGAGGCGGACGGGTTCTCGAAACTTGCGGGGGTTGTGGCTCATAAGTGCGGCTCTTTGGTTGGTTGTGGTCTGGCGGTATGGCCTAGGTTCTGTGCAGTATGTGCAGTGGCCGAATATATAGCATAAAGCGATAACAGGCCGGACAATCGCCAGCCGGACATAGGCCAGTGTCCAAAACGAAAAAAATTGTCCGCCATCTCTCAAACCCGCGCTCTGTAAGGCTTACAGGCCAGACACTACCCTAGACAGACAACGGACAGCCGGGCGGGCATTTAGCCCCCCTTTAGGGGGGCTTATGTGTCCGGGTGCGATTGTCCAGTTTAAGAATCAGCAAAAACAGAATCAGTTAGGAAAAAAACCAAAAAATTACCACCAAAAAATGACCAAAAAAACCCGACTCTTTGGCCGGGTTCGTTGGTAAATGAATTACGTCATGGTGATAGTGCCTTCCTCCGATTCGATAACCAGTTCATCGTCAATTAAGGCGGTGACGGAACGGCGAAACGTACGGGTTACGGTTTCGGCTTTTTTGCCCTTATTGAAGTCGTGGCCTGTAAACGCTTCCTGCAAGTCTTCCCGCGCCGTGGAACCACCAGCATCATCTATGAGTCTAAGCACGATAGCTGCGGCTGTATCACCGCCTGCAAGCTTTGCCAGCCGTTTTGCCTTGGCTCCGTCAGTGCAAACAAGGCTCGCAATGGTTCGGCCATAAGCATCAGTAGCGCCAAGCTCCTGTTTTTCCATCTTCAGATAGATGTCAGCAAATGGGGGGGCTGCCTTAATCTTCCCGCGCCCGCCGGCCATGCTAATGGTCGCCACATCGCCCTTGGCGGACACTTCCGCCATCATGTCGACGTTACCTAACTTCGCCTGGCTACCCATCCACGTGTCACCAGATTTTGTGGTGTGGTCGATAACCAGTATTGCAGCGCCAGGAATCACGCGGCTAATTGCATTGTAAAGATTTCGGGTATAACGGTTCACGGCGTCTTTTGTGTCATCGCTGCAAGTGGCAGCAAACGTATCTATAACAACCAACTTTGGCACCATAGCGTCAGCGGCGGCTGGGCCGCTCAAAAGGGAAACAATCTGTTCTAGTTCGGCCTGCCTGCTCTCGAATTCACCCAAGCGCGCCTGATATTCCCTCAATCTCGTCTCGGCCTCTTCAGCCGCGTCTGGCATAGATGAGGCCTTTAATCTTTCAGCTGAACCACGCTCATGCTCTATTGTGAATGCCAACCTTTGGCCGGCATCAATTGATTTCTGCAACTCGTGCCCCACATCATCGAGTGACACGTTAAGCACATCTATCGCCTCTTTCAGTTGCCCGCTGCCTGAATAACGAAAAACCTGCCTGCCTTCGTACTCATCCTCTTTCTGGCTATCAATCTGTGGCCTGTTATCCGTTATTTTCAGCAGCCCTTCAACACCATGACGCTCTACCCATGCTGCGCGCCTGATATGTATGTCGTCACCGCCTTCCGCTGCAATGAACAATACAGCGCCTTGTGATACCTCTCGGCCTTGCCATGGCTTACCAGTGGCCACACTCATGGCAATATCAAGCGCGGCAAAAGTTTTATAACTGCCTGGTGCTCCATACAGCCAAGCCACAGAACCGGCGGCGATAAAATCCTGCACAATCCAGCGGGTGTGTTTTTGCTTTTCGACTATTGCGGATGAATCCCATCCAAGCTGTTTGGCAAGAATGGATGTGGAAGCCTCTTTTGCACTGGCTGGCTGCCTCATGCTGTCACCTCCGCTTGCTTCATCTCTAGCCAAGCGTCCAAATCTTTTCGGAGCACGGCACTGGAATTTGCCGCCAGCTTGAACGGCTGCGGAAAGCTCTGATCTTCTTTTGCGAGCCGCCAAAAAGTGGCGATTGATAGACCGATGTATTGTGCTGCCTGTTTCGGGCGCATAACGACGGGGTTAATTGTGGTAGTCATAGCATCAAACCTTTAAATTGACGCAGCTGCCACGGATCAGACGGGCCGATGTTGTCTGATTGCGCGGTGGCTGCGTTGAACCGGCTTGATACTGATAATGAACATGTGAGATGCACCAAAAAACATACCTCTTTTGGCGCACTCTATATGGCACTTAATCTTTGGCGTTTTCCTCGTCCCACATTTTAATGCTGTGCTCCGCTTGATCGCGCTCATGATCTTCCCATGCTGCTCGACCGCCAGGTAATAGCCGCCTAGCAGTTGTCGCGGATATACCGAAATACTGACAAGCCCCTAGAATGCGCTGGCGTTCACTGGTGCCGTTTTTGGCATCATCCACATACTCCGCAACCTCCCAAGACGTAGCAGCTACAGGTCGCCTATTTTGTGCTTCCATGCCTAGCTCCCTAAGCAGTGCAGTGCCTTGGTGCTTCTTCTCTTTTAAAGCGGTCACTTCGAAGGCTTCGGCCAAGTAATCCTCCAACGAGGGCGGCAAGCGTTTGCGCGCGCGCATGTACTCGGCGGCAATAGATAAAGCTTCTGCCGCCGTTTTGGCTTCGGTGTGCACACCAGCAATAGCATCCATGGCATCCACATCAATCGGGAAAATATCGGAACTCATGCCCTAGCACTCCCGATAGCCACCACGTTGCTGGCATTGTTCATCACATGGCGTGACCACTGTTCCATCATGTCAACACGCGCTTCCAGTCGGTCGGTGCGCTCATAGGCGGCTTGTACTTTGTTGCCAATGGTGTGAGCCAAGGCGCGCTCTGCAATATCGCCCGAGTATTTATTATCAGCCGCCCAGTTACGAAAGCTTGAACGGAAGCCGTGAGCGGTTGCGACACGCCCTGTGGTGTCACTGGTGGCGTTTGTTTTGCGTAGCAGCATAGTTACAGCGGTATCAGTCAGCAGCCCCCCACGGATGGCAGGGAACACAAGCGCGTCAGGTTGTTGATCGTCACCCTGTAGCTGTTCCTTTAGCAACTCGACAACGGCATCAGATAGCGGTACACGGTGCTCGGCGCTGGCTTTCATGCGACTAGCTGGCACCGTCCACAAACATGCTTCCAAGTCGATCTCCTGCCATTTTGCACCACGGACTTCACCACTGCGGCAAGCTGTCAGAATCGTAAACAGGAGCGCGGCGCGGCTGCCTAACACTGGCTGGCGGGTTAGGTGCTCCGACACGAAAGCAGGGACTATCTGCCAAGGCATAGCTGGCTGGTGAACGGTTACATCTTTTTGAGGCGGCAAAATTACTTGCACCACGTCCACGGGGTTAGCCTGCACTTGAGCACGCGCCCAGCAAACCGCCATCACCTTATGTGAGCGCTGTTTTACCTTGCGCGCTGTCTCCGCTTTGCCTTGCCATATAGTGGACAACATGGCGGCGAAGTCTTGCGGGGTTAATGTGTTCACTAGGCGGCTGCCAATTTTGGGGAAAGCGTGCAACTCCATCAACCTGATCCACTTATCGCGTTGCAATGATGGCTTCAGGCTGGGGCGCAATTCTGCCCAGTAATCGCGTGTCGCTTCCTCAAAGGTTGGGATGGCGGCCCGCGCCTGTTTTTCTTCCAGTGGATCACTGCCGCCAGCCAATAGCGCGCGCGCATCGCGGCCCTGCTCAATAGCCTTAGCGACTGACACATCAGGGAAAACACCAAAGCTAGTTTGCCGGCGTTTTTGAGTAACTGGGGAAACGTAACGGAATACCCATTTGCCACGCCCTTTTGTGGCTGTTGGTTGCAGCGTTAAACCGGCAATGCCGCTCGATATTGTCTTGCTATCCGGTTTGATTGCGCGCGCTTGTCTGTCGGTAATCATGCCCTCTCCCGTGTGCCATTCTGTGTGCCATTTATGCCATTCTGTGTGCCATCTTGCACAAGATTGAATGATACACGATGAAACGGGAAAAACACTAATGTCAGTGATAGCGGGGGTTTCAGGGGTGATAATAAGTTTTAATGATACGCCATGATGCTGCTAAAAGGTGCCTCGCCTCGGCCCGCTCTTCCAAATGCGGCTTCCCGTAGGTTCTATCGTTCGTTTTCGCCTGCGCCCGGTCCGGGTCGTCGGGTCGCGCCCAGCCCTGCTCGTAGTTCCACGCATCGCGCAAATGGTCGTAATATTTTGCATGACCTGGTGGCGCTATATTCAGCGCCTTGCCGGTGGTCAGTTCCTGCCGAGGCACAACCATGTGCAATTCTGTGTTGCCCTCATGGGTGTGGCGCACCCATAAAATGTCGTACTGATCGCGATCGAGGCCCGCGAATGCCAGGGCCTCGAAATCACCCATCACCTGCTGCTGCTGGGCCTCGTTCGGTGAATCCTCGGCGGCGAACGCAATCACGCCGCTGGTGTATCTGTTTTTGTGATGACAGGTGTCAATCAGCGCCCTGGTGGTCGCCGGATTGCCGCGCAAAACCTCCGGGGGCGGCTGGCGCTCCAACAAAACGGGGTCTCCGTTTTCCTCCCTAAGCGTCGCTCCATTTTCGTCGATTTGGCGCACGTGATCAGAGGTGAGGTATTCGGTCGGGCCACGGCCACCGCCACGGCCACGAGCGAAAAATTTAATCAGCATCGGCCACCTCCGACTTGCGAGGGCGGGGCGAATGGTCGGCCCGGATAGCGGCCAGCTCGCGCTCCAGCGCGATCAGCGCAGCCAGCACCTGCCCCGCCTCGGCGTCGGATTTGTAGGTGTTCGCCCATCGGCCAACCTGGTTCAGGTTGTTGCCGATGCGGCCCAGCTCCCGGATCAACTCAGGATCGACGCGTTTCACCGGGACCGGTTTTGGTTTTGTCTTATTAGACAACCGCGCTTCGCCCAACTCCTGCCGGATCAGGTCGGCCAGACTCAAACCACTGACTGCCGCTAAATTGTGCCAGGCATCCCGCTCACCCGGCGATACCTTCACATGAACCCACTTTTCACGTTTCGACATTCTTTTTCCTACTGCCCGTAGTAAGCCGCAGAGCGGCAAAGAGCGCGGCTTGCCGCGTCATCATTGGCTTTTCTGTGGTTTTGGGTCCATTTGTGGGGTGGGGGATTGAAGGGGGCGACGCCCCCTCACCAGTCCCGTTAGCGTAGCTAACGGGTAGGCTGGCTTAATTACTTAATATTAGCGCTGTTCCGTAGGAACCGCAACTTTTTACGGCCCTGCGGGCGGCTTTTGGGCAGTAGGAAAAAGAAGGTTTTCGGCAGTGTTCTAGGGAACTCATGGTGGTAGTAGCGAGTGGATCGCTAGTTCCTGACTGCTCAGTTGCGGCTTGCACCGGCCCGGCGGCCCGGTTTCATCCGGGCCTGTATAGGGCCAGAGGCACCCAATGGGTGCCGCCATACGTGCTCAAATTCCGAGTTATCCACAGTCCTGGGGCCGGACTCTGCCCTTTTAATACCCTTTTAATTACTTTTACTACTTTTAGCCTCAAAATTTCTTATTTTTTTCAATTGCTTAGGTGACCATTAAGGGACAAAAAGGCGGTCATGTGGGGACAAAAAGGCGGTCATGTGGGGACAAAAAGGCGGTCAATGAAGGGACAAAAAGGCGGTATTGTGTGACACGCAAAGTTACGTGTACCATTATAGATGTTGAGACGAGGGGGTTTACGTGTCCGAAAAAGATCTGGTTGTCAAAAGCAATGCCTTAATGCAGGCGGCGTATAGTCTCACGCTCGCAGAGCAAAAAATTATACTCTCGGCAATAACTCAGGTTCGCCGGGATGCAACAGTCACTGATGACAAGCTCTACACCGTTACCGCTAACGCCTTATCTGACATGAGTGGCTTTAAAGCAAAGCACGAATACGAAGCCTTGAAGGAAGCCGCCGAAAAGCTGTGGGAGCGAACCCTGGTGGTGCATGAAAAGCCCAACGGACAAGGCCCCGCTGCGAGAAAAACACGGAAAATGAGGTGGGTTCAGGAAGCCGTTTATCTAAATGCTGAAGGGGCGGTACAGCTCCGGTTTAGCAAGCCGATCCTTCCATATCTCACAGCGTTATCAGGCGAGTTTTCCAAATATCAACTTCAGTACATAGCGGGCATGAGAAGCAGCTACGGCGTGCGCCTTTACGAACTATTGATCCAGTGGCGCTCTATCGGTGAGCGAGAAATAGACATCAACTGGCTTAGGCAAATATGGTTGCTGGACGATAAATATTCATCAATCCGTGATCTGAAAAAGCGAGTCATCGAGCCCGCAGTTGCAGACGTCAACGGACACAGCGACCTATGGGTTAAGTGGGGCCAGCGCAAAACTGGACGCCGCGTCACCCACCTGCAATTTCAGTTCGGCCCGAAAAGGGACAAAATGGCGGTCAAGATAACCAATGACCAGATCGCCGACCAGGCCCGCCCCGGCGAGACATGGGACCAGGCCAAAGCGCGGCTGCGCGGTTAGTTTTTCAGAACATAGCAATGCACCAAAAACCACCGTCTTGAGGCAGCAGCTCGAGCAGGTGAAGGAACGGCTAAATATTATTGTATAAAAAGGTTTTTGTATTAGAATACTTTTATATTATTGTATAAAAAAGTTTTGTATTAGAATGTTTTTGTATTATTAAATAAAGAGGTTTTTGTACTATAATATATTTATATCATTATATAAGAGGTGGGTCGTGATCGTTTTGGTTGGCAGTGAAAAAGGCGGCGTCGGAAAAAGCATGGTCGCCGCTCATGCGGCGGTCCGACTGTCGATGACCGGCAAGGCCACCTTTTTGGCCGATGCCGATCCTCAGCAAACGTCTTTG
>Ga0208135_101094_pt1 | contig 12040 bp, 8 predicted proteins | sample AntDeeMetag02WF5_FD_184757 | JGI IMG/M metagenome (GOLD analysis project Ga0208135, IMG submission 184757) | Saline lake microbial communities from Deep Lake, Antarctica - Antarctic Deep Lake Metagenome 02WF5 (SPAdes) (version 2) | ecosystem: Environmental > Aquatic > Non-marine Saline and...
TCCGCTACACTTTCTGACCAGCCGGGGAGCACAACTACCATGCTACGCAAGCTTCACTCGCTACCCGGCCTGATCGCCGCGCTGTTCGCCATTGTTCTCGCAGTGACCGGTGCTATCCTCTCGTTCAGCCCGGCGCTCGAGCGGGCGAATGCCAGCGTGCCCGCCGCCGGGCAGGTCAGCGTCGCCGAGCTGGCGGACACGGTGGCGAGGCACTACCCGGGAGCCGAGCAGATCAAACGCACGCCCTCGGGCACCCTTATCGTCTATTATACCCGCGACGGTGACGTAGGCGCCGATCGCATAGATCCACGCACCGGGCAGGCCATTGCACCCTATGCGCCGTCGTCGTTCTCGCGCTGGGTAAAAAACCTGCACCGCTCCCTGCTGCTCGACACGCCCGGCCGCATGGTTGCTGGCATCACGGCGCTGGCGATGATCGTACTGACGATCTCCGGCACGCTGCTGCTGGCCGCTCGGCTGGGCGGATGGCGCCAGCTGCTGCGCCCCATACGCGGCACCTTGAGCCAGCGGCTGCACCTCGAACTGGGGCGGGCGGCACTACTCGGCCTGCTACTTTCGGGGCTAACCGGCGCCTATCTCTCCGCCACCACTTTCGGCCTGGCCCCCGAGGGCGTGGAAGCCGAGCCCGACTTTCCTCTGGAAGTCAGCGGCGGCACCCCCGCCGCCATCGATACCCTGCCGGTTTTGCAGGCAACTGACCTGAACGACCTGCGAGAGCTGGTCTATCCCTATCCGGATGACCCCACGGACATGTATTCCCTGGAGACCCATCAGGGCGCCGGGTTTATCGATCAGGCCAGCGGTGAATGGCTGTCCTACCAGCCCCACGACGCCACTCACAGCGTTTATGCGCTCATCTATCAGCTGCACACCGGCGAAGGGCTTTGGTGGCTGGGTCTGATTCTCGGCCTGTCCGCCCTGACGGTGCCGGTGATGGCCATAACCGGCGCGATGATCTGGTGGAAACGCCGCCGCTCGCGGCCGAAAATCGTCGCCAACAGCGGGGCGAACGCCGCGGACAGCGTGATTCTCGTCGGCAGCGAAGGTAATACAACCTGGGGCTTCGCCAAGACGCTGCACGATAGCCTGACCCAGGCGGGGCACCGCGTGCACACCGCCCCAATGAACCAGCTGGCGTCGCGTTATCGCCATGCAAAACGGCTATTCATCCTCACCGCGACCTACGGCGATGGCGACGCGCCGGCCTCGGCCAGCCGGTTTCTGACGCGGCTCGACAACATCACGGATACGCCCCAACTCCCGGTAGCCGTGCTGGGCTTTGGCGATCAGCAGTTTCCGCAGTTCTGCGGGTTCGCGAAAAAAATTGAGGCATCGCTCACCGCCAAGGGCTGGCCGCTGTTGCTGCCGCTCGACACCATCGACCGGCAGTCAGGTCAGGCGTTTACCCGCTGGGGCAATGCGGTAGGCAAGGCGCTCGGCACTAAGCTAGCGCTAGTTCATACGCCCACCCGCCCACGCACCACGGCGCTGGCCCTTGCCGAGCGCGTGGATTACGGCGCTGGCGTACAGGCGCCGACCGACGTACTGCGCTTCAAGGCGCCCGCCGCTAGCGGCAAAACCGCCCTGCTGAGCCGCTGGCTAAAACGCACTGGCCTGCCGTCTTTCGAGGCCGGCGACCTGGTCGGCATCCTGCCGCCCAATAGTCAGGTGCCGCGTTTTTATTCGCTGGCGTCGGCCTCAACGGATGGCGTACTGGAGATCTGCGTGCGCCAGCACCCCAACGGCCTGTGCTCGAGCTTCCTCCATGCGCTGCCGGTGGGCGGCACTATCGACGCCTTTATCCAGCCCAATCCCGACTTTCGCCCCACGTCCGGCAAGGCACCGGTCGTACTGATCGGCGCCGGCACCGGCATCGGGCCGCTGGTCGGCTTTATACGCCACAACAAAACGCACCACCCCATGCACCTTTATTGGGGCGGGCGTAACCCCCAGTCTGATTTTCTTTATGAGACCGAACTCAACGCGTATCTCACCGACAGGCGGCTGACCCAGTTGAATGCGGCTTTTTCGCGCATCGACGAACGCGCCTACGTGCAAGACAAGCTGACCGCCAACGGGCCGGAGTTACGCCGGCTGATCGACAAAGGCGCGCAGATTCTGGTCTGCGGCGGGCGCGGCATGGCCACCAGCGTCATCTCGGCGCTCGATGACATCATCGCCCCGCTGGGCATCGACGTCACCACGCTGAAAGCTCAGGGGCGCTACCGTGAAGACGTATATTGATCCGCCCCTGCGTTTTATCGTCGCGGCGTAAAGCGTCAAGCGCCCGAACTAGCGGCCAGCAGGCTATGCGCCTGCGGCGCAGGTGCGTCGCCAACGGTGTAGTGGCTAACCATCCCCGCCATTTCGCTTGCCTGCTCATCTAGCGAACGGCTCGCGGCCGCCACCTGCTCTACCAGCGCGGCGTTCTGCTGGGTAACTTCCTCCAGCTGGGTGACCGCCTGATTAACCTGCTCAATACCGGCCGACTGTTCACCGGTGGCAGCGGAAACGTCACGAATCAGCCCGGCCACCTGGCGAATCTCCTGGGTGATGGTGCCCAACGTCGCGCTGGTATTGCTCACCAGCGTCTCCCCTTCATTGATCCGCGCCACGTTGTTGGCCACCAGCTGACGGATCTGCCCGGCCTCTTCGGCACTGCGGCTGGCCAGCTTGTGCACCTCGGCGGCAACCACGGCAAAGCCGCGCCCTTGCTCACCGGCGCGAGCCGCCTCGACCGAGGCGTTCAGCGCCAGCAGGTTGGTTTGAAAGGCGATGCTGTCGATGGCCTCGACAATGCTGGTGACCTCCTGATTGGCGGTATGAATGTCTTCCATCGCCTGGCTGGCACGCTCAGCAACCTGGCTGGCTTCATCGGCCTCGCTAACCACCTTGTTGGTCATGGATTCGACCTGACGCGTATTATCGGCCGTTTGCCGAACGGTTGCCGTGATCTGTTCCATACTCGAGGCCGTCTCCACCAGCGAAGCAGACTGCTCTTCGGTCCGCTGAGCCAGATCCTGGTTACCCCGGGCAATTTCACCGCTGGCCAACTCCACCGAAAGCGCGCTGCGTTGAATGTTGCCCACTAGCGCCTCGGTTTCGGCAGAGGCGGCGTTAAAGGCCAGGTACAGCTGCGACAGCTCGTCACTACCCGGCACCGTGACGCGGCGGGTCAGATCACCGCCCCGGTGATTGATATCATTCAGCGCCGCGCGCAGCGCCCGCACGAGACTATGTACGATCAGGGCCGTGGCCAGAATGGCAAACAGCGCGGCCGCCACTGCTACTACCAGATATCCGATCAGGTCCCGGCGTGCTTCCCCGTGCAGCCTCTCGGCTTCTGCCAGCACGCTGCCCGCCAAGCTGTCCTCCAGCTTCTTTAGTCCATCTATCTTGCGCGTCTGCTGGTCAAACCAGCGTTCCGGATCAATGCGGTAACCGCCGATAACTCCCCGCTCCAGTGCTACCTCGCGCAGCTGCTCTGCCTGTTTGACCTGCTCGCCGCTCAGAAAGTCGGCGAACTGTTGCCTGGTGCGGTCGCTGGCCAGCGCACGAAAGCTTTCCCGATACGCGGTTTCCTGGCCCTGCATGGCCAGCAGTCGCCGGTACATCGGCGCGCGCATCCGGTCGATGCTGAAGGCATTCGCCAGCAGAGCGCGCTCGATACCGGTCAGGTCCTTGGCCTTGAGCAGAATCACATAGGCACCCAGCCGCCGCGCAATGTCGGCATCCACGGTCATGTGCGTCAGCTGGCTGACCAGCGTCAGCAAGGCGTCATTGACGCTGGTATAGCGGCTGACCGCATCGTTGACGTCAATGTTCTGGCGCTGAACCCGTTCGCGGATATCGATCATCGCCGCCAGCTGTTGGCGGATGCTGGCGATATCCTCGGCCATGGCATCGCTGAGCACCGCCGAACCCATGACTTGCTGCTCATCGCGGTAGGCGGCAAGAGCGCGGTCGCTGGCCACATACTGGGCCTTCAGCCGACTTTCTGCTGCATCGTCGGCCCGGCCGATAAACGCCGCCGACATGCCCCGCTCACGCTGCAGTTCATGAACCAGATTGCCCGCCCGTTGGGCAAGAGCGGTTAACGTTTGCAGCGAATCCATATTCGTGACCAGGCGCTGTCGCTCGACAATACCGCTGCCGGCGAACCAGGCCAGTGCCATCAAGGGGAGCAGCAGGATCAGCAGAAATTTCCGACCCATGGGTATGCGGTGCAGCAGATGCATCATTGGAAGTGTCTCTCGAAGTAGCGTCAGGCGTGTATGCCATGGAAAGTGCCCGACATCCCTATCGGCAGGATGAGTAGAAGCTACAATGATATTCCTTTCGTGCATAAGCCATATTTGATTTACATCAAATAAAATGGCAGCAGGACCGCAAGCGTTGGTAATACGTTTTGCCAGTACTGGGCTGGCTCATGTGGATGCTTATGAAGGCGTGAATCTGGTATCGTTATGCTTGGATCAGCTGTCGATATGCCATGTTCTGCTTCACCTTGATCGGCAAGGCAGAAAGGGACCGGCGCTGGCCTTCCTGCCTCTACGCAGTGGTCCAAAGTGCTGCGGTTATTCTATGAATTCAGGATTCTAAGCATTCAGGTGTTGTAGCGTTGGCAGCGGTGCTGAACACCGGCCGGCGATTAATGATCTTCGATGGAGGCAGTACATAGTAATGGAAGACGAAAACTCTCCAGCTCTGCGTGCCAGTGTGAACTTTCGTGGCAGCAAAAACGCGACCCAGCCAGTCCTTGAACACATCAAACCGGGTAAAAAGCGTGCTCCGTTGTTGCGCTACATCCGCATCAATCTCCCGCGGACCACCCGGCTGCTTCTCGTTGCAATGGTGGCTGTCATCGGTGCTGCGTCGGCGGCTGTCGCGCTATCGAACCAAGAACCCTTTCCCTTCGCGACTCCAGTTTTGTGGAGTGTCTTCGGGGCTGCCGCCGTGTTCGTCGCCGTTGGTTTGATGACCTCAGCCCGAATCTGGAAGTGGGGATTGATGATCGCTCTGTCTTCCCTGCTGATCTACATTGGCGGCCTCGTGGGTGATGCGCCGTATATCTGGAATGGGGCCAGTGTCGTTTCCGCTGCGATTTGGAATCTGACGCTTTTTGCGTCTCTCAGCTACCTCGTGCTTTTTGCGGCGCTGCGCTACGGGATGATCGTCGCCGCTCCCGACAATCAATATTTCATGGACTGACAAGGGTTTCGCAATGGATCTCGGATTTCCGTGGTGGCTTCGTGTGGAGCACTTCCTCAATATCATCTTTATTTCATTTCTCGTGCGCTCGGGCCTCGAGATTCTGGGTTCCTACCCCAAGCTTTACCGCTCGCAGCACAGCGTGCCCGGCTCATCCTGGGCTCAGTTTACGATTCGGGAGGAACCGAAGCACAAGTACTACACGGTGGGCGATGAGTACAACGACTACTCCCCGCGCGTTGCTCTCCCCGGGCGTGGCCTGCTGGGGCTTGGGCGGTATTGGCACTTCATGACGGTAACGGGATTTGTTACCTGCTGGTTCATTTACTTCGTGTTGCTGCTGGCGACCGGCCAGTGGCGGCGCTACGTGCCCACCAGCTGGGACACGTTTGCCCAGGCGGGTCAGGACATGCTGGCCTATCTCGCCTTTACCATGCCCCACGTCGCTGACGGGGCTGTGTTCAATGCCCTGCAGCAGCTGTCCTACGGGTTTGTGATACTGATACTGACGCCGCTGGTGATTATCACGGGTGCCTTTCAGTCTCCAGCCATCGCCAACTCTTGCTCTTTTATTACCCGTGCGCTGGGTGGCCGCCAGGTGATCCGTAGCGTCCACTTTTTTTGCCTTGTGGGGTATCTGGCATTCTTCGCTATACACGTGCCGTTGGTTTTTCTTCACGGCTACCTGCACGAGACATCCAAGATGGTGCTGGGGCACTCCAACGATCCCGTGGTGGGCGGCGCTATTTTCACCATCGGCCTCGCCCTTGTGGTCACCCTGCACGTGGTCGCCACGCGGTGGTCGTTGGCGGACGGCCGTGCCGTTGAGAGGCTGCACAACACGATTGTGCGGCCGTGGTCCAATCTGCTGTACCGGCTGCCCGCGCGCATGCACTACGATCGCTCGAATATCACGGGCAAGGATGTGGGGCTTGATAACACCACCCACCACTTCCGTGGCAGCGGGCGGCCACCGGAAACGGACGAATACCTGGCGCTTATGGCCAACGGCTACGAGGACGACTATGTGCTCGAGATCGGTGGCTACGTGGAGCGCCCGATGACGCTGACGGTTGCGCAGCTTCGCGAGCTTGCCGCCGGCCACTCCCAGACGACGCTGCACCACTGTGTACAGGGCTTCACCTCGATTGGGCGGTGGCGCGGCATTACCGTGTCAGACCTTTTGGACATGGTGGAGCCCTTGCCCGGCGCGACGGACGTCGTCTACACAAGCTTCCAGAACATGGGCCGCGATGACGCCCTGTACGAGGGGGGAACCTACTACGAATCCACCCCCATGGTGGAGGCGCGGATGCCCCAGACGCTGATTGCCTTCGAGCTTAACGACGAAGGCGAGATTCCGGCCAAAAATGGGGCCCCGGTGCGGCTGCGTCTGGAAACGTCGACCGGGTTTCGCAGCCTGAAGTGGCTGGAACGTATTGAGGTGGTTAACCGTTACGATATTATTCTTGAGGGCCGCGGTGGCTACTTCGAGGACACGGACTTCTTTGACCGCAACCAGTTGATCTGACCGTTCGCGAGAATCTGACAGGCCGCGAGAACAAGAGGAAACAGCACCATGACTCTGCAAAAAACACGCCCACGTACCCAGGCCGAGCTCGATGCTGACATGGCCGCGCGACCCAGACCGGTGCGCAACACCTTTGAAGGGATGTACCCCCTTCACGAAGACATCGAGTTGTCGGATGAACAGGTTCAGATCGTGCTGGACTACCTGCAAGAGGTTGATTTCCATCTGCCCGGCGGCGCGGCACATGAGTTTCTGATGGTCCGCTGGGCGCGCTACAGCGGGTTTCAGTTCCTGCAGGAACCCTTGGAGGCGTATGCCATCGGGCTGCGCTGCACCCGTCCCGGAATGGAAGACCAGCACACCTTCATTCGTATGTCCTGGGGCCAGCTGATGGGGGATCCCGAGGCCACCCGCCTGCCCGTCAACGAACCGGTGCTGGCGAGCGATATGATGACGCTCGCACGCTATCGCGATACTCGTACCGGGCCCTCGCGAACGGGCGTTGACGCCTATGGTGCGGCGCCCGATGGCCCGGCACCTAACGCTGTACCTGACCCGGTGCCAGGCACCGACTTCGACCTGAAGTTGTTGGACGGGGCACTTAATGACGTGCTGGAGCACCACGCGACGGGCAAGGATCGCGACATCAATTCATGGTGGGATCCTGCGCTTAATTGGGGTGTCGCGCTGGCAGGGCGCTACCCGCGACTGAAGTACTTTGAGTCTCAAGGGCGCCTCGATGAGAAAACCCTGGCGGCGTTGCACGCCTTCGAGGCGCGGGCAGCCCGCGCGGAGGCCGTGCTGCAGGAGCTCGGCCTGGCCTCGCCTGCAAAGGTGGCCGAGACTGCGCTTCAGCAAGCGGAGAAAGCGGAGCGTGGAAAATTTTTCCGCCGCCATCGGGTCCGCAACCCACAGCCGCTCACCGGATCAAGGGCTGCAACCTAGCGCCAGCGAGTAGTGTAGTGGTCAAGTATTTTTGGCCACTACAATTAATGGACACCAATGCTGAGTAAAATCATAGCCCCGTTCTGCGGCCCTTCCCAAGCGCATCAGGGGCAGCCACGTTCCCGTGGCTGCCCCTGATGACCGAACGATGCTGGCGTTTGGCTTTACTCGTCGTGCCAGTCCGTGAGCTTATCGTTCAGCTGCTGGCGACGGCTATTGGGCGCTTCCAGCGACGTTTTTTGCTGATCTCTACCGAAACGATTCTCCAGATAATCCATCAGGTTGATCAACTCGTCGTCCGTTAAGCGGCGCTCGAATGCCGGCATGAACACGCTATGCTCGTTGCCCTCACGCTCGACGCCATTGAGGATGACCTGCGCAAGGTTATCCGCATAGACGCTGCCGGTAACGCTGTTGTGGAACAATGACGGATAGTCGCCATTCGGTGTGCCGCCACCGTTGGCGCCGTGACACGCAGCGCAGTGGCCGAGGTACAGGCGATCGCCAGCCGTTGCGTCGGTTAGCTGGCCAACACGATTCTCGTCATCTGAGCGCGTATCTAGCGGCTGGCCCCGCAGCGCCAGCACATCATCCGCCGGTGCGCCCTGATTGAAACGCGTGGCGGTCGGGTTTTCGGCGTCGCGGTCGTCGTCATTGACGGCGTCACCCGCCTCGCCCTCGCCGTTCAGCGCCGGCAGCGACGTCAGATACACCGCCATGGCGTTCAGGTCGTCATCGCTCATATGACGCGTGGAGTGGGTGATGACATCCGCCATCGGCCCGCCCGCCTGCGCCTTTCCCTGCAGGTTGCCGGTCGAGAGATAGGTGACAATATCCTGCTCGCTCCAGCTGCCCAGACCATCTTTTACGTCCGGTGTCAGATTGAAGGCGCGCCAGCCGTCGATCATCGCACCGCCCAGATAGCCGTCTTCGTCTTGAGTCTGCGCCTTCTCCTGGAGGGCCAGACCACGCTCGGTGTGGCAGCTACTGCAGTGGCCGGGGCCCTGCACCAGATACGCCCCCCGATTCCACTCGGCGCTCTGCTCCGCGTCGTCCTGCCATGGTTCCAGCGACGAGAAACTCTTTTCCCACAGCCACATCGGCCAGCGCATGTTGAGCGGGAACGGAATCTCGCTTGCACGGTTCGGGGTGCTATCGGGCGCCACCTCGTGCATGTTCCACGCGTAGAGCGCCTCGATATCGTCATCGGTCAGCCGGGCGAAGGATGGAAACGGCATGGCCGGATACAGATGGCCATCGGTCGTTTTACCTTCGCGCAATGCGCGGGTGTAGTCATCAAGGGTGTAATCCCCGATGCCGTGCTCGGCGTCCGGCGTGATATTGGTCGAAAATATCTCGCCTACCGGTGTCTCGAACGCCAGACCGCCCGCATAGTTCTCGCCGCCTTCGGTGGTATGACAGGCAGCACAATCGCTGGCCCGGGCCATATACAGGCCTTGCTTGACCAGCGTCGGGTCACTGGTGGCGGCCTTGTCAGCCTCCACCTGTTGGTCGTGCTCGTCCGCATCATTGCCACAGCCGCTGAGCAGCAGCGTACTCACGCCGGCAAATGCGACGAGACGCATGGCGCTTCCCAGACGATGAGACGCCGAGCGAATTAGCGGGCGCTTCTTGGCAAGGTTTTCAGCATTCACGGCATTACGATCTGGCTGCTTCATGCTCATATTTCCTGTTCTAGCCGATCGGCGATACGCAGCGACAAGGCCGCGAGGGTCAGGGTGCAATTCACCGAGCCAACGGTTGGCATGCAGCCGGAGCTGGCGACAAACAGATTGTCATGGCCGTGCACGCGGCAATCGCGGTCCACTACGGACGTCTTCGGGTCATCCCCCATCAGGGTTGTGCCGCAGATATGCTGGTTGTTGGAGTATTCGTCACGAAACTCGATGTCCGTGCCCCCCATCAGCTTAGCGATACGGGCATATTGTTCGCGCGTATGCACGGCGCTGCGTTTGACGTAATCATCTATCGCATAGCGGAATTCGGGTCGCGGCAGGCCCAGCGCATCGCGTTTTTTCGAGGGCGTGATGCGGTTGCTCGGCTCCGGCAACAGCTCGTGAAAGCTATCGAATTGCACAAAGCGGCTGGCGCGATGGTCGATCTGCGCCTGCAGGTCGGCGCCCAGCCGTAAAGGCGTTTCGGACAGCACCTCGGTGGTCATCTGCTGGGTGCGCGCGGTATTCGACAGGTGCAGTTTTTTGGCCGCATGCTCACGGCGAAAATCGCCGTCGCGCCAAGTGATAACCGACGTCATCTCCTGTGGGCCACGGCCCGCCCAGAGCGCTTCATCCGCCAAAAAGCTGACGCCGGTACCCGGATGGTCCATCAGGTGACGGCCAACCATATCATTCTGGTTGCCCACCCCATTTGGCGTATGGCCGTTCACCGACATCTGCAGCAGCTTGGGCGTCTCGATGCCGTTGGCCGCCAACACCACACGGCGTGCGCTCAGGCGATGCTCTTCACCCTCAGGATCCAGATAGCGCACCTCGCGAATGCTGCCGTCGGCGCCGCTTTCCAGATGATGCACCACGGCATTATCGATCAGCTTCACCCCCGCGCGCTCGGCCTTCTCGACATGGATGATGCCGGAGTACATTGCGCCAATCGGACAAATCGGCATGCAGTTGTTGTTACCGCAGCAGGTCGGACGGCCATCGTAGGGCCGGCTGTTGCGCGCTACCGGCTCGGTGACCATGTCAAAGCCGTGCGGATTGATCCGCTCGCTAATACGCCGCTCATTCCACGACAGCGGCAACGGCGACATTGGATAGTCCGCACTACGCGGGCTGCCAAGATCGATATCATTCGGGCCCCATACGCCCAGCGCCTCTTCGGCACGGACGTAATAGCCTTCCAGATCATCGTAGGAGATCGGCCAATCCCGCCCCACGCCATACTCGCTGTGCAGGCGGAAATCGTGGGGTAAAAACCGCCAGGCGGCCGCCGCCCAGTGCCATGTGGTGCCCCCTACCGCGCGGATGTACTGGGCGTCATAGGCCTGCTCGCCCTTCTGTACCAGATAGCCGGCATTATCGCCGTACAGCATCGGGTGCGGTGCGGCTTTGCTGGCCGGATACGGGCCCATGAAGTCCATCTTGTCGGCCTGATTGCGAAAGCGCTCCACAATCTGCCAGCGCTGCATGCGCGGGCCAGCCTCAAGCATGATCACCGATTTGCCTGCCTCGGCAAGCCGGTGAGCAATCAGGGCGCCAGCAACACCAGAGCCGACAACAATGACATCGGCATCGTGCGAATGGGATTCCGCAGCCATTCAGATTTCTCCTCAGAGGACTTCTTTATAGGGCGTGAGCCTGAACCGGATAGAACACGGGTCAAGCGATCAGCAAAAGTATAATAGCGAGCATCAGCGCAGAACTGACGGTATAGCGTGCCTACGCAGGACGTTCGGCCCAGAATCCGGGCTGATTTGGGCAATAGGTGCGCACGACCTGCACGTCACGCGGGCCGGCATACATGGCCGCATGCTCATAGGCGATCACCTCGGCCGCCGGGTCATCGATGGCATTACCCACCGTTCCCAGCATCCAGGCCTGTAGCAGTCGACGCACCAGCTGCATCTCGGACGCGTCGAGGTCATCTTCCGTCAGGTGGTCGCGCGTCTCACCCAGTGACAACAGCTTCTGCTTCAAGGCCGGTAAGCGCTCCATGCCCGGTACGTTATCCGCCGGGATGCGTTCCAGCGCCTCGAAAAGCCGCTGCCCCAGGCGCTCGCCCAAGGCCTTGTCGCTCAGGAGCCACGCCGACAGCGTCATAAAAGCGGCGAACGTGGAGTCATCATGATGATCTGATGAGACGTTTTCTGACTTATTGCTCGCCGCCAATGCCGAGAGTGACAGGCTTGAAAGTGCCACCACGCCCAGACCCGCGACCCCCAGCTTGAGCACCCGACGACGCGCCGGACTGCTGATACGGGCACTTTCTGATGTCTGATCGTTGTACCCAGCGATACCTTCGCGTGTGGACATGTGGCTCTCCCGAGCAATAAATGCACAATAATTAACACACGGCATGCGCTTAGGCAGCCGCGGAAACAGTAACAAGACAGGAAGGGTAACAACCGCATCCCAACAGTAGTCCAAGGTTTGACTACCCTTCTCCCTGAAGAAAGAGGGTTCTCATCTCATCGGGAACGGCACATCGATACTTGTCCCAAGCCGCTTACTTTCTCTTTAAGAGCTAACACCGCCAGCCCGACTAAGGGTTAGTTAGCCTCCTCAGCATCTTAGCTTATCAAAGATGATTACGTCGGCGAAGCCAATCAAACGATAAATATGCTTCCAGGGGCAG
>Ga0208135_101095_pt1 | contig 12019 bp, 9 predicted proteins | sample AntDeeMetag02WF5_FD_184757 | JGI IMG/M metagenome (GOLD analysis project Ga0208135, IMG submission 184757) | Saline lake microbial communities from Deep Lake, Antarctica - Antarctic Deep Lake Metagenome 02WF5 (SPAdes) (version 2) | ecosystem: Environmental > Aquatic > Non-marine Saline and...
TACACCTACGAGGCAACGTACGACGCCGGTGCAGACGGTGACTACACGGTAACGCTGGACAGTGCATCTGACACTAACAGCAACACGGACAGCAACACTGGACTCAGTGACTCGGTGATTGTGACGTAAGTTAATCACCTCACTTTCGCCTTTGATTCCACTTTCGGGGGTAACTACACACAGCGAACGTGGAATTGAAGGCGAACACACGTGCGATCTCTGATAATTCGAAACACCAACATATCATGACTCAATATTCAATGCAACGATGACAACACAAACCACGCAGTCGACTATCGGCCGACGCCTCCTTCTGGGAGTGGTCGTGCTCTCCGTAGTGGCAGGACTCCTTGTCGCACCGGGGGCGGTTGCAGCCCAGGAAGACGACGGTGGTATCGCACCGGTGCCAGCGTCCTACTACGGGACGCTCACGGTTGACGGAGATCCCGCACCGGCGGGCGTCGAAATAACGGCTGAACTGGAGGGGTCGACCTACGGCTCGATCACCACCGACGGTGACGGCAACTTCGGTGGCCCAACCGCCGGAGCCGAGAAACTGGTCGTCGATCCTGATAGTACTCCTGACGATGCCGAGGTGACGTTCCTCGTCGAAGGCGAGGCAGTCGACACGACCGTCTCCTGGGAGGAGGGAGACAATCAGCAGGTCGATCTGTCGATTGATGAGTTGCCAGATAGCGCCGATGACGGCGATGACAGTAATGGCGACAATAGTGACGATGACGACTCGGATGACTCATCCGGGTCTAACGGTGGTGGCCAAGCTGGTGGCGGTCAACCTGCCTCCGATACTGACGAGCAAGAGGAGTCCGAACAGGACGACACCGAGACGGATTCGAATACGCCCAGTGTCGAGGATGTTCGCTCGGAACTCGAACAGAACGAACCCGACACGGACACCAGCACTGAGATCGTCGACAGTGACCCAGACAATCCCGGCGTCACTGTTTCGCCTGAAGGGACTGAGTCTGTCCGACAGATTACCTTCGGTGATGAGGGTGCGACCGGATCAGTAGAGGTCCGTGAATACCAAAGCCCACCGGAATCCGTCTCCGAGTCGGTTTCTGCAGCGGTTGATGGCGACGATGATGACGGCACAGCAGACGATAGCGATGGAACGCAAACAACGAGTAGTACGTCCGTCGTGTCCGTGGCTGATATCTCACCGACTGACGACACGACAGCCAGTTCGGCGGCGACTGTCACGATGACCGTCGATCGGGATCGTCTCACTGACCCCCAGAATGCGTTCATTGCGCACGAACGCGACAATAGCTGGGAGCAGCTGGAGACAAGCGTACAGGACTCCGAGGACGGTGAGGTCACCCTGGAAGCCAATGTTGAGTCGTTCTCGCTGTTCGCAGTCGCTGAGACGACAGAATCGACACAGTCCGATACTACTGACTCGGATGCTGAGGCCGACGAAACCGATGACACAGACAGTACTGCTGAAGAGACCGGTGACAGTATCCCCGGATTCGGATTTGTAGCAGCGCTCGCCGCCTTGCTGGCAGGAGCACTGATCGCATACCGAAGGTAGCGAACGATGCAACCGACCGGCCCAACACAACGTGAACACGCTACGCGCACTGTTGGCCCGGTCAATTACTCACTTGACAACCGCTCATAAACCAAATCAAGACAGCTAACACGAACACGATAACCTAAACAATGACACGCGAACAATCAACACGAACATCCACGCGGAGCGTTTTCATCATAGTCCTAACGCTCTGTCTGGCAGTAGGACTGGCCTTCACTCCTGGTGCTGTCGCACAGACCGACAGCCCTACCGATGATGATCCGTCGCCAGTCCCCGCTGCTTATTACGGAAGTGTCACCGTTGTTGGTGATGCGGATGTGGATGGACTCGAAGTGACAGCAGAGGTAGCGGGTACTGAATACGGTCCGATTACGACCGACGGCAGTGAGTATGGTGGTCCCACTGGTGCAGATGAAAAACTCGTGGTTGACCCCGAAGAGGTACCTGACGATGCTCAGGTAACGTTCTTCGTCGAGGGTAATAACATCGAGCGAACTGAGGTCACCCAAACTAACCCACGTCCCATTCTGTGGGAAGAAGGTGCTGAACAACAGGTCGACCTTACTGTCGTTCTCGATGATCAAGACCTCCCGAACTTGGCAACGACAGTAACTGCTGACGATGAACAACAACTCGAGGATGGACTCCAAGGTGAAGTACTCGTCGAGAACCTCGGTGAGACATCGACTGGTGACCAAACAACGGTCACTATTGAGGCCGAGGGGACTCCTCGTGACTCCGATAAACCGGTTCAATACTCAGTCAACAAAACTGTCGGCGAACTCGCTTCCGGTGAAAACCAGACTATCGACATCTCTACTGAGCTCACCGACTGGGCTCAACAGAATGAGGTTGTCGACGGTGTCACGGTAACTGCCGAGGCCGATCCCGACGACGAGATTCAGGAGAGCACTCGATCTACGAACGTAGATCAAACCTCGATTGATGTCACGTATCTTGAGTTGAAAGCAGAGGCTTCAACACCTGATAGTGTCGTTGAGGGGCAAAACATCACGCTCCGCTCGTTTATCACCAATGATGGAACCGCAGAAGTCGACACGCGTGATGTTAACGTCACTATTGAGAATGGGGATACACAATCGTATGAATTCTCCATAGACAACCTTGCTTCCGGTGATCAAATCACTGATCGAACGAAAAAATCGTTCGACACTAATGACGAGTACACGATGACCGTTGAGATTGATGAAGATGGAAATGATATCTTCACCGATAATTATACGGCGACATCCACGTTCACCGTTGAGCCGTACAACCTGACCCTTCGTGATGCTGAGGACATGCGTGTCTCCGATGAACTCCGTGTCGGCTCAACTGCTGTCTCGACGTTCTTCTATGAAACGAACGCTAGCGAACCGATAAACGCTACTATTGATCTCCCTGCCGAGATCGAAACCAGTGATAACGAGACAAAAACGATAGACAGCTCTGTTGGTAACAACACTGTCAGCTGGCCACTCAATGCGACTGAGACCACTGCTGGAGAGGTCGAAATCAATGTTACCGTGGAAGATACACTGGATGTCGACGAATCTGACAATGTTACAGTGAACACATCGGTCCCACGCGTAACTGATCGCATTCGAAACACCTCAAGTGTAATTTTGGGGGCCGGTGAGAACAGTGGAACAACCCAACTTGCTGTCTCTAATAGTGAAACGTTCGAACAGAACGTAACGCTGACGTTTGAAGGCGGTGCCGAGGGTCGAACTCTCTCTGGTCTCGAATATCTCGTTCGTTATCCATACGGGTGTGTTGAGCAAACGACTTCAAGCTTCCTTGGGGCACTCAATACGAAACAGTACTACGAGGACCGAGAAAATTACGAGATCGATGATGATCAATACGACGATATCAACGTTACCATCGAAGATGGTGTCGCAAAACTAGCTGACGGCGGTAGCCGTGCCCAACTAGACGACGGTGGCTGGAATGCATGGGGCCGACAAGGAGCTGACAGCAAAACGTTCTACACCAGCTATGCATTGTTCGGCACCACAAGTGTTGCTGAAGATCCTGACTACAATGTTGAGGATTACGGCTCGGGAGATATCGACTTCACCAAAGCCGTAGAAGCAATCCAAAGCAACCAAAAGAACAGTGGTGCATTTGAAGCGGAAAGTTACTACTTCCGTGATCGTGCATCAATGACCGGCTTCACGATGGTAGCACTCAACCAGACTGTACAGAGTGGTGAAGCCCCTTCGTCAGAGGTTGCTTCAATTCAGGCAGATGCGGCCGAGTACCTTGTTGATAATCAAGAAAATTCCGGTGCTTGGACAACTGATCCAACCTACTGGGATGACACTACTGAAGAAAGTGCTACATCTACCGGTCTCGCCCTTTGGGGCTTGCAGGCGGCTCTTGATAACGATCAAATAGACTGGAATAGTGTAGAAACCAACGAGACGGAAGTCGAAAATACGATTCAGAACGGTCACGAGTGGCTAATTAAAAATCAAGAGATGGACAATGCGGAGTTCCAGGGTTCATGGAGCAGCTATCAGGATTCAACGTGGTGGAACCGCCAAGGTGATACAAGTGAGGAAGCTGCCTTCGCAACGTACGGGCTTGATGCTACAAATGAGACCGTTGGCGACCTAGAGGTTGAAGTTGATGGCACTAACCGAACCACTCAACATGCCATAGATAATTCGACACAGTTCCTAACGTCTGTGTACGAAGACAGTGGATCATGGGGATACACTCGTGCGACAGCGTTCTCAATTGGAGCCTTGACCGAAGTAACCGGAGAGTTTGCCAGCGAAGTGACTGTGGAACTCACTTGGGGAAGCGGTGACAATCAGGTCTCTGAAAAGATCTCCATCGACCCGAGTAACCCCGAGAATCAAACACTATTGAATGATATGAGTAGCAACGAATTACAGGAGCTACGTAATGCCTCTGATAATGGTACGGTAGATGTAAATGTTGATCGAATTGATGGTGAAACTGAAAACCTCGTCATTGTGGCTCTTGAAAATGAACAGGTCGTTTCCACAGAGGGTGGTGATCAATGATGCTGTCCACACAGAAGCAAGCTGTTGCCCTCGGTACTGTTGTCTTGTTGGCTTTGTCACTTGCTGCTACCGCAGGTGTCGCCTCAGCAGCCGAGACTGACTCTCTCACATTCGAACCAGCGTTCGAAGAAGAGCAAGTATTAGCGACCGACAATCAGACACTTAGCTTTACGGTCACTAATAGGGAAGACGAGCCCTTCGATTTCCCGATCATTGAAATCGTTGATTCAGCACAAATAGATATCAATGAAACAAGTGCCGTCGTTATTGACGAAGATGGGAACGAAAATAATCGAGGGACAGATACGCTTACTGAACGTGAAAGTGTCTCTGGTGAGGATGTAGTTATCATTGAGGGGGAGGGTAACGAGATCCCTCCTGGTGAAACAGTTACCTTTGAGATCAAGGTAGATGTGCTTACTGCTGGTGATGTGGAAATTGAGAGCTTAGTATATCCAATACAAAATGAACCAGCGGATATTTCTGAAGTTGAGTCTAGAGACGATTCCGTTATTGATACGGTAACTACAGAAGCGTTCCAACCCGGGACACTCAATGTTAATGTCGTTGACGAATCTGATGTTGGGATTGTTGTCAATGGCAATTCTGCTAGCACTGGTAGCTACTCTGAGGAAGTAGCTGCAGCAGGAGTTGGCGGTGAATCCGTTGAGTATGATGTTGGAGCTGAAATTCCACTTGCTGATGACGAGGTCGTGACCCTTGATGGGGTAACTGTTCCCGAGGTTACTCCACCTCGGTCGGTTGAGTTCTTCGCTAAGGAAGAGGCTGCACAGCCGACAATTATCGCTCAAACGGATTCGATTGACATTCAAGGGCTTAATGATCCGATTCGACAGGGTACTGCTGAAGAACCATTTAAAAAAGAATTCAATTTTGATCTCGTCACTGATGGTGGACAAACTGCGATTGGAGTTGATGATCCATCTACACTTGATCCATTCAACAGCGTAGATGCAACCATTGACAATGGTGAGATCACCACCGATAACACACCAAATAATGCGACAATCATCTCTGTTGCTACTGATGATGACGATGTTATCTCAATCACGTACGAGGGATTCCCCTTGGGTGATGTGACGACGACTGGTGACGTTACAAATGATGACGCAGCGACGATTGCACAATCCGTTGCTGCAGGTGATGAGGCTGAACTCAATCAATTATACGGTGATGTAACTGGGGATGATGAAATCAATGCCGCTGATGCGATGTTTATCGCTCAGTATGATGGAGGAGACGGACCAAGAGACGAAGGGTATAATCTTAATGGAGGTAGCTAACAATGAATTCCGAAAATAGTATTCACCTGTCTACCGTGGTGCTTGTACTAGTGATGCTTGGTGCCGCAGTAGCTGTTGGTGGTGGAACTGTTGTTGGTCAGACCTCCACTGAGGTTGCTATTGAGGATCCCGGTGCTGAAATCGTTGAATCTGGTTCGACTGATCTCATTATAAGAGGTATAGATTCGACTCAAGGTGTTGGTGCATTCGAAGTGAATGTAACCTATAACAGCAATATTGAATCGGTTCAAGTCTCTGATTCGGATCGGTTTTCTGTTGAAAGTGAAACATACGAAACAAACGGTGAAACCACAGTAACCATTGTTGGTTATACTGGAGAAACTGATCCGTCTGGACAAGAAAGTCTCACTCTTGCGGGGATTGATGTAAATAGTCAGAATTACGACGAAACTGGTGAAATCCAAGTCGGTGAAGTATCGACACTGGTTGATCCAGAGGGCGATAACATTGTACCTGTAAATGTTGGTTCGGGTGTCTCATTCACTATCACTGAATCATCAGGCGGCGATGATGACACAACCACTGACGGTGGGGGTGGTGGAGGTGGTGGCTTGGTTCCTGTTGATGAGGAGGATGATCAAGCCGATAGTGAATCGGGTCTTAAGGATGTTACCGAAGCCATCGAACAAGCCGACCCTGATATCGAAACCGAACGCCGTATTGAAGATGCAGATCCTGATACACCCGGAATCACTGTTGACACTAGCGACGAGACTGAAACCGTTGAACGGATTACCTTCACTGACGAGGAAACAACTGGATCTGTTAGTGTTCGCGAGTATACCGATGAAAGTGTGATTGAAGCCACCTCGACATCGCTGTCGACACAACTTGGTCAAGATGTCCGTTCTGTTGGTAGCGTAGCCGACATTACTGTCACTGATGACGAGGGTGAACCAGCATCAGATACCGCTGCTACTGTAACAATGCGTATTGATACAGGTGATGTTGACAATCCAGAGAATGTCGTCATTACCCATGAGACCGATGATGGTTGGGAACAGTTAGAGACGACTGTGGAAGACGTCACTGACGATCGCATACGGGTTAGTGCTGATGTTGATGGCTTTTCGTTATTTGCCGTAGCTGAGGTCTCTTCCGATGGAGCCTCTGGTGGTGACGAGCCAGCTGAAGGGCCTAATGAAGACATAGATCAAGAATCTGGTGATGGAATTGGCACTACTGGGATTGTTGGTATTGTCGTTGTAATTATACTGATTATTGCTGCAGCAGTAGGTTATAGACGAATGTAGTTGGATAGCGACCTACGGTCATACTGATTTTATATCTGTCTAATAGCTAATATCTCAATAATAAATAATTTCGGCTGCTTGATATCTTATTTTTATTCTTACTACGGCGAAGACGATATTGGGACTTCCGTCTGTATTGGAATCGCGATCCCGTTGAAATTAAATAACAAGAGAATTATAAAGAAATTATGAAACGAAGGCGTGTTTTCAGATTAACAGGAACGCTCTTGATAAGCTTATTTTCTGGATGTACAGGTACCCCACAAGGCAATCAAACAGATGAATTCTCTTTTTTTAAAAAAGAATTAGATGATAAGGGAATCAATATCATTAAAATAGACAGAGTTGAAAAAAATGTTGAATTAAAATACGAAACTAGTAGGACAACTAATCAAGGTCTTGGTGATGAAATTGGAACTATATCAGCTAGTTATGTACTATCTAGACAGAATGGACTAGATACTAATCGACTTATTTCGATTATTAATGATGGTTCTGAAGATATAGCAACATGGCACATCCGTTCAGAGTGGGTAGAACAATTTGAAGCCGAAAAAATGTCTCCAGATGAATTCACAGCAAAGATATTGAATACTGTTGAATTAATTGATTAACCGCCACTGTTTGGTTAAGCTAGTTTGAGAAGTGAGCAGTTCGTGGTTTGGTTGTTCATGCTGTCACCAGAACTGCTCAGAGAGACGTTGGATACGGCAAATCTTGTATGTTGGGAGCGAGAGCGGACGGCCAACGCCCGTGAGTGATCACTGAAACGATTGAATAGTCGACAAAGAGCGCACCAGATCAAATAATTCAAGAGAATGGAATCTATCTCTCTACTGGTCTCAAGCCCATCTCAGCGCAGTATTCAGTTCTTGCGCATACCACTCCAGGGCGTTGGCTGTCCGGCTCCATGCGACCGGTTGTTCACCTAGAGAGACATAAGCAATTCTGCAATTATTCAGTGTGAAACGCTCTTATCAGGCGATAATTTAATAAGTACATCGAGTAGCTGATAGCATTTCCGAACTACCTGAGGCGCAGCCGAAACGGGTCGCTGTAGACAGACTCCTGTCGAAATCAATGGCGAGTGGTCTTGGTTATCTGCTGCAATAGACTTTGACATGCCTTGTTTTGCCGCCGAGTGATGCCAGCCTCAGACGTTCTCACGGTATTCTTCCGTCAGATTAACCGGGAATTGGACGCCGTCTGGCGATATGGGATCGCTCAGACGGCTTGCGCGGATGTGTCGAGATCTTGCCAAGCAGCACGTTGATGAGCCAGACGTACCCGCCGCGCCGGACGGCGCGAGCGGGTACGCCGAGTGGACACAGATCGCGTTAATCCTGTATCGCGTCGAATTAGAAAAGAGGTTTCGTGAGACGGAAGACTACCTCAACGAGATGCCCGGTGTCCTCGCCGTGTTTGGGCTTGACGAAGCACCGAACTACAGCACGTTCTGTCGGTGGGAACAGGACTACCGTATGCGCGAACTCCGCCGCCTGCTCCGCAAGTCGGCGGAGCAGGCGGGCTGGAGTGGTGAAGCCGCGATCGATGCCAGTGGCTTCCAACGCGATCAAACTAGCTATCACTACCGCGACCGCGCAAACTACTCGTTCCAATCAATGAAAACGACGATCTTGATCGACGTGAACTCTCTAGCGATCAAAGACGTTCATTTCACGACAAAGAAGGCCTGGGACGGCCATATCGGGATGCAGGTCTTCCGCCGGAATGCGGAAGACCTGCGTGTGCTATCTGCAGATGCAAACTACTCGTGGAGCGACCTCCGTGAGGAGTGTCGCTCCAACTCGACGCGACCGTTGATCAAACACAGAGAACAGACTCCGCTACAGAAAGCTCACAACGCCCGAATGAACAAGGACTACAACCAGCGCTGGATGAGTGAAACGGGGGCTTCTCGCAATTGAAGCAAGACGACGGCGAGAAGCTCCGCTCCCGGAGCTGGCATGGCCAGTTCCGGGAGCTGACTCGGAAGTGCATCGTGCATAACCTAACGCAGGCGGCGAGTTAGGGCTCACCGCCTGCTCTCCCTTCTCTGAATGTATCTAGGAGAGGCATCGCCGTCGTCACCCAAGCTAAGGTCTAAAATACCATAGTTCTGATTATTCGACGGAACCGCAAGCGACAGCTACTGAATCTTCTGAGCCCAAGAACCGGGTTCTGCCGCCGTGAAAGCATGAATCATCGACCCCACCCCGACGCAGTCTTGCGTTCAACAAGGCACTTTGACACCAAGTTGATTTTGGGTGTCAATCTGTTTGGACCTCACGGTGCGGATCCAGCTGCTGCGTTTCTGTATAGGCTCTCCGAGAAACATAGCCTCGGAGAGGTCGTATTTCTCGTCGATGACTTCGGCTATCAGACTGCCCTTGCTCAATCGGGACTCAGCGGTCAGCGTCAGTATACAGACCGAAATCTAATCAAAAAATGGGAGAACTCGATTAGAATCTCGTGAGCATAGCATCTACACCGGGTCGATCAACCCCCAGTAGCCTATTTTTTAATCGGCTTCTCCCGACAATGAGTCCCTGACCGCCGATGGAGTCGACTCTCTTGATGATCTTGCTACCAAGGTCGACGACAAGTTTGCATCTCACAGAGTGTCTGATGAGTTCAAGACCGTTTCACTCGTTATCGATACCAGCAGCTCCGAGCGTCCCACACTGATCGTCCACATTGACGGGGAAGAAGCCAAGACACTAGCTGATAAAATCGAATCATTTCTCACAGAGTATGATGCATATACCTAACGAGAGTACCACTCTGAGACCGATATACGCGTACTCGTAACAATAGACTGAGGGACTGCAATCCGGAACTTTTGATTGCCGCAGTATCCCTCGTTTACTGTAGGTCTCGGCGCTGGGAATGGCGACAGTAGTTCTCGAGTGTCGACCTCCTCGTCGTGGCGTGGACAGTGGTATGCGAGTCGTCTATTGTGATATTACTCTCTCCACGAGGAACACAATCGGACCCAACCGCTCCGGCCTACTCGCCGCTTTTAGCGGTAATGAGGCACTCCAGTGGTACCATGGTCCGGGTCACCTCTCCGCTCGACGTCGAACCCAAGCTGATGGTCGGGTAGTCGGTGTGGTGAGTAAGCTCATAGCCCGGATCATGTGGTTCGCGGTGATGAACAAGCAGATTCCTGTAAATGAAACCAGCCACAGCGATCACGAATGCACAACTTCCGCCCGCGCGTGCGAGGGCTTTATGCCGTGTGACCTTCTGCACACAGTCAGGGACGCTGACCGGATCGCGCGTACTAACCCTGCACGCTGATTCTGGCCCCAGCAATCCCACGAGAGATATCTATGACACTCTCTCATTCACACCCAGACCAAAACTCTGGGTCCGACGGTTTGAGCACAGCTTATAAAAGGTCGAGAGCTATCGCAGGCCTCGTATCTTCAGCTGGAATAGTTACGAGCTTGGTTCTCTTCGCACCCCCGGTCTACGTCGCGGTCTTCATCGCGATCTTTGTGCTGATGGTATTGGGGGTGAGACTGTAGTCAGATAATCACGGAGATCTATCTCAGCGATATGAATGTGCGCATCCATTCAATTTTGGATGCGCGCACTAACCCTGCGGTTATTAGTCTATATCCACGTCACATAAAGTCTGCGTTAACGCATACGTTATCACGGGAATCTAACCGCTTGAGGGTCTGAGATTGTGTTTTTATGTTCTATGCGGGCTATCAGACCAGCACTCGCTAACATACGCAATGCCCGCAGTCTCCCTATTGCTATCTCATCTGAACGGCTGAATTATTATTTATTGGTAACCAGATGTCTGACATAGATTAAAGTCTATAGGCAACTCTATAGGAAATGCTATAGGTGGTATTTGATGGGAGAAACACACCGTGCAGCCGCCTTCTTAGATAAGGGTGGTACCGGTAAGACGACTACAGTAGCACACCTTGGGGTCGCTCTCGACCAGCTGGGGAAGAACGTATTGTTGATCGACCTCGCAGGGAAGCAGGGCGATCTCGCGAAACACTTCGGTGTCTGGGAGGAGTATCGAGATCAGATTGAGAACGACGAAGCCTGGCCGAACATCAGCACCGTATTTGATGACTCTTGGGGGACGATTGCGAAGAAGCTCGGCGACGATGCCGTCGAAGATCTTGTGATCGACACCGGTGAGGGCCCGGCGTTAATCCCGGCGCATCCTGGTCTTGATACACTCGACGCGGAGCTCGGGAACATCGATGACGCTCGCGAGAGGTATAGCCGTCTGGAGCAGTTCCTCGACGAGTACGTCGATCCGCTGGATTACGATGTCGTTCTGATCGATCTACCGGGGATGACGAATAATGTGACCTACAACGGACTGTGGGCCGCTCGGAACGCGATCACACCGGTTGAGATGGGGCCGTTTGAGGCTGAACAGGCCCATGCCTTGCGCCGGGATCTCAAGAAGATTGCAGACAACTTCTCGGTTGATATTGAGCTCTCATTGGTGCTGCCCAACAAGGTCGACACACGGACAAAGCTCGCCGAAGAGTATCTCGCCTCATTCGAGGACGAGTACGGAGATATAATCGCGCCGACCTACGTTCCGTACTCGCAAGATATACGCAACGCCGCTCAGCGTGGCGTCACAGCGTTCGAGTTGGAAGAGCCCTCAACCACTGCCCAGAAGGCAAGAGATGCGTACAGTGCAGCCGTTGAGCAACTCCTGGTCCGCTTGGAGGAACAGAAGCCATGAGTGGTGACGAAGAAGACGCCGATCTCGCAGCGTTGCGGGAGCAAACTTCGCAGGGAGATCGCCTTGATGAAGCTGGCTCAGCCGAACAGAAACAGGCCTTG
>Ga0208135_101100_pt1 | contig 11976 bp, 17 predicted proteins | sample AntDeeMetag02WF5_FD_184757 | JGI IMG/M metagenome (GOLD analysis project Ga0208135, IMG submission 184757) | Saline lake microbial communities from Deep Lake, Antarctica - Antarctic Deep Lake Metagenome 02WF5 (SPAdes) (version 2) | ecosystem: Environmental > Aquatic > Non-marine Saline and...
AAGTGGGAAGCACGTCAGAAGCGTAAGCAAATGGCCAAGCGTCGTACTCTCAAGTACGGCGCCACTGCCACCATCTATGAATGAGAAGCCGGCTGCCTACGGGTAGCCTGCGGTTTTGGATCACTCTGCAAATACTTGATCCATACGAATTTCACATTCCTTGACAGTCCGTCTCTTCCTAAACATAAACACGTATTTATAATCCATCGTCATTGGAGTCAGCCATGTTTGCTTATTACAGCATTACCTACTACTGTCCTGCCTGCGGATACTCGTGGGAAGAGTCAGTTCAAACCGGTGCCCTCGTTGGTACGTGTAACTGTCCGAACTGCGACGAACCCGTCATCGGAGTTACGTCCTGAATACAAACACGCTTACTGCTTAAAGACTCGCCACTACGTGGTGGGTACGGTGCCTTCTTGCATCAAACAACCTTTCAAATATTGGAGATATACCATGGCCTTGAACATGCCTGCAAACAACCAAAAAGTATCCAACTTCCCGAACCAAGGTGCTAACCAGCAGCGTGGTAACTGGCAAGCGGATGCCTACGTGAACATTTACCTGCCCAAGCGTGGTGGTACGCGTGCCAAGCTCGGTGCACTCAAGCTGAGCATGAACCGCCGTAACGATGCACAGGTCATCGAGTATTTGCAGAATGCTCCGGATCTGGCAACTGCCTTGGAGACACTGAAAGACCGTCTGGAAATTGACTTCGTAGCCGTAGGTGCGGAGCCAGAGGAAGAGGACATGCTCGACCTCGGGTAACACAGAGTCTTACCGAAAAGGGCTGCCTATGGGTGGCCCTTTTGTTTTTGGTACGTGTCCAGACCCTACTAAATCGAAGTGATTACAAAGGTGAACCTATGAAAGAACTTAAAGTAATTGTCGCAGGTGGTCGTGACTTCAACGATTACGACAGACTCAGTGCTGTCATCTTTGATTATGCAGAGTCTGTGGGTGAAGACGTGGGTGTATCCATCGTCAGTGGCATGGCCGCTGGTGCCGATGGCTTGGCCCACCAGTTTGCAATGAATGAGGGTGTACAGGTGTACGAGTTCCCGGCTGACTGGAACAAGTACGGTAAGCGTGCAGGCTATGTCCGTAACGATGAAATGGCACAGTTTGCAGATGCTCTCATAGCTTTCTGGGATGGTAAATCTCGTGGAACTAAGAACATGATTGAAACCATGACCCGTCTGGGTAAGCCCGTTATTGTTAAGCGTTACTGAGGAGAAACCATGATCAATATGATGCTTCCGTATGACAGGCAGCTTGCTAACGAGTACATCTACAGCCGTAAATTCATTGATAAATATATTGCTTCTGAGATTCGGGATAACTCGGAGAGCTGGCTCAAAGTACAACGGGGTGTGCAGTTGTTGGCAGACTATCGCCAACCGGTGTACACCTACGAAACCAAGGCCGGTACGGTGGTGCACGCCTCCAAGAATGCACGTGTGGCCCAACTAGCCGACCTTGATCTGGAAGCACTGGTCGTGAATATCTTCGTGGGTGTGGCGTACTGCCAGACCCCGGAGCTGTTCACCAGTATCTCAGCCCAACTGGCCGCTCGCCTGTCCTTCGACGATAAGGAGGACAGCATCAAGACCGTGGCTGAGATGATGGCAGTTCTCTGTCACACCGATGCCTACGACATTGGCAAGGAGTACGCAGACTCTGAATTGTATATCCAGGCCCGCATACCTCTGTCCACTCAGTTACTCAACTACGTAGCTCATTCCAATTACCTACCACCCATGGTGTGTGTCCCTAATGAGATCACGCACAACTATGAGTCAGGCTATCTGACCCATAATGAGTGTGTGGTATTGGGTAGAGGCAACGGACACGACGGGGATCTGTGTCTGGATGTGATCAACAAACAGAACGCTATCCCACTGAAACTGGACTTGGAATTCCTCTGCAACTTTGAGGAAGAACCTACCTTTGAGCTAGACACCATCATCAAGGTACAAGAATGGGATCACTTCAAGAAGGATTCCTACCACATGTATCGGCTGATCAAAGACCAGACGTTCTACCTGACCAACCGGCCAGACAAGCGTGGTCGCCTGTACGCACAGGGTTACCACATCACCACTCAAGGGGCTTCATTCAAGAAAGCCATGATTGAATTTGCAGACGAGGAGATCGTCGAGGGAGTACCTACATGAACAAAAGTAAAGCCGACATTATCATGGAAAACGCAGTCAGACATGGGCGTGTGACTTACCGCAACATCACAATGGAGCCAGTAGAGCCAGAAGACCTTACGGGTTTACCTACGCGTGAACCTGAACCTCACCAAGACCCTTTCCTTACCATGCTAGACGATGCGATCAAGCGTAGAGCCTACGGTGAGTTCATACCGCTGCCCTTGTTTGAAGTGGTCCTGAAAATGATCAACACCTTACCTAACACCAAGCTCAACCATGAGCATTACCCAGACACCTACAGTGTCGCCGCTGCACTGGAAGAACTCAGAAGGTTACGCCCTTTCAACCCTGAAGAGATGGAGACTTAACTATGAAACTGTACCACTGGTACTCCAAAGTTCTCTCGGCCTACAGCGATGGCGATATTGTCGTCATGGCTGAGAGCGTGGAACAGGCCCGAGACAAGGTCTACGCCCAATTCAAACCACTGGAAGACGGCAACCCGTTCGAGGATCCCTTCTTGATCTGCCTGCATCAATTAGGGGATGCGGACTACGCAGACGAATACGACAAGAAACTCAGTATTTTACGGGAAGACCTGAACCAAGAACCCACCGTCATTGAAAACGGTGTGGTGTGTATACGCGGATCCGATTGAAATTAAACAAACTGGGGAGTTTGAAATGCAGACCTTTACTGGATACGAGTACCTGTTAATGGACGCCGCCAATCACTTTGGCATGGACAAGGAACTGTTCGAGGCACGGATCCAATGGGCGCAGGACAACCTTGCAGACCTTGAGTCTCTGGTTGATCAGGCTGACTGTCCTGCCTTGTACACCAAGGCGGTCATGGCCATACGCAAGGCTCAACGGGGTGAGCCTACAGGCCACCGAGTAGGACTGGATGCAGTGTGTAGTGGCTTACAGATTATGTCTGCCCTCACCGGATGCATTTCAGGAGCCGCAGCTACAGGCCTGATCGACCCCAACCGTAGGGCAGATGCCTACACGGATCTGACGTCTATCATGCGCCGGTTCATCCCGGGCCTGCCGGACTCAGAACGAGGGAAGATTAAAAATGCGTGCATGACCAGTCTGTATGGCTCCAAAGCAGAGCCCAAGAAGGAGTTCGGTGACGGTACCGACGAACTGAACGCGTTCTACCAGTCCATGTACATCATGGCTCCCGGGGCCTGTGACTTGCTCAGTGACCTGTTGGACTCATGGCAGCCTTACGCTCTGAGCCATGACTGGAAGCTACCCGATGGCTTCGACGCACACGTCCCTACCCGGGAAGTAGTTGAGAAGCGTATCGAAGTAGCAGAGTTGGGCGGCACACGGTTCACCTACCAGTACAAGGAAAACGTTGGACTGGAGTATGACCGCAAGAACGCGGCCAACATGGTGCATTCAGTTGACGCGTATTTATTACGCAGCTTGATTCGTCGGTGTAACTACGACCGGGACATCATGGAATGGGCGTCAGAGTATATCGAGATGGTTCTATTAGAACGGTCTATAGACGTACCCGATGCTTATTGTGATGAGACATGGTGTAACGAGACCTTCCGTTACCTCAAGGAGCGATACGAAGCCACCAACATGCCGGATGTTCGTATTCTGGATCACAGCCGTGAATACGAGATCCGAGCCATGACTACCCAGCACCTCAAGGCTCTCGCCAAAATTGTGAACCAGATGCTGGAACATAAACCGTTTCCGGTCATTGCGATCCATGACGAATTTACAGCACATGCGAACAACATGAACCAGCTGCGAGCGCATTACATCGAGATCATGGCCGGCCTTGCCGACTCCACGATCCTTGATGATATCTTCCAGCACCTGCATGGAACCACGTGCAACTACACTAAGCTGTCTACCAACCTTGCGGACAAGATTCGCATTAGCAATTACGCATTATGTTGAGGTAATCTTCAGGCGGTCTGCGACCGCTCAATAGGGCCTTTGGCCCGAGATCAGTCCCTTCGGGGATTGGTCTCACTTTTTTTAGTGCTATCCAGTCGATCCCCAGCGGCTGGATAGACAGCCAGTCAGTAAAACCCAAACCGATACCCTAAGTTCCCAGAAATCACCCTTTTCGACTATACGCAACCGAGGTTATAACCATGCCACGTAAACCAGCCCTGTCCGACGCAAACAAGCAACTCATCGCAGACGAATACACCGCACGTAACTACAACCAGACCGAACTGGCTGACCTTTTCGGTGTAGCCCGCAGAACAGTACAGCGTGCACTGATCGAGTTAGGTATCAAAACCTACAACGAGAAGAAACCTCGTGTGGTCACAGAAGATGAGGAAAGCATCCTCGACTGTGCCAAGAAGCACGGTCTCAATGCCGCTAACCTGAATCGTGCCCTGTACACCACAGCGTTGACCAAAGACAACATTCAACGCTACCTGACCCAACTGAGTCCGGAAGGCTTTGCCAACCTGATCTCCGTCGTGGGTTACCTGCGTGTCAGTGCACTGGCCAAGCAACAGGCCGCAAACGCAGAAGAAAGTCGTACCCGGGAGGCCGCGAATGACTGAAACCCAGTCCCTGTACCCCACTTACCCAAACCTGGAAGCGTGCGTGAATCACATCACCACGCAGCTTCCCATCCAAACCCCCAACCAACTCACCGCTGCACTCATGTCCCATCAGAACACTCTGATCCAGGAAATAAACCGCAGCTTCCATGTGGATGAATCTGTGTTGGGTCACATCGAGAAATTCAAGCTGGATGAAGACACATCCACGCTCCACGAACAGGTGTTTGCTGAGTCTTATAACAAGGCCATTGACCACGTTGTTTCTTACTTTGAAAACCGACTGGGTAAATAACAATGAACTTACGTGACCAAATATCACAATTAACAATTGATACTGAAAATGATCCATACGACGAAGGTATCGCAGGCCACAATGAGGCGCTAAAGAACGTTATAAAACTCATTGATAAAAACACAAACCTCCGCACTGTCACAGACGTAGCAAATCAGATTTACCCAGGCATTACCTACGACACAGCACTCCCACAATCTTGGGTAAACACCATGGCAGACCGTGGGTTTGATGTACGCGGGCACTTTGTCACCTTGTACCCAAAAGACAGTGTTGCTTACATGGCGCCTATTACAGATGAAGGCATCCGTATGGCCGCTATTGTTGCATCTAACATTCAGGAGTAATTCATGGAACAAATGTCAGACATTGGGTACGTAATGAATGACGGTACCTTATGTCCTTTCTGTAAATCCAAAGACATTACAGCCGGTGATGGTGAGGACTTAGACGGTACTACATACTATGTAGATGTTGACTGTAGGCAGTGTGGTAAAGAGTGGCAAGACCGTTACCATCTCACAGGCTATTACCACGACGACTCGGAGTAATTCATGGCTGGTAATTTTATCAAGCTGTATCAGAACCACGGTGGAACCATAGGATATTGGTCAGCCTGGGTTGAGGAAACCGGACGGGTATTTATCCAGTACGCCAAGACCCTCGACGGCAAAGCTGTCCGCAAAGAGTATCAGGCATTCGCCAAGAACGAAGGCCGTGCCAACGCCACCACGCCCTATGAGCAAGGCGCATCAGAAGTAGACAGTAAGGCTCGTCTCAAAATGGACAAGGGCTATGTGAAGACCCTGGCTGAAGCAGAGGCACCCAGCACCAATACCCTGGGATTGCTCAAGCCGATGCTGGCCACGCCCATGGAGAAGGTCAAGCCAGAGAAGATCGACTGGGAGAACGCTTACGCTCAGCCCAAGCTGGACGGCCATCGTGCCCTATTCGATGACGGCATACTGTACTCACGCCAAGGCAAAGTCCTTGACCTGCCCCATATTGTGGAAGCGATTGTCGAGGCCGGCATTGAAGACCTGCACCTGGACGGTGAGCTGTACATCCATGGCAAGTCTCTTCAGGAAATGTCGAAGCTGATCAAGAAGCATCGCCCTGAGTCCCTGGACATTGAGTACCACATCTATGACCAGGTGCTGGATGTACCCTTCCTTGAAAGGATCTCATCCTTGGCAGGCAGCGTCCCTCAATGGCCTACGTCAACACGACTGAAAGCCGTACCGACGCATGTCGTAATGAACCTGGAACACCTCATGCAGTTCCACGCCAAGTACCGTAATGAGGGTTACGAAGGTTCCATGCTTCGCTTTGGAGACGAACCCTACCGTGACGGTAAGCGATCCAGAACCCTACTGAAGCTCAAAGAATTTCAGGATGAAGAGTTCATGATCTTGAGTGTTGAGGCAGGTAAGCCTTACATCACAGATGGCGGAACGTACGAAGTGCCGGTCTACACCTGTCAGTACAGGCCAGAAGGCCCAACCTTCACAGTCACTGCACCAGGTACCATGCACGAGAAACACGCACTTTGGTTGGATCGTGAGAACACACCCGGCAAATTCATCACCGTCAAATTCCACTACTACAGTGAAGCGGGTATTCCCCAGCTACCTGTAGCTCTACGTTTCTACGAAACCGTTTAACCCTACCTACCCAACCTGTAGCCGGTCTGCGACCGGTTGTTGGTTTTTATTTTCCACATAAAGGATTATCCCATGGCATTTGAAGTCAACTTGGCGCAAGCCAAGCAGATGGTTATCGACTGTCTGTTCGCAAAACTTGTTCCCATGGTTGTTGGTTCACCTGGCATGGGTAAATCAGCAATGCTTCACTCAGTCGCAGAGGAACTGAACCTCAAAGTGATTGACCTACGTCTGGCGCAATGCGACCCAACTGACCTTTTGGGCTTCCCGGGCGTTGATGAGAAAACCGGCAAAGCCACGTACCGACCGATGGATACGTTCCCCCTTCAAGGGGATACCGTACCTGAAGGGTATGACGGGTGGCTGCTGTTACTCGATGAAATGAACGGTGCCGACAAAGACGTACAGAAAGCCTGCTACAAAACCATCTACGACCAGATGGTTGGTAACGTACCGCTGCACGAACGTTGTGTGATTGCCGCCGCAGGTAACCTGGACACCGACAACGCCATTGTCGAAGAACTGTCTACCGCACTGCAGTCACGCATGATTCACATGCAAGTGTCTATCGACAACGCTCAATGGCTCGACTGGTCTTCCGAAGCCGGTATCGACTTTCGAGTACGCTCCTACATCCGATTCAAGCCCGACAACCTGTTCAACTTCAATCCGGATCACGACGACAAGACCTTTGCCTGTCCCAGAACCTGGCAATTCGTGTCCAAGCTGATCCAAGGTAAAGAGAAACTGTCCTACACCGACAAGGCACTCTTGGCCGGTACCGTAGGGGAAGGTGTTGGACGTACGTTTGCAGGCTACTGTGAAATCATCGACCTGCTCCCCACCATCGACACGATTACTCGCAGCCCTGACACCGTCCGTGTCCCTATAGAACCTTCTGTTCAATGGGCAACGGCCGGCATGATGGGCGCCTATATGGAAGATACAAACGCATCCAACCTGATGAAATACGTGGTTCGTTTACCCAAGGAATTCCAGATATTCGCCCTGCGTGACGTGATTCGCCGGAATGAAAAAATGCTGGAACACGATGCCTTGGCTCAGTGGATCACCAACAACTCCACGGAACTGTTCTAACCAAAGGGAAAACTATGTCCGTTCACCAGAAGGCCTTGAATCATGGCGGCAGTTACATTAACGAAATTGATGCTGCATTAGCGAGAGATGCTTTTATCAAGGACAACTCATTGGAGGGATATACCTTCAACTTTAAATAGAGGCGTGTTATGTCTAATTTGCCTGCTGCGTCCAAAGCCTTGGACAAGGCCAAGATCCAACTCATGCTAAAAAAGGACTCGGCCTTCTTCACAACGCTGTGCTTCAACATGAAGCATATCTGGGACGAGACCATTCCAACCGCCTGTACGGATGGTTTGACCATTCGTTACAGCGTGGATTTCTTCATGTCACTCACCCCACCGCAGCAACTGTTCCTGCTTCTACACGAAACCCTGCACGTGGCCTTTGACCACATGGGACGTAGAGGCACACGGGATCCCCGTAAATGGAACATCGCTGGGGACTATGTGATCAATTACATCCTGGTTCAACGGGGTTTTATCATGCCCGAAGGCGGACTGTATGACCCTCAGTACGCCGGTATGAGCGCTGAAGACGTCTATGACTTACTCCCACCGGATGCTCAGCTACCGGATCTTCCTATGGATGACGTGGGTCTGAGTGACGGTGATGCAGAAGCCCAACAAGCCGCACAGGAAACCAAGGAGAAAGTTGACGACTTGCTGATACAGGCCAGCCTGCAAGCAAAAATGGCCGGTGACGCGCCGGGATCCATTCCCGGACAACTGCAGTTTTACATTGACAGCCTGATGGCGCCCAAGCTGCCGTGGAACCAGATTCTACGGAAGTTCATGACCAAGGCGATCAAGAAGGGCTACACCTGGAAGCGACCCAACCGTCGATACTTCCCCCAGCATTACCTTCCCAGCCGTAACAGCAAGGCCCTATGCAACATCACCGTGGCGATTGATACCTCCTGCTCGGTCACCGACGCAGAGTTTCACCGCTTCACCTCGGAAGTGTATTCCATACTGAAACAGCAGAAGCCTACCAGCCTGACGCTGATCCAGTTTGATACCGACCTGAAATCCATCACCGATGTAACCAGCCCCAAAGACCTGATGAGCACTGTGTTCACAGGACGCGGTGGCACGGACATACACCCGGTCATTGACTGGGCTGCACACAACAAACCTACGGTTCTGTTGGTATTCAGTGACGGATGGTTCTACCAACGTTACGCCAACCCCAACGTTCCTATCGTCTGGCTCATCAACGACAACCCTACGTTTGAAGCCAAGGCAGGGAAAGTCATTCACTACGAATCAAAATAAAGGAATCGCCCCATGAGCGACGTTATTACACTGACCGAAGGCCAGCAGTCTGCTTATGAGGCTTTCGTCGAATTCATCACCCAACCGTCCGAAGGGGTCTTCGTTATTGAAGGCTTCAGCGGTACCGGTAAATCCACCCTCATTGAAACCGTCATGGACAAACTTGACGGTGTCTTGAAAACCGCAGAACTCCTGCTCCAATCCAAGTTCGTCAAACGGGATGTGGTACTGACCGCCACCACCAATCAGGCGGCCGATCAGTTCGCACGCATCACCGGCGAAGAAGTTAAAACCATCCAATCGGTGTTGCAGCTACGGGTACACAAGGATTTCAAGACGGGTAAAACCAAACTGGTCCCTCGCCGGGGCGCTACGCCGGTGGAGAACTGCATCATCTTTGTGGACGAAGCCAGTTACCTGGACAAAGACTTGATGCAGCAACTGTTCAAATACACAATCAACTGCAAGATCATCTTGATTGGAGACCCTGCCCAGTTGCTGTCCGTTGGTTCCACGTATGCGCCGGCATTCAACTCCAACTTCCCTACTGCCAAGCTGACCGAAGTCGTCCGTCAAGCGGAGGGTAATCCCATTGTGGATCTGTCCACAGCCTTCCGGGAAACCGTCAACACCGGTGAGTTCTTCTCGTTCCAACCCGATGGGCACCACATCCAACACCTGAATCGTGACGCCTTTGAAAACGAAATCATCAAGGAATTTGACGATTCTACCTGGAACCATTTTCGTTCCAAGGTATTAGCCTGGACCAACAAGACGGTTATCAACTACAACAAAGCCATCCGTGAGCATGTGAAAGGGACACCGGACCTGCACGTAGGCGACTTTGCCGTGTGCAACCGGTACCTCAACATCAATAACACGCTGAAATATAAAACGGATCAACTGGTGACCATCACCCTCATTAAAACAGCGTCCCTATCGGAGTCGTTTGACGTTCCCGGCAAGTGGTACGAGTTGGATAACCGCGCCAAAGTTTTTATGCCAGACGACTGGCAGGATGCCAAGAAACGACTGAAGCAGGCGCGAGCTGAAAGTGACTGGGGCGTTGTCCAGATGATCGACGATCAATGGGCCGACCTACGGGCTGCTTACGCGTGCACCATCAACAAGTCCCAGGGTTGCACCTACGACCGTGTGTTCATTGATCTGGACGACGTCGGTAAGTGCAACAGTGGAAACCAGATTGCCCGCATGTTGTACGTGGCAGTCAGTCGCGCCCGGGAGCGTGTGTACCTCACAGGCGACCTCGTCTGAGCCAAACAGGAGAATTGTCATGGCCGAGGAACTAATCTACGACCCTAAAACAAAAATGCTGATTAAAGACACGTTGTATGAATACCTCTACACCCCTGTGGAGGAACACTTCCAGAAACGTTTGGATGCGTTAATCAAGAAAAACTCTGCGCTTTACGGTAATACTCAACAACGGATGTTGTTTGGCGAGGATACATACGAAGCATCCAATGCGGGTGCTTATGTAACGCCGGTCAACTTCACGCACCCTGAAATCAAACCCATGATGAAGGACTTTGTAGCGGATCGAACCAAACTCAATACCAAAGAACTGCCTTATGTGATGGGCTTTATAAATCAAGTCCTGAACAGCTCCAACAGTTTGAAAGATTATTTCAAAGTGTTTCCGGAGTCCGTCCATGAACCTATCCAGGAACTGGCGGATAAGTGCAGTTGCCGTAATGAGACCTTGAACGAACAAGCCATTGAACGTCTCAAACAACAGAACGAAATCCCGATCGACCTTATGAAAAAACGGATGGTGAAGAACTTGCTTCTGTAACCAGTCCGTCCCTCTTACTGGAGAAGCTATGCGCCATATTACTTTTGCCCAATCCGACACCTACCCGATTGCGCTGCTCATTAAAAACACGGCATTCAATCAACACGAAATTCAGAATGCCTACGTAGAGCCTCTGCTCAAGAAAGGCCTTGATCTGGGTGACATTGTGGCGCTGGATCTGAAATACAACGCGTCCAACAAAGCCCCCGTGAAACTCATCAAGGAATATCTGGAAGAACTCCTGCCGGCGCTCGATAGCATTGGCGTCCAAACAATTTACTGTGCGGACGCCAATTACTTCAAGCAACTGACCAAAGAGAAGAAAGCCGAGCCCCATCTGGGGTACGTCCTCAAATGCGGTATCGAAGGTTACGAGCACATGGACGTTGTACTGGGTGTGAATCACAAATCCCTACTCTACGATCCAGGCAACGAACCCAAGCTGGTCATGAGCGTGGAGACCCTGGCCAACAAGGTCGTAGGCAACTACGAAGCTCCTGGCCAGAACATCGTCCACTTTGAAGACTACCCCATGACAGCCACCGCCATTGCGGAAGCTCTGGCCGATCTGCACCAGTACCCCATGTTGTCCTGTGATGTTGAAGCGTTCTCCCTACGGTTTAATGAAGCCGGCGTCGGTACCGTGACTTTCTGCTGGAACCAGCATGAAGGTATTGCGTTCCCGGTGGACTACGTGGCACTGGATGAGGTCAACGAAGAAGGCCACTACGGTGTGCAGGTACATAACCCTGTCGTTAAGAAGCTCCTCCGTGAGTTCTTCGAGGCTTACCAGGGCACGATCATCTGGCAGAACTGTACCTACGACACCAAGGTGTTCATCTACGAACTGTGGATGGACAACATGCTCGACACCAAGGGGCTTCTGACCGGCCTACACGTCATGCACCAACGGATTCATGACACCAAGATCATCGCCTATCTGGCCACGAACACCACCGCAGGAAACAAGCTGGGTCTGAAAGACCTGGCCCATGAATTCGCCGGCAACTACGCCGAAGACAACATTAAAGACATACGCAAAATCCCCCTGGCACAGTTATTACATTACAACTTGGTGGACGGTTTGTGTACGTGGTTCGTCTTCAACAA
>Ga0208135_101112_pt1 | contig 11845 bp, 10 predicted proteins | sample AntDeeMetag02WF5_FD_184757 | JGI IMG/M metagenome (GOLD analysis project Ga0208135, IMG submission 184757) | Saline lake microbial communities from Deep Lake, Antarctica - Antarctic Deep Lake Metagenome 02WF5 (SPAdes) (version 2) | ecosystem: Environmental > Aquatic > Non-marine Saline and...
TCCCACAGTTCAGTGACTGGCCGTTCGCGTTCACGCGGATCGACGCCGTCTACGTGTGGACTCAGGGCGGCTACCAGGTCGGTCGCGAGCCCGACGACTATCCACTATTCCTCGCTGTTCGTGAGCAGGACGTCGACGCCTGGGAGACGTTTTTCGAATCGTTCGACCTCCCGACCGCATTCGAACGACAGCCCCGAGACGAGTTGGAAGGACCGCTGCAGATCGTCCTCGAGGCACGCGCGTCACTCGATATCGAGCACGTCGAAGGGTACCCGGTGATCCCGAGAGCAGAGACAATCGAGTATATGCGCGAGAATTACGTCCAGTTCCAGTCGGCGCTGGCGATGCTCGACCAGATGTACGAAGACCTCGATCTCGGCATCAACGACAGGAAGACTGAGTGAGTCCAGTCCTGATTTTCGGAAACCGGAGTGATACTCATCGAACTCCTGCGGTTCACAGCGATTTCTAAGTCGGCCGTTAGCCCCCAGAAGGGAACTGGCCGATATCCGCGAATCGGACGGTCGGTCCCATCCAGTTCCCATCTTCGTCGTAATGGAGGTTGACGTTCCAGCCGAGCTCCTGCCAGATCTCCGTGAGCGGGTTGCGTAGCGAGTCGGTGACGTCGGCCTCGGCCAACGGGATTTCTGCCAGGTCGGTCGTGTACCGGCCCGTCCGTAACGGCTGCTGCACCGCAGGTCCCGATATCCGGGTTTCGTAGGCGATGGTCGCACCCTGCGCGTCCAGCAGGCTGATGAAGCAGAACACGGTACCGGTCACACCTATCTCCTTCAACGCGCGAATCCCGGCCTGCACGGCGATTCCCGCCTTGCAGTCCAGCGACTTGTCGGTGTCCCGGGCGTTGTTCAACAGGAGGCCATCCTGATCGTCCTCACGGAACACCCACGTATCCACTGCCTCGTACAGCCCGTCCTTCTGCATGTACGTGTAGGACTTGTACGGCTGCCGCATCCGACCGCCCGCGTTCAGCTTCCCCTTCCCCACGGTCTCAGTGCCGGGATGCACGTTCAGCTTCCCCATCCGGGGTAGTCCAGGAAGGTCGTCGGACCGTTGGACGTAGTTCCCGCTGAACACGCCGTTCGGGATCAGGTGAACGACCGCTACCGGACCGTCTTCCAAATCCGATGCCACGCCGTCCCGGTTCGAGATCAGGCCCAAGCGTTCATCCCGCAGCTGGATGATCTGGTCCAGGTGGTCGTCGTTCCGCTTCGGGTTGAATCCGAAGTGCCGCTCGGCAAGGTCCGGTCGTTCGTGACCGGTAATGCCGATGATGTGCCGCCGGTGCAGGATCTTCAAATCCCACCCGTACTCCTCGTCGATTTCCGCTTCCATGTCCAGCTCCTGCTGCCCGGTCACGCGCTGGTTCGTCACGAACACCAAGTGGTCAAAGGACTCGCCCAGTTCGTCCTCCAGTTCTTCAACGCTCTCGGCGTCGTCCCGCAGCTTCCCGCGCCAGTTGTTGTCGACGCTGGCATGGCCGATTCCCTTCCGGCCGTTGATCTCGATGCGAGCATCCCAGCCGCCATCGGTTCCGATCACACCGCTTTCGTGGACGTCGTAGCATTCGTTCCGCAGTATCTCTCCGGCGATTTTCTCGAAGGTTGTTCCGTCGACGGTGTCGACGGCCCACTCGAGCTTATCCATGGCCAGAATTCACCGCTGTTGATAAATAACGGTTCCTCCGACAGCACCGCTGATTTACAGGAATGTGACTCTGTTCTCTGGTATCACTTAACTGGCAGGAGGTTCGAAGTTCCCTTATTCAGGATGACCGGGAATGACGACAAGTTCGCGGTGTGGATAGACGAGTTCCACGAGAAGGACCGGGAAGGCCAGATCGAGCGGATGGAGTGGATCCACGACCACCACCCGAAACCTGACGGGTATCAGCCGTTCCACGGCGGCTTCACAACCTCCAATCTCTACGAAGAAGCGCAGCAGGCCTACCTCTTCGGCCTGTTCCAGACCAGTATGGTCACCGCCCTCTCCGTGATCGAACAGGAACTGATCGGCATTCTCTACGGAGCAGGGGAGGACGAGATGAAGGAGAAGGGTGCTGCCGCAGCTATCGACGAAGCAGCGTCCCGCCATCTCATAACACCAGAGCAGAAACAGGTCCTACACCGGGTGCGGAAGGTCCGGAACCCGACCGCCCATTTCCGTCTGGGGGTGGACGATGATTCACTGGAGGCTCGCGCAATCGAACAGGACACCGCGCCGTTTGACTTGATAAAAGAAGAGGCCCAGATTGCTCTCAAGGCTATGTTCAGCGTGGTCGGCGACGGTGAGGAGGGTCTGGATGGATATCTCTGACTTCGCCGACGTGGCGGATTCTGACGACCAGCTTGAGGAACTGGTGCACGACCTGCTCGACGCGTCGGCGGAAATCCTCGTCGACGTGGACCTGCCGCGGACACAGGTTTCCGAACTACAGGGAACAGACGGCGAAGCCAAGCACATTCGGATCGAACGCCCCAGCCTCGGCCCGGTTGTCGGGGACATCGACTGGTTAGATGACGTTGATGAAGCCATCGCGTTCGCCGAGCATCTCGAAACGAGATACGACTATGCCATCGATCAGCACTACCTGTCCAACCTGTTCAAAGACGCGTTCGGCCGAGCCGGGCAGCATCTCGATACATATCCAGAGCACGAAGAACGGATCAGCAACAACGTCATCGCCGATGTCCACGGCCAGGGAAAGGCCGAGCTGATCGCACCATTAGGAGGATTGGACATCGAAACCGACCGGGTGCGCATCCGGGACGGAGTCGAGGTCCGCAACTTCGAGGACGGTGTGGTCCTAGGCGAGGACTCGATCCCACATATGTCCGACACGTTTGGCGGCCGACATCGCGTGTACAACGACTCCTACCTCCGCATCGGGTTTACAGAGGATGACTTACTGGCGAAGGTACCGATGCAGGCGATCAACCTCTACACGTTGGCGATCAGCCTATCGCTCGGCGGATTGGTGCGCGATCTTCGCACCTACATCACTCCTATAACGTACAGCATGCACAGGTGGGGGAGGAAGATGTCCTCCGGCCAACCCACCGGGTTCGGGGTTGAAATCACCGATAAGAACGGTCCGCAAATACAGGCCACGCTGGAGCTGCTGGAACCGTACTTCGAGCTATCCTCGGAGCCGTACGAGACGCCGTACGCGGCCTTCTACAATTTCAGCGGCCCGGGGAACCTCGCTATCAGCCACTACGGCAGGGCGATCAACACGTGGAGCATCCCGGATAACACGGTCACGTTCACGATTCTAGGCCTGGAATCGCTGTTCATCCAGCACACCGCTGGCGAAACCCCGAGCAGAGACGTACCGCGGTACGCCGGGTTTCTCATCGGGAACGCCGTGGACATGTTCGACCCGCTTACGGTCGCCGACTACATCAGCAGCGGTTACGAGCTCCGGAACCAGTGGGCACATGGAGGAAGGCCAGACAGCGAACCAAGCGTACTAGAGGCGTGGCTGTGGGCGATTCTCCGCGCCGCGATATACATCTTCTACTGGCTCGACACCCACACGTTACTGCTCGACCAGGGACTTCCGCTGGGTGACGCATTGATCGATGGAAAAACCAGAGAGTCGATGAAAGCGGAGCTGGACACGTTCGATGTCACAGAGTACATGGAAGTTGAGTATCTGAGAAGCGATTGACGACGAATAATCGCTGGTTTACAGTTCGTTCGGCAGGAGGGTAGCGATTGACGCTTGCCCACGTCGACGGCTCCGCGCACCACGAGGCCGTCAGATCCGTACTCGGTCAGTAACGGTCGGCATGCGCCGCACACCGATATCTGGTCCAGATCGGGAGAGGTTAGGGAAGTAACTCGGCAAGAGCGATCTCTTCGATCTGATCTCCGTCAGTAATGTGGATGATCACTTCATCTTCAGACGAATAATCTCTGAGAACCTGAAGACAGCGTCCACAAGGGGAGCACATCTCTTCATCTGCGACTGCAACATCTACAATTGGTTGCGTAGTGCTGTCAAATCCTTTCCAAACTGCAAGTTCGAGAGGATGTACATCATGGGATACCCCTTTCGTGAGTCGAGTCCCAGCCCAGACAGAACCGTCCTCAGTTCGGACTGCTACCCCAACCTCTGACTCATTTTTGACCTCAAACGCTTTTTCCCGCAGAGACTCCCAGCGTGTTTCTTCATCTTGTTCATCCCCACTCGAAGGAATGCCGAGCTGCTCGGGGGTTAGTCGTCGTATCTTAGTCGGTGTACGGTGGGTGTTTCTGATTCCCAACTGTGTTTGGGTGTGGTTAGTCATGGGTAACAAATGACTCCTCCGTTATTTCTGAATCACTAGTTCTGTACAAGTGGGAGAAAGCCTCTCCACCAAATTCGTAGCCAAATTCCTCAATGAATGTCTCAACAAGAGTATAGGCAGAAGGATCGTCCACCTCAAATCCATAGTCACGGAATAGGTACGCAGAGAGGGATTCCGCGGGGATTTGATTGTCATCACAAAGATGATGTCGGGCAAGCTGCCAATGACGATCTTCAATTCCCCATTTCGAATTATGTCCTCCTTCCTCAACTTCGGCGATTTGCATAAGTGGTGCAGTTGATCGAAGGGATGAAGGAGCATATGTACCGGCGACGTTCTTATTATACCAGAGAGAACTCAGCGACGGGTTTGTTGATTGATTGAATGGGACAAAATAGGGCTTGTCAGAATCATCCTCCCCGACACGGAGGTAATCGTCGAAAAACTCGTTATAGGGAAAAGAGAGTCCGGTTTTCCGGTTATCAAGCCCAGATTGTTGCTGGAGACAAAGATATCCAGGAAACATCCGGTGGATAGGCGCATCGATTAACCGGTGGAGACAATCTCGTACGACTTCAGGTTTCAGGACGTATCTTGTCATTTGTATGTGGACAGTGCTTGGTCCTGTTGGAAGTTGGAAGTATCTAAGTCTGTTCCAAACCCATTATATCCAAGACTGTTCGCTACCTGGATGGTAGTTCCAGAGCCAGCAAACGGGTCAAAAACAGTTCCCCTAGTACAATCAGGATCCTCACACTCACAGCTCGTCCACCCGACAGTAGTCCACTCAGGGAAAGTGAATTCGCGGAAATAACCACCTAGAATTTCTTTTGCCTTCTTGGCACGACGCTGGACATCTTCATCGTTTGCTCCTGCACCAACTTGGAATTCCTCAGCTTTCCCCACGTCAGAAATCCCGACGGCCTGAATGGCTCGGATATGGTCCTCTGTCAATTCATCGTGATTATGGTAAATTTCCAATGCCCGCTCTGCCTGTGGACGATCCGTATTGAGCTCTGTTAATCCTCGCTTCGTATCCCGACGTCGAGGCTCATTACACTCGGAACAGATTGACGGGGGACATGCAAGCGTGATTGCCCTTCGCACGAGATCTCGGGGGAAAGGAGCAAGGTGATCTCCCGTATTCCGATCATGAGAGATGCGCCATACGTCCCCCGGGTTAGATCCATTTCCGTATAGCTCTGAATAGCCGTGCAAGTCGTAGAAATAGTTATCTTTGTCTTGCACTAAGTGGAATATCGGTTCATGACGTGGAACAAGCCGGTCTTGGGCTGAAGACGGGATTCCATTATCCTTCGCCCACTGAATTTCGTTCCGAATAGTCCATCCTGCCTCTTGAGCAGCTCTTGCAAACCGACCAGGGATTCCCTGAAGGCTTTTATTATGGTATGTGTCGCCAATGTTAAGGAACACAGACCCAGTCGGACGAAGAAACACTTTCCAGTGCTCAAGAGCATCGATCAGGTTCTCGATATAGGTATCCGGATCAGGCTCCTGTCCCAGCTGGTCTTCAGTACCATAGTCCCGCTTTTGCCAATAAGGAGGGGACGTGACGATAAGATCAACAGAATTCTTGCCGAGATCAATCGCATTCTCTTGGTTATCACTTTCGTCTTCCTTGGGGTGGATTTTCGCTGCGTCGGCCTCTACGACATTCCACCAAGGCTCAGTCTCATCAGGAAATTCGCCTTGTCCTTCTTTCAGTTTCTCCAAGTCAGGAGCAGGGTGATCGAAGTACTCCTCTAGATCACCGACTAAATTGACCGCAGCTTTTGGGTTGTCAAGGAGATAATCATACAAATCATCTACACTACTAACCTCTCCGACTTCATCTACGAAGTCCGTAAGAGAGGTTGAATTATTTCGATGACTGATATGCTGAGCGATGATTTCGATAACACCTCGAACCTCCTCATCAACCTCAGATAGATTCTCATCCATGAATCAGATCCCTCCGACAGAGTGGGGGTTGCATCGTTGTTACGATTGTTTCTCGGGGTACTACTAGTGGACTTCGCAATAATATTCGACGACCACTCACGGCTCGTCGTCCTCCTCTGGTTGATACTGTTCCTTAACCTCAAGAGCTAGTTCCCGCCGTGGTTCGTCATCTGCGGGCCCGAACACTCGACCGTGTAGCAATTCGATCCCAGCATTAGCGTACTCTTCAGCGATCTCATAGACCATCCGCTGGTCACGAAGCACTCGGACATCTCTTTCTTCACTCACCGCCACAGCCTCGATAACAGCCTGCTGGCGTTCGGAGAGACTTGCACGCCCGAAAAACGCGCCCTTTTCGTTCTTTATCGTTTCAGGCATTGTATTTTCTCTCCCATATCCAAGAGCGAACATGAACAGGTCGTGATTCTCAGCCTGATAGAATGGGGAATCCTCCGACTCCTGCAAGGCTTCAAACATTTCTCGTCGTTCGCTATCTATATGGACGTCACGCCGAGGTTCACGCTCCTCGTAGCTGTCTTCAGAATCTTGACTCATCGGTCAACCACCTGTGTTACACCGTTTTGGAATTCAAGATGATACTCATTCGCGACCTCGTTAGAGATGTACGCCCGGACATCTTCACTATACTCAACGTCAGTCATGAGGAACGTGACCTGAGTATCATTCAGGTAGTCCGGTACGTTCTGCGCGATAAGCTGTTTCGGCTCGCTAGATATCCGTCCCAATGGTGTGTCGATGACTACAGGGGCGGAAAATCCGCTAATTTTGGAAAGCGCAGCCATAAACGAAAGAGCAAGCACTTGTCGTTCGCCAGCGGATAGTGAACCTAGGTTCTTTCGACCGTCCGGTCCGTAGAGACGTACCTCATACTCCTCCGTGAGAACTACCTCATAATCTTCATCTTTCCAAATAAGATCGTTATAGTATCGTTCGAGCCGTTGTTCAGTTTCTGTCCGAACCTGCTCCAGAATCTCTCGTTTGATCTCAGAGAGCTTGTCAGTAGCACTATCGATGAATTCACTCTGTCTCACAAGCAGGTCATGTTCATCCTGCTCCCGCATTGCCTGTTTCCACTCCTCTCGCCGCTCATCAACGACGTCCTCTTGTTGTTCAATTTTCCCGTTCAGTTCACCAACTTCACGTTCCATCTTACTGATCCGACCCTGGATATCCCGACGGCGTTGCTCTAGTTCCTGAGCTCGTTCATTATCGATGATATCTTCGTCTTCAAGCTGAGCAGAGATGTTGGCCAGTTCTGTCTCGTTCTCGTCGATAGCTGTCCGTGTATCCTCTAGCTCGCTGAGGTCGGCCAGGAGACCTTCGATAAGCGATTCACCATCACGGAGGGCTCGCTCCATCCGGAGTCGCCCTTCGATTGCATCTTGGCTTTCAGTAGTTTGCTCTTCCAACAGGTCCTTTATGTGTTCCCGTGAAGAGTCACACTCAGTCAAGTCAGCCCCACAAACACACGTCTCTCGGGAAAGAATCCCCCGAAGTAATTCCTCTGTTAGCCCTGAGACACCATTTTGGGATGATTCGTATTCTTCTAATTCAGAAACAGCATAGCGGAGTGCATCAGCGTTGTATGCAATCCCGCCCGCCCGGGCGAGTGATGCCCCCACAGCCTCTTTCGTATCTACAAGCTCGTCTTCCTGTTCATCTAACCGCTCTTCAAGATAGACACGTCGCTGCTGCATTTCCCGAACATCATCGTCTGCACTTCCCGCAAGCTCATCATAGATGTCATCGATTTTGCCCTCAGCGGTGTCGATCTCATCCTCTAATTCATCCCGCTTTTGTTTGAGTCGTTCTAGCTCTTGTGAGGCCTCCTCCTTCCGTTCCTGGAGATCTTGTATATCACCGCCGAGCTCGGATGATTCGCTCTCAAAGTCCCGCTGTACCTTCCCTAGATGACCAACAGCACTATTCAAAAGTTCAATATGAGATACATCGAGCACAGCTGCTCGTACGTGGTCGGTATATCCAGTTTGGAAGAACTCATCCAGCTGCTCACCATCGAACAGGAAATATTCGTGGACGTGGGTTGGGAGAATCTCGCGAAGAATATTTTCGGGATTCGGGTTCGGTCGCCAGTCATTCCCCCCAAACCGCTGGCGTAATCGAAGGTCACCGATAGAGCTGTTAAATTGTCGTTCCTCGCGGTCACCTTCCGCAGCATCTTCTTGACGGGCTGTCGAGAAGGTTCGACGGAAGGCGTACTCGGGTTCGCCTTTACCCAACTTGATCTCAATGTGCCCTTGAATCGATTCACCAGGGTCCAATTCCTTCAGTCGTTTCTTGTTGACAAGCGGGTCCGACTCAAGGCCCTCGTCATCATTCGAATCAGTATGGGTTTCTTCCCCGTAGAAACACAAAGTAATCGCGTTCAGAATGTTTGACTTGCCAGAGCCATTCTGACCCTCGATCACGTTGATGTGCTTCTCTGACGTGGTCTCTAAGGGAATAGTTTGATTCCCTTCGTATTGCCGGTAATCCTCTATTTCGAGTTCGAATATCTGAACGTTATTCATTATCGAACTCCTGCAGTGATTCGTTCCCGACAAAGTTGTCTACGAGTTCTTTATACTGCTCAGCATATTCGGCCCGCGGTTCTTTCAGAATATCCCGTTCATGCTCCAAAACCCCGCGTAAGAAGGCCCGAAGATCGTCATCCTCAACCTCGTCAACACGGTCAAGGATTAACGAATGTACCTCGGAGTCATTCATGCGATACTGCAACCATATCTACAAACGCATATCAAAGTATCTTCTCAGATACCATATGCGATACGAACGTCTTCTATCTTGTTGCGGGCTTCATATTCGTTGTCGGCTGTTTCAGCGAATTCCTCAAATCTACGGAGTTCCTTCTCGAGGATATATTGTTCAGACATCGCGATATCCTCGTCTGGCTCAAGGGTAGGAACCACGAGTAGATCATAGATATCCGCTCGATCCTTACCGGGAGCTTGACGAAGAACTCTACCTCGGCGCTGGATGAATTGCATCGGGTTCCCGGTATTAGCCATCAGGATTGCTGTCCTAGTAGCTGGAACGTCAACACCTTCGTCTAGACACTTCATTGCCACAAGTGCCTCGTATTCACCCTCCCCAAATCGGGTGAGTAACTCCTCTCGTAAGTCATCACCCTCCTCATGAGTAAACCGGTGATGCATAACCCCAAATTCGTTCAGTATCGACCCGACTGTGTCTATCTGTTCTGGGTTTGTATAGACCAGAAGGTGCTTGATATCATCTAAACCTCGAAGAATATCTCGGAGGACATCGTACTTGTTGATCGCTTCTTTAACGATTTCTGCGCGTTGAGATTGAAGGATATTCGTTGTCTCCTCATCCGCATCTTCAGAGTATCTTGATGCGACTACAGACTGAGTCATTTGACGATAGTCCTCCAGCTCGTCTTCATCCATTTCAACAATAATAGGATGATACCGATATGGGGTCAGATACTGCGGAATAGCATCTTCTAACGGGTATTCGTATATGACTCCGTCAAAATAGTCAAGCAGATGGTTAGAACCTTCTTCATCGTAGTAGCGCTCCGGAGTGGCTGATAACCCAATCCTCGCGTCATAGCAATCAAGAAGTCCTTTTCGCCTACCTTCGGAACCAAGGCCGTGTACTTCGTCCCCGATAAGGATTGTATCCCGAGAAAGCTGACTCACTTTCTCTCGAAAGTGCTCTCCGGAGAATGTTTGATGAGTAGTAATCAGGCATTCGTAATTCTTGATCCCGAGTTCTAAATTTGAAACCGCTCGAGAGAGATCGTTTTTCCAGTCCGGATTAGCTGAGTGATAGACAAATTTTGGTTGGTCAAGCCCGAATGCTTCCATCTCCTGGGCCCACTGCCGCGCGAGATGTTTCTGAGGGACAGCAATTACACAAAGAAGTGGATCATCTACGGTATCTGTATATTCATCAAGTGCCGCTAGAGCTGTGAACGTCTTGCCTGTTCCAGTTGCCATCTGGAATAGGCCTCTGTTGTCATTCTCGAACCAAGCATCAACGGCGTCCCGTTGATAATCTCGGAGAACAATTTCAGATTCGGTGGTATCGGCTGATTCTGGCGGTTCATAAGGTCGATTGTTATTATCCCGGAGTTCAGCGATTCCCTCCTTAACCCCCTCCGGGATTGTATGGACCCCGACATTCTCATCTCGGTCTTCCCAAAGGCTCTCAAATCGCTTTTCTTGCATATTCACCCCCTCAGTGTCACGGTCGCTGATCCAATCACAGTCAATGGTATATGCTTCGTAATTCCGGAGAGCCTGTTCGCTATCATTCTGGGAGCCATGGAAAGCAACACGATTCCCATTCCAGTCATAAAATACTCCAAATTTATCGTGGAAATCTCCCGAGAGTTTCCTTGAAGGAACAGCTAGCTTGATTTCGAGTAGACCGTCGGCGATCATCCACGCAATCGCATTGCGAGTTTCATACTCCAGGTCATAACGCAGATCAGAAATCGTGCTATCTAGCGATTCTCGGAGTACCTCATCCGTTTTAGCACGGTTCCCCTTCTTAAGTGTCTCCCAGTCATCTTCTTCTAAAATAGGGCTCATTATCCATTGAGCTGTACCACCATTTTCAGCAAGTTCTGCTATTCCCCGTGCTGCAGATCGGACCCAATTTGTAGTGAAGTATCCGACACCACGCCGATAGACCTTAGCTCGTGAGAGAAGGGGGATATAGAAATCCTCCATTAGGTCATCAGAAGAGGTGTCGATGACCCTGGGGAGTTCCAAATCTGTGAAATCGCTCTCGGACTCCATCTTAAAACAGATAATGAGGCAGAGGGTCAAAAGCGTATATACCGACTTTCCGGAATTCGGATTTGAGCTATGAACACCAAGATTGACCAGCTTTGAAATCGGGTAGCGATTCCGGAAATGGGAAGTTAGCTAAGGAATCAGTACGATACCACCCGACGTGAGTCAATTTGTTCAGACCACAGACATATCCAGAACACTTTCCGGAAACGACCCAGTTATTCTTTTTATAGCTGGTTGTGAATCACTCCTGTAGAACCAAATGATCCGCGATGCTCGCGTTCTCCGGGCCGGGTTCGTCCCTCGGGAAGTTGAGCATCGCGACGCCGAAGTCAATCACCTCTCCAGCGTTCTCGAACCAATTACGAACGGGGAACCCGCCGACACGGCCATTGTCACCGGACCTAGCGGCGCCGGCAAGACGTGCATCTCGCAGTTCGTCACCGAACGACTCCGGGAAGAGGTCCTCGACGTCGAAACGACCTACGTCAACTGCTGGCGGAACTACACCCGGTTCCGGACGCTCTACCAGATTCTCGACGACCTCGGCGCGACCATCGACATCCACCGGCAGTCGACGCCCCACGACGAACTCGTTGATCGCCTCCAGCAGCATGACGGCCCGCGAACCGTCGTCATCCTCGATGAGGTGGACCAGCTCGAAGACCCCAGCGTCATCTACGACCTCCACAGCCTCCCGCAGTTCGCAATTATTTGCATCGCGAACAAGGAAGAGGAGCTGTTCAGCCGCGTCGACGA
>Ga0208135_101119_pt1 | contig 11764 bp, 9 predicted proteins | sample AntDeeMetag02WF5_FD_184757 | JGI IMG/M metagenome (GOLD analysis project Ga0208135, IMG submission 184757) | Saline lake microbial communities from Deep Lake, Antarctica - Antarctic Deep Lake Metagenome 02WF5 (SPAdes) (version 2) | ecosystem: Environmental > Aquatic > Non-marine Saline and...
GGCGGGCTTGAATACCACCGCGTTGCCAAAGGCCAGCGCCGGTGAAATCTTCCACACCGCCGTTGCCAGAGGGAAGTTCCAGGGGCTGATAACCCCCACCACGCCCACCGGCTCGCGACGAATATCCACCTCGACGCCCGGACGCACCGACTCGGCGCGCTCGTCAATTTGGCGCAGCACCTCAGCAGCGTAGTAGTGGAAGAACTGCCCCGAGCGGTGCACCTCGCCCGCGCCTTCGGCCCGCGTCTTGCCTTCCTCACGGGCGAGCAGCTCGCCCAGCTCGGCTTTGCGTTCGATCAGCTCATCGCCAATCGCCATCAACACGCCGTAGCGGTGCTCAAGACCGGTTTTGGCCCATTCCTTTTGCCCCTGTTTGGCGGCGCGGACGGCTTCATTCATCTGGCTAACGCTTGCCTGCGCGTAGGTGCCGACCAGCTCGCTGATGTCGGACGGGTTGCGGTTCTCGATCCGGCTTTCGCCCTCGACCCACTGGCCGTTGATGTAAAGCGCATGGACCTGAGAATGAGACTGGGACTCTGCGTGTGTCATAACTACCTCCAAACCTGACGGTGATGACAGGCTAGGCGAGCGCAGTGTATAAAGATAATCAATAATAAATACTACTTGATCAGTTTTTCTTACCACTCTAGTTTTTACCTGACCCTTTTTATCTCTAACCCGAGGTGCGCGATGCTGCCCGAGCTCAAGATTACCCCGCTGCGCTACGTGTTGGCGGTGGTCGATCAGGGTGGGTTTCACGCCGCTGCCCGCCAGCTGCATCGCACCCAGCCGGCGCTCTCCATGGCCATTCGGGAGCTGGAAAGCCGCCTCGGTGAGGCGCTGTTCGAGCGCGGCAACCAGGCTACGTTGACCCCTTTTGGGCGCTATTGCGTGCCGCGTTTTCGCGAGCTGATGACCCAGCACGACCGGCTGGGCCGCGAGCTGACAGCGCAGGTAGAACGGCAGGCCGGGCATCTGGATATGGCCGCGGTGCCGTCCGTGGCAAGCCGGCTGATGCCTCAGCTGCTGGCTGATTTCGTGGTGCGCTATCCGGGGGTCAAGGTCAGCCTGCACGACGGCAACGCCGACTTTGTCCGTGAGCAGGTGCTGGCCGGCGAGGTGGATCTAGGGCTGACGAGCCTGTGGGAAGGTAATACGGCGCTGAGTTTTACCCCGCTGATGCGCGATACGCTGGGGGTGGTGTGCCGCGACGATCATCGCCTGGCCGGCAGAAAGGCAGTGCACTGGCAGGAGCTGATGGAGGAAAGCCTGATCGGCAACGGCACCTCGCGCATGCTCCAGGGCACCGACGCCGCCGCGCTGCAGGAGCACTACGCCTTCTATATTTCCAACATGATCTCATTGACGGCGATGCTGGTGGCCGGGATGGGCGTGACCACGCTGCCCAAGTTGGCCTTTCCCGAAGAATACGAGCGGCTGCGCTTTATTCCGCTGAGCGAGCCGCGGGTCGAGCGCGAAATCGGCCTGCTCCAACTAGCCGGACGCAGCCTCTCACCCGGCGCCCGAGCGATGGCCGAGTTTGTCACCCAAGCGCTGGAATAGCGCGCTATCGGTCATCGCGAGGAGTGTAAACGACGTGGCGATCTCCTAACTTGCGGCGGCACGGTAAGGAAAAGCTGAGATTGCTTCACTGCGTTCGCAATGACAGAAGGTGCGGTGGCGCTTTCCCTCTACTGTCATCGCGAGGAGTGAAACACCCAGAAAACGGGTGTAAACGACGCGGCGATCTCCTGGCTTGCGGTGGCACGGTAAGGAAAAGCTGAGATTGCTTCACTGCGTTCGCAATGACAGAAGGTGCGGTGGCGCTTCTCCTTCTATCGTCATCGCGAGGAGTGAAACACCCAGAAAACGGGTGTAAACGACGCGGCGATCTCCTGGCTTGCGGCGGCACGGTAAGGAAAAGCTGAGATTGCTTCACTGCGTTCGCAATGACAGAAGGTGCGGCGGCACTTTCCCTCTACTGTCATCGCGAGGAGTGAAACACCCAGAAAACGGGTGTAAACGACGTGGCGATCTCCTGGCTTGCGGCGGCACGGTAGGGAAAAGCTGAGATGGCCGCGCTGCGTTTACACCCGCCTTTTGGGTGCTCGCCATGACACAAGGTGCGGCGGCGCCTCTCCCTCCATCGTCATCGCGAGGAGCGCAGCGACGTGGCGATCTCCTAGCCTGCGGTGGCACGGTAGAGAAACCCCGAGATGGCCGCGCTGCGTTTACACCCGCCCTTTGGGTGCTCGCCATGACGTAGTGGGCATAGTGCTTCGCTCGTGCGTGGCTGGCGCGGCGGCGCTTTCCCTCTACTGTCATCGCGAGGAGTGTAAACGACGCGGCGATCTCCTGGCTTGCGGCGGCACGGTAAGGAAAAGCTGAGATTGCTTCACTGCGTTCGCAATGACAGAAGGTGCGGTGGCGCTTCTCCTTCTATCGTCATCGCGAGGAGTGAAACACCCAGAAAACGGGTGTAAACGACGCGGCGATCTCCTGGCTTGCGGCGGCACGGTAAGGAAAAGCTGAGATTGCTTCACTGCGTTCGCAATGACAGAAGGTGCGGCGGCACTTTCCCTCTACTGTCATCGCGAGGAGTGAAACACCCAGAAAACGGGTGTAAACGACGTGGCGATCTCCTGGCTTGCGGCGGCACGGTAGGGAAAAGCTGAGATGGCCGCGCTGCGTTTACACCCGCCTTTTGGGTGCTCGCCATGACACAAGGTGCGGCGGCGCCTCTCCCTCCATCGTCATCGCGAGGAGCGCAGCGACGTGGCGATCTCCTAGCCTGCGGTGGCACGGTAGAGAAACCCCGAGATGGCCGCGCTGCGTTTACACCCGCCCTTTGGGTGCTCGCCATGACGTAGTGGGCATAGTGCTTCGCTCGTGCGTGGCTGGCGCGGCGGCGCTTTCCCTCTACTGTCATCGCGAGGAGTGTAAACGACGTGGCGATCTCCTGGCTTGCGGTGGCACGGTAGGGAAAAGCTGAGATTGCCACGTTTACACCAGCTTTTCGGTGCTGCGTTCGGTGGATGCACTGGCAAACCCTGAGATTGCTTCACTGCGTTCGCAATGACAGAAGGTGCGGCGGCGCCTCTCCCTCCATCGTCATCGCGAGGAGTGAAACACCCAGAAAACGGGTGTAAACGACGTGGCGATCTCCTGGCTTGCGGTGGCACGGTAGGGAAAAGCTGAGATGGCCGCGCTGCGTTTACACCCGCCCTTTGGGTGCTCGCCATGACACAAGGGCCGCTCGGTATGGTGTAGTAGGTGCTCACTTACCAATACAGAAGCTGCCGAAAATCTCGCCGAGCAGGTCGTCGGCGCTGAATTCGCCGGTGATTTCACCCAGCTGCTGCTGGGCGTCGCGCAGGTCTTCGGCGAGCAGTTCGCCGGCGCCAAAGCCGGAAAGCTGCGCGACGCCGTTATCCAGCGACTCGGCGGCGCGGTCGAGGGCGTCAAGGTGGCGCCTGCGCGCAGAGAAACGCCCTTCGGTGGTGGCGCTGAAGCCCATGATATCTTTGAGATGGTCTTTCAAGTTATCCACACCCGCGCCGGTTTTGGCCGAGAGCCGCACGGTGGGATGCTCTGTGGATAAGTCTATTCCCGGCGTTTCTTCGCTGGTATCGATCTTGTTGCGCACCAGCGTCAGCCGGCTGGTGTCGGGCAGGCGGTCGACAAACTCGGGCCAGATGACGTGCGGGTCGGTTGCGGCGGTGGTAGCGGCATCGACCAGCAGCAGCACGCGGTCGGCGGTTTCGATTTCTGCCCAGGCGCGGGCCACGCCGATTTTTTCTATCGCGTCGGGGGTATCGCGCAGCCCGGCGGTGTCGATCACGTGCAGCGGCATGCCGTCGAGGTGAATATGCTCGCGCAGCACGTCGCGGGTGGTGCCGGCAATAGCGGTGACAATGGCGGTGTCCTGCTCGGTCAGCGCGTTAAGCAGGCTGGACTTGCCCGCATTGGGCCGCCCGGCAATCACCATGCTCATGCCTTCGCGTATCAGTGCGCCCTGGCCGGCGGCGGCGCGCACCTCGGTTAGCTCCGCGGCCACGGCGCTGAGCATGGCGGCCACCTTGCCGTCGCCAAGGAAGTCGATTTCTTCTTCGGGAAAATCAATCGCTGCTTCGACGTAAATACGCAGCTCGATCAAGCGCTCGACCAGCCGGGCAACGCGCTGAGAAAACTCGCCCTGCAGCGAGCGCACGGCGTTTTCTGCCGCCGAGCGCGAAGTGGCATCGATCAAATCAGCAATCGCCTCGGCCTGGGCGAGGTCGAGTTTGTCGTTGAGAAAGGCCCGCTCGGAGAACTCGCCAGGGCGAGCCAGCCGGGCGCCCAGCGCGACGCAACGCTCCAGCAGCAGATCCATGATCACCGGCCCGCCGTGGCCGTGAAGCTCGAGTACGTCTTCGCCGGTGAATGAATACGGGCCGTTGAAAAACAGCGCAATGCCTTCGTCGATGGTGTCGTTTTCGCCGTGAAAGGCGCCGTAATGGGCGTAGCGCGGGGCCGGGCACTGGCCGACGACATCAATCGCAATACGGCGGCTGTCAGGGCCTGACAGACGGATGATACCGACCCCGCCGCGCCCGGGCGGTGTGGCTAGAGCAGCAATGGTATCGGGGGTATAAAGTGCGTTGGCCATAGCGCGCCTCGTGATATGCGGTAAAAACAGGGGGGTGAAAAGCGAGCCTGCTTAAACGCCAAACCCCCGCGTTAGGCGGGGGTTTGGGCATTGCAGATACAGCGTGGTCAGCGGGTTTCTTTCCCCTTGCCGATATTGGGGTCGTTTTCAATCTGTCGCGTAATGAAGTACTGCTGCGCGATTGAAATACAGTTGTTGACCACCCAGTAGATCACCAGACCGGCCGGGAACCACAGGAAGAAGAAGGTGAAGATGATGGGCAACATCTTCATGATCTTGGCCTGCATCGGGTCCGGCGGCGTGGGGTTCAACTGCTGCTGAATGAACATCGAAATGCCCATCAGGATCGGCAGAATAAAGTACGGATCCTTGATCGACAGATCCTGAATCCAGAATATGAACGGCGCGTGGCGTAGTTCCACGGATTCCAGCAGCATCCAGTAAAGCGCGATGAAGACCGGCATCTGCACCACAATCGGCAGACAGCCACCCAGAGGATTGATCTTCTCCTTCTGGTAGAACTTCATCATCTCCTGGGACATTTTCTGGCGATCGTCGCCGAAGCGTTCCTTCAGGCGTTTCATTTCCGGGCCGAGCTTACGCATCCGCCCCATCGAGCGGTAGGCCTTGGCCGAAAGCGGAAACAGCGCGGCCTTCACCAGCACGGTGAGCAGCACGATCGACCAGCCCCAGTTGCCGATAACATCGTGGATTTTATCCAGCAGCCAGAACAACGGGTTGGCGATAAACCACAGCCAGCCGTAGTCCACGGTTAGGCGCAGGTTGGGAGCGACCTCTTCCAGATAATCCTGAACCTTGGGCCCCACGTAGAGCTTGGCGTTGAGCGTGGACTGCTCCTGGGCGCCGATGTCTTGGGTAGGGCCGGCAAAGGCTAACACGTTACGACCCTTGGAATCGGTAGTGGCGTAGAACAGGTTTTTCTGGTTTTGCGGCGGTGCCCAGGCGGAAACGAAGTAGTGCTGGAGAATGGCTATCCAGCCGCCTTCCGCTTCGCGGTTTGGCACGCTGCCTTCCTGAATATCTTCGAAATCGACCTTTTCGTAGCGGCTTTCCGGCGTGGAATAAGCCGCCCCCAGGAAAGAGCGCATTCCCATGCCCGAACCGCTGGTGGGATCAGGGCTGTCATCGCGTACCAGCTGGCCGATGAAGCGCGCACTGACGGGCGCTTCGGTGTTGTTGGCGACCAGATAACGCACGTTAATCGCATAGTTGTCGCGCTCAAAGCTTAGCCGCTTGGTGACCTCGACACCGTTGACCTCGGCGGTCAGATCAACGTCTAGCTGATCTTGACCTTCACTGAGGTGGTATTCGGTGTTTTCCGGCGTGAACGCGATGCGGCTGGCCTCACCGTCAAGCTGCAGACCTGAACGCGCCACGTAGCTGCGCACGCTGTTGTCGGACAGCATGACGTAGTTGCGCTCGCTCTCCAGGGTTTTCTTATGCTGCGGCAGGGCGGCATAGACGATATCACCGCCGTGCGGATCAATGCGTACGTCGAGCACGTCGGTGGTAACAGCAATAAAGTCGCGGCTCTTGTTATCGCTACTGCCGGCTTCGTCGGCCAGGTCGTCGCCGGCCTCGGCTGAAGTCGCGCTGCTGGGAACGGTCAGGCTATTGCCGTCCGCCTCGGCATTTGAGGCCGCGCCGTTATTGCGCTGAGTGCTTTCAACGCCGGGCAAGGGCTCAGCCGATTGCCCGTAGTCCTGGTTCCATTGAACCACCAGCAGATACGCCAGTACTGCCAATGGAACCAGTAATATCAGTCGTTTAACGTCCATGAGGGTTCTGCCCGCTGGGTGATGAACATGCTAATGGCGCAGTTTTTACTCGACCTATGACACACGAAAGCCTGCCGTGCGGCAGGCCGAGGTCGAGCGGCGAAGTGTTGGCATCAAGCGTCACGTTGTGTATCGGCCGGGGTGAAAGCTTTACTGTGCCGTGAGGCATCGCGCTGTAGCCGTTTCCACATCCCGTGTAGCTGGCGCTGCAACGTGGCGTTATCCAGCTCGTGAACGCCGCGCCGGGCAAGTATGACCACGTCGAGCGTGGGCAGCTGCTCTTGGCGTAAGCGGAATGACTCCCGCGCCAAACGTTTGAAGCGGTTGCGCTGAACGGCCAGCTTCACGTTCTTTTTACCGGCAATCAGTCCGACCCGGGCATGGCCGCAGGTATTGAAGCGCGCAAGCGCAAGCATACCTTTGGCGTGGATCTTGAGATCGGCCTGGTCGAAAACGTAACGGAAATCCCCAGCGCTTAGCAGACGTAGCGGCCGGGGAAAGCCTTGATGGGACACACGCAATCTGAAATCAGGCGCTCAGACGCTTGCGGCCTTTGGCGCGGCGACGCGTGATGATGGCGCGGCCGCTTTTGGTTGCCATACGAGCACGGAAACCATGCATGCGCTTGCGTTTGAGAACGCTGGGTTGAAATGTGCGTTTCATAACTCGTTATTCCCACGTGGTTTTAGGACGGAACGTCAATGCTAAAAGGCCCGTATCGGTGAGTCACCGAACGAGGATATCCAATTCAAGACCCGAAATTGTAGAGCCTTCCTGCGCCAGGTGCAATTTTTCCTTGCCGATATTGTTCAGGCGCCCTGTCGGCCGGCTCACTTGTGGGGTAAGTCCGAGCAATATCGACGGTTCTCTGCAGTACACTAATTACTATTATATAAGATAGTTAATGCTGTTATTAATGGTGGGGATATAAATTGTGGATAAGCCATTTTTATCAATATTTATCATAATGTTACGGAGATAAAAAATCTGTGCACAAGCGTAGGATAAGCAGGGTGAAAGCTGTGATAAGCCGGTGAATAATACGGGATAAGTCAGAAAGTTACCGATTTGTCCTCGGGTTATAGGCGGGATATGGCAAGGTTGATAAGAGACTTGTCCACAAGCAAAGACGGGCGCATTTCCGTGTGGATAACAGGGGCTTTGGGCGCTACAATGACCGACCTTTTTCAACCGATGGTGAAATGAGTGTCGCTCGCGCTTTGGCATCAGTGTCTGGACTATTTGCAAGATGAGCTCAGCTCACAGCAGTTCAACACCTGGATACGCCCGCTGCAGGCTGAGCTGGGAGAGGCCAACGAGCTTTGCCTGCTAGCGCCTAACCGCTTTGTGCGCGACTGGGTGAGCGACAAATATGCCAAGCGCATCAGCGAGCTAATGCGCGAGCTGGCGCCCACTAAACCGCCCAAAGTCAGTTTGAGCGTGGGCAGCCGCCGCGCCGCTTCAGCCGCGCCGCAGCCGCGCGATTTGGGGCACCCGGTATCGGCTGCGCCTGCTGGGCAAAGAGCACCGGCAGTGCATACATCGGCCCGGGGCAACACGGCGGATAAGCGTGAAATAAATCACTTAAGCCAAGAAACGTCGCGCCGTCCGGGCGCACGCCAGGTACAGGTGGAAGGTGGTCTTAAACACGGCAGTGGACTTAACCCGAACTTCACCTTTGATACCTTTGTCGAGGGTAAGTCCAACCAGTTGGCACGGGCGGCGTCGCGTCAGGTGTCGGAAAACCCCGGCGGGGCATATAATCCGTTGTTTTTGTACGGCGGTGTGGGGCTGGGTAAAACGCACCTGATGCATGCCGTTGGCAATGCCCTGGCAGAGCGCCGGGAAAATGCGCAGGTGATATATCTGCACTCCGAGCGTTTCGTTGCCGACATGGTCAAGGCCCTGCAGCTCAATGCCATCAACGATTTCAAGCGTTTTTACCGTAGCGTTGATGCGCTGCTGATCGATGATATTCAGTTTTTTGCCGGTAAGGAGCGTTCGCAGGAAGAGTTCTTTCATACGTTCAACGCGCTGCTTGAAGGCGGCCAGCAGATGATCCTGACCTCTGATCGCTACCCCAAGGAAATCAACGGCGTTGAAGAGCGCTTGAAATCGCGTTTTGGCTGGGGGTTAACGGTGGCCATCGAGCCGCCTGAGCTTGAAACTCGGGTAGCTATCTTGATGAAAAAGGCCGATCAGGCCAAAGTAGACCTGCCCCACGACGCGGCCTTTTTCATTGGGCAAAAAATTCGCTCTAACGTGCGCGAGCTTGAGGGTGCACTGAAAAAAGTCATCGCCGACTCACATTTTATGGGTAAACCCATTACCCCGGACTTTATTCGCGAATCACTGAAGGATCTGCTCGCCCTGCAGGATAAGCAGGTGGGCGTGGATAACATCCAGCGTACGGTGGCCGAGTACTATAAAATTAAGGTGTCGGATTTGCTTTCCAAGCGGCGTTCGCGCTCGGTGGCTCGCCCGCGTCAGATGGCCATGGCGTTGGCTAAAGAGCTGACCAACCATAGTCTTCCTGAAATTGGCGATGCCTTTGGCGGGCGCGATCACACTACGGTGCTTCACGCCTGCCGTAAGATAAAATCGCTGCAGGAAGAGAGCGCCGATATCCGCGAAGACTACAAAAATCTGCTGCGCCTGTTGACCAGTTAATTCCTCTTATCGCCCAGGATAAAAACCCTCAAGTCAAAACCGGAGTGTTGATGAAATTTTCCATTTCCCGAGAAGCACTGCTGCGGCCGTTAACGCTGGTAGCCGGCGTGGTAGAGCGCCGCCAGACGCTGCCGGTGCTTGCCAACGTGCTGATTGAAGTTGACGGCGATCAGGTCGCCCTGACCGGCACCGACCTTGAGGTGGAGCTGATTGGCCGCACCGTGGCAAACGCCGTTGAGCAGCAGGGCGCGGCCACCGTGCCGGCGCGCAAGCTGATGGATATCTGCAAGTCGCTGCCCGAGCAGGCCGATATCCAGCTGGCGGTGGAAGAAAGCCGCGTGGTGCTGAAAAGTGGCCGCTCTAGCTTTACGCTGGCGTCGCTGCCGGCAGCCGAATTTCCCAGTATTGAAGACACCGACGCCGGCCAGGAATTGAGCGTACCGAGAGGCACGCTTAAGCGCCTTATCGAAAGCACCGCGTTTGCCATGGCGCAGCAGGACGTGCGCTATTACCTGAACGGCATGCTGCTAGAAATACAGCATAATCTACTGCGTACCGTGGCAACGGATGGGCACCGCCTGGCAATGTGCTCCCGGGATGTGGACATTAACGTAGCGCAGCCGCACAAGCTGATCGTGCCGCGTAAAGGCGTATTAGAGCTTGTCCGCCTGCTCGACGACAGCGACGAGCCGGTGAGCCTGAAGCTGGGCGCTACCCATGTGCGCGCCCACACCGGGGACTTCACCTTCACCTCGAAGCTGATTGACGGCAAATTTCCCGACTACGAGCGCGTGGTGCCGCGTAATGGCGATAAAGTGATGCTGGCCGAGCGCGCCGAGCTGCGTCAGGTGCTGTCGCGCACGGCGATCTTGTCCAACGAAAAGTACCGCGGCGTACGCCTGTATCTAGAGCCCGGGAACCTCAAGGTGATGGCGAATAACCTCGAGCATGAAGAAGCCGAAGCGAGCGTTGCCGTCGAGTATGACGGCCCGGCGATGGAAATGGGCTTCAACGTCGGCTACCTGATTGACGTGATGAGCATACTTGGCGAAGACCGCGTGCAGATGACCCTGGCCGACCCCAACAGCAGTGCGCTACTGGAAGAGCCGGGCGGCGGCGATGCGCTTTACGTGGTTATGCCCATGCGGCTATAAAAGCGCCTCACTGCTGATCGCTGACGGCGTCTCTTTACCGGGGGCGCCGTCTTTGTGTTTTTATCGGACATCCAAAAGCGCCCCAAAATGAGCATTGAACAGCTAAGCTTTCACGGGCTGCGTAATCTACAGCCGTTTACTCTGCACCCCGGCGCGGGTATCAATCTGATTAGCGGTGCTAACGGCAGCGGCAAGACTAGCCTGCTGGAAGGTATTCATATTTTGGGCATGGGGCGCTCTTTTCGCACCCGCCAGATAAAAAACGCGATCCAGCACGATGCCGGCGAGCTGACGCTTTTCGGGCGGCTGGCCGGCGAACACGGCGGTAGTGCCACGACGCTTGGCGTGCGCCGGCTCAGAGACGAGCGTGAGCTGGAGCTGCGCTTGAGGGGCGAGCGGCCTGCGCGCCTTTCCGACATGGTGGAAGCCTTGCCGCTTCAGCTGATTAATCCCGATGCCTTTCGGCTGCTTGAAGGCTCACCGGCAGGACGGCGAGAATTTCTCGACTGGGGAGTGTTTCACGTGAAACATGAGTTTCTTACCGGCTGGAAGCGTACTCGCCGGGCGCTGAAACATCGGAATGCCCTTCTCAGGCGTGGTAGAATAGACGCTAAACAACTGGATGCGTGGGAGCACGAGCTGGCCACCTGGGGCGAGCAGGTTGATCAGTTGCGCCGAGACTGGTTCAGCGCGTTTTTACCGGTGTTTGAGCAGACCCTTAGCGCGCTACTGCCGCTTGAAGGGTTAAGCCTGCACTACGCTCGCGGTTGGGATAAAAAGCGCTCGCTGAGCGAGGTGCTGCGTGCCGCACGCGCGAGCGATGAACACATGGGGTTTACCCAGCAGGGGCCGCAGCGTGCTGACCTGCGCATCCGGGTCAATAAAAAGCCGGCGATCGAGGTTCTTTCCAGAGGCCAGCAGAAGCTGGTAGTCAGTGCACTAAAGCTGGCTCAGGGCCGGTTTCTGGAAAGCACTTTAGAACCTGGCACCGCAGGGCGGCACTGCGTTTATCTTATCGATGACTTGCCCGCAGAGCTTGATGACTACCATCAACAGCGTTTCTGCGAGCTGCTTGAATCGATGCAGTGCCAGGCATTTATTACCAGCGTTGAACCGAACGCCTTGCACAACCGCTGGCTTCCCGACACGCCCGTCACTATGTTTCACGTGAAACATAAAGGCTCAGGGGAGCCGGGTCAGCCGGGATTAAGCCGGCTGGTGGAAGGCTAGGCGGCACGGAACGAGACAGACTTCACGACGGAGTGGTCAATGAGCGAGCAGGCTTACGATTCATCAAGCATCAAGGTGCTCAAGGGGCTGGACGCGGTGCGCAAGCGTCCAGGCATGTACATCGGTGATACCGACGACGGCACCGGGCTGCACCATATGGTTTTCGAGCTGGTGGATAACTCCATCGATGAAGCCCTGGCCGGCCACTGCAGCGAAATCCGTGTCATTATTCATCCTGACGAATCAATCACCGTTAGCGATAA
>Ga0208135_101127_pt1 | contig 11695 bp, 13 predicted proteins | sample AntDeeMetag02WF5_FD_184757 | JGI IMG/M metagenome (GOLD analysis project Ga0208135, IMG submission 184757) | Saline lake microbial communities from Deep Lake, Antarctica - Antarctic Deep Lake Metagenome 02WF5 (SPAdes) (version 2) | ecosystem: Environmental > Aquatic > Non-marine Saline and...
TCCTCGTCAAGGCGGTTGACGAGAAAGTTAAGAAGCTGGTCCTCGTGGATCTCACCGTCTGCTTGTTTGGTTTTAGACACACCTTCAGCAAGCAGACGTTCTAACTAAGCGGCTTTGTGAAGTACTGAGGATATCTTCTAAAGCGGCTAAATCATCCTCACCCAACCGTGTCGCTGGCAGAGGGATCTGGTACTGGATCTCTTTTCTGCCCATATGACAAGTTGGATATACAACACTAAATTGGTGCCGGGGAGTGGCGTGAGTGTGAGTGTCGTTCAACTCCGGAGCATCCACTATCACAAGCGACAGCGATAGTTCTCGGCAGTGTGGATCGCCGGGAGGATGCTGTCACGGGCGTCAGCCCGCGTTTCGTCGGGAACGTAGATATGATTGAGTTGCTGGACGAAATTGAAGAGCACGTTAGTTCCAATAATATCTTTCTGGACGGACTCTTCCTCGGAGATCCGAAATAGCTCACCGGCATCAAGCAACTCGCGGGTCGCATTGGCGATGAACCACTCATAGGGGGGGTTTGTGCTCGTTGCGACAGTTATATTGGGGGAGCTAGTCCTTCGACACACACATTTATCGCGTTGCTCATCGCTTCTTGTGAGAAGTCCCTGAAGCAATGGACACCACTACTGTAGCAGATCCTGATGCCTCTGAACTTGAGTCACTCCTCTCGACCGCTCGAACACAGGGCCAGGTTATAGTCATTTTTGCACGGTGTACAGTCCAATGGTCGGGTGGGCGCGATGGCGAGATCGGTTCCGGCGAACGGCTGATTATATGTAAGCCAGACGGCGCCATCGCAGTTCATCGACCGTCTGGCGCTCGTGCAGTTGCCAGACAAGGTATTGGGAGTTCTCTGGAAGTACACCAACTTGAAGAGGGAATTCTACTCTATGGACAGAAATCCGGCGGAGAGAAGTCGATTCGCATAGAGCTCGAAACGATTGATAGATGCGTGCAAACAGTTGCTGAAGACGATGCAGAAATGGAACAGTACCAGACTGAAGATCGTATGCATCAGTTCATCCAGGCAAATCCAGAGGTGATTGAAAAGGACCTGCGGTTGCAACATCACGAATATCCCATCCCTCAGGGCAAGATCGATTTTGTCGCTGCTGATTCGTCGGGTAACAAGGTCATCATCGAAGTAAAGCACCCTGCAGGGAAGGCCAAACACGTCGACCAATTATTACGGTATGTGAAACACTTCCGTCGAACTGAGGATGCTGCTGTTCGCGGACTGCTGGTCGCTCCCGTTATGGGAATTAAAGCCTCTCGCGTTCTCCGTGATAACGATCTGGAGGGATGTGAACTCAAAAGATTCGATCAACCAGATCAGTCGCCCTCTCAAACGTCATTCCAAGAATGGATGTAGAAGTTGACTAAATCTGTCTCTCGGAATTTAAGAGAGTGTGTGGGTGTGTGTCGTGCGTTGGTCGGCCGGCCACGATGTTCGAGAGCTTGTCTGTAGCCAATTCGTGATTAAGACCAAGTTCGACAGTGCTCTCTGCGATTATGTTGAAGCCCTCAACCCGAAGTACGGCATTCGAGATGCAGAGCGTGTTCTCCGCAGGCAAATAATAGAGAAACATCAATCGATATGAATGTCATAGCCAGTTATGGCCAACAGAAGTCCTAACTGGTCAGCCAATTCAGAAGTCAGAAAATGACGATTGGTCCGTGTGGGTTGAATACCGTGTTCTCCCTGGACGGAGTTCGATTATGATCTCCTCTGCGGCTTCCTCGGTGAGGTAGGTGTAAGTGGGGATTTTTTCTAATGACTGGTCTGCCTCTCGAAATACAATCGTTTTCGCGTACGATTCTCCTCTAACAGCCAATGAATCGTTAGATAGTGAGATAACGTAGTCAGCAGAAGTTTCGCTAAGAATCTGGTCCTGAGTAGAGTAGTCAACATGTGATGGTCGATGAGGGAGGTATGGGCCTCTGCTCTCAACTTCTGGGTCGTAACCGAACTCGAAGGCTAATACTGGAGCATCCTCAATATGGGGCAAAGCAATTGCTTCAGCAGTACTCCCTGCCGCATCTGAATCAAGAGAATAGTCATCAAAACCCAAGCTAGTGATTAACTTAGGGAGGTGACTACGAACCTCTGAGCGGTCTTCAGGAGGGTCCTCGGAAAGACTCTGAAGAAACACGAACAGCGGAGATCCTTGGGCCATTGGAACTATGATTATCAGACAGAGATAAATAATCAATGTAGGCTGAGGATCTAGTCCAATCATGCCCTGTAAAACCCACAGACAACAACAGATTGCAGCCGCCCTGCTGACATAAACCGCGTATCGTGCAGTCCACGCATGGCAACCTTGGCGCCAAGCAGATAATCACAAGAACGGCAGTATATTATCCAGAATGCATAATTCAGTCGAGATAGTCCGGCCGCTCGGCATACTCGATAGGGTCGCGCTCTCCAAGACGCTGGAATGATTGGAGTCGGAACGCACACGCATCACAGGTACCACATGCTGGTGCTTCGTCCCGATAACAACTCCACGAGTGTTCGTATGGGACACCGAGCTCGAGCCCCCGCTCGGCGATGTCTGTTTTCGACCACTCCGTGAATGGCGCCTCTATAGAGATATCAGTCTCATCTTTCGTCCCCACATTAACCACTTGCTGGAACGCCTCGAAGAACTGCGGCCGGCAGTCGGGGTACCCCGAGAAGTCCTCGGAGTGGGCTCCAATATACACTGAGCCACACTCGTTCGCTTCAGCATAGGAGACTGCCATGGAGAGCAGATTTGAATTCCGGAAGGGGACGTACGAACTCGGCACTTCCTCGCTTTCTAAGTCTGCGTCTTCAACTTCGACATCATCGTCAGTCAGACTCGACTCGCCGATCTTCGAGAGGTGGTCCGTAGTGAGGTGCAGGAAGTCCGACGCCTCAAAATAGTCGGCCTGCGCTTTTGCACACTCCAACTCTTTGGCTTCCGTCCGCTGGCCATAGGACGTGTGCAGCATATACAGGTCCTTGCCAGCCTCCTTTGCTACTGCTGCAGCAGTAGCGCTATCCATTCCGCCCGATGCTAGTACGACCGCTCGTGATTCCTGTGACATATTAGTTGCTCGCCTCGTTGAATCGCCGCCGTTCGTCGTCAGTTGGTTCCCCAGCTACCGCTCTCGTTACCGTTTCAGTCTTCGTTTCGACACCGCGCATCGCCTCACAGAGATGCGTGGCCGAAAGCTCGACAAGGACAGCCTCTGCACCAAGTTCGTCGCTGAGACCGTGCGCGATGTCCTGTGTTAATTGCTCCTGCATTGTGAGCTGGCGTGACTGCCAGCGAACGTACCGGGACAATTTCGACAAGCCGACAACGTCACCATCTGGTCGGTACGCAACAGTCGCCGTCCCGAAGTAGGGAAGCAGATGATGCTCACAGAGGCTATAGACTGGTATTCCCGTCTTGACAACGAAGTTGTTACCGCTCGCTTCGAACGTCCGAAGCTCCGGTTTCTCCTCCAAGCGGGACCCTTCAGTGAGCGTCTCGAATGCGCTCGGAACACGACGTTGCCACGTTTCCTGGAGTTCCGCTCTGTCGGGGTCTTCACCGACCGCTTCCAGGAGCAATCGAACGCCTTCCTGAGCTTTCGACCAGTCGATCGCGTGTTCCTCTTCGTCTACGCTCTCGACGCTCTCTACGGCCTCAGTTTGGACTTCGTCAGTCATCGTTAGGTCCCCGGCGCATCGTTCCACAGGTCAACATGCAGGCGTGGGGTGTATCGATAGCCGTACTCCATCGCAAGTTCGGCCGTCGCCTCGCGTGTCTCTTCTAATCGCTCTCTCGTCGCCCCTTCAGGCATCAACAGCACATCGTCGTTCCCGATGCGCTGTGTGGTCGACTGCCGCAACCGCTGGAGCAGTGATCCTATCTCCGGCATATCCTGTTCACCGGTCACGACAAATTTCAGTTGAAACTCGTACTGTTCAACCAGGGACGAGAGGGCGTCCATGTCCACGCGTCGCTCCTCGTGCTTGTCTTCCCACTCACCCTCGCCTTTCGGATCTTTCTCTGGTGTCGGTGTACTGCTTGCCAGCTTCGGGCTGATGCTGGCCAGGTCGATCGCGGCGTCTCTATGAATCGTCCCGTTCGTTTCCACGGTGGTGTGATATCCGTCTGCTGAGAGCTGATTCAGTAGCTTGACGACCTCAGTATGCATCATCGGCTCACCGCCGGTGACAACGACGTGCTCACACTGTTCGTGCGACTTGACCTCTGTGAGAATTTCGTCGACATCCATCCACGCGTGAGTGGGTTCCCACGAGGTGTGATAGGAATCACAGAACCAGCACCGAAGATTGCACCCACTCGTCCGAATGAAGACCGTAGGTACGCCGGCTAAGATGCCTTCTCCCTGAAGCGAGTAGAATAGCTCGTTTATCGGGAGGTCGCCCTCGCTCTCAGATGCAACATCGTCGGCGTCAGCGTTGACCGGCATGATTACGGGGCCGCACAGAGCTCGCCGGTCTCTCGCACAGATACGGCGACATCTGAGACGGTATCAGGGAGCGTCTCGGTCAGTTTCTCCTCTAAGAGGACCGCCATTACCTCTGCTGTGGGAGGGTGGTTGAGGACGACCAGTGCGTCATCGTCGCCACTCTGTTCGAACGCCTCGATCAATGGATCACCCTGCTCGACGAGGAACCGGTGGTCCCATTCTGATATTACTGAGGTAATATCTCCCTTGTCGACGACCCAGCCCTCGGAAGTCAGTTCGCCCGTCACCGAGACGGTAATTTCGTAGTTGTGGCCGTGAGGTCTGCTACATTTGCCATCGTGGTGGAGAATTCGATGTCCAGAACTGATTCGGATCGGACGGTCCTCACCGACCCGCAGTTCTCTTTCACCTGCATCAACAAGACTCCTCTCTGTTGATTTGTCTTCAGATACTCTACTGGCCATATCCAGAGAATATCACAGTGGCACTTATAGGTACTCCTCTGAGCGGAAGTAGATCATAGTAGTTCGAGTTACAATTTTCCGTATCGCAATAGAGACTTCTATAAGTCGGACTGTGATACACCGATACAGGTGACTATCTAATCGTGCGGTTCTATGTGCCAGAGTGGGATGACGCCGTGGATGCGGACTATGATTTTGAGCATGATGAGCGGTCGGATCCCCACCGGCAAGAACGCGAACTGAACTATATCTGGGATATCTTCGAAAAAAATTCGACGCCAATCGATGGCGTGCTCATCTCCCGAGAGCAGGTCGAATCGACGACGAAGAAAGCCGACCGGATATGTGAATACGGTGTCTACGAAGATCCGATTCTCGATATTCCGGAGTGGCTCCCGACAATCAGTGACTGTGGCGCATGGGGCTACAAATCGCTCCCCTTCCCGCCATACGGCAATCAGGACATGCTCGAGTTCTATGAGACACTGGATGTCTCGGTTGGCGTCACAATCGACCACCTCGTACTGGGATCGGGCAAGGAGAAAGGCCGCCTCTATCTGGACGAGCGTGCTCTCGGGGACAACGTTAGGAAATCGGATCTCCCGTCGGCGCTCACCGATGCAGTCGACCTAATGATCGACGACTGGCCCGATGAGTGGCCAGAGTATGTCGAGGAGTACGAACCATCGCTTCGGTCCCAAGAAAAGCCCCGACAGTTCACTGCTACCGACTTCGATGGCGATGTCGACGCCGTCCTTGAGAGGCTTGAAGACGACCCGCGTGCGGTGTATCGCCAAGATGACAAGCAGTTCCGCTACGATCTGACTCTGAACAACGCGGCGGAAATGTGGGACCTGTACCAGGCTGGCGACTACCCGTTCCGGTTGATGGTCGCCATCCAGGGATGGACCGTCGACTCCTACGCTGCAGCTGCTGAAGAAGTCCTGGAGATGGGCTACGATTACCTCGGCATCGGTGGCGTCGCCGGGAGTCCGGTCCACGAAGTCCGGAAAATCGTCAAGTCAGTCGGAAAAACGGTCAAGGACTACGAGCGGACGCATCAGACTCGCATCGATACGCACGTGTTTGGCTTCGCCAAATCTGACGCGTTCGAGACCATCGGCCGCTCCGGCATGTCGAGTTTCGATAGTGCGAGCATGCTTCGCTCTGCGTGGACGGGTGGACAGAACTACCGCGTCGACGGCGATGAGCGGTACGATGCTATCCGTGTCCAGTATCCCGCTCATGGCGCAGACATCTCCGATGCAATCGAGACTGCGTTACGAGGCCGTGAAATGCTCATAGCACTCCGTGCATTTGCAGAGGATCGCTCTATTGCGGAAGCACTCCGGGAGTGGGAGGCGGAAGCCAATAAGACGCTCACGGAAACCATCACATACATGCGGAACCACCGTCACGATGAGCGATTCAACGCCAGTCGTCTCCGTGACGTGGAAGCAGCACTGAGAGAGGATTTCGAATACGCCAGTAAACTGCAGGCGTATTTCAGCGATGACCTTCGGAGCCGACTTGTCAAATTGCTCCGGGGTGACAGCAAGGAGAATCCTGAACCCTTCGCTGAGTATATTGAGTTGCTCGCTGCAGCACGCACCGAACTGAATCGCTTCCCGAGGATGGTCGAAATCCTCGAACGCGAGGAAGCCAGGGACGGTGGTATGGATGCCTTTGAGCGACTCTGGTTCATACTTCAGGACTACGCTATCTGGATCGGGAACGAGGATCTTCTCGAAGCATATCAAGAACTCCTCTCAAATAGGCCATGGGAAGACTGTGACTGTCCTATCTGTACCGAACATGGTATCGAGGTCTGCATCTTCCGCGGTAACGACCGCAATCGGCGTCGTGGATTCCACAATACGGCGAAGTTCTACGAGGAGTTCTCTGAGGCGCTCCCAAAGAAGCTTATTCTGACAAAGGGGTCAGCTTCGTTCAGCAACTACGAGACCACTGAGGGGTACTTAGCGAGCGAGAAAGCGCAGTTCTGGAGTGAAGTTCACGATCTCCCGGTTGCAGAGATCGGCGCCTTTGACGCAAATGGTGTGCATGAATGGTGGGCGGAAACGCCACGTACAGTCTCTTTCGCACCCACCAAGACAGTTGAAACACTCGAAGAGTATCTTGGGCGGTATGAAGAACTCTATCTGTTCAATCCTGGTGAAGACACCGACCAGACGCTCAGTGGTTCGACAGTAGATGTGGATTGTGACATTCAAGACTTCGATGACCCACAAGAGCTGCGAGAGGCGCTCCTGAGCGATCTTGGCCGTAATTATGCAGTCGGGGCTGATTTCGCCCCACACAAACCAGTCTTAGATGTTGATGACGGCTTAGATATCCTCATCATTGACCAGTGCTCTGGCTCGAAGTACGTTCCCGATGGTGAGCGAGTCTTTGGAATGGGCGAAATTGACAGTTCCTCCAAAGAAGAGCTGCTTAATCGAGACAGTGCCATCGGGGTCAATGCTAACGAGCTGTACACTGGCCGGCAGCAAGAAGCGATATCCAACGCCGTTCGTCAACTCCGCTCTGACGGCCACCACGTCCAACGGTACTTCATCAGTGCCGGGTTTGGTTTCGTTGGGGAAGAGGAACGGTTGCCTCCATATGAGGTCACCTTCAGTGGGATGAGTGTCTCCGAAATCCGCGAGCGTTCTGACCGACTTGGTATCCGGGATGACCTGCACCGGGTCTTGGATCAGTCCGAATACGATGTGGTGTTCTTTACGCTCGGCTCGGATTACTACTCCAGCATCGATATCGACCAGACAGTCCAGCAGATTCGACCAGACCGGATTGGCGTTGTTTTCAATCGGGACCTGCTCAACGAGCAGTACGAGAATATTGTCTCCGTCTCAGCGAGAACGGAGGATGCGAAACGTCACGAGACGATTGTAATCGGTCTCAAGGGCGTCTATATGGAGAATTTTGCGCAGAACCTACGTGATGCGACGGAACTAGATCCAGATTCAATTAGCATCTTGTGCCGATATCTTGAGGAAGACTCCACGCAGGCTGCTATCGAGAAGTTCTGAGAGAAGACGTTATTCTCTTAGCACATCTTCAATTGCTTCGATTGCCCGGTGAAACTCTCGGCCAGTCTCCGTCGCATTGTACTTGACATTCTTTGGCCCTTGTTCAACACGTTCCGCTAATTCGTGTTCACATAAGAGCTCAAGCGCGTCAGTAATCGTATCGCTTGAAGAGGCAACTTCGTTCTCGATTTCGGAATAATTTAAATTATCAGACGCAATCAGGAGTTCGAGAATTTCTATTGTGCGTTTTCGACCGATGAGTTCACGCACATCGTCTGAAACCATCTACATAGGCTATCGGTGGCATCAACAAAGCCACTTTGATTTGTCATTCATAGCTTTGCTGGAGCAAAGCTTTATCATACAGCCGAGCTTAGCACAGCGCGTCGCATATGTTGTACAGACAACGAAAACTCGACACACCTCACGGGGAACTGCAGACCCCTGTGCTCTTTCCGGTGAGTAATATCGGGAAACGGTCGAGTGATAATACACCAGAATACACAGACAGTATCCCGGATTTGTCGACCGCGATGGTCAATGCCCGAGCGATACGGAATCGAGAGGCACAGTGGAACCGGTTACAGGACGGTGCGACTCTCCGCGAAGAGATGGATGTGGCAGACGACACAATCATTTTCGCTGATAGCGGTGGCTTCGACTTTCACAAGGAGGAAGTCGACACTACACCAGCGAAAACCCTCGAAACGCAACGTAAATTGGGGGCTGATATCTTCGGTACTGTTGATACCCCTCTGTCCAGAGATAATCGCCAGGCGAAGAATCAGCGGCGAATCAATCGCAGTATCGAACTCGCATTAGAAGCGAGTGACGCGCATGGTGGTGATGAGACGCTATTAGCGAGCGTACATGGGTATGACCCTGAGACAGTCAGAAACTCGATCAGACACCTTGAAAAAGAGGGAGAATTCGATGGATACGCCGTCGGAAGCCTTGTTCCGATTCGAACTGATTACAAAAAAGTAACAAAGGTGATACTTGCGGCCCGGCGTGCCACTGACAAACACCTGCACGTCTACGGGTTAGGTGGAGTCACGTACCAACCATTGCTTCTCTATCTCGGTGTTGATAGTTTCGACTCCTCGGCGTTTATCCGTAGCGCCGGGAACCGGAACTATCTCATGCCAGGCTTCGGGGGGGAACCGCTGAAAAACATTGAGGGTCTATCACATCTTCCCTGCGCCTGTCCGGTCTGTAGTACGAGAAACTACGACCAGATCCGTGATGACAGGGATTTGCTTGTACAGCACAATTTGTGGGCATTAGCTCTCGAATTGCGACGATTCAGATATATGCACGCTGCTGGTGAGAATCTAGAAGCATACCTTGACCTCCGCTTCCAAGGTAACGAAGTAACCCAGCGAGCGTACAAAATGGCGAAACAACAGGTCAGGAGGCTATCATGAGCGGCGAGCGACCGACGGTCCGACCCGTGACACTTGCCCGCCTCGTTGAGTTGACCAATGCTTGTGGCGCCCAGGCACAGACAACGGAAGAGTTGGAAACGACCTTAGATATTAGTCATCGACGAGCTCGAGAGACGATTCTTGAAGCAGTCCGTCTCGATTTGTTATCTGAAGAAGATATCAACCAAGACGAGGGCTCCGAATATCAGACGACAACGGTCGGAGAGCATTTCCTCGATGCTGTTCGGGACAAAGATTGGGGGAAGGTAAGCGATATTCTCGAGGCGCGCAGTCCACACTATGGCGCATTTATACAGGCTGTTGGTGCCTTGGAGCCTGCTGAACCTACAGCCATCTTGGAGAAACTCGAAACTGATCATGAGCTTTCTCCGTACGACTTCAATAAAACGAGTATCGACGTAATTGGCGATTGGGGGGAACGGTTAGGGGCAATCCAGCGTAACGCCTTCACGGGATCGTACTATCGAGCGACTGAGACCGAGGTGCCGCTGAATTTCCCGTATGTTCTGCTCTCGGTGTTCGATGACTTGGAAGAAACAGCGGGGGTCAACCTCAGTCAGCGCTACATATCGGTCCCAGAGGTGCGGGAGCATGCGTGTGAACGGTTCGGCTGTACACGGTCTGCGTTCGATGAAGCGTTGCTCTCGCTTGTAAATCAGAACGTCGGCAAACTTGAGTTATCAGGTGCGCCGATGGATACGGGTGCAAAAGATGCTCGCCTGGGTATCAAGCAGATAACCCTGGCAGACTCACAAGGCTTGGTCTCAACGGACCAATCGACGGACCGCGTCATGAGCGGTGTTGAACAGTACGGAAAACAGTACTACTATCTCGCGGTCCACGACGACGACCTTACGTACACACAGGAGACCGACACATGAGCGACAGCGCATTCAACATTACCGACGACGAACGCGACTATTCGATGTACAGCCTCGAGGAAAATCCCTTCCCCTACAGTCCAGTTCCAGCAGAGAACCCACAGGTGTACTGTGGGCAAGAGCACGTGGCTGACGCAGTAAGTGATACGATCTCGACGACGCTCTCGACGGGGAAGTCAAAACACCTGGTCGTTACCGGGAAGTACGGGAACGGCAAGTCACACACGTTGAAGTACGGTCGATCGATTGTCCGGGACCGCGACGATGTAGTCGTCGGGTACGTTGCACAACCCGGGGAGGGCTTTCTGGACATATACCACGAGTTCATGTACGATATCGGGTTCGACCGTGTCCAAAATATCGCATACGAGTTCCTTGCATCGGTCGCTCGGGATGTGACGGACATGAACCCTCTCAGTGCGAGTGCTATGGAGTCGCTGATTGACGAGGGAGAGGTCCTGTTGTCGGAACTGGTGCCGACGGCGATTCAGCGGTTGAGCGACATCACGAAGTTCGCCGACTTCGCCCGCGCCATCGTCCACATGGTCTACGAGGACACAAACCTGTACGCCTGGCAGTGGCTGACTGCCGAGGGCATCCGTTACGAACAGCGCAAGGAGATGGAAATCCACAGTGCGCTCGACGACGACACAATGGGTGTCAGGGCATTCACATCGTTCAAAAACCTCCTGCTGGAGCTTGGATACACTGGCGTCTTCGTGTTCATCGACGAGTTCGAGGCCATCGCCAGACTGGGCAACAAGGACAAGCAGGCGACGCTGAACAGCATTCGTCACCTGATGGACCAGAACGGCACCGGCCTCTCCATCCTGTTCGCCTGTGCGCCCGAGGTCTGGCAGGACGTTATGAGCGAGTACCACGCCTTTTCGGAACGTATTGGCAACGAGGTCGCGTTACGGCCGCTGACAGACGATCACTTGGAGGAGTTGATCAGCGATTATCTGCAGACAGCAAGAAGCAACGGAAACGACTCAATCCACCCTTTCGAACAGGAGACACTGGACATCATCCTACAACGGTCACAGGGGAACATCCGCCAGGTACTGTCTATCTGTGGGAAGGCACTGGACAGAGGAGTTGAGGCGGGTGAGCAAACGGTGTCCCCCGATATCGTGCAGGCGGCGATCGAATAACGAGACTTCCCGCTTGCTTCCCGGAGAATGGCCGGTTCGGTTGGGAACAGTTAAAAATGGCTCTGTTGTTTCACACTGCCGAACCTGGCTTAACAATTTACGCTCTTGTGGCGGAGATTGTTGGTGAGTCATAGTGCAGCAGCGAGGATACTTTTTAGACCTTCTTCTCCTGGTTTTCGAAAGACTTCACGGCGAAGCTGAAACGCTCTGAGATATAGCGTCAGT
>Ga0208135_101128_pt1 | contig 11677 bp, 15 predicted proteins | sample AntDeeMetag02WF5_FD_184757 | JGI IMG/M metagenome (GOLD analysis project Ga0208135, IMG submission 184757) | Saline lake microbial communities from Deep Lake, Antarctica - Antarctic Deep Lake Metagenome 02WF5 (SPAdes) (version 2) | ecosystem: Environmental > Aquatic > Non-marine Saline and...
GACGTAGATTGCTGGGGCATCGAAGCGGGGCATTTCCTCGTTACAGGTTACAGGCCCGTAGGTACTTGAAAGCACCCGCCTTGTTTACAGTCTGTAAGCAGCCGCTCGGCTGTTTACAGGGTCAAAAGAAAAACGAGCTACTTCGGTTCTCGTCGACGCGCAACCGCACGCGGTCGCACCAGAACTGGGTTCCTCGGGTCAATCCCGGAGAAGTATGCCGCCTCCCCGATTTGAACGGGGGACAGCTCGATCTTCAGTTGAGTGCTCTCCCAATCTGAGCTAAGGCGGCGCAGTCCAATAGAGACCCTTTCGGGCATTAAGGATTACGACAACCGACGACGCCGCAGGGAACGCCGTTCGCCATGCAGGATACGCGGGAGTTTCGTATTGCCATAATTGAATGGATTCGATCTTCCACTAATACTGGGTCATGCCTTCACGGCACTATCAGTACCTGAATCACGTATTCCAAAACCGCCAGTGCAGCGGTGAGTGGACCTATGTAGCCTAACTGGTACCAAAAACCTCTATCGAGCATGTCGTTTTTCGCGAAGGCCGCACCGGCAACCCCCGCAATGACCCATCGGAGTGACTGTGCAAAGGCAAGCGCCAGTTCTTCTGCCATGCGAACACATTCCTCTCCTTCTGAATAGCCTCTCAGGTGATTCAGGTCACCATGTAGACCCCCGTCGGAGTATCCCGCAACCAAACTGGGCCGGCACTCTACACTCGCCGAGCTGCTCAAAGAGGACGATGCTGAAGATGATCACGATGTCGACGACTACCCCTGCATATCTCTACCGTCGACACTCTTTCGAGACGCTATCCCCACACCTTCCGCCTCGAGACCAGCCACCCTCCCCACGCCCAAGGTCGAGATTTGAGGGCTTTCGTGGGTTCCGAGCAGAACTGGAGATGGACCCCCGCCAACCGCGCGCGCAGTATAGACCATGCATCCTGCCGCACCCGCGCCCGTGGGGCCGAGGTCCTTGCTGACTCGAAGAACGAGCGCCGGACTGGCCTGCACTGGCGAGATGTTGACCTCAACGCTTCTGAGGCACGGGTACTGGGCAAGAGCCAAGATATTGAGACGGTCGTGCTGCTAGAGCCAGCCACGACCCGCCTGCACGCCCACAAGCGCCGGCAGGACCCTCCGCACGAGGACTGGCCAGTGTTCCCGACGACGCACCTGCCAAGCCTCTATGGTGCCCTTCCTGACGGCGTCAACGGCGCGCCGGAGACTGTCCACGACCTCCTGCGCGAGCATGACGCAACGCCGCCATCACTATCGACGAATGGCGGCCGGACTGTGCTTCGACGGCTGTCGGCAGAGTCGGGTATCACCGTGGAGGGTGAACACCTCAAACCGCACGGCGCTCGTCGAGGACTGGGCGACGCCCTCTATAACGAGAGTGCCGAACTCGCCCAAGAAATGCTCCGCCACCAGTCTATCGAGACCACGCACGGTGCCTATCGAGATCGGGACACCGAGCGGACGCGGACGGCGGCGGAGAAAGCGTTGGGCAGCGAAACTGCAGCCGATGAGTAGGGGTCGCTCAGAGTCTTAACCAACATTCGGACGTATTCGCCCGGTTCTGTTGGTTAAGACCTAATCACTCAGCGAGGGCCAGCTGCGGTCACTCTCTCGGGCCTCGAAGTAGTCCCGTTCAAGCGTGACATACTGGTTGCCTCGGTTGAGACACCGGGCGAGGTCGGTCTTTGGACCCACGCCATTCGCGGGCGTGAGTACCTCGACGATCTCCTGGTTCCGGTCGTCGAGCACGTAGGCGAACCGCCGTTCCATTTCTGCTTCGTCGATCTCGCCCTCGGCGTAGGCCTGCCGAATGGCTTCCTCCTCACTGGGCTCGGCGTGGTCCTGATACCGTTCGTAGAGCCAGAACGCACCGAACCCCGTGGCGACAAGGAAACTCAAGAGGTCGGGCTCAGCGCCGTACATCAGTAGCGCTGGTAGCGCAGCGTTCCGTCTCGGTGCAGTCGCACGTCTCGGTCGAGCAGCTGGTCGAGCTTCGAACCCACGACTTCGGGCGGGTAGCGGAAGCCGTCGTCGTGAACGAGGCGGTGATAAAGCTGCTTGATGTCGATTTCGCCCTGCCGTCGCAGGTTTTCCTGCAGCCGGAGTTCGCAGTCGCCACGGACCCGGTCTCGCGACCGTTCGAAGTCGACACGCCCCTCCTGCACGTCGCGGGCGTACCACTCGGACATGGTCGCCGGCGGCGTGTCGTCAGTCCGAACCGCCCGCAGGACAGTTAGGACGTCCTCTTTCAGTTCTTCTTGGGAGCGATGGGCCAGCAACAGCCCGTCGATGTTCACGAGGTAGAGCCGCTGCCCATCGTCATCAGTCGCCTGTAGGCAGCGGACGGTCTTCCTGCCAAAGCGGTACCGAATCCGGAAGACCAGCGACTTCCACTTCGGGAGTAGAATCTGCCCGCCGAGCTGATGCCCAACCTCGATCCACACGTCCTCGACGGCCGGGTAGTCGCTGATGACGATGGGCCGCACACGCTTGAGCTGTCCGAGCGCTTCGTCGACGGCCTTCGTGTGGCGGCGCTCCTCTTCGGTCGGCCCGGCGTAGCGCTGCCAGATCCAGACGCCCAACACCAACACGAGGAACAACCCGCCGATGGCGTAGGCCGCCTCTTGGGCGAACGGGTTGACGGTGGCCTGCTGCACGGGTGTGAGCATCAGGACCCACCATCCTCGGCGCCAGTACGACGGTTTGCACCCAACTCGTTGTTCCGCGAGCGCTCGGCGAGGTCGGTCATCCGCTCACCGGCGTCGAGCTTCTGTCTGGTCCGGAGCAGGATGTCCCGGAGGTCCCACAGCGACTCGCGGTAGCCCTCGGCGCCGACGGCGCTGAAGGTATACAGGAAGTCGAGTAGGTCAGCATCGGGCCGTACGCGCCCCTCCTCGTCGGTGAACTCCGAGGCAGCAATCCCCTCGATGACTTGGACGAGGATGTCGACGAACTCCTCACGACGCTCGACGATGTGGTACTGCGTTCCGTCTTCGCCTATCGGAACGCCGAACTCCTCCACGAGGTCGGTCCCTTCGCTTTCGCGGTCGTTGTTGACGGGCATATCAAGCTTCGAGGCGTCGACATCGTCGTGCCAGAGCACATCCGGTGAGAGTTCGTCCCAGTCGAGCGCTTCGATGATCTCCTGGTCGGCATCGGAAGGCCTGATGTGGCCATCAATCCCGGAGTCAACACCGGGCGACTCCGTGGTGACGCCACCGTCTGGCACAGCAGCCTGCTCGACTAGTTCGGCCTCGACGACTTGGCCGTCGCGGCGGGTCACGGAGACGGCGTGGCCAAGCTGCTCGTAGGCGCTGAGCAGCAGCGCGACCGACCGACTCGGCGCGAAGTAGTCGCGGAACTTGTCGAGGAACTGCCGCGGGTTGTCCACGTCACAGTGCTCTTTGACTGCTTGGGCGTCGGTGTCGGTCAGGCCGAGGTCCTGAAACGTCTGCATGGAGAGGATTCGCTTCAGTTCTCGCTCTTGGGCCTCGCGCTTGGACTCATTGATGTTCTCAATATCGGCGAACTGGCGCTTGAGCTTCCGGTTCTCTTTCTTCGTCTTTCCGAGCCGCCAGAAGGCGACGATGAAGACTGTGCCGAGGATGACCCAGCCAGCGGGCCACTTGATCAGCATCATACCGAAGATGAAGAAATGTCCGGAGAGGCCGCTCAGTGGGTTGTCGTAGAACGTGTACCATGTGACGGCGTCCTCGATGACTGCCTCAACACGGTCTGCGCTAGCGTCTTCGGCGAGCAGCCCTGCGCTCGCGAACTGCGAAACCACCCAGTCGTACTGGCCAGCCTGCTGCTCGAGGTCGTTGAGTTCAGCGGCTGGGAGGTGGGCGAAATCCGCTTGCTGGACCTTGATAGTGGCTCGGTAGGTGGTAATCTTCCCATCCGCGCGCGCACGGAACACGAGTTGGTAGGTGCCGGCGGTGCCCTGCGTGTCGAGGATGTACCGCCCGATGGACTTGTCAAACTTCAGCGTCGCGGCGTCCTCGCGAACAGAGGCCTTGATGACGTCCTCGGGGTTGAAGTTCCGCGGTTCGAGTTCGAGGACCTGCCCACTCGCCGTATAGACCACGCCGATCTCGGTGGTAGTGCTGTCGACGCCGCTACTGACGTGGCGGGGCTGCTCGACGTAGAGGTCCGCGTTGGCTTCAGTCTGACTTGGTTCGTCGGTCTCGGTGGTAGAGTTGTTCGCTGTCTCGGTGCCGGTTGCAGTTCCGGTCTCGGTGCCATTCTGAGTCTCGTTCTCAGCCGCCCCCATGTTGGTCGTGGAGATACTGTCTGACGCGGGCGCGCTACTTGCCGCGGCGACACCGCCGACCGTCGAGAGTAGCAGACAGACGGTGAGGAGGAGCGCGAAGGTGCGTTTCACCGGCTCTCACCCCTGGAGTTGGTCATCGAAGATGTGTCGAGTTCGAGCTTCTCGGCCTCACGGTCCTGCTCGCTGGAGCGGGTTAGCCCGAGGTCGCCAAGCAGCCCGGTGGTTGCTTCGAAGATGGGCTGTCCGCCGGGATCTACGTACTCCTCAAGCTCGTCGACGTAGTCTTGCAGCTGCTGGGCGTAGGCTTCAGCCTGATCGGCGCCGCGCACTTGGTTGTTGAACGCGAGCTGAACGAGGTGGCCGGTTCGCTTGTCGACGACTGGCGGCAGCGTCGTCATACTCTCTCGGTTTTTGCTGTCGAGGTCGTCGTCGAGGTCGCCCGCGTGGGTGACGGCCACGGTGTTGAACAGGCTGATGTCGTTCTCTAGTCGGTCAGCAGTGAACGTGGTCTGTTTGAGGAGGCCGTCGACGACATCGCCAGTCCCGTCACTGCCGACGCGGTGGTATTTCTCCTTGTGGTCACCAATCTCGTTCCGGGCGAATCGGTCTCGGAACTGTTCGTACTTGACCTCCAGGCCGCCTCGAGAGAACTGTTTGGCGACTTTGAAGCCCATGCTCTTGTCGTCGACCTCGCCGGTCGTCTTCCCCAACCTGGCACGGATTCCGTTGCCGGTATAGAGGATGTGGAGGTCAAAGTTCTCCAGCGTCTGCAGGGCGTTCGTCCGGCCGTGTGCGTACGCGCCGGCGATGGTGAGCAGCCAGAAGCCGACACCGAGGAAACCGATGTTCCGGTGGGCACTCGGCAGGACAGGGACGAGAAACAGCACGAGCGCGAAGACGAACATCGCGCCGGCCACCCACAGGTAGGAGTAGTGCCGGATCGACGCGCCGAGCTTCGCGACGGCCCCGGTATCGTCCCATCGGTCCGGGGTTCCGTCCTCGCCAGTCCCGGCCATCAGGTTACTGACCAGCGTCTGACCGTGCTTCAATGGGTTCAACCCCATGTCTCGATACCTCCGGTTTGGCTATTCTGGTGAATCATGGCTCTCTGGAACGTCTGCTGTCTGGTTTGGGTCGCGGGAGGGCAGTACCGCGCGCGCATTGAGGATGGATGTCTACCGGCTGCTGTTCTATAACGTCTGAAGGGTCGTTATCACTCCGCCTCCGGGCGATTAGTGCGCCTGTATCAACTCTGGACCGCCACTGGACGGTTACTTCATTACGTCACGTATCCGTGAGTCCCGCCTTCATTCGGGTCTACTGCAGGGGTGTACGTGAGCTTCAGCTTCCGGTGTGCAGCCGTCCCTCTACCCCGTTTTTCGTGGGTCATCTGAGCGTCTGTATTGTCACCGAGGCAGTCGAAGTGGTTCTTTATTGCTTGATGTATCGCCCGGTGACTCATGTTGTCCTCGCCATTCTCGGCTGCCCATGCCTCGTACACCTCCGTAATCTCGTGCTTGAACTCGTACTGTTCGCGGTCGTCGACTGTTGCCAGGCACCGCTTCGCGAACTTCACTGCCGGGTTGCTGGTCGTCTCCTCGAACGCGAGGTGTGGCGGGACTGTCGAAGACCACGGTGCCGCCTCGAACACCTCGTGGTCAAGGTAGGCGACCCGAGCGGAGAGGCCGTCCCCGTCGCCGCCGGTGTCGAGGTGGTGGGACCGCGGCGGCGCCGTCGAGATCGGCATGACGTACCCATCGCCGGAGACCATCGCGCACTCCCCGGGTTCGAAGCCGGCGACCGTCGACGCTGGTCCCGTATCGTCGATTCGGGTCTTGAACACCTCGCGGATGTCCGGTTTCTGCCCCGAGAAGGCGAACACGCGATGGAACAACCCCGATACGGACGGTGAGAGCTGCTGTTTGAACTTCTGTGTGTCGGCGATGATCTCCATGTCGACGTGGCGCATCAACGCGAGGAGGTCGGACATGGTGTCAATCATGTACGACTCGATGGTCGACTCTGAGTCCTGCTCGGACTTCTGTCGGGGCGCGATTTTGTGGAGCTCGCGCATCACGACCGACAGCGTCGGGTAGTCCTGCAGTTTCTTCTCGCGAATCAGGCGCTTTCGCTCTTCGTGGAGTGAGTCGAGGAGGTAGGAGGCGATGACCTTCTGGTCGGCGCTCTCCTCGAGCAGATGGACCGTGAACGAGGCGACTGTCTCGGGGTGTTGCATCACCTCGTCCCAATCAAGGGTGTGCTCACACCGGTCATCCCGGATGTAGCCTTTCTCCTGAGCGGTCTGCAGCCCACGTTCGATGCGGTCGGCAACGGTCTCGCCGGCGTTCGTCTCGTTTCGGACCACTGCCGCCACGTCACGAAGCGTCCAGTCCTCGTCGCGCTTCGAGAGCTTCTGGTGGGCGCTCTTGAGGTAGTTCTCTTGGGTGCGTGTCGTGTGAGGCAGCAGCATCACCAGCTGTCGGTAGGTCAACTCCGACGCCGGAATGGTGAATGGTCTGACGACGTGTTCCTCTGTCTCACTATCGAAGGGTACCTTCGAGGCCGCAAGACCGTGGGTCAACGGTGCGTAAACCCGCACCGACGGCGGGTCGTGATTGTCGAATCCCACATCGAGACCCATGTCGTCGCGGATACCGTTGAGTATCTCTTGACGCTGCTCGATGTCGTACATCGCGTTCTCCGATTTGAAGAAGTCGAGCAGGTCGACAATGACGTGACCACGATCCATCCGGTCTTCGACGAGTGTCTCGACGAACGTGGACTTGCCCGAGCCCTGCCCGCCCGTGACGAGCGTGGCCTTCAGGTCGGCGTTGGGGCCGGCGTCGATGAGTTGTGGCGCACGGCGGCCGGCACTCGTCGGGCTGTAGTGCCGGACTCCCACCTGGTGTTCGTACTCAGTCGCCGGCACCTCCATCACGAGGTCGGCATCGACGAGGCCGTCGACTGCGGCCGCAGACACCGCCGTGTTGAACGCCGAGGCAAGCATTGCCGCCCGCTGTCGGGTCACGTCACCCTGACGAGCGGCCTCCACGAAGCCATCTTCGTGCTTGCTGAACTGCCGAAGCGCGTTCGGTGACCACTCCCGGTCTGTGTCAGCGAGTGCTCCCTTGTACCGCGGCAAGTCAGACACTTGAACGTCGAGTTCGGGCAGCAGGCCGTCACGGATCAACAGCGCAACCTGCAGCCAGTCACCGTCGGCAAGGGCTCGGCTGCCCTGGTCGGCAAGGTCTTGGACTGCCTGTCGTTTCTCGTCGAGACGGCGCTGTCGCTGCTCGCCCTCGAAATACTGGATTCGGTCCATAATCAGAAGGCAGCCTGCTGTTCGGGGTCGTCAGTCAGTTCCATGATGGCTGCTTCGAGTTCGCGGTGAAGCTTCCGGAACTCTCGGCCAAGGTCGCTTGCGATCTCCTCCTGCTCCTGCAGCGCATCGTCGATGACGACTGCCTCGGGGTGGCTGTCAAGGTACTCGGAGAGGACTTGCCGACCGCTCTGTGTCCCCTCGCGAACCGTCGACGTTCGGCGCCGCAGCCGGTAGGGAAGCTCGCCCCGTTTCAGCGCACACCGTGGGTTTTCGCACCGACATGGGGCGGCCTGTCGGTCGCCTTCCTGCCAAGCACGGTAACGTTGCCGGTAGAACTGGCCAACCCACTCGGAGATGTCGCCGACAAGGATGCGCTCGGCTGTCTTGGCAGCCTCGTCGAAGCGGTCGTCAAGCTCGTCGATGTCGTCGTAGTCGGTCAATTCGGACGCCTTGAGCATCTCCTCGATCTCGTCTCGGTTGTCGATGATGCGGTTTTGGTCCATTATCGGATCTCCTTGTGCGGCTGTTCGAAGTAGACAAACAGCGTAATGAACGCGGTGGCGCCGAGTGCCAGCGCCATCATCCAGACGACGCCGGAGCGGAGTGCGGTCCACGCACCGACGACAATAATGACTGACCCAATGACGGTTCGGGCTTTCTCGACTGGGTTAAACAGGTAGTTCCTGGCCGCTTGCGTCCGGAAGGCAGCAATCAACAGCGTCACGACAACCGTGACGGCGACAAGAGCAAAGAGGAACGTCGTGTCGGCCATCTATTCCCGACCTCCATCGGTGCTCGAGGGCGGTCGGTCAGACGATCCTAGTTCTTCGTCGAGGTAGCGGTACAGTCGTCGGCCGCCGAAGTAGACGACTAGCGCACCCGCGAGGATGATGGCTGTCCACATCAGGATGGCGTACATCCCGGACAGCAGCACGAGGCCCAACAGGATAGCTAGTGCCGCTAGCAGCGTTGTGACGCCGCCGAGGGTGTCGGCCTCTAGATCAATCCCAATCATGGCTCATCCTCATCACTCCCGAAGAACGGGATGTCGATTCCGAACAGTTCTTCGATGCGGTCATCCATCTGAGTGAGTTCTCTCCATCCTGCGCCGAGCTTGTCTTTGCGCGTGGCATCGGTCTTGTAGCGGATCTGTGGCGGGTCTGAGACGGTCGCAACGACCACAGTTCGGTCGTCGACGCCGTCGTAGCCTTGCTCATATAGGGGCGCGTAGGCCTCCTCGTTGTCCGGCACGGTGGCCCACTCACCATCGTCGGTCTGATACTCCACCGACAAGGCGTCCGTCCCGTTCGGGGCACGGATCACGTAGCCAGTCCCGTTGCCGCTCATGTTGGCGTACTCCCAACTGTCCTGCTCGGCCACGCCGACACCGGTGACGGATTCGAGATTACTGATGGTGCTGTCCTTCCGCGATGAAAACCACGAGGAGTCGATGTTGATGGGCCAAACCACCGTCGTCGGCTCGGAGACGGTGAACTCCACGGCCGTGAAGTCGCCCCCCTCAACAGGCTCGAAGCTTGCCGTTGGGTCGCCAACCACGGGGTCGACGGATTCCCGAACGTACGGGTGCCAGTACTCCTCGGGGATGTACAACCGGACCGCCCGGTCGATCTCCTCGCCGTAGGTCACACAGAGGAAGTCGTTCCGGATATCGCTCGTTGTCCAGCTGCTGACGCCACACTGCTCGAGTTCGGTCGCAACCTCAATAGTCATATTCGGCGCCGATACGTCAGCGCGAGCGTAGCCGTCCTGCTCGAAGTTGGCCTTCGACGCGTCGTCGGTGAGGCTGTGGCTGGCGTCGATGGTCGTCATCGTCGCCGCCCCAACTGCTGTGGAGAGCAAGCAAACGGCCAGCAACGCGGAAATCAGCCGTCGCATGGCTCCCCCTCTGGTGTACTGGGCGGCACGGCTGCGGCTATCGCATTCGCCATCTCGACGAACGGTACTGTACGTGTGCGTGTCATGGGTCGATTTTGATCTCGTAAAAGCGGCGGTCGTATAGGTCCCGTACGGCTTCCTTGATGTCGTCAGAAAGCAGATAACTCAGAACGACACCAGCGATGACCGCTGCTGCACCACCGCCAGAGACGACGATGGCGTAGTACGATGCCAGCAGCAAGCCTGAACTCACGAACAGGAACCAAGTTAGCTCGACGGCTCCCTGTGAGGTCACGCTAACTGCTTTACTGACGAGGCTCTTCGGGATGATGGTTGGTACACGGATCATTGATGAGTCACCCCGTGAGGCTGGCGTAGGCCAGTCGCGCTAGCCCGACCAGTAACGTGATGCTGAAGATGACGATCAATACAGCCGTGGCGCCGAACGTGAACAGGCTCGACACGTACGCGAACACCGCCGCCACAAAGGAGTAGATGACCTGTTCCTCAGGCGAGCCGATGAACACAGCAGTGATGGCCTGGAGGCCGAAGGTCAGCGGCTCTGACTGCGGGTCCGCGGTGACGCGGCCGCCACCATCGTTCACCGCGGACATCAGGCGCTCACCTCCGCAAGGCCGCCCTGTGCCCGTTCCGTGATGTACTGGTAGCTTGCGACGGCCGATACCGGTGCGAGAGCGGTAAAAGCGAGTCCAAACAGGCCGATGATTGCTGCGGACCCAGTTGCTAGCAGCCCACCAGCCGAGACGAGGTGACCTGTCGTGTAGGCCATCATCCAAGCTCCGCCGGTGAACAGGAGTGGGTGGATAACCGCGTCGGCCGTGTCTTCGTAATCCTCAACAGCCATCCTTGCAGTCACACCGCCCAACCACCAGGACAAACGCTCTCGGACGTTCATAGCCCCACCCCCTCGGGCAGGACGATCTGGTCGACGTAGGCCTGCATCCGGGTGATGAGCGGGCGGTCCACGTCCTTGCCGGTGGCCGCGTAGTCATCGGTGAAGTAGGTCAGTTCCTCACTTGCGCTCTCGGCAGCGTTGTCCTCGAGCACGAGGGTGTGGTCGACCGTTCGAGTCGTGGTGTTGACCATGCGCGAATCGGCGAAGTCGCCGCTACTGTTCTCACTGAGCAGGTAGACCGTCGCCGATGCGTCGCCAGCACGGTGTTCGACCGCGATGGTGTCCCAGTCAGAGACGTTGACGTTCACGCGGGCGTTGACGTAGTCCTCGAGTGTCGCATTGTTCGCGTTGAACGTGCTTTGGGTGTCCTCAGCATACTCCTCGGCGAGGTCCGCGTCGGTCGTGTCGCCACTCAGCTTTGCCTGCGCTGTCGAGACTGAGTAGGCTACCCGGTCTTGATAGCCCACCAACGCCGCCGTCGTAGCGTCGACGCGCTCGCCAAAGGTTGCATCGTCGTCTGTGTCCGTGCCAGTGAGTTGTTCAAACAGGCTGTCCTCCTCGTCGGTCTGTGCGACGACGGCGCCACTCATGCCGGCGATTAGCAGCATGGCAGCGACCGCGACGCTTGTGAATGCGATACGCATGATGATGGAGAATATCCCGGAGCCGGAGTCGAACCGGCCTACCAATCCGGGATAGGTGGGCGGAAGGCCCATCGACGCCGCAGGGATCGAACCTGCGTGCGCCGAGGCGACGCTCTTCGGGGGTCGCCGTGTAGGGGTTAGAGTTGGTCAGATGTCGTTACGAGGTCCAGAACCAGCGGAAGCTGCCGTCGCCGCCGCCCGTGAAGCTGTAGACCGTCTGGCCGGCACTCCACGAGAACGCCTCGCCGATGTGGTTTCCGACGGCGCCGGAGGAACTGAGCCCATCGCGGCCGGTGATGAGCTGCCAGAGCACGTCGAGCACGCCGAACACGAGCGCGATGGACGCCACGACCAGAATCGCGATGTAACCGACGCTTGCCTGCCAGATGAACGCCCAGAGACGCCAGAGCGCGTCAGTGCGTGCGCTCATGGTCTACTCGTCGGAGTCCTCCCACTCAGGCTCGGACCAGTCAGCGTTCGTCACTGCGGCGAGGTACGCTTCCGTGGTCGAGGCGTCGTAGCTCGTGAGCATCGAGGCCGTGTTTCGCAGACCCAGGCCGTCGTTGCCAGTGGCCGACAGCTCAACGTCCTT
>Ga0208135_101131_pt1 | contig 11651 bp, 10 predicted proteins | sample AntDeeMetag02WF5_FD_184757 | JGI IMG/M metagenome (GOLD analysis project Ga0208135, IMG submission 184757) | Saline lake microbial communities from Deep Lake, Antarctica - Antarctic Deep Lake Metagenome 02WF5 (SPAdes) (version 2) | ecosystem: Environmental > Aquatic > Non-marine Saline and...
CCGATGGCGGCGTAGGGACCGACGACCGCCCCGGCCTCAATGACGGCGTCGCTGTCGACGACGACCGGGGCGACCAGTGTCGCCTCGGGGTGGACATGTGCGGCGTCGTCAACGTAGATGTCGGTATCGACGGCTGGAGCGTCGACCCAGCCGCGCGTCAGCAGTTCCCGTGAGAGCGACAGGAGGTCCCATGGGAGGGTTGCATCCATCCAGAAGTGGTTGGTTCGGACACCGCCGACAGTGTGGTCCTCGTGGTCAATCAGCTGCTGGATCGCGTCAGTCAGTGGCAGTTCGCCACGCTCGACCGACAGCGTTTCGAGCGTCTCGAAGATCTGTTGAGTGAACGCGTACACTCCGGCGTTGAACAGACTGAACTCACCGCTAGCGGGCTGTTCGACGAGTTCTGTGATCTCGTTGCCATTGAGGGCGACCGCGCCGTAGTCGACGGCTTCGGGGCCTTCGACGACTGCCAGTGTTGCGGCGGCACCGTTGTGAGAAGACCGGATTGACTCGATAATCCGGTGGTCGACGATCTGGTCGCCGTTGACCAATAGAAAGGGTCCGTCAGGTCCGTTGCGGGCCTGCAAGAGCGCGTGACCGCTGCCGAGCTGATTGGCCTGTATATGGTAGGTGATCGGAACTTTACGGTAGGTCGACCCGAAATGTGATCGGACGCGGTTGGCCTGATAGCCGACAACGAGATGGATGTCGTCAACACCTGTGTTGATCAGTGCATTGAGAACGTGTTCGAGAATTGGGCGGGTACCAGCTGGAAGCATCGGTTTCGGTCGGTTCGCGGTAAGGGGTCGAAGCCGGATTCCCTCGCCAGCGGCCAATACGACCGCCGAGGAGGGTCGACTGCTGTTGATGACTGTATCATTTGACATACAATGACGTTTGTCTGGTCGGATTTAATCATTGCCTCGGAGAAGTGTTTCACAGATTTCAATTGTTTCTCTCGGAATCGTATTATCAACGATCCTGTGAAGAGTAGCTCGAACACTACCTCGGAGCGGCCTTGCGTCGATAGGGATTCCTTACTGATTTCCAAGAGATCACCCACGGGCTCGAAATCGATGTTTGTATTGTTAATAGTTAGTACACAGGCACAGAATGCGAACGTATCAGTACCCAATAGTAAGAGACTTCACCGCCCCGCAGTTGAGCAGGGAAATATCTCGGTCCAAATGTTGGCGAGCCACTACCCACTGTTGAGATTGTGGTACAGAGAGAAGCAAACGGATATGACACAAGCGAGATTCGTGCCCTGCTGGAACGGGATGGCTACGGTTCAACCGAGAGCATCCCCGTCCCGCCACAGGGCGACGTGTTGGGCAAGTTGTGGCAAGTCGAAGATTTCGCACCTCGATAACGTTGTGTCCACAGGGAAAACTCACCGTCCGCCGATTCGACGGAACGGGATTCCTCTCGCAACGCCTGTACCCCTTGCCCCGAACTTGGCGAGCCTGCCGAACCACCCGACGGAGAGGATTTCCGCGCCCTACAGGAACCCGTCGCGCTCGACGGAGCAACGTGCCACCCTGCATACGTCGAGGAGCGCCACGGTAAGAACACTTCCGTAACAGGTACGGGTTCCATCGAGGGCGACAGTAAGACGATAGGCCGAACTACAAATGGACAGGCAACTGTTGGCGGAGTATGACAACCCGACAACTGCCCTCCTCTCCCTGCGAGTCGAGCGAGCAGTTCCCAACAGGGTGAGCCTATTGCGAGAACTATCTGCCACCCTCGAATCCACCCTTAACACCCTACGTTACCGGATGGACGAGCACACAGACAGGTGGGAATGGCTGTTAGTGCTGGCAGGGACTCGCTAATATAGTACGCCTCGCGCTCACATCTATCTGTGGGTGGAGGGAGACATGCCACGAGAGGCGTTTCAGCCTATCGTCCAATGGTTTGTCGAATCCTGCGAGTATGCACCTGCCGATGGGCGCGGGAATCCAGCAGAGTGCGGCACGGTTTGTATCAGGGGTATGGAGCAAACTGATACGGTTCCTCGCACGGAGGACGGTGGGAGCGCGGGAGCAATATACGCCCTCGTCCAAATCCCACGCCTGCTAGAAGTGTACTTGATGGACTTTGATGCGCTCCTATGCCTTCGACAGTGAGGGCAAGCGAGGGAATTCACCGCTTCCGCAAGTCGAGTTATGACGTGTGGGATAAGGGTGAGGAACCTGAGCCAGAGGAAGAGATTGAGGATTTCCTTACGAACACAGTGCTATCTTGCTCTGCGCCCAATGGTCTGTGAGGGTCTTTGTTGAGTGAAACCCTTTGGTGATAGATACACTATGTAATAAGTATATTAGGTGAGGAGGAACATAACTGGAACAAAACGGTTGATGCCAAGAACGACAGCAACGGGTAAAAAGACCGTATATCGGTTTCCTGGCAGTCAACAATTATAAACTTTCATCGGATTAGTATAGTCATATGATCTTCTGAATACAGATGTTATTCACACTCTGCGGTCAAAATCACAATATTTCTTGAACTATCTAATACATCTCGATTGATTATCTTATATCCTTGCTCAATTAATAAAGATTTAACATTTTTTTCGGGTGCACCATAACAACCATGAGTTTCGACTATGATTATTTCAGGAGATATGTTCAAATTCTCTATAATATAAGATTCTGCACCCTCGGCATCAATCTCTAAGACATCACAAGACGGTAATTCCGTTACTGGAATCTTGGGGCCATTAAACTCGGGGTCAGCCACATGCACTGCACTGCCGACGATCTTGTTTTCTACAGTTGCATTCGGCAGTTGGTTTACTTTAATGCTCTCCTCTATCGACTCAGCACGTTTTGTTGATCCCTCATAGGCTATCACCTCACCTTGTGGGCCAGATTTATGAGCAGCATAGATAGTTGTCCCTCCATATCCCCCACCTACAACGACCACTTTATCACCCACATTTACATTTTCTCCAATTGCTTCAATTAGTTCCTGTTCGTGCTTATCAAACGTCCCCCATCGTTTGTCATCATACGGTGTTCTCCATGGAACTACACTATCAAACATCCTTTTTTCATATTTACCACTCAAAAGAATCCTTTTACCCTCTAATGTGGGATGTGTATCTGGATCAATTATCCTATATTTTCCTTGCTTTGGCAAACTGTTCCGTACAGTATCATTATAAAAATTAATTATATTTTTTTTACTTAATATTATAGATGATTTTATCAATGCTATCAGCCCATCTTTCTGTATTTTATCATACGCTCGGCGTACAACCATACACGTACTTTGTATCTACATAAAAAAAAACAGACGGTTCACGTTATCAGGGTTGAACCTAACAAATAGACTACTCTCGTTGAAGACGAAAGCCAACGTTTTGCCCAGTCACACCATTGTGATAAGGTCAGGACTCACCTCTACCTCCATAGTGTTCTTTACAGTCACACTACTACTGTTACGAAGAGGTTTCTCTCCACTGTTGGCACTATTACAACAGCTTCCGTGGTGATTTGTATAGTCTATCCTATCACCCTCAACGAGTTAATCACGTTCTTCCTCACCCTGTCACCCTCGCTCACAACGGTATGATTCGTGTTGTGGTAGGCGACGACTCGCTCGCACTGTTGCGTTTCCCGAACCTGTACATCGTCTTGTCCCAAGTCAGTGAGGAAGTCTGTTACTCCACTCACCGTTTCAGTGTGTATCCGTCCCTCCTTTCTGGCGGATAGGCCTCTCCGCAACTCGCTCGACTTGATGACTCGCCCTGCCGGAACACTCCTCGTATATTCGTGGACGTCCTTCGTAACGAATCGTGCCCTCTGCTGATTCGCGCTCAGGCTCTCCTCCACCAGATGCTCAGGAATGCGAATTACATGTTCAAGGGGAGTTCCCGGTTCCTGTATGGTGGTTTCCTCCGCCTAAGGGGTTGTACGTCGATACCGTATTCGGCGGCTTTGTATTCGACATACTCATACAGTCGCTTGAACGCTCATTTGTGGCCTCACGACGCCCCAGTTCGGTCACAGATGCCTGTGCCAAACCCTCAAATGCGATCACCGAACAACCGTCCTTACGAGCCTCCGTGACCAACTCGTTACAGATCCGCTGGAGCATCATCGTGAGAGGTGCCGGTGTATGAGATCGGCGACGTGTCGAACCCATACTATCGGATTATCACGGACGCTGGAGTGGGTGCGGTGCAGCTCGTCGCGCCGGATAATGCAACCAATCCGGAGTATCGGATCTAGACTGCAAAAGGGCCGTTAATACTCGATGAAACAACAGCGAGAAACCTGCCATCGAGCGTCTGGTATCAGTGGTCGCCGTCTACGTTTACAGCCGGCGATTCGGTATGGACGGACGATGTGGACTCGTTGAATATGTCGCTCACCGAGGATTTGAAAGAGTTCACATTATCAAATGGAGATGCTGCTGTTGAGTCAGACGGCTCAAATGATTATGGACAAGCAACAGTAGGATTAGCGAATTACGCAACGTCGCGGGCGATTGAGTTGGAAATCCAGACCACACAGACAAGCCAGGTACGGTTTGGAGTGCAAGATTCAACAGGACAAGCCGCCTACTTCTTTTCAAATCAAACAGCCAGTTTTGATGACGGGTCTGGCGACCTGGGCATGATCACGAGCGACGGATCGGAAAATCCCCTGCGAACCGATCCGACATCCACGGGGTTCAATGACGGTAACCGACATGTGATAACCTTCGACTGGATAGATACCACAAACAGTAACACAGGTATTATCCTTGATGGGTCTTCAATTGGTTCTAATGGCTCTGAACCCGAAGCACAGACGGATTACAGTTCCTCTGATGAAGATTTCATATTTTTTTGCGTTTAGTGTTGAGGGGCGATTCAGAAGTATTTCGCTGGGAAGGTCGGTACAATACGAATTCACGACCAGGGGGGATGTCAGTAATACAATCTGACCGACCTATCTTTCCGGTGACCTGTACCGAGTGAATTAATACTGAGTGATTTGTACAACATATCGAAACAGATGTTCGCAGCATTGGCAAAAGAAGCCATCAAACAGCCAGAGAGGATCCCATCTTATGTGAGTCACAACCTGCGTAAAAAATGGTCTGAGACTAAATACAACATTCATAAACGAAAAGAGGGGATACCGGGACAAAAAGAATTAATACACGATCTCATTGAAAATGAGGAGTTTGTGTTAATCATACTCGACTCTTGTAGATTCGATTATTTTGAGGAGGAGTTTTCCAAATACATCACTGGTGACCTATCGCGTGTCTGGAGTGCTGGGAACCGAACACCACGGTGGACGCCAAATACGTGGGACCGGGAGTATGATTTAGACTATCTCTCTGGTATCATCTACCCTGTGTCTTCCGATGCATATAACGACAAGGGCTGGGATTTTGATCCTGAAGCGACATTCAAGAACTCAATACATGTCGTCCCACAACACGGTCCACCGACTTTAAGCTCCAAAATGTTAACAGAGTTTGCTATCCAGCACTTTGCGAAAGCAGAGAGAATACGGAGCGTTGTGCACTATCCTAGGCCACACCAGCCGTATGTTGGTGAACGAAAGATATTTTCAAACAGGGTGAAAGTCAAAGAGCTTGTCGCGGCAGCAGAACAGCATGGGTTCAGAGATGAGATCCCAGACAGCGTTTTAAGTGAATCAGAGTATGTAATGGCAGAAGAGGTGTTAGAGTGGGGCATCAGTCACAGCGATTACAGACAAATCCCGAAAGAAGAATATCGGGTGCAGGAAAGGATTGCTGACGGAAGATTAACAGATGAAGAGTTACGGGAGGCATATCGGGAGAACTTACGACATGTTCTGAGCGAAGTGAAGAGATTGGTCAAATATCTGGATTGCACTGTTGTTGTATCTGCAGACCATGGGGAGCATCTTGGAGCTTTCTCCGATGAATTGCCAGGCTATTGTCACCCGGACTACACACATCCTGTGCTCCGTGAGGTCCCGTGGTTCATTGTTGATGATAAATCGAAGAATAAAAAGCAGTTATCTGAGTCAAATGTGGAGATAGATAGGTCAAAATACAAACTGGACATGACAGAACAGGATGTGCGGGAACAATTGCGGGCGTTAGGATACCGCTGACGGCACTGGTTACTTGCTGAACACACTCGTTGAGCACGAGTGGGAGCTCTGGAGAATGGAAGCGTGTTAAAGCTGAATGATTGGAAACATTGTTTGTTGGGTGACGCGTTCGCGTTGCGCTTGTCCGTTGTGACTTCCAGCTATTGCTGAGAATCGACTAACAACCTTCTACCAATGAGCGTATTTGTTAATATGTACTCAAAAACAACGCTCTTCAAACAAAAATTCAATAATATCCGAGTGCGCTAAGCCTATCGGTTTTATCTTGGATCTCCTCTGGTGATTCTGTTAATTCTGGCTCTTCAGACTTGATTTTCCGGCGCTTTTTTGATGGCAGCTCCAACCACGGAACAGTTATTAATTCTTTCGTATGGATATTCGGTGGATGACCGTAGCCGCGTATCGGGAAAGGCCACATGAATTCACCAAACATATTCCCGTGGTCGGATGTTACGATTGTTTTTCCAGATAGATCTTTGCAGAGTTCACTGACGTGTGGTAGTACAAGTTCTAAGTTTTCTCGGTAGGCAGTCCACACCGTTTCTGTGGCAACGTCACCGTCTTCAAGCTGCTCCCAGATGCTCTTTTCTGTAGACACCTCTTGCCCAGTCACATGGTCATACGCCCGCATCCCTCTTTCAGTAATCTTCTCACCTGTTTTCCCAATAAAGGGTTGGTGAGGTTGAATAAAATGTCCCAGAATTCTCTTGTTAGGATATTTTTTATGCGCATTAATTATTGATTTTTTAACTGGTTCGGGTCGAACAGTGTTATAATCTTCGTCCCAGTCTTTCTCCCAAACATCTATCACTTCATGGAAGATCTCATCTAAGTCGATTTTGCACCATTTTTTGGTCGTGTTGCAAAGCGGTCTAGTTATGTACACTGTGTCATGATGTGTAGAATTTTGAAAATTCTTCTCAAAAACTTCGAATGTACTTGACCCTTTTGAGCGACGGGCTTTCAGATCTCCAGGGATTGTATTCTTCTCTTTGAACGTATCATATCTGCATGCGTCTATAATAATACAGTTGTCCCAATCCTCATCCATAAAGTTAATACCATCATTTGACATCTTATCAAAATATTTTTTAGCTACATACATAGCCATTTTCCGAGGACGAATAATCATATAGTATTACATTCAGTGGGTCACTATTATGCTTTCGCTGGTATAATATGAACGAGAATCAGATAATCCTTTTCTGAAGTAAGTAATTCTTTTCTATGTATTTATCCTAAATATTTCTTCATCACTTTGAGTAGAACTCCACCACCAATTGATCGTACCAGTTCTATCAATATTTTCTTTTCTGTTTGTGGAGAATAATATAATGCTCGAAGGAAATTTAAAGGAGCTTTTGGTGACCAATTAGTTTGGTTTTGGTAGAAATTTCCTAGATTATAGTAAATATGTGCAATTGCTTTTTTTCGAATACTACTCGGATATCGGTTATATAGATAATCATAATCCTGTAGTATTTTCCACCATGCTTCTATCTTCTTCATTGAACCACTGATAGTATCATCACCTACACCTCGAATAATCAAGGGTTCATTGACAAAACCAATATTGACCTTCTGTGCCAGCTCTATTTTTAGCACGTCATCAGTTGCCGCAGGATACTTTGGTATCGGAGAAATACTCTCAAGAGCATTACGTTCTATTAACATTGTGGACGTCACACACGGACTTGTATTTAATGTAAGTACTTGTTCTATTATATTTCCGGACACCTTTCTATCTGGATTTACTTGCCTACCATTTTCCCATGTCATGCCACTATAAATTACTCCAGAACCACACCTCTCATACTTTGATACTTGTTTCTTAATTTTCGTACGTAGTAACTCATCGTCATCATCTAGAAATTGTACTAACGATCCCTGTGCGCAAGTTATCCCAGTATTCCATGCAGCAATTTGTCCTTCATTTGAATCTTTACTAATATAGTTTATATCGTAATCTGACACGATTTTACGGGCGTATTCTTCCCCAGAATCATCAACAACTATTATTTCGATTGGATCGTACGTTTGTTGCTTTACGCTTTCTATGGCTCGTCGAAGATTATCATTCCGATAATATGTTGTTATAATTACTGATACTAGTTTTTCAGATTCCATTGTAATGTACAGGTGTATTAATCATGTTCTCTGTATACTATTTATACTGTCAGGTTCACTTTTATTTATACCTGTTGTTTTGGTAAATGGCTTACAACCGCAGTCAACCTGTTATATTACTTATATTTAAACACACGTTAATAAATGGGGATTGTAACTAACCAAGCATTCATTTTTACGTACTGGCAAATCACTCGTGTGTTTTCAACCTTGAAGTACTGCATTTGTGATCACAGAGCACTAGTAGAGTTGATCTAAAAACTCATACAGAAAGTTGTGCCAAGCACAGATAGTACTTTGTTGATCCATTTGTCGATGAACGAGCTGAACTAAATGCGGTGCTTTCAGCTAGTGCTTACGAAACATGCGAACCATTCGTCTTAAATTAAGTTTCAGATCCTGGTTGCGTAGCTGCAACGAGCGTTTCTTGGGGGATCGGTCGTTGCTGGTGTATCTTCTGGGCGTTTTCGATCAACCGCTCAATCACTGGTTGTGGCGAATATGCAAGAACCCACCGAGTTTTGAGAGGATCAACTGGACGTGCGACTGGTAGGTCGCTGCCCAGCGTTCTAGTGTCGTTGTCGGCTTCTGTTGAATCACTAAACAGCGGTAGATCGTTCCCTAAATCGAAGGTCTTGAAACGAGAGAATTCGGTTATCCATGACCCAAATCTTTCGCCGCACTAGCGAGATCGTACCGATTTCTCAAAGAGTTACTGACGATGCAAACGAATCTGCCGCCTCTTCTGGGGCGGCAGATTCGCCGACTATGCACTTGTTTCCCTTCACTGCCAGGATTTATCTTAACACGTCTTACCGGATGACTGAGTAATGTCGAACCGTTCAGGTGTCTTATCCTGGCGTTTTAGAGGAGGTGGAGCTTCTCTCCAACCTCCTCTCCTTTCCGCGCTTTATGCTCCTCTGAAAGCAGTCCATGAAGCCATAGAATGGTTCCATCAGCGATCATCATGTCTCTAAACCGCTTAAAATCAGCCTTCGGTTCTGGGCTCAACTAAAAACGAAATCTTTATATTCGTCGTTATTATCTATATACAGATATATACAGATATGGTTTCTGAAACTGACCTGTACATATTTGAATCGGCTTCTAAAAAAGAAAAAGATACTCTAATAATAGATGAAATTCTTAATAATATTTCTCAAGAAGAATATATTAACGTTGAGAAGGACCTTTTATCAAGTAACATTGGATCAGATATGTCCTTTCCGTTATTTGATTCTCTCTGGAAATATATTATATGTAGCCATAATAATGGCCTTATTGAAAAGATATTAATCTATGAACAACTCAAAAGTGAAATTTTAAAAGTTGATCCAGGGGTGGTCCATATCAAAGTGCGTAAGAAGGCATATCGTCAAGTTGTGTATGATCTAGAGGATGAATTTGAATGTGATTTCATATATCATAATAAAAATAGCAATAATAGCACTCATAGTCAGTTAATACATTTCCCATTTCGAATTAGTGAAGTAGCGAAATTCCTTATTTCTTTATTGGATCAGATTTTCGGCATATTCATAAATAACAATCTGAAAAATAACCAAGAAACTAATGAATATGAATCAATTGTCTTCCCATACCCTGGTCGTGACGATAGTGTGCGTCCAATAGTTGATGAAATGACATCGAACGTCCTTGTTGTCGTAGATCCTAGGTCATCATTGCCGAACTCAACTGGATATACCTATTCAGGAGATTGGGATAATCACAATGTTAGAACGTTTAATTCCTTTGCTAGTATACCGATTATTTTGGCACAATTACGTATCTTCACATATCTTATTAAGGAAGCAACAATAACAAAATCGTTGGAACAGGAAATTACTGAATATATTGCCAAGTCAAGAGATAATCATCTTCAGTATACAGTACAGTATGTAATACAAGAGTCATTCAAAGGACGTCTTTTTGATTTTAAAAGAGCTACTATCTCTGAATATATATTTAAAGAATGCAGCAATGCAGAACGTGTAGTTACTGGATCTAATGGTTCTATGTACCGTCTAATTCGGTATTTTGCAAGAAAGGCAGATATTGACAATTACTATATACCACATACAATTACTAATCCAATAGAAAGAAACCATCCTCCCCATAATGAAACTGCAATGGTTGTATCTGGTGATTTTGACCGTGACATAATGGTTGAATATTTCCCTAGTATAACACTTCCGACTCTTGTTCCTCTTGGGAGGCCATATTTTGAGAAATTACAAAATGATGAAATACCTTCTCTTACCACCAATGGTTTAAAAGTTATGATAGCCACTCAGAAAGTAGAGGAAATAAGGGATGAATTTGTGATAGATATTCTGTCTAGTCTAAGCGAACGACAAGATATTGAAAAGATAATTATAAAGATACATCCTGCAGAGACAAAATCACACTATTCTGAATTATTTTCTACTATGGAACTAAATATGACTGATAAGATTAGCATACATGAATATAATCTTACTAAGCATATCGTATCTTCAGATGTGATATTTACAATTAATTCAAACGTAGGTATTGAATCTATGATTCTAGGAGTTCCCTCAGTATCATATAATAAATGGGAGCCTAGAGTTCCATCCATGCCTTACACAACTAAAGGTCCAGGAATCTTGCTGACCAATCAAGATGAACTACAGAAGTTCATAAACAAAATGGATGAAAAACAACTTGAAGATCTTTCCAATAATATGACGAAATTTGCAAAAGAAAATTATGAACCTGACATAAATGCAGCAAATAAGATTGCTAAATTTGTAGAATCATAATCTCTTCATGACGAGCGAGCTGCTGGTTGGCTGGTGTTCAATTTTGTGGGCCGCCGGCCAACGTCCAGAGCGGCCCAAGCAGCACGGATCACCATCTACAAAACTCAATGAACGATCACTCCAAGAGACGGTTCCCCTGCCACGACGAGGCGCCATCACGTACATCCAGTGCAGATAGCTTCTGACGTTCTGTAACTGCAGGCTCATGATAAACAGTAACAGCCGAAATTTAGCGTCAAGAAAGCAAGTGAATCCAAAAATCTACTTGGCTAATTGGTAGGATGATTCGATGGGCACTGTCTAGTTAAGCCAGTTTGAGAAGTGAACAGTTCGTGGTTTGAGTTGTTCATGCTGTCGCCAGAACTGCTCAGAGAGACGTTAGACACGGCAAATCTTGAATGTTGGGAGCGAGAGCGAACGGCCAACGCGACTGGTTGTTCGCTTAGAGAGACACAAGCAATCCTTCGATTATTCGGCGTTCAACGCTCTCACCAGGCGATCTTTCAGTGGGTACATCGAGTAGCTGACAGCGTTCCCGACCCGCCTGAGGCGCAGCCGAAGCGGGTCGCTGTAGACGAAACCGCTGTCAAAATCAATGGCGAGTGGTCTTGGTTGTATGCTGCAA
>Ga0208135_101135_pt1 | contig 11595 bp, 9 predicted proteins | sample AntDeeMetag02WF5_FD_184757 | JGI IMG/M metagenome (GOLD analysis project Ga0208135, IMG submission 184757) | Saline lake microbial communities from Deep Lake, Antarctica - Antarctic Deep Lake Metagenome 02WF5 (SPAdes) (version 2) | ecosystem: Environmental > Aquatic > Non-marine Saline and...
CGGGCCTGGCGGCACGCGGGAAAAAGACGTCGTGCTGGAGATCAGCCAGCGCCTGGCGGCGCGCATCAACGCCACCGAAGGGTTCAAGGCCGTGCTGATCCGCGACGGTGACTACTACCTTGGCCTGCGCCAGCGTACCCGGCTTGCTCGAGAGCAAAAGGTCGACTTCTTTGTGTCCATTCACGCCGATGCGTTTAACAGCCCAAGGCCTAAAGGCAGCTCGGTGTATGCGTTATCCCAGCGCGGCGCGACATCGGAAACCGCCCAGTGGCTGGCCGATACCGAGAACCGCTCGGATTTGATCGGCGGCGTTGACGGCAACCTGTCATTGCGCGACAAGGATCAGGTGCTGCGCGGGGTGCTGCTGGATCTGACCATGACCGCCACGCTCAACGACTCGCTGACCATCGGTGGGCAGGTGCTTGATCAGCTGTCCCAAATCAACCACCTGCATAAGTCGCGGGTCGAGCAGGCCGGTTTTGTGGTGCTGAAATCGCCGGATATTCCGTCGCTGCTGGTGGAAACCGGGTTTATTTCCAACCCCACCGAAGAAAAACGCCTGGGCACGCCATCGCATCAGGAAAGCTTGGCAAAGGCGGTGTTCAGCGGTATGCGCAAGCACTTTGAGCGGCATCCGCCGCCGGCCAGCTTGCTGGCCTGGCAGCGCGATCATCGGGGCAGCCCCAGCCGCGGCGAGTACCGCATCCGCTCGGGCGATACGTTGTCTTCCATCGCCTCGCACCACGGCGTTCCGGTCAGCCAGCTGCGCCGTGCCAACGACCTGAACGGCGATGTGATTCGGGTGGGGCAGGTATTGCAGATTCCTAATTCGTAAGGAAGACCCGGCGCATAAGCGGTATGTCGTGGAGTGAGTGCCGTAAAGGTCGTTTTATGAAGGTTGTATCAAGGGGTGCATATTGGACGCTAACGCTGTAGTGACGCCGAAAATTCATGTGCTCGACCCGCGCCTGGCCAACCAGATTGCCGCCGGCGAGGTGGTCGAGCGCCCGGCTGCGGTGGCGAAAGAGCTGATCGAAAACGCCATCGATGCGGCAAGCCGGCGTATCGAGGTCGAGGTCGAGCAGGGCGGTACGCGTCTAATCAAGGTGCGCGACGATGGCGTGGGGATCGCTGAAAATGATTTGCCGCTGGCGCTTTCCCGTCATGCCACCAGCAAAATAGAGAGCCTCGATGATCTGGAGGGCGTCAGCTCGCTGGGATTTCGCGGCGAAGCGCTGGCCTCGATCAGCTCAGTCTCGCGTCTGGCGCTGACCTCCAACGCCCTTGATGATCCGCGCGGCGGCTTTCGCGTAATGGCCGAAGGCCGGGGGATGGAGGCGCGGGTAGCGCCGGCGCCGCATCCGCGCGGCACCAGCGTCGAAGTGCGCGATTTGTTTTTCAACACCCCGGCGCGGCGCAAGTTTCTGCGTACCGAAAAAACCGAGTTTGCCCACCTTGAAGAAGCATTCCGCCGTCAGGCTCTGTCGCGCTATGACATTGCCTGGACGCTGCGCCACAACCAGAAAACCGTACATCAGCTGCCGCCGGGAGATTCGCCCGCCGCGCGCGAGCGGCGCATCGCCTCGCTGCTGGGCAAGACGTTTATCGAGCACGCCCGCTATATCGAGCGTCAGGTGGGTGATCTGCGCCTGTCGGGCTGGGTAGGGTTGCCGACGCACTCCCGCGGCCAGGCCGATCAGCAGTATTTTTTCGTTAATGGCCGCGTGGTGCGCGATCGGTTGGTGGCCCATGCGGTGCGCCAGGCCTACCGCGACGTGCTGTATAACGGCCGGCACCCGGTGTTCGTGCTGTATCTGGACGTCGACCCTGACGTGGTGGACGTCAACGTTCACCCGACCAAGCACGAGGTGCGTTTTCGCGACGGGCGCACGGTGCACGACTTTCTGTTTTCCAGCCTGCATCGCTGCCTCGCCCATACCCAGCCGGCGGCTAATGCCGAAGAGATGCCCGCCGACGAAACACCCTCTGATGAGGTAAGCGCGGCCGCGCCGCCTGATGCAACGCCGGCGGCGAGCGGCCGCTTTGAGCAGCAGGGTATGGCGCTTTCGCCAACGCCCGAGCGCCACCCGGGGGCGGCGCGGGTGCGGCGCTTTATGCAGGGCTACCAGGCGCTGCATCCTGATCACGAAGACACGTTGCTCACGCCTCAGTCTCAGTCCCTGTCTCAAGCCGAGCCGGCGCGCGCGGTGCACGAGGCACCCGCCACAATGGCCGCCCCGGACCCGACGGCTGCCCCACCGCTGGGGTTTGCCCTGGGGCAGCTGCATGGCGTATTTATCCTCGCGCAGAACGCCCAGGGGCTGGTGCTGGTGGATATGCACGCCGCCCACGAGCGCATCGTTTATGAGCGCATGAAACGCCAGCTGGACGAAACCGGCATCGATGCTCAGCCGCTGTTGGTGCCGGTGTCGCTGGCCGCCAGCCGGCAGGAAGTGGCGATTGTGGAAAGTGAGCAGGAGGCGATCGAAAAGCTCGGCGTGACGCTTGATATTGCCGGCCCCGAAACGCTGCTGGTGCGCCAGCTGCCGGCGCTTCTGGCTACCGCCGATCCCGAAGCGCTGGTGCGCAACATGCTTGAAGAGCTTGAGCGCTATGGCCGCACGAGGCAGGTCGAAGCGCGGATTCATGAGCTGCTATCGACGATGGCCTGCCATGGCAGCGTGCGCGCCAACCGGCGCCTGACGCTGGACGAAATGAACGCGTTGCTGCGCGATATGGAACGCACCGAACGCAGCGACCAGTGCAACCACGGCCGTCCGACCTGGACGCAAATGAGCATGCAGGCGCTGGATCGTTTGTTTTTGCGCGGCCAGTAAAGCGGCCGTAAATGGCCAATAAACGGCCACAAGCGGCTAATAAGGAGTAAACCAAGCCCATGATTGATTCACGCCCGCCGGCCATTTTTTTAATGGGGCCCACCGCCGCCGGTAAAACCGACGCGGCGATAGCGCTACACGAGCGTTTGGGGTGTGAAATCATCAGCGTGGACTCGGCGATGGTGTATCGGGGGCTGGATATCGGCAGCGCCAAACCCAGCGCAGATGAACTGGCCCGGGCGCCGCACCGCCTGATCAACATCCGCGACCCGGCTGACCCTTACTCGGCGGCGGATTTTCGTAAGGATGCGCTCGAGCAGATGCGCGAGATTAGCGCGCGGGGCAAAACGCCGCTGCTGACGGGCGGTACCATGCTTTACTACAAGCAGCTGCTTGACGGCGTAGCCAACCTGCCGGCATCAAATCCGGCCATCCGCAAGCGCCTACAGGCGGAGCAGGCGCGCGACGGGCTTTTAGCGCTGCATCGCCGCCTTGCCGAGGTGGATCCGGTGTCGGCGCAGCGCCTTCATCCCAACGATCCGCAGCGCATTTTGCGCGCACTTGAGGTGTTCGAAATAAGCGGGTGCACGCTGACTGAGCTTTGGGCCGAACAACAGTCGGAAACCTTTCCCTGGCAGGTGCTGTCCATAGCCCTTGCCCCCGAAAGGCGGAACGTATTGCACGAGCGTATTGCCCGACGTTTTAGCGCGATGCTCGACGAGGGGTTGATTGATGAGGTCGCCGCCCTCAAAAAGCGTAGTGACCTGACGGCTGATCTGCCGTCAATGAAAAGCGTAGGCTATCGTCAGGTGTGGGCGTATCTGGAAGGCGAGTATGACCACCAGGCGCTGCTTGAACGCGGGATTATTGCCACGCGGCAGCTGGCCAAACGTCAGCTGACCTGGCTTAGGCGCTGGAATGATGTACATTGGGTGGATACATTATCCCCTCAGGCGCTGGATAAGGTGCTGATGCTGGTCGAAAAAAGCCGTCTTTGAAAACCATTCTTGAAAGCCGTGCGTGAGCGCAACGCTTAGCGTAAGATACCCCTTTTATAGCGAGTGTTTTCGAGCGGCCACGATCCGGCCTTTCGGGTAATGATACTGCAGGGCGCCTCGGGCGCACTTTTAATAACCAACTCCAACGACAGTTTTAGGGAGAGCACCATGTCCAAAGGGCAGTCCCTTCAAGACCCGTACTTGAACATTCTGCGCAAGGAGCGCATTCCGGTTTCCATCTTTTTGGTTAACGGGATTAAGCTGCAGGGCCAGATTGAATCTTTTGATCAGTTTGTCATTCTGCTGCGCAACACCGTCAGCCAGATGGTGTATAAGCATGCAATTTCTACCGTTGTGCCGTCGCGCAACGTGCGCCTGCCGCTACCGGACGCTGCCGCTGAAAGCGACGCTGAAAGCGACGCTGAGGCCTGATTGCCCACATACGCAGACCAGCCCATGAGGTGTTGATTGTTTTTTGAGCGCCCAGACGCCGGTGAAACGGCCGTGCTTGTGCACGTTGATTTTCAAGACGAGCTCGACCGCGAAGATTCGGGCGAGTTTCTTGAGCTTGTCAGGTCAGCCGGCGCGGTGTCGGCGACGCTGTTAACAGCAAGCCGCAAGCGCCCCGATTCGCGCACTTTTATCGGCTCGGGAAAGCTTGAAGAGCTGCGAGCCATGCTCGCGGCCCACGAAGCCGAGCTGGTTATCTTCAATCACGGGTTAAATCCGTCCCAGCAGCGTAACCTGGAGCAAGATTTGCAGTGCCGGGTGCTCGATCGCACCGGGCTGATTCTGGATATCTTTGCCCAGCGGGCGAGAACGCACGAAGGCAAGCTGCAGGTCGAGCTGGCCCAGCTTGAATACATGTCAACGCGCTTGGTGCGTGGCTGGACACACCTCGAGCGTCAAAAAGGCGGCATCGGCCTGCGCGGCCCCGGGGAAACCCAGCTCGAAACCGACCGCCGTCTGCTGCGTGGCCGTATCAAATCGATTCACAAGCGGCTCAGCAAGGTGCGTAAGCAGCGCGAGCAGAGCCGTCGTGCGCGGGCGCGCGCTGAAATCAACAGCATTTCGCTGGTGGGCTATACCAACGCGGGTAAGTCGACGCTGTTCAACGCGTTGACGGCCGCTGAAGTTTACGCCGCCGACCAGCTGTTTGCCACGCTTGACCCGACCCTGCGCCGGCTTAACGTTGACGACGTAGGGCCGGTGGTCTTGGCCGACACCGTGGGCTTTATTCGTCATCTGCCGCACAAGCTGGTAGAGGCGTTTCAGGCCACGCTGCAGGAGGCGGTTGACGCCTCGCTGCTGGTGCATGTGATTGATGCGGCCGATCCTGATCGCGAGCTTAACGTCGAGCAGGTTAACGGCGTGCTCAGCGAGATCGGCGCCGACCGTGTGCCCATGCTCAAGGTGATGAACAAGATTGACCGGCTGGATAGCGCGCCGCGCATCGAACGTGACGGCAACGGCATGCCTGAAGTCGTCTGGCTTTCCGCCCAGGACGGCCGCGGTCTGGATCTGCTGTATCAGGCGTTGACCGAACGTCTGGCGGATGATGTGATCGAGTTTCCGCTGACGCTGGCCCCGGAGCAAGGCAAGCTGCGCGCCGGTCTCCATGAGCTTAATGCCGTGCGCGCCGAATATTTTGACGAAGAAGGGCGCCCGGTACTTGACGTGCGTCTACCGAGGCGCGACTTTAATCAGCTGATGGCAAAGCTTGGCGAGCGCGCCGATACCTATTTGCCTGAGGGGCTTAAACAGCCGGCTGACTGGTAAGTAATCCGCCCTGAAACGGCGCGCTGTTTGCGCGCTGGCTGCAGAGCAACGCGTTTTATCTGGCAGTAATGGTAAAGTGCAAAGGGTAAGTCAAGAATAGTAAACCGCAATAATATTAAGGAGCACGGCGTCGCGTATACACGCCTCGACGTAGCGTGCCGGTGAACACCTTAATGGAGATGATGTATGGCCTGGAATGAGCCTGGTGGTGGCGACCAGCACGACCCGTGGAGCAGCGGTGGTCGACGCAAAGGCGGCGATGACGGCAACCGCGGGGGGAATAATGGAGGCAACAATGGGGGCAATAACAATAACGGGGGGCCGCCGGATCTGGACGAAGCGCTGAAGAAGTTTCAGAAAAAGCTCAACGGCATGTTTGGTGGCAGCAAAAAAGGCCGTGGTGGCAATGGCAATGGCAGCGGCAGTAACAAGCCGCGCAACGTCTTTGCCTTGCCGGGGCTTTTGCTCATTGTTGCGCTGGCCATCTGGGCGGCCTCGGGCTTTTATCTGGTTGACCAGTCAGAGCGTGGCGTAGTGCTGCGTTTTGGTAAGTTTCAGGAAACTGTTACGCCGGGTCTACAGTGGAATCCGCCGCTGATTGACGACGTGCGCATGGTCAACGTTACGCGGGTCCGCTCGCTGACCCAGACAAAATCGATGCTGACGCGCGACGAGAACATCGTGAAAGTGGAGATCTCTGCCCAGTACCGGGTTTCTGATCCGTCTGATTTCGTTCTTAACGTGCGCGATCCTGGTCTATCGCTTGAAAACGCGCTGGATTCAACGCTGCGCCACGTAGTGGGCGGCACCGACATGATCGACATCCTGACATTTGGGCGTGAGATTCTGGGCAGCTCAGTGGCCAGTCGGCTGCAATCTTACCTTGATACGTATGAAGTCGGGGTTCAGCTGCAGACCATCAACATTGAGTCTACGTCGGCACCGGGGCCGGTTATTGACGCCTTTGATGACGTCATCCGTGCCCGCGAAGACCGTCAGCGTACCATCAACAAAGGTATCGCTTACGCCAACGCCATTATTCCTGAAGCCCAGGGTCAGGCGCAGCGTATTATCGAACAGGGGCAGGGCTATCGCGAATCGGTTGTGGCCGAAGCCCAGGGTCAGGCCAACCGCTTTATCTCGCTGCTAGGCGAGTATCGCAAGTCGCCCGATATCATGCGCGAGCGTATGTACATCGAAACCATAGAAGAGCTGTTTGGCTCTACGCCTAAGGTACTGATGGATGTTAGCGACAATGCGCCGCTGATGTATCTGCCGCTGGATAAGATGCGCGGCACCTCGTCCAGCCGTAACGACGACAACCTGGATCCGCGTGTGCTGGAAAACACGTCGCAGACGTCATCGTCTTCCAGCAGCAGCTCCAGCAACAGTTCCAGCAATAGAACGTCCAGCCGCAGGGAGGGCCGGTAAATGATCAATAAACGATCCCTGCTGATCGTCGGCGGTCTGGCCGTCGTCGCCTGGCTTGTCAGCAGCACGCTTTATGTTGTTGATGAAACAGAAGGTGCGGTTAAGCTGCGCTTTGGTGAGGTGATAGAAGAAAGTATTCAGCCAGGGCTGCATGTCAAAGTGCCGATCACCCAGACGATCCGCAAGTTTGATACGCGGCTATTAATGCTGGACACCGACACCAGCCGCTACCTGACCCGCGAGCAGAAAGCGGTAATCGTAGATTCTTACGTTCAGTGGCAGGTCATCGACCCTACGCTTTACTATGAAGCCACGGGGGGCGACAACATGATGGCCGCGCGCCTGATTCAGCCGCGCGTGGACGAAAGCCTGCGTAACGCGTTCGGGCGGCTAAAGCTGCAGCAGATTATCGCTGAGAAACGCGATGACCTGATGACCGGCCCGCGCAAGGAGCTCGACGATCTTATGCGTAACGAGCTGGGTGTGGCCATTCGTGATATCCGCATTAAGCGAATCGATTTGCCCGAGGACGTATCCGCCGCCGTGTTTGAGCGTATGCGCTCGGAGCGTGAGCGTGAAGCCCGTGAGTGGCGCGCCCAGGGTAAAGAGGAAGCCGAGCGGATTCAGGCTAATGCCGACCGCCGCCGCCAGGTATTGCTGGCTCAGGCGAACGAGCGTTCTGAAACGCTACGCGGTGAAGGTGACGCTAAAGCGGCGCAGATTTACTCTAACGCCTACGAACAGGACGCCGAGTTCTTTGCTTTTTGGCGCAGTCTGAGCGCGTATCGCAAAAGCTTCGCCAACAGCGATAACTTGATGGTGCTTGAGCCTGATAGCGAGTTTTTCCGCTACCTGAAAAATGCCATGCCAAGCGGGAGCAGCGCAGAATAAGCGCGGCGTTGCCGGATGGACGGGGTTCATCCGGCGGCTAAACATGGTAGACTTTATTAACCGGGCGTCGCCCGGTTTTTTTGTGGCCTCAGGTTGATGAATTTGTCGATATGTCGGTGGATTCTCGGTTGGGGCTTTCACCGTCGTCTCGCAGGATTGTTGACATGACCATCGCTGACCGCTGGCTATTGCCCGACGGCATGGATGAGGTGCTGCCGCCGCAAGCAAGCCGTATGGAAGAGCTTCGTCGTGCGCTGCTGGACCTCTATCACTGCTGGGGTTACGACCAGGTAATGCCGCCGCCCGCCGAGTTTCTTGACTCGCTTTTAACCGGCACCGGCACCGATCTTGATTTACAAACCTTCAAACTGACTGATCAGCTGACCGGCCGCATGATGGGTGCCACAGCAGACGTGACGCCGCAGGTGGCACGGATGGATGCGCACTCGTTGCGTCGCGAAGGACCGGTGCGGCTGTGCTATTGCACCAGCGTCATGCGGGCCAGTGCGGATCAGTATCAGGGCGGGCGCAGCCCGGTGCAGGTGGGCGTAGAATTATTTGGTCACGCGGGGCTAGATGCCGACAGTGAAATCATCCATCTGGCGTTGGAAAGTCTGGCCGTCGCTGGTGCTGATGAAATGCATCTGGCGTTGGGACACATCGGTATCTATCGCAGTCTGGTCGAGGCCGCCGCCCTTGACGACGATCAAGAGCGTGCGTTGTTCGCCGCGCTGGCGCTGAAGTCGCCCACGCAGATCGTCCGTGAGGTTCAGCGCAGCGTGTCTGACCCGGCACTTGCCGATATGTTGATCGCACTGGGCGAGCTGCACGGCGATGCCGATGTGCTGGGCCGGGCGCGCGCGGCGTTTGCCGGCGCGCCGACCACGGTAACCGCCGCGCTTGATGACCTGGACGCGCTGCAGCGGGGCGTGCGCGCACGCTTTGACGTGCCGTTGTACTTTGATCTGGCTGAGCTGCGCGGCTACCAGTACCACACCGGCATGATGTTTGCCGCCTATGTGCCGGGCTTTGGCCACGCGCTGGCCAAGGGCGGGCGCTATGATGATACCGGCCGCGCGTTTGGCCGCGCCCGGCCGGCCACCGGGTTTTCCATGGATTTGAAGCAGCTGGCAACGCTTGCCAGCGCAACGCCACGGCGGGGCGCCATTCTGGCGCCGGCAGATGCCGATGATACCCTGCGCGACGTCGTTACGGTGCTGCGCCAGCAAGGCGAACGGGTGATACAGGCGCTGCCAGGACAGCGTACCGGGCCTGCGGACCACGGCTGTGACCGCAGGCTTGAGCTTATCGACGGTCGTTGGCAGCCAACGGCCCTGACACAAGAGACGAGTGCATAATGGGTAAGAATGTCGTAGTACTGGGCACCCAGTGGGGTGACGAAGGTAAGGGCAAGATTGTTGACCTGCTCACCGAGTCGGCGTCGGCCGTGGTTCGCTTTCAGGGCGGCCACAATGCCGGCCATACGCTGGTGATCGACGGTGAAAAAACGGTACTGCACCTGATTCCTTCGGGCATCCTGCGTGAGGACAAGGCCTGCGTGATCGGCAACGGCGTGGTGCTATCACCCGAGGCACTGATCAAAGAAATCCGCGAACTGGAAGCCAAGGGCGTACCGGTACGCAAGCGTCTGAGCCTGTCGCCGGCTTGCCCGCTGATTCTGCCGTATCACGTGCGTCTGGATCAGGCGCGTGAAAAAGCCCGCGGCGTGGCCAAGATCGGCACCACCGGCCGCGGCATTGGCCCGGCCTACGAAGACAAGGTCGCGCGTCGCGGGCTGCGGCTGGGCGACATGCTCCACCGCGAGCGCTTTGCCGCCAAGCTGGGCGAAGTGCTCGATTACCACAACTTCGTGCTGACCCGTTACCACGGCGAGCCGGCGGTGGATTTCCAAGAGGTGCTAGACAGCGCCATGGAACTGGCCGAAGAGCTGCGCCCCATGGTGTGCGACACCGTGGACATGGTGCACGCGTATCGTAAAAACGGTGAGAATATCCTGTTCGAAGGCGCGCAGGGATCGCTGTTGGACATCGACCACGGCACCTACCCCTACGTGACCAGCTCCAACACCACGGCCGGCGGTACCGCCACCGGTTCGGGCGTGGGGCCGCTGTTTCTGGATTACGTGTTGGGCATTACCAAGGCCTACACCACGCGCGTTGGCTCAGGGCCGTTCCCTACCGAGCTGTTTGACGACCACGGCCGCCATCTGGCGGAAAAAGGTCACGAGTTTGGCGCGACTACGGGCCGCGCGCGGCGTTGCGGCTGGTTTGACGCCGTGGCACTGCGCCACTCCGTGCAGGTCAACTCGATTTCGGGGCTCTGCCTGACCAAGCTCGACGTGCTCGACGGGCTGGAAAACATCCGCGTATGCGTGGGCTATCGCAGCAAAGACGGCGAGGTAATGAATAACCCGGTGGACTCCGAGGGTTACGAGGCCATCGAGCCGCTGTACAAGGATCTGCCAGGCTGGTCGGAATCGACCATCGGGGTGAAGAGCATCGATAAACTGCCGGCTAATGCGCGCGCCTACATCAGCTTTCTTGAAGCAGAGATCGGCACCAGCATCGACATGATTTCCACTGGCCCTGACCGCATGGAAACCATCGTGCTGCGCAACCCGTTTGACGATTGATCCGAGCACCGATCAGTAGCACTAAAACAGCCAGCCTCTACTGAGGCTGGCTGTTTGCCAGAGACGGACTGCCAGAAGACACTTAAAAATCGATGCCGCGGCGCGCTTGAAGGCCGCTGCTGAAGGCGTGGCGAACCTCCTGCATCTCGGTCACGGTGTCGGCCATGGCGACCAAATCGCGGTGGGCGTTGCGCCCGGTAATCACCACGGTTTGCTCGTGCGGACGGTTTTCTAGCGCGCGTTTGACGGTGTCGATGTCGAGATAGCCGAATTTGAGCATGTAGGTGATCTCGTCGAGCACCACGAGATAGACGTCGGGATCAGCAAGCATGCGCTCAGCGTCGGCCCAGACTGCCTGGCAGGCTTGGGTGTCTGCTTCGCGGTTCTGGGTGTCCCAGGTAAAACCCGTGGCCATAATGGCGATGTCCAGGTTGGGGTCGTCTTCCAGGCGGTTGCGCTCGCCGCACTCCCAGAGTCCTTTGATGAACTGCACTACGCCAACCTTGTAGCCGTAGCCCAATGCGCGCGTCACGGTGCCCCAGGCGGCGGTCGTTTTACCCTTACCGTTACCGGTATTGATGAGTATCAGGCCGCGCTGTTCGGTGGCGTTGGCCACTTTTTCATCCACGTGCGCCTTCAGCTTTTGCATGGATGCTTGGTGGCGCGTATCGCGATCGCTCATGGTGTCTCCTGTTGTTCTGGATATGTGTTCGGGGTATTTGGGCCGGTATCAGACAAAGAAAGGGGTTGGCGGCGTAGCCTAAGCGATCGGGCGGGCAATGCCAACGCCGTTGAATAAGGCTTGTATAATAGAGACCGATCGCCGAAAGTCGCCGCGCATTTTGCTAGTTGGCTAAACAAATTGGCAGGCAGCGGGGTGGCTGCTCTAGAATATGGGGTCATATCTTTTCAGGAAGTGGCTATTTTTTTAGGAAGTGTCTATGCCCTCGTTTGATATTGTGTCCGAATTTGACAGTCATGAAGCGACCAACGCCGTCGATCAGGC
>Ga0208135_101153_pt1 | contig 11423 bp, 10 predicted proteins | sample AntDeeMetag02WF5_FD_184757 | JGI IMG/M metagenome (GOLD analysis project Ga0208135, IMG submission 184757) | Saline lake microbial communities from Deep Lake, Antarctica - Antarctic Deep Lake Metagenome 02WF5 (SPAdes) (version 2) | ecosystem: Environmental > Aquatic > Non-marine Saline and...
AGGAGTTTTGCGAAGAACCCTATCGTTTTGAATGCAAGGGCAAGTACGCCAGCAAGCGGTCCAAATCCGACTGCCTTGACCATAACAATTGCAACAATTAGCTCGTGAAGAGACCGAGTTGTTGCGACGATACTACGGCCAATATAGTAGATCGGACCGGGAACCAAGTTGTCCGAAGCCATAATTGCGACGGGGATGCTGATGATGATCCCAATCACAGTGGCAACAATCGCCATGACGATACTCTCAAGTATACCCTGAATGAGGAGTTCACGTTGTGTCGGCGTGTATGCGGGGGGTAGCATACTTGAGATGAGTTCAACGCCAGCTCCTAACCCTTGAATAAACCGGGCAGGCGACATTCGAAGGTTCCAGAAGCTGTAGGCGAAGAACAGCAATATCAGCGCGTAAATCCCATACTTGACATTCTTGCTATAGAATGCTGTTGGTCGCTCCCACGACCCGTTGGCTGTTGAGCCAGGCTCAGCTGCCATACAGTTTAGTCACCCCGTTCGACAACTGCATCACTTATATTAGTCTCCGCTTCGGAACTTGCTATCTGTTTTTGCTCAAGTGATTCTCCTCCACGATAGATCTCGTCTCTTGCCTCTTCATCAAGTTTGTCAGCAGAGCCATTGAATACGACTTCACCGTTACTAAGACCGATTATTCGGTCAGCATGTTCAATAGCTAGGTCGACCTCATGGATATTGATAATAACTGGAATGTCATCCTCATGCGCAATATCCGTCAAGAGGTTCATGACCTCTCTAGACGTTTCTGGGTCCAATGCACTAGTCGGCTCGTCAGCTAGTAGAATCTTTGGACGCTGGATAACTGCACGAGCGATCCCAACCCGTTGTCGTTGCCCACCAGAGAGTTCATCGGCTCGGTTATTTTCGACACCATCTAAGTTCACGCGACTGAGGATTTCGCGTGCGCGACTGATATCTTCTGGTGGAAAGTTCCGGCGGAACGCGTCCCAGGTACTCAGATAGCCGAGTCGTCCGGAGAGAATATTCTCCATTACAGTTAGGCGCTCGACAAGATTAAACTCCTGGAATATCATCCCCATATCGCGCCGGGCATTCCGGAGTTCTGACTGTCCAAGATGCGTTAATTCTTTCCCATCCAAAGTAATTGAACCACCAGTTGGCTCTGTTAACCGGTTGATACTCCGGATAAGGGTGCTCTTACCAGCGCCGCTTGGCCCAATAATTGCGACGATTTCGTTCCCACTGACTTCAAATGAGACTGATTTAAGCGCTCTATCACCAGTATCATACGTCTTTTCTAATTCAGTTACTTCAAGCATAATATATATTAAATTTAACGTGTTCTAAATTTATTCACCAACGTTATCGATTTGGTAACTAATGCCGTTGTTCTCCTGAATCTGTAGGATAACATCGTACACGGTCGCGTAATCGATCTCGGTCCACGTCCCACGACCACCGAACACCTCTGCAATTCTAGTATCAGAGTAGTCATAATCTATGAACGCAGATCTAATACCGTCTTGAATTTCCGGCGTCAAGTTGTACCGGTAACAGAAACTCGTCGTCGGGAATGGGTTACTTGCCCAGACAACCTTCAGATTGGTTGGGTCAATGTTGTCAGCCTCGGCAACACGAGTAACACACGTGCTACAAACAGGCGCAGCATCATAGTCACCGTTGGCTACCCCAAGAATACCCTGTTCGTGACCACCAGAGTATGTCACCTCATAGTCCTCACCAGGTGTGACACCCTGATTGGAGAACAAGGCACGCGGAGCTAAGTTACCAGAGTTCGACGATGGTTCAGCATGTGCAATGCGCTTACCAGAAATGTCTTCTAAGGAATTGATGCTATCATTGTCTGCCTGAGTTGCAAGCCAGAGACGGTAACCGAAGTCACCTTCTTGTGAGATCTGCAGAGAGAAAGGTACAGCACCAGCTAAATTTACAGCAAACGGCGTCGGACCGGTCGAAAAGCCAGCGACATGGAGTCGCTCAGACCGCATAGCTTCAATCTGAGAAGCGTATGAATTAAGTGGGAAGTATTCAACATCCTTTCCGGTTTCCTGTGAGATATTATCCATGAGGGGCTGCATCGTGTCCCGATAGACTGCGGGGTCCTCAGTGGGAGTCATCGCAAATGCGATCCGGTCAGGATCAATGAGTTCACTTTCATCATCGGGAGTCTCCTGTACCGGTTCGCCGTAGCGAGGTTCGTCCCGACTTTCCATATTCTCGAGATCCTCGAGTGAGCCAGTCTGGAACCCAGCATTAATGAGTGTATTCATCAGCTGGGGGAATTCAGGGTTAGCAGGATCAAACTCGACGTAATTATTACTGGAACTACCACTGTTTCCACCGCTACTGGATTCGTCTTCCTCATTGTTATTTTGTTCAGTACATCCTGCGACGCCCACCGCGAGGGCAGCTGCACTAGTTTTCAAAACCGAACGTCGGTCAAGTGGTTGATTACTCATTGTCAACACTATCAATCATAAAAGATAGGTAAAAAAGTCTTTTTATTATATATATGATATATAAAAAGTGCTAAAAATGGGTTTATTCGCCCTCTTAGCGTGCTTTAGCTATTATACATCAAATAAAAATGTATGACTTAGTGTTGTCACTTATGACTAAGAGTGTGGTGTAGTGTCTGATTATTTGGATTTTTGGCGATTACCCGTGCGTCAAGGGTAACACCTATTACCTATCACTATGTTTGCCTCCATAGACACAATAGAGATACATAGTCTATATAAATATGCCGGAACTCACATTAACAGCCCTGAATTTCCCCGTGTACAATATTATTAGTCAGGCCATGATGGTAGGTGTAGAAACATTTGCACTCGATACAGAGGTCCTCAATCTCTTTATTGCTGGATCGCTGGGGATGCTACTTGGTCTTGAACGAGAGTGGTCTAACAAGTCTGCAGGCATCCGAACATTCACGTTAACTAGCTTAATTGGCGCAGCAGCAATGTCTCTAGACGAAACTGTGCTATTAGCATTGGGAGGAATACTAGTTTTACTTCAAGGAAGTCTATTGGGTGTCCAAGGTTTGGTAGCGCAGTCAAAGGAATCAATCAGTAGTTCAGAATTTAGTTTATCTCTGACGACATCGACCTCGCTCCTTGTCGCGTACGCGGTAGGGATACTTGTAGGTGCAGAGCATGTTCTTGTTGGCGTCATCATAGGAATTACATCCTCATTCTTACTTGTACTACGAGGCGAGCTTCATGGGTTCGTGGACCAGCTCTCACGAGAAGAGGTGCGGAGTGCAGGCGAATTTGCGATTATTGCCTTTGTCGTCTATCCACTACTTCCTGTGGGTACTTACGGCCCTTGGGATGCTATTAATCCTAGGCTAGTCTGGACACTCGTGATCGCGGTGAGCGGCATCGGATTTGTCAATTATATTGTGATGCAGCGGTACGGAAGTATGGGCATAGCTGTAACCGGTTTCTTTGGGGGTCTCGTCAATTCCACGGCTGTAATCGGTGAAATCGCAGGACGTGCGAAAAACAATATAGGAATCACAAGGCTCGCAGTAGGGACAATATTGATAGCTGATGCAGCGATGGCTGTCAGAAATCTAGCAATAATTGTCGTATTTGTTCCAGAATCAGCTGTCAGTGTTGGATTACCTCTTGGTTTGATCGCTATCAGTGGTATTGGGCTTGCGTTCTACGATAATGATTGGGAAGGTGAACTAAATCTCGACTTCAACTCGCCGTTTAGTAGTGCAAATGCATTCAAATTCGGGCTTCTCTTCCTCGGAGTATTAGTACTGACAGCGGGAGCACAGCGGTTCTTTGGAACTACTGGATTCCTGCTTACCAGTTTCCTTAGTGGTATTGTATCAAGTGGAACCACGACTACTACAGCAGTTTCACTATCTTCAACGGGTCAGATCTCTCCAGCAGTAGCAGCGCAAGGTGTTCTTGCTGGCACGCTTTCGAGTATACTCGTTAAAATCGGATTTGCAGCGAGTATCAATCGATCACTACTGAGGCCTATTGTACGAAAATCAATGTACTTGTCCGTGATGGGAATTATTGGCGTGGTTATCAGTGTTCAATTGATATGAAAAATCAATCCGAACAGAGGATATCGAGTGCTTCGATATTCCCTGCAGAGAAGGGACTATCAGTAATCTCATCAGCAGCTGCTTCTGCAGATGCATCACAATTAGCCACAGAAAGCGAGTATTTACATACATCGAACATTTCAGAGTCATTCTCCGAGTCACCGATTGCGATGAAATCGGTCGTTTCAAGCCCTAATTCCTCAGCTACGTACGCGAGCCCATCAGCTTTCGAGATGCTCGGTGATTTAACATGGTAGGAATAACCGGTGTCGACAACTGTTTGTCCATGTGCTTCCGCGAACTCGGACAGTACACTAACATCGACAATAGTTGCGACAGAAACTTCTGTTTCCCGCCATCGGTTGTGAAGATCATTGTCTCCACGCTGGATGTCGTAACCAGCAGATTCGAACGAAGAAACGGCGTTTCGAGCGGCTTTCCCGTTACCGAGAATAGCAACGGAGTCATCAGTGCAGGCGACGCCGCCATTTTCAGCGACGACTTGAGTCGGTATCCCAATAAATTCACAGAGGTCTGCAGGGTATGGAAATGCTTTTCGAGTAGCTATAACAACAGGTTCTGGCCAGTCTTGGAGTTTGTCAAACAGCTTAGGATCAATTCTACCGTCTGGTTGGGTCATAGTGCCGTCAATATCAATTGCAACAGGAGTCGACATGTGTCAAAATAGACAATCAAAGTTAATAGATTTTTGTGTTAAAGTTATATTTAATTCTTAGGTTATTTATTCAATATAATTCGCTATATGGTATTATGAATGAATAGCAAAAATATTAATATACATATCTCGTACCTTGCAGGGTATGTTGGTAAGAAACCAATTTGAGCGCGACAAGCATTGGCACAAAATAAAATCTGGACCTATAGTTTTTTGATTGGATGTATGACATATAATGCTGCAATAGTCGATCTTGATGGGACGGTATATCGAGGAGAATCACTAATTCCCAACGCAGCGGAGGGAATAAAAACACTTCGTGAGGCTGGGATCCAAATTTTATTTGTTACTAACAAGCCAATTGATAGGCGTGAAAAGTATTGTGATAAACTCAATGATTTGGGAGTGAATTGTAATTCTGATGAAATTATTACCTCCGCTACTGCGTCAGCAGATTATTTGTCCCAGAATCATTCAGAAGCTGAAGTATACGTCGTTGGGGAGACAGCATTGGTGGAGGAACTACACTATGCGGGAGTACAGACAACAACCTCACCGCAAAGGGCTAATGTTTTAATTGCGTCAATTGATTTTGACTTCGATTATCAAGTCCTCCAAGATGCATTGACTGTACTAAGCGAGAAGGATACAATATTCGTTGCGACAAACCCAGACCAGACCTGTCCTATTGATAACGGTGAAATACCTGATGCAGCAGGAATGATTGGTGCAATTGAGGGGATAACCGGCCGTGAATTGGATCAATTGATCGGAAAGCCCTCAAACGTAATCCTTCAGATGGCTTTGAATCGATTGGACACCGATCCAGAACGGTGTTTGATGATTGGAGATCGTCTTGAGACAGATATCAAGATGGGTAACCAGGCAGGGATGACGACAATATTACCAATGACTGGAGTTACTAGTCATGAAGATCTTCGCCAGGGTAAGGTAGATGTTGACCATGTCGTGTCAGATCTGTCAGAGCTGGCAGAGAACATAACATTGCAATCTAAATAAATTTTGAACTATGGATGTGTGATTTGTGGAATTAATTATTTTAATGGCTGCTATCGGAGTGATAAGTGGAAGTATTGGTGGAATTGGTGGTCCAGGAGGCGTACCAGTACTACTCCTGCTAAATCTTGGCATTGCTCTGTCACCGCCAGTCGCTGCTGCGACCGCAAGTAGTATTTTTGTGATTGCAACGATAACTGCGACTGGGCTTTATTATTATAGTGACGGGATCAACTGGCTTTTGGCTGCTTCCGTCGGGGTTCCAGCACTTATTGGGACACGTATTGGCGCGCAAGTTACTCCAAAGCTCCCGGTTCACGTATTCGAAACGATATTGGCTGGAATCCTATTACTCACTACGATCGGTATTGTGTACCAACAGCGTCACTCATCATCATCCCATTCAGAATATGCGCTGGAATGGAGAACGGCTCAAATTTTAGTAAAAATCACACTCAGTAGCTCGTTGATTGGAGTAATTGCAGGTCTCACTGGTATTGGTGGACCAGCACTGACCGTTCCTCTGTTGATCTATTTTGGAATCGCTCCTATTACAGCTATTGGGGCTGGGTTGGCCAGCGGTATCTTGATTAGTATAAGTACAGCCTTAGGCCATGTTTTTCAGGGTAATACCCCTGCTTTTTACCCGTTTATTACCATTGGAGTCCCATACATTTTTTCACAGGTTATCGGATGGAGATTTGCGCATAACGTTTCAAAAAAGACGGTGTCATATACTATCGCGGGGGTAGCAGTATTGGGAAGTGTTCTTTTATTTGTTTGATAATATCAGACATAGTGAATTCACTGCTTCGCGATCAAGTTCGGTACCAGTCATCCCGCGTTGATTACGATGGCGACGATGACGAAGCCGGCGAGTTGCGGAACTATCGAGGAAATTATCACGGAAGACGGCGCACAGATCCAGTGCGAACCATTCAGAGGTACACCCGTCCTGACTGTGTTGGTGTATTCTTGTGTCGGGACCGTCATCCTCATCTCGAAAACAGACACAAACCTCAGTACTTCACAAAGCTGGTTAGTTAGAATGTCTGCTTGCTGAAGGTGTGCACCCGAAACAGCAAGCAGACGGTGAAATCCACGAGGACCAAGTTCTTAACTTCCTCGTCAACTGGCTTGACGAAGAAGTGCCACTGTCGTTAGTTCACAACGCTAAAATCGCTGCTGAAGACATCCACGAGGTCCTCGTCGGCGCATGCGCCGATGGGACCTCTGTCTCTACGTTGTGTGCTTCGAGCACGGACGCACCTGCTGCGAACACGATCCTCTACCAGCTCCGGACGAAGTTTGAGCCTGAACGGCTCGAACGAGTCGCTAACACGCTTCTTCGGAAATATCTCGACGAACTGCTTCCCGAGCAGGTAGAGGTCTGTGAGGGCCTCCACCTGCGTCCCTACTACGGTGATAAAGGCGATACGGACAGTCTCTACCACCTCGGTCGCAAAGCGTGGAACTACTGCTTTCCACGCTTATGCGACGCTCTATGCGCGCGTGAAAGACACAATGCTACACGCTGGCGGTACGGCCGTCTGGAAGACGGCGACACCGCCAGCAGCCTCCTCGCTGAGTTCCTCGGTGTCCTCGACGGCCTTGACACCGAGGTCAAGGCCGTCTATCTTGATCGCGGATTCTACGACAGCAAGTGTCTCACGTTACTTCAAGCACACAACTACGCCTACGTGATACCGATCATCCGCTGGGGAAAGACGATTCAACAGGAGCTCTCGGAAGGCTGGAGTCGCGTCATCCAGCATGGTTTGACAGGGAAACTCGACGGCCACAGCTGGACCGTCGAGTTTCCTGCCTACATCGATTGTACGTACCTGAATGGAAAATACGACGACAACAACGCGAAATGCGACGGTGGGGTTTCTGTACGTCGTGGTGAGCCTCCTGTTGCAGAACGTCTGGCGATACCTCCACTATGAGTTCGTGGCGACGCCCCGTCGAGGCGGGCGTCGCCTCTGGTGGTGGCCGTACAAGGAGTTCGTCAATATGGTTCGACGGGCTGCATGGATGGCCCTTGCGGTGCGTCGGGCCGTCCCCGCGAACCGACCACCTGACAGCCGGTTCCACCGGTGACTCTTGCTCAGTGAAAGCCTGTTGCTGATTGGCTACGCAGTCGCGTCGGCGGCTGATTGCCGCCGACAGCAACTGCTCTCTGTTTGAACAGCGATGCTCATCCGGTTTCGGTGATGCCTCAAGATAGGATCGGAGCTTCAAAACGAGTTAGCCAAGAATGCTTTGTGAGGTACTGAACCTAAATATAGTTGTCAGTTGACTGGGCGATTCAAGTTCTGTCGTCGTTTCGATCCACGAATTTGGGGATTCGCTCGGTATGACACATGAAGATAAAGAAAGCTGGCCAATGATGAACGGCAGTGTTCAGATAAGGATTGAAAAGTGAGGCGTCACAGTTTCTGAGTGTCCATGACAGAATTTGGACGCCTCAACGGTAGTATCGACCAAATCAAGTTAGGTATTGTGGAACGAGAAGCGACACCGAAATTTCTGATGAAGCTCAGTATTCAGCTACATCTGTCTGGTCTCTCACTTTCGAATACTATTCGAGTCCTTGAAATATTCGGTGTCCAACCCGCTTGATCACCCGTTCATAACTAGGTCCTCAAGGCCGATCTACAACCCGAATCGGGCAAGAGTCCGGATCACGTTGCGGTTGATGAGGCGGTGATCCGACTCAATGACGAGCTATACTGGCTGTATGCTGCGGTCGATCCAGAGACGAACGAATTGTTACATACAAGCCTTGAACCGACCACAAATACGGTAATCGATCAGACGTTGTGGACTGACGGCAATACTAATGCGTACGCCTACAAGCGGAAGGGTCGGAATGAGAGCGGCCATATTGAGGAAGAGCGTCTGTACGTGGTTGATGGCAAGATCCGCGGCGAACGACAAACCTTTGACAGCATGGGCGCCTCTATCCTAACCTTAACGACCTCATCGGGGAAAGGCTGCTCAGCAAGGAGAAAAAGACGGGCGAACGAATCTGTATGCACTCACACCACTGACCAGAGAACTCATCGCAGAGCATCAGCAGTGGGAAGCCGACAAACTCCGAGAGGCTGGGAGCAATCTCGACTGACTCAGATGTCGATCACGTTTTGAATAACTCGGCTACAGATCCTAATGCTACACTTAGAGGTTATATTCAGCAAACCAAGCGGTCCTCTATTCTCCACTAGGTATACTTGTACAGGGTTTGAACACAGAGGTGCTGTGTTCCCTGTGGAGATTGCTGATCTATGTTCTAATTTGAAGCCACCGAGTCGGCTCTCCCGAGATGTTCGAGCACGTGTGCAAACGCAACTGTCTCTCGCACCGTTTCGATTTTAATCCGAACCCGCTGTCCTTTCTCGGTCTTGGGAAAAATTACCACGAATCCACGCTCAACACGAGCAAGGCCATCCCCTTGATCACCCAATTCAGGGATCTCAACAACCCGCGTTTCGCCTTTGTTTACGGGTAGCTGATCGGCCTCCGGTTGGTGATCGTGAGTCTCGCTCGATTCTGCGGAATCTGGTTGTGAAGGATTCTCAGAGGTCCCGACAAGTGCAACTTGGTAATCTTCAGTAGGGTCGACGTAGCCGACATCAACTTCCTGTTTAGGTACTTCAAGAACGTACGGTTGATCGTGTTCTTCGACTTCAGCAGTAAACAGACAGGTGAGTTCTTCAGAGATATCCATTGAGAGTTCGTAGTAAGCACTGCGATAACGAGGAACTTGAGACTCTCGAGAGGATCGACCCCTAACTCAACTCACAACATATTCAGCTACCGACGGTTGTTCGCACACAGGGCACACTGTCGTTCCAGACTCTACCGTCGACCCACATCTCCGACACTCAGAGTAGGTCTGATCCCCACGACCTCCAAACAAAGTGCTGAGCTGTGGCAACCACATATTTTTCTGTGAGACAGCAACACATTATAAAGGTTCATGACTGTTCACGCTACTGTAATCCGCTACATAGTCCAAGCACTGAGTGAATCACACAAAATACTCCCAAAAATCTGTGAGACCTACACAAACCCAGAGTGTAGGTCACGGCTCTATCGTGGGTCGGGTCCCCGCTGACGCTCCGGCCCTCCAAGACGGAGCGTATCTGAGTGTAGATACCCCAGAAACAATAATGTATGGTACCATTACACAAGAATACAACTGGATACAGTCGACAGTAGCATTTTGTCTCCCGAAGCTAACGTATTGATATGCCATTCGCCGTCACCTGGCACACTATTCTCGAAGAGTTAGACGAGACTCCACCTGATGCGACGTTCCGTACCCCGCTGTCTGAAAAGCCATTCCGTCTCGAAGATGTACAAGAACACCGTCTCCTCATCGCCTACCGTGATCAAGACACTACCATTCCACTCAAACGTGACCAATTCGAAACTCTCTACCAACGGGTGTCTGATTCCCCACAGGACTTCGATCTCGATCGTCTCCCTGCTGATGCCGAACCCTACGCCACGATTCTTTCTATTCATCCACGCTTCGAAGTCGACCAACGCCAGGGTGTGCTGAGAAACACCGACACTCCGACGCCGTCTTCGCTTATTGATGCCCCCCTCGAAGTTGAGGACGACACACAAACCCACGAAGAACCAGACCTCCCGCTCTATTCTGATGCACTCCTCCTCATTGACGCCCTCGAACGCCATGATCCGACCACCCTCTCGTCGATGGAAACCTCCGAGTTGGTCAACCTCTATACCCTCTGTTCGGATGTCCAGTGCAACGCTGACGACCTCCGTCAGGATGTTCGCTCCCTTCTTCTTGACCGCATCCACCACGACCGACCCGTGCACGGCCAGTACGGCTCTGTCCAACGGACTAGTCGACGCAATCGAACCCTCAAGGATGACCAGACGGTTATCGAACGACTCGAAGAACAAGGGATCGACCGCGAGCGTGTCACTACTGTCGACACCTCCAAAGTCGACGAGGCACTCGAAATCACCGACCTTTCGGAATCGGATCTCTACGAGATCGACGAAAGCCAGTACGTCCGCAAAGCCAATGTCGACGAAGAGGTCAAAGAATCTCGACTCCAGGGCCTCAAAGATCAACTCGCTGCTGCGGAGAGCCCAAGAGACAGACCAACTCGAACAAGAAATCGAAGAGCTCGAAGCTCGTATCGACGACCTCACCAGTTTCAGCTTTGCAAGCGAATTCGATTGTATACACTCCGTAAGGAGTGGTGAACACGAGAAAGTCAGACCACAAGCCGTTGTAGGGCGACTTGGGTCCGTCAGGGTCAATCCTAAGCCGGGTACAGGGACAAGGCGTGATGGGAAGTTGTACTACCCTATACAATTACTGCCAAAGGGTCGACAATGGCTCCAGCAAGCCAGCGTCGACCCTCACGATAGCCGTGATTCAGACCGACACCTCCTTGACACTCATAATCATGCAAATGAGGACACTGGCATATAAACCTTTCAGTGAATCTCATAAAGCCAGTGAATATACGCTTATCACAAATAGAATGACGGATTATGTAGCGCAGTACAGTACATTCGAGAGTCAAAGAACACAAATAGCAAACAAATAGCCTAAATTAGGATCAGATATTGGTAGGATCTCTACGAG
>Ga0208135_101157_pt1 | contig 11386 bp, 10 predicted proteins | sample AntDeeMetag02WF5_FD_184757 | JGI IMG/M metagenome (GOLD analysis project Ga0208135, IMG submission 184757) | Saline lake microbial communities from Deep Lake, Antarctica - Antarctic Deep Lake Metagenome 02WF5 (SPAdes) (version 2) | ecosystem: Environmental > Aquatic > Non-marine Saline and...
CATCAATGAGTTGTTTGGCGGTGATATCGTCGGGCTCGATCGACTCGTCACGCCAGCCGACGTAGAACGGGGCATCGTCGAATTCACGGGCGATTTCCCATGCGAGTCGATCGCCGCCGCCGTTTGCATGTTCTCCCCAGTGAGCGACGGTGATATTTAAGGGGATATTACTCGATCGATCCCGTGATTCGTTCGTCATCCTCTATGGATCCTAATTCCAGCGGTATATCGTTCACGACTCGAAAGTCTCATATACTTGACTGAGACCGTTGCCTGTGAAGAGACATCACATTGAACAATACATGCTCGTGAATAGGATATCTAATATAGGTATTATGCGAAGCGACCGATGACGGCCTTGCTCGGAAACGGAGAACGAGATATTGATACACTATGGATGGAAACCACTCTTCACTCGCGAATTCACGTGAGTACATATGAGATATGGCCACACGTCGATGGTGAACTTTCTCTCGCAACTCGTGATGTCGTTCTCTGGATTCGTTGCGACGATCGTTCTCACTCGCACGCTCGGACGGGAACAATACGGGATATACGTAGTCGTCATTTCCGTTTTAGCTTGGGTCGCAATTGCCGGAAATCTTGGATTGGAAACCGCCATAAAGAAACGGGTTAGTGAAGCAACGGACGGAAACTACGTTGTGGCTGGCGCGATCGTGCAGTTCGGACTCTACGCAGCCGTCACCGTTTGTCTCTGGTTCTTTCGCCCGCAATTGAACGAGTTCCTTGGATACGAAGCGACAGCAATTCTCATTGTACTTCTTGCAGTGCGATTAGCAGCGGATTTCATCCAGACCGTTCTTGACGGTCAGCATCTTGTACACATTTCTAGTATCCTTACGCCGGTAGAGTGGACGAGTCGAAGCCTCGTTCAAGTCACCCTCGCGCTCTCAGGATTTGGAATCGCTGGAGCGCTAGCAGGCTACGTCGTCGGTGCAGTCGTCGGGATTCTTCTCGGAACGTACTTCGTATCGGTTAGATTCTCGCTCCCATCAAGACAGGACTTCACTATGCTCAAATCCTACGCACAATTCTCGTGGCTCGCTTCGATTAAGGGACGAGCATTTCTCTCGATGGACACCCTTGTTCTCGCAATATTCGTGTCAAACAGCCTCATTGCGGTCTATGAGATTGCCTGGAATCTCGCGTCGCTGTTCGCCATCTTCGGTGCCTCTATCCGAAAAACATTGTTTCCCGAAATCAGCAAGCTTTCCTCTGAGGTCGGCGTCAGTGGTGAGATTAAGGGACTCCTTCGTGCAAGTCTTACCTATTCCGGGTTATTCATCATTCCCGGACTCGTCGGAGGAGCGGTCGTCGGCGACATCGTATTACAGATTTACGGACGAGGATTTCAAACGGGATACTATATTTTCCTTGTGCTGACGTTCGCGAGACTGCTGTACGGCTATCAGGGTCAGTTTCTGAATACACTCGACGCAATTAATCGGCCTGACCTCACGTTCCGTATCAATGCAGTATTCCTCACAACCAACGTGATATTGAACCTTCTCTTCACCTGGAAGTTCGGTTGGTATGGAGCAGCGGTAGCAACTACAGTTTCCGCTATGCTCGGACTGATCCTCGGTTATCATTATGCATCAACCGTCATGAAGGTCGCTATCCCACTGGCTGAAATAGGGAAACAGTGGGTTGCAGCAGGAGTGATGGCAGCTATCGTATATTCTCTTCGATCGCTTATTGGGGATACACTACCAGTCGTACTAGTGTTCATCACTGTCGGCGCGGGGACTTACTTTATAGTCTTACTTGCACTCTCTCAGGAGTTCCGGACCACCGTTGCAGAGAATCTTCCAATTAGCGCACCATTTTTGAAAGGAAAAATTCTTTAATAGATACCGAAGTTGGTTTAGTAACTCTCCTACTCTCGGTTCAGTTCAAAACGCTTCCCATAATATCTCTGTGTTGTTGAAGGGTCAGACACTATTTATTCCTACAAACGATTGTATCGTCAATGGCGCGAATCGCACTCCTCGCTCGAGCTCTCGACCGCCCTGGCGGAGCTGAGAAATCAATGTTGACTCTAAAACGTCATCTCGAGCAGACCCATGGACACAGAGTACACCTATTCGGAATCGGTTCGGGAACACAATCTAATGGAGAACGAACAGCAGTCCCTCTCTTATTTCGTCGCCGTCTCTATGTGCCAGCGGCCGTTGGAAGGCTTGGAAGATATACAGAAGGGTTCCTTCGGTTTTATAAAAAGGTTCGGCGGTTTAATCCAGATATCGTAATTTCACAGCATGAGTTAGCATTGGTCGGCGCACGACTGCGTTCAATAGAGCAGGTATCACATATTCTTCTTTTCAGAGATTTCGAAATGTGTGGGCAAACAATCGAAGCAGATCGACACCCGGTAGGGAAAGCAGCAGAGAAAACTCTTTGGCCAATAACATACCCTCTGGTGAATTACATCATTCAAAATACGGACGTAGCCATCGCTAATAGCCAATTTATCTCTAAAACCTATAAGAACGAGTGGAATATTGACTCGGAAGTCATCTATCCATTTGTTGAAATAGAAGATTATAATGTGAGTGGAGCAGGTGATCAAATACTTCATGTAACCCCTACAAAGGAGAAGGGTATTGATATTACGATGGGGGTTGCAGAACAGTTACCAGATATCGAATTCTTGGTTGTTGGTGGAAAGGTCACATCCGAAATAAAACATCAAATGTCTAAACATATAAATGTGACATATATGGGATACTGTGAGGATATGCGCACGATCTATAGACAAACTAAACTCACCTTAATGCCATCACGGTGGAACGAACCATTCGGTCGGATCCCGATTGAGTCCGGAGCGAGCGGAATTCCGACTGTGTGTTCCAATTCCGGTGGACTTCCAGAAGCTGCAGGGATCAATGAGTTGGTTGTTGATTCGGAAAACCCTAATGATTACACTACTGTAGTAGAGTTAGCCCTCAACAACTATGGTAAATTTAGAGATCTTGCTCGGAAAAATGCAGAACGAAAGCGAGCCTCGGTCGAACTACAGAAGTTTGACCGAGTTCTGAAATCAATTCAAATATAACCCATACTCTCAAGCATTCTTTCAACATTTCTCTCTTCCACATTTTCTGATTCAAGCTCTGGTTGATACGTTTCCGAATTAACAGCGGACGTAGTCACCCACGGTACGTTCCGGATGTTTGGATGGAAAAGTGCTGCTCCGTGTCCATAAACTCCTGTTTCTCCAAATGCTTCCCCATGATCGGCTGTGATGACTACGTTTTCTGCGTTAATATTCTCTAGCAGCAGTTCGACATCGTCAAGTACAAGCCTAAGATCTGCGAGATAATTTTCCCAGACTAAGTTTCTGTCTCCGCCTTGTTTCAGATATTCCCATGGATCCGATTCATGAGGGTTGAGTGATCTGTTCTCATTAAGTGCATTCGCTATATAGGGGCTGTGTGGTTCTTGATAGTGGACAATTAGACGTTCTGGATTGTTGTTTCGGGATCGAGAAATAGCTCGGTCCGTGGTGTAGCGAGGGTGATGATCGATATTATTACTTGATCCAGTATCAATACTCGTTAGTTCTGAGTTTGTATAATCATAAACATAATCAATGTGCTGGAATTCAGATTCAGATACTGTTTTCCAATTCGGAGAGGAAAACAGATTACCGATTTGCCCGAAATGATGATCCTCAGGGCGTATACTCTCTTGGAGAATTCGCTTACTCCATCCATTGCAGACGATATACTCTGTGTTTCTAATTTCTTTGGAATACTCTTTCACAAAGGTTTGGCTAATCCATTCAAGGGTAGAACTACCTAATGATACTACACTATTTATATTCTCTATGAAATCATATTCAGGACTGACGGCCTGAAGTGCATCAACACGACAAGTGTCCAAAACGATTAGAGCATCCCAATAATCCTTGAATATATTTTTCCCAATAGGATCGATAGACAGTTTTTCTAAACGTTTGGAGAGGTAGAACTCCTTATATATTGTATTATGTATGTATGGTAGTATGCGCTCTGGATTACTAGTGGCTTTTTTTACCTTATTTTTGAATGCCATATTCTTATCCCCGTTGGATTTCTATAATACATCATTTAAATACTTATCGATAAGTCTAAAATTCCTTTCTGCTTCTTGGCGGATCTGGTCTCTATTATTTATTTCATCAAATCTTATTGGTATATCCTTGTGGGGCGAATAATGGGAAACATCGATTCTTTCAGCTAAGTTTCTGACCTTCGGGGCATACCCAATAGCTAAAACAGCCTTGTTACAAATGATGGAAAAAATAAGAGAATGATATCTTGTTGCCACCATTCGCTCAACGGAATTAACTCGTTGGAGGGTCTCTTCTACAGAGAATTTGTAAGGTAAAACCTCGATATCTAAATTTTTTTTCGCAAACTTTTCGTCTTCTTTATGAAACGGTATAAATATTGGATCGGGAACACTATCACATATGATATTTATGTTCGATATATATGCATTTCTGGCGTCATTTACGTTGAGTCCGTCTTCATATCCAAAATACATTGATAACGTTTTTGAGGATAAATTATACCAAGGGCGAAAATTAACTCCCGTTCTACTGGTATTTGTAATATCTGGTTTGTCTAGTGTAAGAGCAGGGCAGGCCGTAGTATAAATTTTGCCACTATAGACAGTTTCAAGTTGGTTCTTTGATTGATCATCCCTTACTGTGACGAGTTTAGCACCAGCCAACTTATCTGACACAAGCTGTTGACTCTTTTCATATTTGAACCCGGGAACACCAATACCAATGACAGCAAAGTTATTGGCTAAAAAAGAAAGACGAGGTATTAAATGTTCTATCCCATACCAGTCGTGAAGAACTCCTCCACCCCCAAGTATATGAGCACGAGCATTACTTTGCGATACTTGTTTACCAAAGATCTTCACGTCAGTATTTTCTCCAGATAGTGCTCTTTGAAGGGCAATCCCTATTGCTCGATCACCAATATTACCTGTCCGGTAACTCCCCTGGATTCCAATATCGTGCGGTATATATGACCGGAGGTATTCAAGTTGCCATCCCAATTCTTGTTTGATTTTGGTCGGGTTTTGGATACCTCTGGTAATTTGGTCTTTAGAATACATCTCTGATGTGTTATCGGTATAATAGACCCCAACGTATTAAATAGTGGTATTTTGGATTCCTATTCACCAGAATACTATAATAGATAGAATTGAGTTTTATCTATTGTATTAAAATAGCTGATGGGATATGCGCAAACTGTTTCCATTGACTTACACTGGTTTTAAATACTCAAAGCGAGATTCCCCCTCTAATAAGTTCATGAGAGCACATCAGACTAAAAATAGTTTAATAAATAAAGTGTATAATAAGATAATCAGACCAATACTGCCGACTAAGATAGCAGTTTATAATGGTGTAGCCGTGAAAAGAGAGGCAAAGCTTTTAGATATTAATGATGTTTTCTCAGATTATAAGGCGCCAAATGCTAAAGCGCTCCGTAATGAGGTTAGACGGTCTGATGACGTTATTGTTATCGGAGGAGGTGTAGGAGTGACAAGTATTGTAGCGGCACGGAATATTGATTCGGGAAATGTGGTACTTGTATATGAAGCTAGCGAACAAAACTTCAAAAAGACTCAGGAGAACATATCAATTAATGAGGTTGACGATCGATGTCAAGTTAAACATGCTATTGTCGGTTCTGTTAATCCCGATATTGTCGGATTAGGAACTCCAGAAAAGATAACAGCTCAAAGTCTTTCAGATTGTGATGTGCTTGAGATGGACTGTGAGGGTTCTGAACTTAACATTATTAAAAACCTACAAATTGGCCCCAGAACCATAATCGTAGAGACACATCCTAAGTTCGGGTCTCCAACCAATGAAGTGGAAAATGAATTGTCAAGTAAGGGATATATAATTTCGAATAAAGTAACTGATCCAGTGGATGGACACGTTCTCACCGCTAAACTAAAATAATGTTCTCATTCAGGTGCATAGCCTAAACTCTGAAGGCGTTCGCTCACTATCTCTTCGTTCGGCTCATAGGATTTTATAGGTGATTCAGATAAAATCTCTCTTCTGGAATCCCACTCACATATAAACCACGGGACATTTACTAATGCATCAATATAAACACCACTTGGATGCCCCCATTCTCTGACTGGAATAGGACTACTTTTGTCTCCTAGAGCTTCCCCATGATCCGCTGTGACGACAGTTTTCCCATCAATATTTTTGTTCAGTTCCAGAATACTTTCAGACACGGACTCAAGGTTTTGTTCGTAGTCCTCAATTATCCTTTCTTTAGATATACTAATCGAATTTAGAAATATTTCTCCGAAAAAATTAGGTTGAGAACTTGGATAAATATTTGAAGGCCTTCTATGGCTATATTCCGCCTCATCGTGGATAAATGGATAATGTGGCTGTAAAAAGTGGGTGAGTAGTCGCTTATTTGGATATTTGGAGTGTAAATAAATGACAGTTTCCTGTACTTTTTCAGGTGGTACATAGCCCATACCCCCTAAATCAACAAAGGTCTCTGAATCTTGAGTGAGATCAACCACATGATAGAAGGAACTTCCGAGTTCGTCCTTTAAGCGTGAATACTGTCCATTTGCAGTTATGTAGATCGTATCTGTGAGATCTCGGTCTGAAAAATTAGCGCGCAAAAACTCGGTAGTTGCAGCTCCTCTTGATTGTTCTTTCTTTAGTACTCCCGGTAATCTTGGAGAAATTATGTCCTCAAATGTATCATATCGACATGCATCAAGAATGATCAGATTGTCCCAATCCTTCTCAAGAACATCAATTCCATCATCATGGAATTCACTCTTCCCCAATATCTTCTTATGATAGATTCGATTCAGATCGCGAGCGATTATTTGTGGTTGTCTCTTCTTATTCATCCATTGGAGAGCTTTTCTAGGATTTTTCGCCGCCTTTTTCACTTTTTCAACCATTGTGCTTAATTAGACCGTTGTATACTGAGATATACTCTTCTGCCACCTTCATATTATCAAACAATTGTATCCTTTCCTGGATATTTTCAACATATGATCGATATCTAGCGTTGTTACTTAATACTTCCCCTATTGATTTTGCGATTTCAGAGGGGTTTCGAGCAGACTCAACAATATCTCCACCATCTCCAACCGCTTCGGGAACACCACCATATGAGGATGCAATGACTGGCGTTTTAGCGGCTTGAGCCTCAATATACACAATTCCAAACCCTTCTACATCGTATTCTTCTCTAACGGGGGTTAGTACAAATAATGATGCCTGGTTCAATAAATTGACTTTCTCTTCTTCAGAGATCCAACCAAGAAATTCTATATCCGATTCTGTACTGGCTATCCGTTCTAATATCTTTCGTTTTTCGCCATCTCCTACGATGAGGAGGTCCCTGTCCTTTCTAACGGGTTGAGGAAGTGATTTCCAGGCTTCTATGACGGACTCTATGTTCTTTCGGTTAACGAACCGCGCCATCGTCACAACAGGACCATGTTTCCTCTTCGTTTTCAGATCGAACTCGTCCTTTCGTTCATACTTTTGTACATCGATTGATGGGTGTATTACTCGCGTTGAGATAGGTTCCACTCCGTACCGAACTGCTATATTATCCACCAAATCGGATGTAAAATTTGAGTTGCTATGTACGATAGTAGCATCTCTAAACGCGATTGCAGCAAGTGATTCGTTCTGAAGTTCTAAGGAATGAGTTGAAACGATCGATGGAATAGCTTCTTCCTTAGCGGCTATAAGCGCTGGCCAATTCTTGATATGCATAGCATGAATGATATCGGGATCAAAATTATCTATTGTTTCTTGAACCCTTCGATAGACCGCATTCAGGTAGACGTGATCGGCACTAACAACCCCCTGCCAGCTATAATACGTCTTGGTTCGTGGCAGATAGTCTTGAGGGTGTGCATTAACTAATGCCCTATGATCATCGGGATTGATATGTAGTACTCGAACATTATGACCATACATATTTAAAGTTCGTTCCAAATTTCTCGTTACTGTTTGAATACCTCCGGGCGGTGGGGGATATGCAGTTGTGATAAGAAGAACGCGCATTTTGCCGTAAGAGGGGGGTTGAACAGGACTATATATAAGTTAATCGGATGGCGTACTGAGTATTCGGGGTGGTAGTTGAATAGACAAAGGTACAGGGCTAGTTACTGATGTCTCAATCTGAACGTTCCGTACAGATACCAGAATATTTTAAACAAACATCATATGGTATATGGTGGTATCGGATTTATCGGGGACAGAGGTGCCGTTCTTGTCAATCCATGAGCTATTTCAAAGACAGAAATCCGTCATAGTTTACCCGTCGGTACAATACCACGGTTTTCTTATTTGGATGCTTGTTACGAGAAGACGATGGAGGCAAATCTCGATGCATGGCTCTCAGAGATGTATGAGCATATTCGCAAGCGCCCGAAACGTGCCACTCTATACATCATCTTCACGCTCTATCTCACCATCTGGTACACCATAACATCTCGCTGGCCATTCGGCAGGAATGCCTACGAGTCCGACTGGGATCTCCTCATAATCCTCGATGCCTGCCGAGTAGACGCGCTCCGCGAAGTCGCCGATGAGTACAATTTCATCGAGGATATCGACAGTGTCTGGTCCGTCGGCAGTCAGTCCGCTGAGTGGATGGCGAACACATTTACGGAGACATGGCGGGAGGAAATCAAGCATACGACATATATTTCTGGAAATGGATTTAGTGGCGGAGTATTGAAAGACGGGAGACGTCCGCCGGTAAATAACACGACACCTGTTGATTTTACGTCATGGTCGACCGTCGATGAATCTGTACTCAACTCTCACGTGGAAGTCTGGAAGATGAACCATGACGATATGTACGGGGCAGTGCTCCCCGAATCAGTTACTAATTACACCATAAAAGAAGGGCGAAACGGCGACGCTAACCGCATTATTGCCCACTACACTCAGCCACACCTCCCGTATGTTGGAATTGCGCACCGTGAGGGACGGGAAGCCACTGAACTTGAGGACCGCGGCTACGAAATTCTTGAGGAAGGCCACGGGTCCAGCGACGAAGTATATGAGGCATATGTAGAAACACTCCGTTGGGTACTCGATGATGTTGAAGAACTCCTAGAGAATATTGATGCTGAGAAGGTTGTCATCACTGCCGACCACGGGGAAGCATTTGGCGAGTGGAAAGCCTACGGACACCCCGAAGGGTTCCTGCATCCGATCATCCGGAAAGTTCCTTGGGTGGAAACGTCAGCACGTGATAAACATACTCGCGAACCCAACATTGAGATAGAGTCAACTACCGAGACGGACATTGAAGAACACCTTCGAGATCTCGGATATCGATAGTTACCTTCGGTACTTTCTATGCTTCATCCGCCGATATCCCTGCCTATGAGGACCTCTGCTGATCCCCGACTGATGCGCTCCAACAGACGCGTCACGAAACGCTGGGAAGCCACGATCGATCCTACTACCGGCAACGGTCGCCGGGGCTGGCTGCAAGACCATCGAGAATACGTCGCCGTCTCCGATCTGAAAGACTGAATCCGATGTCAAGAATCCAGTATCAGCGAGACATATGATTTATTCCAAGAACCATCAATACGGTTCTTGACCTCTCTAAGAACTGGCAGGGGTCTTCAAATACATCTAGCGAACAAACGGGTCGAGTAACTGAACACTGGCTTATTTCCCCCCGCCCCCTTGAGATGCCAAAATATCCGTAGAGACGATCAGTTCAAATTCGAGCAAGGCTGTTGAGACGGCTGGCTTTAACTCAAGCGCTATCACGAAGTGGACTCTTGGAGACAGCTTGTGTCCTCGGACAACCGTAGACAGGCCTGATCAGATCGCTCAGGAAAGGCCACATGCCTCAAAAAGCATCATACGATCTAATACTGAAAGCCGTTCACTAGTGTCGGTAGCGTCGGTGTTTCCCAGGTAGGTCCGATCTAGAACAGGCTTGAGTAATATTTTAGTTATAACATATCTAAGTTTATTAAATAACATATAAACTTTAAATAATTAAGAGTTCTACCAGTCTAAAACTCGCTCGAGACGACGTATTAACAAATCGGGATTTCCTATCCCTCACAAGGCATATAGTCCCTCATTGAAATCATATAGCATATGCAAGCAGTCGTATTGGCCGCGGGCAAAGGAACGCGCCTCCGGCCCCTCACCGACGACAAACCCAAGGTCCTCGTCGAAGTCGACGACAAACCGCTCCTCGAGGACGTCATGGACAATCTCATCGAAATCGGTGCGACCGAGTTCGTCCTCGTCGTCGGCTACATGAAGGAGAAGATAATAGAACGCTACGGGGACGAATACAAGAATATCCCCATCACCTACGCCCACCAGCGCGAGCAGCTCGGCCTCGCCCACGCCATCCTGCAGGCGGAACCGCACATCGATGACGATTTCATGCTCATGCTGGGGGACAACGTCTTCCGATCGAATCTCGGCGACGTGATCAACCGCCAGCAGGAAGAGCGCGCCGACGCCGCCTTCCTCGTTGAGGAGGTCCCCTACGAAGAGGCCTCCCGCTACGGCGTCCTCGACACGAACGAGTACGGCGAGATCGTGGAAGTGATGGAGAAACCCGACGATCCGCCGTCCAATCTCGTCATGACTGGGTTCTACACCTTTACGCCGGAGATCTTCCACGCGTGCCACCTCGTCCAGCCCTCCGAGCGCGGCGAGTACGAGCTGCCGGACGCGATCGATCTGCTCATTCAGTCCGGCCGGACGATCGACGCGATCCGGATGGACGGCTGGCGCATCGACGTGGGCTACCCCGACGACAGGGACCGAGCCGAGGAGCGACTGGCCGACGCCGAGGTCGCGGCACCGACCGAATAACGACAGCGCATTAGAGACCGCCGACTGAGACCATCTTTCCGCCTCTCCAATTTCACTCGAGCGATGCCGAATCCTCATATCCCCGCACGCCGACCCGTCGCTCGAGCGCCCAGACGAGTACCGCACACAGTCCGGCGACGAGCGCCGGCCAGCGGTCGGTGCTCAGGTAGAGCCCGCCAGCTGGCAGTCGGTACTCGGTCAGCGGCCAGAAGGCGGCGTAGGAGTACCCCGTCGACGTCATGAGGCCCAGATCGAGAACGTGATGCGACGCTGCACCGATCGCGACGAGCACGACGACGTCCCGGCGGTACTCCGGTGCGAACAGGAGCGAGGCGAAGAGCGTCACGACGATCGTTCCGCCGAGAAGGTGGAGCGGCGCCCACGAGAAGGGGATGTCGAGCAGGTAGCTGACGAGTTCGTCCGGGAACACGAGATCGATCTTCGTGAAGTCCGGCGAGAGCGCGCCGATCA
>Ga0208135_101160_pt1 | contig 11376 bp, 9 predicted proteins | sample AntDeeMetag02WF5_FD_184757 | JGI IMG/M metagenome (GOLD analysis project Ga0208135, IMG submission 184757) | Saline lake microbial communities from Deep Lake, Antarctica - Antarctic Deep Lake Metagenome 02WF5 (SPAdes) (version 2) | ecosystem: Environmental > Aquatic > Non-marine Saline and...
CGTGGAATATCCGGCCAGAGTGTCATCGGTGGACTGGTCAGCAAGTGTCGGATTCACGCCCGCCGTAAACGGCGGGATTCTCTCCTTGTGAAAAGATAGTCCTGCAGCCGGGACAGCAATTCCAGCGTTCCCTGTGTCGTGTCGGCGGGCTGGTCCGGGTGGACCGCCGCGTCGGGGCTGGCCGCCAGATCCTCGGTGAACGAGGGGTTGTACTTCATCGTGCAGGAGCCGAGCGGGAACGGCCCGCTCTCGACGCCGTAGTTCATCTGCGAGAGGCGCGTGTAGTGGCGGGCCAGTTCCGGTTCGCTCACGTCGGGCAGTTCCAGGGAGTCGCGGGTCAGGTCGTCGGGCAGCGGCCCGTCGTCGATCGAGACCGACGCGGTCGACTTCTCCGAGAGGAGCGGCTCGTAGCGATCGTCGTCGTCGGTCCAGCGGGCCTGATCGTAGCGCATTATCTGGCCACCTCCCGGAGCGCCGCGACGAAGTCGTCGACGGCGTGTTCGGTCGTCTCCGTGGCACAGATCTGGATCTGGTGGTCGCCGACGGCGTGGACGGCGTACCCCTCGTCGGCGAGATCCGCACGGACCGCCGCCGCGGGCTGGTCGGTGTGGGCGACGAACTCCCGGAAGTGGTGGCGATCGTGGACCGGCGCGCGGACGCCCCGGATCTCGTCGACGCGATCGGCGAGGTCCCGGGCGCGAGTCACGCAGGACTCCGCGAGATCGAGCAGGCCGTCGGGCCCGAGCCAGGCGACGTGCATGGCCGTCCGCAAGGCGACCCACGCCTGGTTCGTACAGATGTTCGAGGTCGCCCGCTCGCGGCGGATGTGCTGTTCCCGCGTCTGCAGCGTGAGGGTGTAGGTCCGGCGGTCGCTATCGTCCGTCGCCGCGCCGACGAGGCGACCGGGGACCTGCCGGAGGTACTCCTCGCGGGTGACGAACAGCCCCAGGCCGAAGCCGTAGGCCGTGCCGATTCCCAGCGAACTGGCGTCGCCGACGACCACGTCGGCCCCGACGCTGGCCGGCGACTCCAGCAGCGCCAGCGCGACCGGTTCGGTGCCGAGACAGAACAGCGCGTCGTGGGCGTCGGCCGCCTCGCCGACAGCCCCGAGGTGTTCCTCGATGGTCCCGCGGACCGTCGGATTCTCGGCGTAGACCATCGCCACGTCGTCGTCGAGCGCGTCCCGCAGTCCGTCGACGTCGACGTTGCCGTCGTCCGTGGGATACGTCTCGACTGTCAGCCCCGGGCCGGCGGCGTAGTTCTCGAGCACCTCGCGTTTGCCTTCGCGCAGGAGGTCCGGGACGAGGATCCGATCGCCGGAGACGCTACGGACCCGCTGAGAGAGCGTCGCGGCCTCGCCCAGCGCCGTCGCGGCGTCGTACATCGAACAGTTCGCGACTCCGAGACCGGTGAGTTCGACCAGCATCGACTGGTACTCGAAGAGAGCCTGCAGGAATCCCTGGGCCACCTCCGGCTGATACTGGGTGTAGGAGGTGAGAAACTCGGAGCGACCGGCCAGGTCGTCGACGATCGAGGGGACGTAGTGGTCGTAGTGGCCCCGGCCCAGCATGGCCGTCAGGTCGTCGTTGCGGCCGAGGATCGACGCGACGTGTCGGCGCGTCTCCCGCTCCGACCGTTCCGGTATGTCGAACTCGCCGTCGAAGGAAACTGAACCGGGAATGTCGAACAGTGCCGCCTCGTTCTCGACGCCGACGGCATCGAGCATCGCCGTCGTCGTCGCCGCCGTGTGCGGTGCGTAGGGAGTACCGCGAGCATGTTCCTCGCTCATAGTGTAGGCCGTCCGTTTGGTGGACGTGATGAGCGAGGGTAACGGCCGGGTGCACATTAGTGTGCGCGTTCGGTTCCGGGGGTGTGGCGGCGTCACGTGGGGACCGAAATGCCTACCTCCACACCGACGGAAGCGATCGTCGTGCCCGTTCCCCGCCGCGCGTTCCTCCTGAGCAGCGTCGCACTACTGAGTGGCTGTTCGGCCCTCGAAGCCGACCCGACCCCGACGGAGCGACCGGACCGCGACGACGACGGCGTCCCCGACGGTCCCGACGACTACCCGGACGACCCACGGCGAGCGCTCCGGTCGAGCAGCACCGAAGGGACCTTCGAACTCGCGCCCGGCGAGTTCAGCGCCCACCAGTTACAGGGCGCGGCCGCGGACGGCGGCGACTACCTCGCGTACGACCTGACCGTCCGGGGCGACGCCACGGTCGACGTGCTCGTCTTCGAGCGAGCGGTCTACGACGCCTACGAAAAGGGGGCTCGCGACGTGGCGGTCGTCGAGGAGTACACCCGCCCGGACGTGGCCGACACGTCGCTCGTCGACGAACTCGACGATAGAGAACTGATACTCGCGCTGGACAACACCGACCAGCTGACGCCCGCGACCGAGGAAACGGTCGCAGTCGACTTCCGGATGTCAGTCGCCGAGCCGTCCAGGGACGTCATCCAGACGCCCACCGAGCAGTGAGACGGCCGCCTCAGGCGATCTGGTCCCCGTACTCCTCTGGCGAGAGCAGGGCGTCGAGTTCGGACTCGTCTGCCGGCTCGACCGCCAGCAGCCAGCCGTCGCCGTAGGGGTCCTCGTTGACCAGTTCCGGCTCGTCCCGGAGCGCGTCGTTGACCGCCGTCACGGTCCCCGAGACGGGGGCGTAGATGTCCGAGACGGCCTTGATCGACTCGACGACGCCGAAGTCCTCGCCCGCGGTCAGTTCGGCGCCCTCGTCGGGCAACTCGACGAAGACCACGTCGCCGAGTTCGTCCTGCGCGAAGTCGGAGATGCCGACCGTCACGGTGCCGTCTGCCTGTCGGGCCCACTCGTGGGAGTCGAGATACCGGCAGTCGTCAGGAACGTCGAAGCTCATCTATCGAAGAATGGCGTGGCCCTGATACGTGCCTTCTTCGGTTCGCCCCGGACGACGACCCGCACCGTGGTCCCGTGTTCCGTATAGTCGCTATCGATATATCCCAGCGCGATCGCCTCGCCCAGCGTCGGGCTCATCGTCCCGCTGGTGACGTGTCCGATCGCCTCGCCCTCTTCCGTTCGTACCTCGTAGCCCGCACGCGGGACACCACGGTCGATCAGTGAGAGACCCACCAGTTCCTCCGCGGTCCCCTCGACGTCTGCACCTTCCAGCGCGTCCCGGCCAACGAACTCCGTGTCCAGGTCGACGACGAAGTCGATCCCCGCCTCGTAGGGGTTGCGAGGCTCCTCCTCGGGATCGAAGTCCTGGCCCGAGAGCAGGAAGCCCATCTCCAGGCGCAGCGTGTCGCGCGCGCCGAGGCCACAGGGCTGACAGTCGAGGGCCGACCAGACCGCCTCGGTCTCGTCCCACGGAACCAGGAGTTCGTAGCCCGCCTCGCCGGTGTAGCCCGTCGCCGCGACGAGCGTGTCGACCCCCGCGACACTCCCCGACGCGATCTCGAAGCGACCCAGCTCGTCCAGATCGAGATCGGTTTCGGGCGCCAGCAACGACGGCGCGTCGGGCCCCTGCAGGGCGATCAGGCCGTACTCTGTCGTGCGGTTGTCGACGGTCGCGTCGAAACCGTGGTCGGCAGCGTACTCGCGCCAGCGGGTGGCCATCTGCTCGTCGTGGCCGGCGTTGGGAATGAACAGGTACTCGCCGTCGGCGTCGGCCGGCAGGTAGTAGATCACGGTGTCGTCGAGCATCACCCCGTCCTCGCGGGTGATCGCCGAGTAGTGGGCCTCACCCGGATCGAGTTCGGTCACGTCGTTGGTCGCGAGTCGCTGCATCAGTCGCGTGGCGTCGGGCCCGGAGACGACGACCTCGCCCATGTGCGAGACGTCGAACTTCCCGGCCGCGTCGCGGACGGCGGCGTGTTCGGTCCGGATCGAGTCGAACTCGACCGGCATCTCCCAGCCACCGAAGTCGGTGAACGAGGCGTCGGCGTCCTCGTGGGCGTCGGCCAGCGGCGGATTTCGCAGGCTCATACCGGCAGATCGCCCGCCGGTGGCTTATCAGTTGGTCTCTAGATCGGTGAGCGACGGGACAGATAAACCGTATTGCGCGATATCAAATGGAGTGGATCACGCCCCTGCTTTGGCTGTTTGGCGTACTACAAACCACCCACTCATTGACATGACGGATGCAGTCGTGGAACTCAAACTATTCTGGAAGGGAAAGTGGCAGCAATGCAATCCATGATGTCTGTAGCCAGGGTTTCTGAATTTCTTGAAGAGGGTACTGGTGTGAGAGGGCCACGTCAGTTTGAATCGCATATCGTGAGCTGCCCATTTCCCCCGCCTCAATACGGTCCACACCGCTCAATTAGTACTGTAACAGATTCAAGCTGGATAATCCTCACCGCACACATCTAACAAAGTATCTTCTGTATCTCTACCAAAACTACCGAGCACGGCATCTAGATTCTCAACCAATTCATTGAGCTAACTATCCTCGGAAATGTTGGTGACTTCTCTGGCATCATGTATCTCCTTCAAATTTTCAGCACCGATCGCGCCCGGTGGAGATGTTCGTGACCGTGGTGAATGCAGTTGGTGGAGAACAATGCTAACTGTTTTTTGGATAGAAAGTGAATACAAAAGTATGAGAAAGAGTGCCTACGCATTTATTGGTGGAGTCTGTTTAACAGCGTTATTTTTCTCAATCGGATTGTGGGGAAACTATATTTTGTCAGGAGATCCTCTGCATCTCGTTTCTGGTTCTGATTCGCCCGTCAAAGCGGCTTCCGTGCTCTTCACGTCACTATTTGTCGGACTCTCGGGTGGGCATTATATTGGCGGTTCCTTCAACGATGACGATGGACATCGAGCATTTGCTTTGGGCTCAAATACAGTTCTGTGGTTCTTCCTGATAGGGTTCATCGGTTTCCAAGTTAGGGAGGGCGGAGAACTCATTGAGCCGCTCCTGTATTCGGCGTTTCTAATCCTAAGCAGCGGCGGTATTTTTGCTCTCCATGGGGCTGGTCTAATAGAAGATGAAAGCCGATTAGACGAATACGTGGGCCTGTTCTCCTCGAAAGGGACAGCTCTTATTGTTACGGTGACTTTGATCATCCGAACTGTAACCGACCCGTTTCTTGCCTCTGCCGCGATTATTGGTGCTATAATCGTCGGACTCCTGATTTGGAACGCCTACGGAGACATAATTAGAGAATATTGGGAACAGATTGATAAACAAATTGAGGAACTCCGCACCTCAGACACAGAAGAAGCATTTTTGGAGGAGTCATAGTGTTAGAACACCGTACCAGGTTCTGGTGATGGTGCCTCATCGAGCGCGGTAAACGGAAGTTTGCAGTTTCCAAATAATCGTGAACCGACCCGATGAAAAATTCAGAACCGACAGATAGCGGAAGGTATCTCATACACCTCTCGCACAAGGCTTTATCAGTACCTGGTTAATTATCGTATCTATCCGGAAACTATGACCGACGGAAACTCAACCCTTCCAGACCAGAATACGTCTTCGACAGGGCAAACGGAAGGGAGTGAGGTCATCACGCGGGACGAAGCTGACATCACTCTCCCCGAGTTAGAATCACACCTGTTTGAATGTGCGGACATCATTCGGAATCGCGTTGATAAAACCGATTATAAGGAGTACATCCTACCGCTCGTCTTCTACAAAGCGTTCCAAGACACTTACCAAGACAACTACGAGCGCGTCCTGAATGAGAAACAAGAGGAAGGCATCGATCACCAAGTCGCTGTTAAGCTTGCTCACGATGAGGCCTTCCACGAATATGTCGTTCCGAAAGAGTACCGGTGGAATGATCTTCTCAGCGCAAACAACACCGCATTGCGGGTTGACGATGCACTTCGGAAATTCGAGGAGCTCAACGACCAATTTGACGGGATCTCTACGGTCGAATACTCCAGCGTTGATGCATTCACCCAACAGGAAGATAACCGTCTCGAAGAGCTTCTGCGGCACTTAGATGAAACGAATCTGAGCCGGTATCGAGTCCCACCGGACATGCTTGGCGAAGCGTACATGGACCTCGTCAAGCACTTCGCAGAAGAAGAGGGGCGAGACGGTGGCGAGTATTTCACACCGCCGGAAATCGTTGAGTTGATGGTGAAAATCTTGGAGCCGTACGAGAAGGACACCAGTGTTCACGACCCAACGTGTGGTTCTGGCGGGATGCTCGTTCAAGTTGCTGAGCACCTACAGAAGGTCCAGAAAGTTCCGGAAGACCACTGGCGGAGCATTCGCTTCACAGGGCAAGAGATCAATCCGACAGTGTACGCGATGGCACAAATGAATCTGGCCATCCACGACGTCACGGGTGAAATCCAGAAGGGAGATTCGCTGTCTAACCCGCAGTTCACCGAATCAGATTCCGAACTCGAACACTTCGATTATATCCTTGCGAACTTCCCGTTCTCGGCGCGGTGGGACAAAGACACCCTAAAAGACGACTCGTACGGGCGGTTCAACGATCTTGAGAAACTGCCGAGAGCAGATCGGGGGGATTACTCGTTCATTCTCCACATGGCCAATCAACTAAAGGAGACTGGACAAGCAGCGATCGTAGTCCCCCATGGCGTTTTGTTCCGGAAACACGAGAGTAAGTTTCGTGATTACTTGATTGAGCGTGACTTGATTGAAGCGGTCGTCGGACTTCCTGAAAACCTCTTCCAGAACGTCTCAATTCCGAGTGCGATTTTGGTGTTGAATGCTGAAAAACCGGAACACCGGTCTAGCGAGATTCAGTTCATCAACGCAGCTGATGAGGAGTTCTACACTGAGCTCAGCAACCAAAACGAACTCCTTGACGAGGGGATTGACCATATTACCAGCATCTTCAAAGATTGGAAGACGATTGAACGCCGTGCACGCACGGTTTCACATGAGGAAGTTGCCGAAAACGACCAGAACCTGAACATAGCGCTCTACGTGGACACGACCGAACCGGAGGAAGATATTAATGTGGAAGACGAATTGGCAAAGCTTCGGGAGTTGCAGAATGAGCGCGACGAGATTGAACCGCAGATGAGTCAGCATATGGAGGTGTTGGACTATGAATGAGGATGATGAGTTTGACAAGTTCGCTGATGCCGAATCTGCGGAACTAGCAGAACCCAACGGTATAGATGAGTGGAATAAGTCAAAACTCGAAAACTTGCTATCTGATCTCTTAACAGGAGGACGGCCAACTGGCGGGGGTTTAGATGAGGGAGAATACATCAGTATTGGAGGGACACAAGTCGAATCTGAGGGGTATCTCAACCTTACCGACTTAGTGTACATTCCTGAGGATTATTTCCAGAAGGTTGAGGAAACCCAATTGCAGAAGCACGATATCTTGGTAGTAAAAGATGGTGCTAATACCGGTGATATAGCGATTGCTTGGGAATCTAATGAGAATGTAGTCACAAATGAGCATCTATTCACCCTTCGCCCGAGGTCTGACCTCAATTCTCCATATCTCTTCTACTATCTTCTCTCGCACAAAGGCTGGAAACAGATCAATGGAACAATCACCGGGTCAGCGCAAGAAGGTATTAACCGGGGGTTTGTTGGAAAGGTTGATATAGAGTATCCGCCACTCCCCGAACAGCGCAAAATCGCTACCATACTCTACACCGTTGACAAAGCGATTGAGAAGACTGAGAAAATCATTGAGCAAACAGAACGGGTTCAAAAGGGGATACGTCAGGATGTGTTCTCTTATGGTATTGACGAATCTGGAAGACTCCGTAGTCAAGATGATCAGCTTGAGGAGACTTATCTCGGACGATTCCCCTCCGAGTGGAAATTAAGATCGGTTGCAGAGGTCTGTACAGAGGTAGTGGATTGTCCCCATTCCACACCGGAATACGCTGAGGAGGGGATACTTGTCGTGCGCACCTCTGAGATTGATGACGGACGATTCCATCCGTCTGAAGCACCGAGGGTAACTGAGGAAGGCTACCAAGAGCGTATCTCTCGATTGGAACCACGACCGGGAGATGTGATTTTTACCAGAGAGGCACCGATTGGAGAGGCCTTCAAAATCCCAATGGGAATGAAACTCTGCCTTGGTCAGCGAATAATGCAACTACGACCACGAGATGATATTTTGGATTCAGACTTCTTGGTAGAGTTGTTATACTCTGATAAGATGCAAAACTGGTTCGAGCGATCTGCACGTGGAAGCACCAGCAAACACATAAATGTTGGAGATATGGAAACAATGAAAATTCCTGTCCCTTCGATTGATGAGCAACAAAGAATAGATTCGGTACTCGGAACTTATCGGAACCGTTTGGACTCGGAGCGGAACTACCTGGACCGACTCCAACGGCTCAAACGCGGCCTAATGCAAGACCTCCTATCGGGGACAGTCCGCACAACCGACACTACAATAGAGGTGCCTGAGGGGATCGCACAGCATGGTTAACCAGTGTGAATGTTTCAAACGGACCCTCACAGAAAACTTGCTCACAGGAGTGGTCCGCATTCATGATAATGGGACTGAGATTATAAGTGAGGTTCTTCAGTATGAGTGATGGGCTGAACGAACTAACAAACGAGAAATCGCTCCTTCGGTGGTTAGGTAATCTAGGTTGGAAGGTATATGGTGGAGAAAATCATCATGGGAGTGGTGGGGCGCTGATTAATGACGAGTACGGCCGAGATGTGAATGAGCCGGTCCTTTGGTCTCTCGTTCAAGATCAGGTTATCAAACTGAACCCGAAGGTTACGGAAAAGAACGTTGAGAGTGTCATTTCGGGGATCAAAAGTGATCTTGTCGGTGAACAGACGCTCATTGAGACGAACAGAGTCGCTCATAATTTACTGACTTCAGGCCGGCAAACGACGCTTCAACAACCGGATAAAGAACCAGTAAAAACGAATGTTACTCTTGTTGACTTTGATCAGATTGAACGTAATTCGTTAATCGCGTCAAACCAAGTGCGGTTCAGAACGAACGGGAAGACGATCAAACCAGACATCACACTCTTTCTCAACGGATTCCCGATCGTTCAGGGAGAGCTCAAGTCATCTGCACAAGGTAACCAAATTGGAAACGCGATCCGGGACTTAAAATCCTATGAGAGTACCGCCCCTGGTGCCTTCGAAACTGGCCTATTCAATTTCGCCGCAGAAACTCACCAATACCACGTTGGCGCAGTCTGTGCGCCTTCTGGTGAATATCAGCCGTGGAACCGTGCGCCACCCGAGTACACTACAGATGCGGATATCGAGAAGTTCAAGCAAGGAGCACGGGCGACACTGAATCCAAAAACTCTCTTGAACATCTTAGAGAACTACGTTTTCTTCGAAAAGACCGATGGGGGGTTGATTAAGATAACCCCCCGGTACATGCAGTATTACGCAACTCAGGAACTCGTTGATCGCGTGAAATCCGGGGAACGGACTCGGGGGCTCATTTGGCACACTCAGGGCAGTGGGAAATCATTCTCAATGCTGTACGCAGCCGATCGCCTTCTCATGGCCGATTGGTTCCCCTCACCACAGATTCTCATCCTTGTCGATACAGACGATCTTCGTGACCAACTGACCACGACGATGAGTAATATCGGGTATTCGCACCGCTTCGAAGTCGCTAACAGCATGGACCACCTCTACGACATGATTCGAAGTGGTACATCGAAAGTCATTCTCACGACGGTTCAGATGTTCGAGGAGGCACCGCAGGACCTCCAGGGGAACGACAATACAGTGATTCTGAGTGACGAAGCGCACCGCTTCATGGAGAAGCGTTTAGGCAATCGATTAGACGGTGCACTTCCGGACGCGCACCACTATGGATTCACAGGCACACCGGTCAGCTCCCGCATCCGGAATACGTTCAGTAACTACAGTAATGGAGAGGAAAGCAACGGTGGGCGTGCATACCTTGACCGGTATTCAATAAAAGAAGGTATTGAAGACGGCGTCATTCTCCCGGTTCACTTTGAGGTTCGGACAGACGTTGGCTGGCGCGTGGACGACATCGACTTGGACGAACAGTTCCACGAACTGACCGGTGATCTTTCCGACGATGAAAAGCGAGAGGTTATCCGGGAAACCATTACGAGTCAGCAGTTGGGCGAACTACCTACCCGTGTACAGGCGTTGAGCGAGGATATCTACAATCACTATCAGCAGAAATTAGCGCCAAATGACTGGAAAGGGATGGTCGTCACGCCAAGCCGTGAATCTGCGGTCATGTACGGTGAAACCCTGCGCGAGCTCCTCGATGATCCTGATGACGTCCGTGTCGTTATTTCACAGGACAAGGGTTCAGAGTTATCGAGTGATGCCCTTGTCCCTTCGGGTGAACAAGGCCAGGTCATTCGGTCATTCAAACGCGAGGACTCTCCGAAAATACTGGTCGTGTGCAATATGTTGCTAACCGGGTTCGACGCACCGATTTTGAAAGGGATGTACTTGGACCGGAATCTGAAGGACCACAACTTGTTGCAGGCAATTGCTCGCGTGAACCGTCCGGAGGACGGGAAAAACAACGGTCTCATCGTCGATTACCGCGGGGCGCTGTCGAACCTCGAAGACGCGCTTGAATTCGATGATGATGTGATCGAAGAGGAAATCGTCGCTGAGGAAGGAGAGCTATTGGAGCATTTCGAAGAGCTTCTACAAGAGTGCCAGGACATGTTCTCGGCGGATATCCACGTCGAATCTCAAGAGGACGTCACCGAGCTAGTGTCAAAGGTAGCTAAAAGCAGCGAGCGGTACAAGGAGAAGGTGGCCCGACTGCAGAACATCTACGAGAGCCTGTCACCGCATGGCGATCTCGTGCCGTACGAAGGAATCTACCGAGACCTCAACCGAATTCGTCTTGAACTCGAAAGCATTGAGCAATCGTCTGACGATCCGGTTACGACATCGCAGGAGTGGGGTCAGAAGACGCGAGACTTACTTGAGAAGACCACCGATTTCGATACCGTTGGTGAGCAATATCCAGAATTTGAGCTTGATAGCTCATCACTGGACGAGATTTCAGACGTCCCGCCCGAAATCGAAGTCGTGCGCGTGGGCAAGGGTCTTCAGGAAATTGTTGAGCGGAAACGCCAAGAGAATCCCCGGTATGATCAACTCAGCGAGCGGTTAGAGAATGTGCTGGAAAAGTGGCAGAACGACATGATTGACGCAGCTGAAGCTCTATCCGCTCTCAAGCGAATTGAAGACCACACACGGGAGTTAGAGGAGCGTAAGGAGAATCCTGAACTGAATGATGCAGAGTACGCGATTTACCTTACACTTCGAGACGAGTACGATGACGTAGTCCATAGCGAGGAAGAATCTGAACTATTGGCGAAGGAAATCGATATTCAATTCCGAGAAAACGTAAATCAGGATTTCCTTGGCTGGAAAACTAACCCGGACACCCATAAGGAAATTCGAAGTTCAATCATTTCTGCGCTTC
>Ga0208135_101161_pt1 | contig 11371 bp, 8 predicted proteins | sample AntDeeMetag02WF5_FD_184757 | JGI IMG/M metagenome (GOLD analysis project Ga0208135, IMG submission 184757) | Saline lake microbial communities from Deep Lake, Antarctica - Antarctic Deep Lake Metagenome 02WF5 (SPAdes) (version 2) | ecosystem: Environmental > Aquatic > Non-marine Saline and...
CGTCAAGGCGGTTGACGAGAAAGTTAAGAAGCTGGTCCTCGTGGATCTCACCGTCTGCTTGTTTGGTTTTAGACACACCTTCAGCAAGCAGACGTTCTAACTAAGCGGCTTTGTGAAGTACTGAAATTACCTCTATCAATCCGTGTCGGATTCACCAGAGCCTTGGATTATGGAAGACAACCGATTCAAGAATACATACAAGCAGCTTTTAGAGGTCGCGCGAAGGCTAAATGTTGTTTTCAAATTCACAAACGACAAAGAGGAGGACGTCAATCCTGAACACGTTGAAACTGAGTACGGGGCTTTGAAACCCATTATTGTTAATGCTTCCCAGTGGCTCAGCGGAAATAGTTATCAAGCGATGATTGAGAGTCGTCGAGATGCCGAGTCAGTTGACGATGACGAGGACCTAGACACCTCTATTCGTGAAGTGATGAGCATTGTGGATAATGACATCTGCTTCTTACTAGTCAAATACTTTGGGATCCTCACCTCCGTTCTGGAACAAGTCCATGAAGACGAGATGCCCGACTGGATGCGCCATTTAGACCGAATGCTGGAGATGGGGTCGATGAAGATAGGTGAGCTCGAATTGATGCGACAAGGTGTTGATCGTTCGGTGGCTGTTGATTTACCCATACCTAGTGATATCACTGATCCTGTGGAGTTCTTGAAAGAGAATCCCCATCGCATTCCAGATTTCCATCAGAGTCATTTGGAGAAACAGGGAATACTGTAATCTCTCTTCGTATCAAATGCCCTTAGTTTTGCTGTTCTACCTTGTGTCCACATAGTGGCAGTCGATTATTGGTACCAGACCGGTTTGTCCTATTTGGTAAATGTAGCATTGATAGAATCGCTGTTTTAATTCTGTTGTCTGCCGATACAACGCACTTAATCCATGTGAGGTTCATATGGGTTGGGGCGGCATCAGACCGCACCTCGCAAGGTTTCTTCGCTGCCGAATTCGCACGGTATGGACATTCTCACGGGGATCTGTTAGAAACCATGACGACCAACAAAAATGGTCTCGAACCGATAGAACCGACGACCGCGCGCGACATCTATCTCGACCACAAGCAGACCGAATGCGCAGAAGCGACGGTCTACAATCACCGGTTTAGATTGAAGCCGTTCTTCGAGTAGTTGAGGAGAACAACGACGACAACCTCAACGACCTATCGGGGTGGGGACCTCCAGACCTACCGGCTCAGGCGACGCGAGCATAGCGACGTCGTGAAGGTAACCATGCAGAATCAGTTGGGGACACTCCGGGAGTTCTGTAGCTATCTCGTAGATCTTGGCTGGGATGTCGGGTACCGAGATCTGGAAAGAGCTGAGGATTGTCCCATTTCTATAATCATTTACATGCGTATATGTTAGGAATTTTGGGGTCTAGAACTCCGTTCGATGAAATATAGTAATTACCAGGCGAGATACGGTTGGCACAACAAGTACTATAGTTCCACGATAAAAGAGATAGCCCATGGCAGGATATTCGGGATTATGGTTAGAAGGTGAGATCAATGGCTGAGAGGACAATTGCTGATCATATCTCACCCAGCGACGAAATCGTCACACCAGAAGGGGAGATCGACCCTGCAGGCCTCCTCGATGAGGTGAGTCTTTACAATCTCTACGACGATCGTGATTCACCTGAACAAGACGCCAGTCGCATCCTCGAAATAACCTACCCGACCGAGACCCTCACGTCGATTATCGAAAACAGTGCTCGCAAGCTCGACGTTGAAGATGGATTCTCGGAAGGGGGGCAAGTCATCGGTGGTGAATACGGTAGTGGTAAAAGCCACATCGAGTTGGTCCTCTACCACCTCTTCGATTCGCCAGAACTTGGTCGACAGTGGTTGAATCAGCAGGGAATCGACGTTGATATCCCCGACGATACTCGATCAGCTGCACTCCAGATGTTCAACTTGGACCAGGAGTATAACCGGCTATCTGCAGCCGTCGGGGATTACTTGGGAATCGACGAGTGGGCAGATGATACGGATCTCCCGACAGTGCACCAGATCAGAGACGCTCTCGAGGACACCCCGACAATTATTCTCATCGACGAATTCGAGCGGTGGTTCGGAATGGCCAAGAGGGCCGATTACCGCGATGATAATCTCGCTTTCCTCCAGAATCTCCTCGAAGCGGCGGGTCGGGATGACACTCACCTCTCGGTTCTGATCTCGCTCCTCTACGAAAACGATGACGTTCAGGCGATCACTCAGCGGACGAATCCGTTCACACACGATTTGTCCTCTCGTCGTGACGAGAAGATCGATTTCATCCTGCACCGACTTGTCGGCCAAGTTGACGATCCAGAGGGTGTTGAATCACTGGCAAAGGAGTACACAGACGTCTACCGCCAGAACGACCAGATCCAACTCGAAGATTACCAGGATCTGCAGGATCGGATTGAGCGGTACTATCCGTTCCATCCAATCTTGCTCACTCTGCTGATGGAGAAGTACTCCGAGCAGCGGATCAGTTCAGACGCACGCGGTCTACTCAGGTTCCTCACCGAGATATTGCGGGACAATTATCGAGACGTCGATCTCATCTTGACGGGCAACGTTGACGTCTTCAAGTACACGGATCGCTTCCAGTACATCGATAACGAACTCGTCGGCAAGTACATCAGTGACTACCACCGCCTCCAGAAACCCGACGAGACGTTCGACGAATACATCGAAGAACTCCTCAATATCGTCCTCTTGCACAGCCTCGCAAGGGCTGGTGAAGAGGGTGCGAACAAGCGGCAAATGCTGATGGGGACGATGCGGAAGGGGATCAACGCCCATCGGCTTCTCCAGACGTTCAAAGAGCAAGTCTATGGTCACGCGTGGCACATCCATCGGATCAACGGAGAATACGCGTTCGACGTCGACGAAAATCCGGCTGCACGGATCGAAAAGAAGGCCGAAGACATCCACAAGCACGATGCGATCCACCGGGTTGAGTCACTCGTCACAGAGGACCTGTTTAGCGGTCACAACAACGTCCACATCTTCGATCCAGTGAACACTGACCAGAATATCCCCGACAACAAGGCCCTCAAAGTCGTGGTTAGTCTTGGTGCAAAGAGGAGCTACGATGAGGACTTCAACGAACTCACGACTGGCCAAGAGCGGGAGTTCAACAACACCATCGTTCTCGTAACACCACAGAAACGGTCGAGTGTCGACACAAACACAGGCATCATAGAACTGGCCCGGAAGGTTGTCGCAGGTGAACAACTGACCCGCGAGGAAGAGGTCCTCCCAGAGGGCTTTGATGAGATCCACGATCAAAATTTCCAGAATCTACGGGACAGGGTCCGGGACAAGTTCGGGACCGTCCACACCTCTACTGAACGAGGACTGTTCCCGCAGGATCTCCCGACAGGCGGGAATATGGACTTCTACGCGGGCACGATCGAGGTCGTCAAGCCCGACAGTAGCCAGCTCAGATCGGAAGTCGAGGACGCCGTCAAGGAGTCGGGTGGGAGCGGGATCCAATACGAGCACCTGAAGAATGACTTCTACCGCAACCCAGCATACACCACCCTCACGAGTGAGGACGAGCTTGAAGAGGCGATTGACTCGCTGTGCCGCGATGGCGTCCTCAAGGTCGGCCACTACCATGAGGAGGCAGTCGGAAGCCTCGGCAGCGACACGAACCTCGTCCACGACCAGTACGTTACTGAGGAGGAAGACGACGATGAAGAAGAGAAAACAATCACTATCGACGCCCGACCAACCGGTGGCGCGGAGGGTGTTGATGATGGTCAGACCACCATCAATGACGGAGATGAGGACGGCCAAACGGCTGGGTCGGGTGCATTCGAATGTCCCGATTGTGGCCGCGAACTCGACGGGAACACCTGTGAGTGTGGCTTCGAGTTCGACGCGACCGACATCCAGGAAGGCAAGATCCAGATCGAAGGCGGGTCGGACGATATGGTCAACAAGTTCATCGAGGATCTCGGTCTGGAGGGGGCCGATTCGAAGATCCAGTCCTATCCGATCATGGGGACGATTGAGGCGGACAACAAACCGGACCTCATCGACGAACTGGAACGAGAAATCGGAATAGAGTGGGAAATCCACGAAGCGACTATTTCGGTTCAAGGGACCTTGACGTCCGAGGACTTGACGCAATACGGAATCAGCTCCGACGCACTCGATCGGAACGTGTCCCTCGATGAGACTCTGGTCGTCGACCCGGACGAGCCGTTCTCCCGCGACAACTTGTTGAGTCTGCTCTGGGACCTGAACGTGCCCGAACGGGCCTCGCTCGACATCTCGCTGCAGGTGGACAAGAATGAGTAACGGGCTCTACGGGAGCGAGGAGTTCGAGGCACTCCTCCACGAGGAGAACGTCCTCGATGGTGCCTTCGAGTGCCTCCGCCGGATCTGGGCGGATCCCGACGCGCTGAGCGACCGGCGACTGACGGAGTCGGAGTACAAGACCCGCCTACTCGAACGAGAACTGGAGAAAATCTACCCGCCGCTGTACGACGACTTCCGAGAGCAGATGGGGGGCCATCCGATTACGAAACTCGATGACGGTTGTGGTGTCATCATGGACGCGTTGAGCCTGCGTGAGGGGTTCAGACTTGAACAGGAGCTCGCAGACGAGCACGACTGGTCAGTCTCCCTCTCGTGGGCACCAATCGAACGGCTCCCGAGCGAGACGCAGTTCATCTGTCGGGAGTGGTTCGATGCACAGAGCCCGTCGGCGGTCTCCCGCGACGACTTCCGCTTCGTGGGCGACCTGGACGTCCCGAAGCTGCCTGGAACGAGTCCGGAGTATGTTTGGACTCGGCATCCTGACCAGCGACTCGAAGGCGCGCTGAAGGGAAACTACTCCGTGGAGGAGGTCGAAGACATCTACGAGGACGTCAAGGCCTTGCTGGAGGACATCATCCACGAGAGCGGCCATGACGAGTTCCTCGTGACGAGCGACCACGGCTACGTGAACCACCTCGGGAACTCCCCGTATTCGCTGACCGACGAGCAGGAGGAAGCCCTATCGAGCAAATTCAGTGGCCGCTTCCGAGAGGTGGCGAACGGGCAAGCGTACCAACTCCTTGAACGGGCGAAGGTTATTGAACGAGTACGAGAGCACTACATGGTACGCGGTCATTACAAATGGACGAAACGAGGCGCGACCAAGAAGATCATGCACGGCGGGTTCAGTCTGCCGGAGTGCATGACGCCGGTGCTGCGGATTAGTACGGAGGCAGTATAACAATGAGTGAAAGTCAAAAGGAAGAGGAAGAAGTAGAGTTAGAGACCTGGGACAAACTACCGTTGAATTTGATGGATGAACTCGCAGAGAGAGAAAAATACCGGCGAGACGTGTACAGACCGGTCTACTCTATTCACAAGTGGTGGGCACGCCGTCCAGGCTCGACCTTCCGGATGCTCGGCCTTGCGGCATTGAGTGATAGTACCACGACAAAGGACGATATCCTTCGGATGAACGCCTCCGGGACGAAGTATGAGGGCCAGTACCTCCAGTCGCAGGGTGACAAGTTCAATGATAAGACGATAATTGATCCGTTTGCGGGCGGTGGGACGACACTCTTCGAGCTGAACCGGCTCGGGGCCCAAACCATTGGATATGAGTTGAATCCGGTGGCTTGGTGGATGAATAAGAAAATTGCAGATGAGGTTGACCTCCGGGAGTTAGAGGAGGCGTCAGAGCGGGTACTTGAGGATGTCCAAGAGGAACTCGGGGAGTTATATCGCACCACCGACCCTGATACTGGCAATGAGTGTGAGGTAGTGTATTCGTTCCAAACGCAGACGCTTCCCTGTCTAACATGCGATGAGGACGTTCGCCTCTTCAAAAACCGAATTTTGCGGAAGAATAAAAAAACGTCACCAGCCCTTGTCTACTGCCCCAATAGTGCTTGTGAGGATCGACTTGTGGAATTGAACGAGGAGATCCCAGACGAGGTTAACTGCCCGAGTTGTTCGACCTCGTTTGATCCTTCGGATGGAAATTCAACTCGTGCGAAGTACACGTGCTCGAATGGGCATAAGCACGATATCAAGGAGACATTGGAGCGGATTGGGGAGTCGCCTTCATTCGAGTACTGGGCGATGCAGTATGTGACGGACCGGGGAGAAACGAAGTACAAGGAATTCAACGAGGAAGACAGAGAACGTGTCGAGGAGGCAGAGGAGATACTGGAACGGGAATGGGACGACCTACCTATCCCCACGCAGGAAATCTTATCCGGGGATAAGACCTCTCGACTTACGGCCCGGAGTTACGAGAGCTATGATCAGTTGTTCTCAAGCCGGCAATTACTTACTTATGCGAAATTGTTTGAACGGGTAGCTGAAGTCGAGAATGACAATATTTCAGAATTTCTTATCACAGCTATATCGAATAGCATTGAGCGTGGAAGTACACTGACGAAGTGGGATCATTATTACAATATCTCTGGTCACGTCTTTGAACGTCAGTCGTATATCCCGCGAGTGGAGCCGGTTGAGGGGAATCCCATCAACACCGAGCAGAATATTGTTGCGGTTGAGAACTTCTTCGATAAGGTAATCGAGGCTAAGCGGTATTGCCAACAACCTTTTGAGAAGCTCAAAGAAGACGGTGATGTAGTCCAGCACTACGTCCAGAACGAGTCCACCAGCGAGGAACGGATGCAATCGCTCCGGTGCAAAACTGCCGAGCGCCTTGAATTGGAGGATCAGACCGTTGACTATGTCATTACGGACCCACCTTATTACGATAACGTACAGTACAGCGAATTGTCTGAGTACTTCTATTGTTGGCTCCACCAAGTTCTTGGGGATGAGTACGAAGAATTCGAGCCTGAACACGTTCCGCAAGCGCGTGAAATTGTCGCAAATGAACGGACGGGGAAAGACGAAGAGTTCTTCATCGAATCGCTGACGAACGTCTTCAACGAGTGTAACCGAGTGCTGAAGGATGATGGTGAGATGATGTTCACATATCACCATAATGAGAACGAGGCCTGGGGGGTTGTTCTTCAGGCCCTTGTCGAAAGTGGATTCACCATTACTGGTGCATACCCTGTCCAGTCTGAGATGCCGAATAGTATGACAATTCGGGAATTGGAGAATGCCGAATACGACATCTTGGTATTCGCCAATAAGGAGAGCGTTTCGGAGGAAACCAATCTGGATCAGCTCCGCCAGGACCTTTTCTTCGAATTGCAGGACATGATACAGAAAGAGCGTGAACGGCATCAAGACTTGTCAATTGCTGATCTCGGGGTAATTCTTCGTGGGAAGTGTATGTACTACTACTCGAAACACTACCCGGAGGTATACTCTGAGGGTGAACTGGTTGGGGTTGAGAGAGCGCTTGAGACGGTGGACGATGTGATTGAGCAGATCTTGGAGGGGTCGGCGAACTTGCCGCCGAGCATCGATTCGATTTCGCAGGCGTATGCTGCGTTCTGGAAGCGCGGGTCCGAGGAGCACGACGACCTGAATAAGCATCTAATGTCAAAGAATCTAAACGTTAGCGACCTCGAAGACGAGAATCTCGTTAAGGGTCCACGGGACATGAAAGAACCCACCACTGCTGATGAGCGGATTCACTACATCGAGGGGAAGCTCAACAAGAACGGTAAAGGCGCAGATGGACTGCTCGACATCGACAAGGTCCATTACCTCTACCACCTCTACAAGACGGACCAGAACACAGTCGAGTATCTCAAGGAATGGAAGAGCGACGACCTCGAAGATCTCGCTGACTTCATGGCCGACGTCACCGACGACGACCGCTATGAAAGCGTCATGGAGATGGGGCTGTCCCAGTTCTGACCATGTCACTGCTCCCAGGATACAACGTCGTGACCGAACGCGTAGCGGAGACGGATAGTGAACTCTCTGCGCTGGAGTTCTTTCGGCTTGCTGAACGCAACGCGGACATCAAGACTCCGGTGACGGTGACTGGCATGGAGGACTTGCTCTACAACGCTGACGAGGACAACCGAGGTAGTGTCCTTGCGGATCTTAGGCAGATCCTCCGGAAAACAAACTCGCTCAAAGCCGGGGACGCCGTCCAGTTCCTGATCGACGGTCAGATCCACGACGCTGCAGAGTTCCAGGTTCGGATTGAGCGAAGCGGTGAAGGTGTCTATCTGGACATCGGCCAACTCTTCGTCGAAGAGCCCAAGAGCATGGGTGCGGAACAGGCCGTCGCGCGAAAGTAATGACTCAGAGATCGACCGTCACCGGAAGCTCGGACTTCGGGAACCGCATCTCGTCGGTGATGGGGATTTCATGAACGTCAGCACAATATCCGTCGATTTTTACTTCTGACAGCGGGACTGGAATCTTGATAGCAGACACGTATTTAATTCGAGTATCGGCAGAGATATCTGCCCAATTATCAGTTCGCCATCCAGGTTCGAAATGGTGCACTTGAAGGGGGTTTCCATCTCGATTGTAGGCGATCTTGTCTGTCCCAATTTGGTCGATGTGTTTGTGTTTTAGCTTGATTTCCTTGTTGCTGTGATTATGAATCTGCCAGAAAACAAGGGTGCGGCCAGGACCACCTTTATTGTCTGAAGGGAAATCCACGTCAACATCGTCCCAAACATCAAACCCAGCGGTCTCTGAGGTTGTGAGTTTTGCAGTATTGACATCTTCGAACACACCAAGGACGGAGAAGTCCATCTCTGCTCCCTCGCTAGTGGCAAGCGGTGGTCCAAAATCAACGGAATCAGATGAGGAGCTCCCACTTTCCTCTTCTACAGCTTCATCATCTGAAGTGTGGTGTGCCTGAAGAATACTAAATTCCTTATCGGTAATCACACCAGCATCATGAAGTTTGCTCAGACGGTCTGTGGATCCAGATTGTTCACTTGAGGGTTGCTCCTCCTTTTTTCTACTACTTCCCGGTGGTTCTGCTCCCTCATCACCGAGATCCAGTTCGTCCAGAATTTCGTCGACTTTATCGCTATCCTCAGCCATGTGTATTGATCTCTGAATCAGATTTTGCTGCCGTCATGAGTCGGTGCTATCTGGCGGGCTGAGACTGCTGACCTCTTTCTCGATTTGTTCGAGGACACCAGCCCTTCCCGACGTATCCTCAGTGTCACGATGGTCCTCGAGGAACGTGACGAGATTGTCCAGGTTATCTCCTGGTTCGTCCACGACCTCACGTTTGAGGATCCGAGCACCGCCGGACGCATAACTCGTAAGGACGTTGATTTGGACATCGGATTCAAAGATTGCGTCCTCGTCTTCTGTATGTGCGTAGGCTAGCGCCGCCGTGATAACGGACAAGCGGTTATCCTGGCTGATGTAGTTCCAACGCATCTCCCCGTCGGTCTCGTGATTTTCGACCCAGTGATCCCGCTGGAATCCGACGCTGGCAGCGAATACTAGAAAAGGAATTCGCGATTCGAATATCGCATCCTCACCAGCGGCGAGCTCCTCGACCGCCTCATTCCGTTCGTAGTAGAACGTTGCCGGTGACACTATTGATCACCTCCGTTCTCGGAAATGATCTCTGTATACTCGTACTCTACCGATGGTTCCTCAGAGGGATCATGGTATTCGAGGTGATATCGTTCACCGGCAACTGCATTCATCTCGCCAGCGACTTCGGACGTCCATTGGCTTTGCGTGACCAGCACGACCACTTGTTCAGCCATCTCAGGGAGAACAGAACTCACCCGCTTCTGGTACTCCGGATCGAGATAGCCGAAAGGCGAATCCATGATCATGGGATAGATACCACCACTGAAGTAGATTGACTCCTCGTCGGAGTGGTATCGTTCCCGAGCGAGAGAGACCAGCGACGCGATGAACGAGAGGCTGGCGATCTGGCGTTCGCCGGTCGACTTTGCAACCGGAATCGTCTCCTCCGAACCGATGTCTTTCAGAATCCGTAGGGAATAGTCGTCGTCGATTTCGGCGTAGTAGTCCTTGACGATGATGTCTCGGAAGATTTCGTTGACTCGTTCGTTGACGCTCTTTCGCACCTCGTCCTGGTATTTCTGGAAGAGTTCGTCGATCCGATCGCGCAGGTACTCCGCCATCTGGGCCCGTCGTCGGGCAAGGTCTGCCTTCTTGTTCTGCTCTTGGACTTGGTCGATCTGATCTTTCATTTCTTCGATTTCTTCCTCAACATCCTCGATTCGACCCTTTACAGTCCCGATCTGCTGGTCGTAGTCAGACACCTGCTGGTCGAGCTCCTTTCGTCGGGATTCGAGTCGGTTGATGTCCTCCGTGTCGGTGTCCTCGAGGAGGCCACTGATCTCAGAAATTCGCTCTTCATTCTGCTGAATTTCGTCCGCTACCTTGCTCCGTTGCTCCAACAGATCGTTAATGTCGTCATAGACCTGCTCCTCCTCTTTGCCGATCTCAGTGAGCCTGCTGGCGATGTTCATCGCCGCCTCTTCGAGTTCAGATGAACCGGCTGCCTCTCTCCATTTCTGGACGTTCTGGTACGATTCCGTCTCGGGCTCCAGTTCCCTTCCGCAGATGCACTCACGCATCTCCAGCAAATCATCGACGAACTGCGTCTTGATTTCCGAGGGGATCTCACCCTTCTCTCGTTTCTCTCGAAGCATCTTCGCCGTCTCTTCGACCGCCGGCGCGGCGAAGGGGACGTATCCTGCCTCCGAGATCCGATCCGCTATCTCCCGATTGATCGCCTTTGACTCCTCCGACAAGTCCTCGACTTCTCCTTCCAGTCGTTCTCGTTCCTGCTGTAGGTCACGACTGTCTTCGAGCTCGCTGAGACGACGTTCTACATCTTCGAGCTCTTCCTGAGTCTTCTCCTTGGAATCGCGTGTATCGCTGAGCTCTTCGGTCAGCGATGCTTTCCGCTCCTCGAGGTCGTTTCGTTCCTCGTAAAGCTCTGATAGTTCGTCACTTCCGTGTTTACTCACTTCCTCCTCGAAGCGTTTGCGAACGGCCTCCAGGTGCCGTTTCCCGCGCTCGAGTATTGTGAGTCCCATTATGTTCTGAATCGCCGTCTGGATCTTCTCCTGGCCGCCTATCGCCGAGAGCTCGTCGATGGTTTCCCCGTCGAAGAAGAATATCTCCCGAAGACGCTCGGGCATGATCTGCCGGAGAGCGTCGTTAGCATTGCCACGGACCTTGCGGTTTCCGGATTCATCGATGAATTCCAGGTGGAGGTCACTGTTTACTTCAGTACCTGTGAAATCGCTACTCCGGTTTCTTCGAACAGTCTTCGAACGAGACGCTGTGTAGTCGATCCCGTCATGGGCGAATATTAGACTCAGTACCTCACAAAGCATCCTCGGCTAGCTGTTTCTGCGGCCTGAGTTCTGTGTCGAAGCGGTTGTACTGACGGTCTCGACGAGAGAATTACGGACGGATCGACGGAGAGCTGTCGCTGT
>Ga0208135_101169_pt1 | contig 11260 bp, 9 predicted proteins | sample AntDeeMetag02WF5_FD_184757 | JGI IMG/M metagenome (GOLD analysis project Ga0208135, IMG submission 184757) | Saline lake microbial communities from Deep Lake, Antarctica - Antarctic Deep Lake Metagenome 02WF5 (SPAdes) (version 2) | ecosystem: Environmental > Aquatic > Non-marine Saline and...
CTGGCAGATTGGGAGTACCGCCGAACCGTGCTGAATGTACAGCGCGTATCGGTCTTTTAGGCCTCAGCTCAACGCGCACCAACAACCTCAGATAAAAATGGTCGCACCGAGTATTGTCACTGGATGATAGGGCCAGAGGACGGAACGACAAACCATTGGGAAACTGACAGCTACGACGAGGGCCACACCTTCGTCTTCGAGTACGGAGAAGACGTCGTAGATCTTCTGGAGCCGGAGGCCGGCGAACGCATACTCGATCTCGGCTGTGGGACGGGGCACCTCTCGGCACAAATCGTCGAGGCAGGAGCGGATGTCATTGGTCTCGATGCTTCCGAAGAGATGATTCGAAAGGCCCGGCAGAGCCATGCTGATTGTGAGTTCGTTCACGCCGACGCTCGGTCGTTCTCCTTCGAGGAGCCGTTCGACGCGGTGTTCTCCAACGCGGCGCTCCACTGGATTCCGGAACAGGACGCCGTACTTGAGTCAATAACCGACGCACTCGCTCCCAATGGACGGTTGGTCGCCGAACTCGGTGGAGCTGGGAACGTCGCCGCCATCGTTGATGCTGTCCACGAGGTAGCCGCCGATCACGGGTATGATGTCACAAATCCGTGGTATTTCCCGACCATCGGAGAGTATGCCATGAAGCTCGAATCACACGGCCTTGAGACGCGATATGCGACACTGTTCGACCGGCCCACTGAACTCGAAAACGGGTCGGAAGGACTCAGGAAGTGGCTCAGTATGTTCGGTGATAGCCTGCTGGCACCGATCCCGGAAGAGGAACGGTCCGGAATTATTGCTGCAGTCGAGGATCGACTTCTTGCCGACCGTTACCGAGACGGGACCTGGATCGCAGACTACCGGCGACTTCGAGTCGTGTGCGTCAACTTGGGTTGAAAAGGCTTCGATTGGGTCTGCATTTCCATTGCTGGCTACACCCTCTGTATCGGTCACACCGTAACGACAGAATCCAAGCAGTTGGCGAAGGCACTGCTGCATACAGAGCGCGTGTCAGTTGGGACATCGATTGGAAGTCCGCTCCGAGGCATTCCTCATGTTCTAACCGTCGGCGATGGACTACCCCTCGTCCACGACGTCCACCACGTCGCCGACGCTGACGGTCCCGCCCCTGTCGCTCTCGGGAACTGCCGCGATGAGCATGAGCGTGTACAGGTGATCGAAGGCGTCCCGATCGGCCCACTCGGGGAACGTTGCCTCACGATATTCGAGGAACCGCTCGCGAAACCCTTCGAGCGAGTCACCCGTCTCAGGGTCTCGCGTCGGAACCACACACCGTGCGCAGGGTTCGACCCCCTCGAAGCGCACCCCACCGGCAACAAATCCCGGCGAATCGTCACCGACGAAACGGTCCTCCCAGAAGGCGGGCACCCCGTCGATCTCGACGTTCGCCCGCATCCGTCGACGGACGCTCTCGACACTCAGGTCGTCGAACCACGAGGCGACCTCCGTGAGCGTCGCGGTGCTGATGACGGAGGGACCCATCGCTGGACGGTCGACGAAAGCTGGTGGCTCGCTCCGGAGGAGGGTCACGTCAACGTCGAAGAACGCGCCGAACCATTCTTCGGCGGCCTCATTGTCTGCCGGGAGGTCGAACGACAACGCCCCGCCGTCCGGTGGCGTGACTTCGAGGACGCCGTCGACAGGGTCATATCTGGTCCGCAGTTCGTGGATTCGCGGCAGTTGCTTGCCGTTGTATGCGTGGTCCGGTCCGTCCTTCGGATTCTCGACGTCGACGAGGGTCGGGTCACAGAGCGCGAACTCTCGGTCGCCGGCTACCGACCCTGCGTCAGTCATTCGAATCGAGTCGACCGACTCCGCGTCGAACCCCTTCACTGGATAACACCGGAGACGCGCCACGTGTGCCATATCAGTCCAAACAAATGAGAGGTACTTCACCCTATCGTCAATTACTCGACGGTGGTCAGCACCTCCCCCATCGTCGCCACGTGCCATTGAGAACTGCCCCCAGCAAGCTCTCTGCATCCCGGAGTTTCTCGTTGATGATACCGAGAATGCGCTTCTGTTCGCCGCTCGTACCCCTCGAAGAATTGGTATGTCACGGTTCTACTGATGGGGTAGCTGGGAGGTGAATACAACCTCTATATCTTACAAGGGATTTTACCAATACGTCGATAGTTTGGTGCTACACGCGTTATATCCTTACCCTGTACTGACCGCAAAGGGGGACGAACATATTATTCTCTAAGGATCTCAACAGAGCCGAAAAATGATGTTTTGTCTCATCCGTAGGTGCTCAGGAAACCAGTCGCATCATATGAGCACACACCATTCATCATTCGATCCGCCAATTATAGGGACACACCCTCCGTGATTGACAAGAGATGCACGCCTCCACACGAACGCTTTTACTTTTGGATCCGAAAACTCGCGGCATGACAAATCATTTAGAACCGACCGAGAAGTATGATGGTCGAATCAGAGTGAAACTCCTTGACGACGACTCTGAAACGCGGGTCATACCGTGTTCATCCTACACGAAGGCAATTTCACTCGTCAAAGAACACCAGAACAACGTCACTACCGTGAAAATCATCAACCGAGATCAAGAGGTTGTATTCAGTTCAGCCGACATGGATATCGACGTCTGGAAGTCTATCTGGAAAAACGAGAAGCGCCGCCAGTCTGTACATATTGAAGAGCGTGATTGCCCGTACGACAGCATCTCCTGCTTTTTCGATGATCTTTGTGTCCAGTGCAAGATGGACAAATTACAGAATGAAATCTAAACCGATCCTCTCTGACTTACCTTCCGAAAACATCCACCACCACTCGTAGTCCGCATTAACGTAATCCGCAGACCCGCCGAACTCGTCTCCGCAGTCATCACAATCAGACGTGTCTTCACAACCCATCACTGGTCACCGTCCACAACTGGTACACAGCCGTCGCATTATCCATCCCCCCTGACACCAGAATCACCGCGCGTTCGTTACCGGGTCTGGACCCACCGACAGGTTCTTTCTGACGGGTGATGAGAGTCCCTCGCATGGACACCCTCGTCACGGACACACTGTTAGTCACGATGGATCCGGGGGTACCCGCCGCGACCGGCAATCTTGGAATCGTTGACGACGGTGCGGTCGGCTGGACCGACGGCGAGATAACCTACGTCGGCCCTACAGCGGATGTTGAGACGGCTGACGCCGACCGCATCGTCAACGGCGACGGTTGCCTCACGCTTCCAGGACTCGTGAACGCTCACGTCCACGGCCGGCACAGTCTGCTCCGCGGTGCGGCCCAAGACGTCCCCGAGATCGAGTGGATGACCCGCGCGCTCGACCCGATTAGCGGCCACATGACCGCCGAGGACGGCATCGTCGGCGCGAAACTCACAGCGATCGAAGCACTGCTATCCGGCACGACAACACTGGGAGAATACGCGGGCGAAGTCGCCGAATTGGTTGCCCAGGTCTATAGACCGCTCGGACTCCGAGTGGTCGCCACCGAGACGATACATGCGGTCCCGGACGACCGCTCCGATATCGCGCCGGACGAGACGTACCCGTTCGACCGTGACGCGGCCGAAACATCGGTAGCCCGCGCCGAGACCCTGTTCGAACGCTTCGACGATGACCCCTTAACCCGCCCGGCGTACGGCCCGCAGGCGCTGGACATGATCCCACTCGATCTCCTCAAATCGATCACCGAGCGGGCGCGAACCCACGACCGAACCGTCCACATGCACGTCGCACAAGGCGACCGCGAGCGCCGCCAGATCGCCGCTCGGTACGGCAACGGCTCAACAACGGTTGGCGTGCTGGACGACGAGAGTCTCCTTGGGGACCACCTGCTCGCCGCCCACCTTCACGGGGCGACACCCCACGAGCGCGAGCGGCTCGCCGATGCCGGCGTCCGGATGGTCGGGTGCCCCTCGTCGATCACGGCGATAGACGGCGTCGTCCCGCCGATCGTCGAGTACCACGAACACGGCGGGACTGTCGGTCTCGGCACCGATCAAGCACCGGGTCCCGGCGGCCACAACGCGCTCCGCGAGGCCCGTACGGCGGCGATGTTGGCGAAGGCGGACCGCGGCGACCCAACGGCACTCGACGCGGCTGGCGCGATCGAACTGGTAACGATTAGGGGAGCACGCGCCCTCGGAATCGCCGACAGCGTCGGATCACTCTCACCAGGAAAGCGCGCCGACGTCGTCATCTGTGACATGGAGCAGGCAAGCATCGCTCCCACGGTTCAAACCCCGTTCCACACGGCAATCCCCAACCTCGTGTACGGCGCCAGCGGTAACGAAGTTCGTGACGTGTTCATCGACGGCGTACAACGCGTCTCCGACGGCAGCATCGTCGGACTCGACGTTACCGACGTGGTGAACGACGCCAACAAACGCGCCAAGCGCGTCTTCGCCGACGCGGAAGCTGACTGGCGCGCCGCAGAATCATCGCTCGTCACTGCCGTCGACGACGGGCGACTCTGAGACTGCTGTGAACGCAGGGGTAGACTGCACCGATAGAATTCACTACTGTCTCACCCAGCCACTCAGAACACCGGCTGCTACACGACCACCTGAACAGAATCACGAGCGCTCATGCCGCTCTGCGAACGTGATCGGGTCGCGTAAACCAGCATTCCGAAGCGCCTCCAGCCGGAACGCACAGGCAACACTCCTCACACGCCAGTTCATCACCTCATAACCACATAACTGCCGGGTCAGCTTCAGAGCCGATCGTTATACCACGCGAGCATCTCACCGAATCGCAACCCATCCGTCGGCGTCGTGAATTCAACACTCGTCTCGGAAAGCAACGGGGTGAGTTCTTCGTGGTAATCTCGCCCGGCGTGAAACACGAGCCGATTCCCATCAGCAAGCACGCCTTCTACGCGTAATGTCCGCGACCTCCCGGCTCCGTGCTACCTGAATTCACAGTGCCTCGACTGCCTGAATTGAGCGCATACTGCTGTTCACCGGACTAACTGAGTTGCCGATGTTACTCGCGTGACCCGCCATGCGCCAGTGATGCCTCCGAGCAGCGCAAATCCGAACGCGACGCCAGCACCAGCAAGATACGCGTACTGTGGCACCTGCACAAGCCCCTCAAACCCGGTGACGGTGAGTGCGACCTGATCAAGCATCGCCGCGAGCAGTGGTGTCGCGCCGACGCCCAGCAGATACCCGGCCGTGGCGATTGTCAGCGCTTGAACGACCGCCACGCCGACGACGCTCCGTCTGGTTGCCCCAACAGCACGCAGAACCGCCAGCGGCTGTCGTTGCACGTAAATTAGCGATAACAACAGGTTCAACGCGAGAATCCCGCCAGCAACGACTCCGAGGACGACGAGGCTCGCACCCGCTGCGAGCACGACAGCTTGCCGTTCGAGCAATGAGACAAGCTGTTCCTGATTCGTGCGGAACGTGTAGTCAGGGTGCTGCGCGGCAAGCTCATCCCGCACTGCTTCCCGGTCGGCGCCGGGCGTTGTTTTAATCGTTACCAGCGTCGCACTATCATCATAGGCGTTACCAGTGAGCGTCTGGAGCTCGCTCAACCGTGTGGTTACCGTCCCGGTGCCGAGGAAGCTCTCGAACGTTGGGGAGACCCCAACCACCTCAAACTTGTTTTCGCGGGCGTTCGAGACGGTCCCACCAAGATAGACGGTATCGCCCACTTCAAGATTGAGCTCGGCGGCCGCCGCCGGGGAGATGATCGCTTGGTGAGTCATGTTTCCCTCGTACGTCCCGCTAGCGTAGTGGGTATCTGGACCGGTGAACGCCTCTCCTTCCTCGATAACGACGGAGCTGCCTCCACCAGGCACGCCACTGCCCAGTATAGTGTCAAACTCCTCGCCGTCGGTGCTCACATACACCACTTGAAATGCCATCGGGACGGCATTCTCGACGTCCTCGTGGGCGCTAATATTCTCTGCTAGCGGGTGGGCGTTCGGAATAGGATTCTGGAATCCCCCGACCGACCCGGGCGCAACCTCGATCGGTCCGCCAGACACCCACAGGTCCCGGCCTGACTGATCAAACATCTCGTTGCCAGTATCGACGACGCCGGCCCCGACTCCGGTGAGCAGCGTTACCGATAACACGGCGAGTGCAACGCCGATCACCGCAAGCACAGTCCGCATCCGGTCAGACCGGAGCTGGCGGAGTGCAATCCACACCACTCCGGCGGCCGTTCGCAGCCCGCTCATCGCGTGAGTTCCTCCAGTGTGTTTGTGCGACTTGCTAGATACAACGGGTACGGGGCTGCACATACGCCAACGGCGACCGCAGCGGCGAGAGCATACCCGATCAGTGCTGGCGTAATCGTGGCTAACGAGGGGATGCCAATCGCTGAGGCCACGCCGGCGTTGACACCCACCGTGGCGAGCGCGCCGAGACCAACACCGAGGATGCCGCCAAGGACAGCTACCGTCACCGTTTCGGACACTACGACCAAGGCTCGGGCACGCCCGGAGAATCCAACGGCACTGAGCACAGCTAACTCGCGGCGCCCAGCTGTCAGCTCAAGGCCCATCATCGTTGCGACAAACGCCACTCCAATGCCACCCGCCACGAGCGTCGCTGCCAGCGCCATCGCGAGGGGCAGATTTGTGGGAGTGGCGTCGACACCGCCGATCCCAGCCCGCGACACAACGTCTGTCCGCGGGTAGATTCCCGCGAGTTCGGATTCCACTGTTGGGTCAGTCGTACTCACGAGGATCTGATCAGCCTGATCGGCCCGATCAAGCCCCGTGAGCGACTGTAACTCGGCAAGCGGCATCGCAATCGCTGGCACCTCACCGACGCCGGCCGACATTTCCCGGTCATTTATCTCGGTGAGCGTTAACGATCGGTCAGCGTTGCTGACGGTGATCGTCTCGCCTGGTGCAAGTGATAACCGCTCGGCGACGCTCGGCGCCGCCACGAACTGGCCTGACCACTCTCCATCATAATCGCCGTCAGCGTAGTAGCTGTATTCGGCATCTAACGAGCTGATCTTCATGTCCGCGACGCGTCGCTTCTCATCCGTTGGAATCACGCCCACCGCAATGACATACTCCTGGTCGCCGGTCGCTGGGTTCCGCAACTGTAGCGGCTGTAATACCACGGGCGATGCATAGTCAATGCGGTCATCACGCCTGAGGTCAGCGGTCACCTCGTGGACTTGGCTTAGACGGGCCCCTTCTGCTTGAAGTGGCACGCTACCGGCCCCGGCTTCGTCCGGCACGATCCAGTAATCGATGTCTTCACTTTCAACGGTCGTACTGTTCGCTAAGCCCAGTGAGATGCCAGTCACAACAACCAGCAGTGCCACGGCGACAGCCACACCGAGAATACAGACGGTCATCCGGCCTGGCGCAGCGCCGCGGAGCCGGCCCACCACCCGGCGCACACCAAGGCCGATCACTCCCACGAGTTGAGTCAGCCGTGACATTACTGGCGCACTCCATCCAGCAGATTAATGACACGGTCTGCTCGCTCGAGGGTGTACTCGTCGTGGGAGGCCACAACGACCGCACGGTCGTCACTGATCTCGGTTAGCAGATTAAGCACTTGCTCGCCGGTGTCCCGGTCCAATTCGCCGGTAGGCTCATCAGCAATGACCACGGCTGGATCAGCCGCCAGCGCCCGCGCGATGGCCACGCGTTGCTGTTCGCCCCCACTGAGCGCGCCCGGGCGGTGAGTTTCACGGTCGGCGAGCCCGACCGCCGCAAGCAGGTCGCTTCCTCGCTTCCGACGTTGCTGTCGTTTGACGCCGGCTTGGACAAGTGGGAGCGCCACGTTCTCGCGGGCGGTCAGCGCTGGTAACAGATGGAACCGCTGAAACACCATGCCGATGTTGTCGCGCCGAAATCGCGTCTGTTCGCGATTCCCAAGCGCTGCAATATCCGTTCCCCGGATTGTAACTGCGCCAGCGGTTGGGGTATCGAGCCCTGCAAGCAAGTGTAATAGCGTGGATTTCCCGCTGCCGCTAGGCCCTGCGATTCCGACTACCTCGCCTGCGCTTACCGACAGCGACACGGCATCGAGCGCCTTGACCGTGGGCCCGCCGGCACCAATCATCCCTCCGCCATCCGTATACTCTCGCGTGACGTCAGCACACAAAACCGCAGGTGTCGTTTCGGAGGGCGCAGTCATTGATCCGGAGTATACAACGACCCAATAAAAACCCGTCCGTCGGATTGCGATGCAGCAGTACTCCTGACGTCGTCGATTTTAGTCCTGTTGTGATTGATACACACCGATTCCGACGGCGATTGCAACGGCGAGCACGATCAGGAGCACGACAATCCCAACCGGGGAGTCGTCACCGTCAGTGTCGTCAGTACCGTCTCCGTCTGTACCGTCACCATCCGTGCCGTCTCCGTCTGTACCGTCACCATCCGTGCCGTCTCCATCTGTACCGTCACCATCCGTATCATCGGTGTCGTCAGTGTCATCGGTGTCGTCAGTGCCGTCGCCCTCGACGGTGTCAGACGATTGACCGATGGCAAACGTGGAGAGGCCGGGCGAGTCCGCAGTGAATGTGACGCGCTCATCACTCTCCTCGTCGACGCTCGCTTCGTACTCTTCCCAGTCGCCGTTGTTGTAGCGATACAGGGAGACATCCTCAGCGGTGATGCCGATCTCGTCGAGACGATCCTGTCTCACACTGAATCGGAAGCTGACGCTTTCGAGCGCCTCGTCGCTGGCGTCGTGTTCGACGTTGATGTGACCGAACGCATGAGCGCCGTTCGACTCTTCGAGATTGGGTACGTCGGCGCTCGGGTTGTCACGGCTGAAGGTGATATCCGCGCTGAAGTCTGCCGACGCGGCGAACCGCTTCGTCAGACCGTTGAACGCAGCACCCGTCTCTTGGAGGTCCCTGTCGACCGTTCCCTGGTCGAACGAGGTCTCGACGCTGTCTCCGGCGGACGCACCAGTGATCGCGACAATCACGGTTTGTCCGCTGACGCTGGTTTCGGCCTGTGCGTTGCCCTCGACGTTCGTCACGGGTTTTGGTTCGGACGTGGTGGAATCGCCGTCGTCGGTATCGTCATCATCGTCATCGTCGTCACTGCCGCCACCACTGCTCGTGCGCTCTCTAATTCTAATTGTGTTTGTGGAGGTAGCGACCCCTTCAACCGTTCCATTATCAGCCAGGTGAACGATCCGATAAGTACCTTCAGACCAATTCCCGTACGTTTGGACTGTCAGATCCGTCTCTGCGTCGGAATCTGGTTTCACAACGCTTGACGCGTCCAGCTCGGTGGACCCAATCGTCTCGCGGTTAATGTCCACGTTCGTCTCGCTCGACAACTGATCGACGATATCGGCGAGCGCGACGGTGCCAGTCACGGTGCGCTGCGAGGCGCTTGTCCCGAAGACAGTCCCGGAGTCGGTCATCTCACCCACGCCATTGACCCGTGCAATGGAGTGTTCGAGAACAACGTCCTCAGACGTTAGACTACTGCTGATATCCTCATCAAGCCGGATTTTTGTCTCCTCTTCGAGGAACGTCTCTTCATCGTACACGATGACAGAGTGCGTGATGTCGTTTCCTGTTAAATCTGTACGCAGGTCCAGATCAATGTCATCACCTGGTTCAACCCTGCTCGGAGCATCAATTTCTGACGCACTATCTTGGACCATTACCCCTTCGACACCCATAAGCGTCGACTCACCGGGGAGAGTAAGCAGGCCTTCCCCGTTCGTGTCAAACCCAACGTTTTTTCCTGACCGGGGCAGCGCTACCATCACAACGTACGGACCGGCCGTATCAGGCTCAAGATCGTATGTGAGTTCACCATTCTCGTCAAGTTTTTTATCTTCGACTGTGAACGTCACATTTCGATCAGCGGCTTCAGTTCGGAGCTCTGAAAGATCCCCGTCGAGCGCCGGTGAAATCACCTCGTTTAGCTGATCGGCGCTCGCAACATCCGCGGTGTCTTTGTTCTCATCAAATGAAGCGACGATAACATGTGCAGATCGGTTGTCAAAATCACTCGTACTGGCGCCATCGACGCTTCTAAATTCGATCGGGATCGTCCCGTCTTTATCAAAGATTGTAGTTTGTGGACGCCTTGCCGATGTCTCCTCCGAAACACCACTCCGATTATCTATGAACCATATAGGGTGATTGTCGATGACCATCTTAGCGCTGGTCGCTGCTGTATCCGCGCGAAGAGGTTTGAACGATCGCTCCCACACAATGAGATCATCAGACACATTGGTGAACTGATCATCGCCTTCCTCGATGAAATTCGCTTGAACGGTGCTCCCAGACAGTGCCGGGTTATCAGTTGTTACAGCACCGACAGACCCGATGATTGTCAGCGGCCACCCGATCATCAGTAGTATTACGAGTATGGCTATTGGTCGCGTGCGCATTATCTGGTGATCCATGCCGCTTGAATTAAAACTTGTCATGAATACGACGGTCATTAAAAGCTATGCTTAACCCGGTCAGAGTGAGTGAAAAGCGTACTAATCACTTAGAGGTGCGTGGAGTCTGCAGAACTTCACTTCGTGATCGCTCTCTTTTAGGTTTGAAACCATTGTTTCACTGAGATACTGGTATGGACTTTCTAACCTCTTGAGTGGTCGATTGCTGTGGCTCCGAATACCAGTATTAATATATGTTTTAGCAGAAATCAAACACCATGCCCTCCTCTGGAACGCGTTTCAGACGGTACCTCCTCCTTTGTCTTCTCGCCGCAACGATTCTCCTTGCCAGTGGCGCCATCGCCGGAAGTGCAGACTCTCATATCACGCTCACCGTGGACGATTCAACACCGATCCCGGCCGAAACGGTTGAGTTCGAGGGGGACAATTATGATATTGCCGCGATTACGGTTCGGGATCCGGGCAACGAATTCACCGCTGAGGTCTCACTCCCAGATGAGGAGTTCACAAACGTCAACTTCCTCTTGTATAATTCTGACCAGCAAATCGAGGCCTCAGAAAGAATCATCAGCCCTAGCACAACGGAAACCGCGACTTTCGAGACTGACTCATACGCGCCTGGCACGTACATGTTGAACGTTGCGATTGAGGGCGCGACCGAACAGATGCAGCCGGTTGTTATCGCTGGTTATGACGTTGCTGTCGATCATCCTGAAAACCCATCTCGTGACGAGGACGTTGACATCACGGCGGAGGTAACCCAAACCGAGCTCTCATCAGCCCCCGCAGCGGTTGAGGTTGTCGTCTGGAATGAATCACACTCCCAAACGTTTGAAATGAGTCACAGTGGTGACGAGACTTACACGACAAGCATCGCGCTCGATCAAT
>Ga0208135_101170_pt1 | contig 11260 bp, 8 predicted proteins | sample AntDeeMetag02WF5_FD_184757 | JGI IMG/M metagenome (GOLD analysis project Ga0208135, IMG submission 184757) | Saline lake microbial communities from Deep Lake, Antarctica - Antarctic Deep Lake Metagenome 02WF5 (SPAdes) (version 2) | ecosystem: Environmental > Aquatic > Non-marine Saline and...
TTGCTATTAAACTTAATATGATAGCAATAACAAGTATTGATGTATATAGTAATTTTTTGTTTGTTTTATTCGAACTAATCATTCTTTGTATGTATTATATGTCTAAAACCCTAATAGAATAACTATTATTACGTATAACAATATAAAGAAATCTTAAAAATATATTAAATATAATTAAATCGTCAAATTAATCATCATCCATTCTATATGTAAATGTGATATCTCTATAATCCCCAATTTCGGGTGCATTATATTCATACCTAACGCTCCCATCTGCTGAACTTATATCGATTCCCGGTTGTCTATATTCACCGACATTATTACAATATGTAGGTTCATCATCTGAACCAGATGTTCCTGTGAAATCACCAACACATCGTTGCTGTGTATCTGCTGATTCAGCAGTAACTTCTACACCAATTACACCATTATTAAATCTATCTCGAACTTCTGCCTCTAATCCAATCGAACTACCTTCACGAACATTTGCAGATTGCGTTTGAACGGCTATATATTGTTTTTCTTCAAATGCTGTAGATGTTCTCTGACTTTGTGTAGTTAAATCAATTCTAGCCATTCTCAGATTATACGTTTCACCTTCAGATAATACTATTTCTATTGTGCCATTTTCCGTACCGTCACGAACTTTCTCAACAAATCCGCCATCATTATCTGCATCAGCAGCTCTTTCTTCAGATAATGTCTCATTCTCTGCATCAGCAGCTATTTCTTCAGATAATGTCTCATTTCTCCATGTATCCACACTTAATCTTGTAGGTAATTGAATAGTAATCGGAGAGTCAGATTCAACATTAGTTACAGATACAGAATTCATTGGTGCACTAATTGGTTGTGTTTCAACAGTAGTTGTCCCAACACGACTCGTAGCAATATTTGACTGCATTGTATATATAGTAATACTTCGACCTTGTATTATTGATTGTTCTGATTCTTCAACATAACGGACATTTGTATCGCTTCCTCGTTTCTCATCTCTATACATCATACCATGTTCGAAATATATATCTGCATGACTTGTGATTCGATTATAATTGATGCTGTATTCTAAGAAACCCGTCTCGTATTCACGTTCTTCGTCACCCCGCCAAAAATTACTTGCTTCTCGATTATTTGTCGTATTCCTTAGAACTATATTAGATGATTTTATATAGGCTAAACGACCTGAACGTGCAGGTTGTGAAAGTCCAAGAACGTTATATTCAACACCTAAATCTAATTCTTGTGTTTGTATCTGACCAGTAGATGCAGACTGTATTATACTACTTCGTAATCCAGACATATCCTCAGTAATAGTAGTAAAGTGGTCTACTTCTGTACTTCTTTCTTGAACTGGAACGACATTTGCTTGATATTGTGCAGCAGCTAAAAATAATATAGCTAAAATTAACATAAAGCCAATCACAGGTGCGACAGCTTTTGTTGCTGATTTTTGTGTTTTTTTCAGCATGAATTACATAAAGTATTGTTATATAGACCTAAAAGAATAACTATTGTTCAATTGAATATAGTGTAATATATGAACATTCCCTTAATGCCGTTAACTTTACAAATTAGTTAGTTCAATTATATAATATGTTAGATATAATTACAACAGATTTATTACGTGTATTAGTAATACTTCCTGTATTACTTTATGCATCATATACAGATATACTAGATAGAAGAGTAGATGACAAAGTATGGGCAATACCTACATTCCTTGCACTTATTCTTTTAGGTTGGGACGCATATGTATCAACAACTCCTGCTAGTGTTGCTTTAGCTGCATTATTTAGTATGATAACAGTCGGTGGAGTATCATATATAATATATCATTTCCGTATATTTTACGGAGCAGATTATAAAGCATTTTTATTAATTGCTATTCTATTCCCATGGCATCCAGAAATTGGTTCACTCCCCATATTTGATTTTGTACAATTCTACGAAATGGGTGAAATATTTAACATATACTCATTTGATAACATAATTAATACATTAGTTACATATTCAGCTATGGACTTATTTGGATTTACGGTATTTGTAAATACAACGGTTTTTTCCATAACTTATTTCGTAATAAACTCTGGACATAATATGAAAAGTGGTTCATTCAAGATATATAAACCTCTCCGTTCCCTTTGTGCTAGACAAGTCCGTGTTTCAGAACTGGATAATATACACGCACAAATTGTAAATGAATCGAAATCTACAAATAAAATATCACAAGGCGTTGAATTTATTCGTAATGGATTAACCGGATTGAGTACAGATTTCTTCAGAGATTATGAAACATGGTACTGTGAAAATAAAACCGTATCACAAAATGTAGATATAAATGATATAGATGATTTAGACTTTGATGCTTTCTTGAAGGATAATGAAGATTGGGCAAGTACAAACCCTGAAGAAGACAAACAAAGAATCCGAGATATACTTGCGAGAGATACGGTTTGGGTAACTCCCGGTGTGCCATTTATCGTTCCAATAACATTAGGATTAATAAGTGCATTGACACTTGGAAATATAATGTATATCGTTTTATCATTAGTTATATGATATAAAACAAAATGTTTTTATCTATAGAGCATAATAGTACCTATATAATGAGTCAACAGGATGAACTAGAATACATACAACATAATCTTATAAAAAATAACACCGTTGAAAAACGAGAATACCAATCATACTTAGCTGAGGAAGCACTAAAAGAATCGACTCTCGTTGTTTTACCAACAGGAACTGGGAAAACTATTGTAAATCTTCTTGTAATGGCAGATAGATTAAATGATAATGGTTCAGGTACATCATTAATGCTAGCCCCAACGAAACCACTTGTCGAACAACACATGGAAACATATCAAAACCTTCTTGATATTAATAACGAAAATATTGTTATGTTTACGGGAGATATTAAGCCAGATGAACGAGAAAAGCTATGGAATGATTCTCCATCTGTCGTTATATCTACTCCACAAGTTATTGAAAATGACTTAATATCTGGTCGGATATCATTAGATGATGTTATGCATTTAACAATTGACGAATGTCACCGCGCTACTGGAGACTATTCATATGTCTATATTGCTCAAAAATATATAGAACAATCCAATAATCCTCTTATTACAGGATTATCTGCATCTCCCGGTGATTCTCGTGAAGATATACTACAAATTTGTGAGAATATTCATGTTACATCTATAGAAGTCTTATCAGAAGATGATGCTCGTGTTTCACCCTATATCCATGACACACATATTGATACGCGGTTCATCGAAATAAGTGATGAAGTGTTAGAAATACGTGACTTGCTCCAAGATATATACAAATCACGCCTAGTGAAATTGTATGAAGATGACTATGTAGATTCTTGCAGCAAAACCTTATCAAACTACAAATTGCGTCAAGCCCGTGGAAAAATTCAAAAAGCTATGCAAAAACAAGAATCTAGCGCATATCAAGCTATGAGTATATGGGCCGAAGCTATGAAATTAAATACCGCTATTAGCCAACTCGAAACGCAGGGTATTGATTCATTCTTGAAATATTATGAACGGTTAGAATCTGAAGTAAGAAGCGAAGATAGTAGTAAAGCCGTTCAAAGATTAATCGCAGATGCTACAATGCAAAATGCTGTTGGAAAAGCAAGAAAGTATAACGGAACATATGCGAAGTTTACAGCATTACGTTCTGAATTAGTCAGCGACGTTAAAATTAATAACGGTAAAGCACTTGTTTTTACAAAATCACGCGATACCGTAGAATCGCTTGTAGACTACCTAGAAGACACGTTCGATGTCGCACGTCTAGTTGGCCAAACAAACAAAGAAAATAGTCCGGGCATGACGCAAACAGACCAGAGAGAAGCAATACAGAAATTTAGCGACGGAGAAACAGAAGTATTGATATCTACACAAGTTGGTGAAGAAGGTCTCGATATTTCCGAAGTTGATTTGGTTGTATTTTATGAACCTGCCCAAAGAGGTATAGAACAAATCCAAAGACAAGGGAGAACAGGAAGAAGTGCCTCAGGTAAAGTGTTAATCCTCGTTGCAGCAGGAACAAAAGATATGGGTTCATATTACAAGTCAAAAAATATAATTGAAAATCTTGAATCTGATTTGAAATCCCTAAAATCAATCGACAACCTCAAAGAAGAAATCGATAAAGAATTGAAACAAAAGAAAGAAAAAACAACATTATTAGATTCATTCGAAAACGACGATGAAGATAATAAAGAATCAATATCATTCGACGTAGATAGCAATGATAAAGTTAAAATTATTGCAGACTCACGAGAACAACAATCTAAAGTTCTTAAAGAATTAGATATGGACCCAGAAGTTGATATCGTAATTGAAAATAACTTAGAAGTTGGAGACTATATCGTAGGTCCAGACTGTGCTGTTGAACGAAAAGATGTATACGACTTTTGTGATACACTTACCGGAGAACGGTCTATGTTCGAACAAATTGGAAATATGTCTAATGAGTATAAAAATTCTGTTCTTTTAATTGAAGGGGAACATGGAAAATTATACACACAAAATGTTCATCCAAATGCTGTTCGTGGAGCACTAGCATCATTAGTTAGTGACTATGGTGTTTCTTCGATTGAAACTATAAATGAAGAAGATACAGCACAAATGTTGAAACAGTTAGCTAAAAGAGAACAAGTTGAAAAAGAATCTAAAGTAAATGCTCACGGAAGAAAGAAAACAAAAACGGTAAAACAACAACAAGAATATATTGTAAGTAGTTTCAAAGATATCGGTCCTGTCGGGGCTGAAAATCTATTGAATCACTTTAGTAATATTAAAGATATTGCTAATGCTGATGTTGATGAACTTAAAGAAGTTGATAATATTGGTGAAGAAAGTGCGAAAAATATACATTCTACAATTCGAGTAGATTATCCTACAGAAGATTAATCTAAATCAATCCATTCTTGGATTTCTTCGTAAAATTCATCCATCGAATCTCGAACATCATCTTCACTTTTTGCTCCAACAATAATTACTTTACCATTCGCATACACAAGGAAGGAACATGGATATCGTGGCTTGGAATAATCTAGTGCAGGGAATACTTCAGGCTCATATTGTGCATCCGGTCCAAGACCAATCGATAACGCACTTAAACTAATATCAGAATTTAATTTAGCTAATGCAACTACATTCTGAACAGTGAAATTCAAATTTTCTTCATCGTAATCTTCCTCAATAATACCGAGTTCTTTCATCTCATTTAGAACACGCGTATTTGCTTCCTCAAGTTCTTTTCTATCATCTGCACGAATAATGTAACTACCAGACATATGAAATGTGACTTGGGGGCCGTCGTCACCGTCTACTTCATAGTATAAGCCGGGTTGGGGGCCGTCATCTTGCCATGTATAACTTTTGTCCGATACGATTCCTTCAAGACCTTCTGCTAGTGCATCTGTATCAATCTCTACAGGTAACTTTCCAGAACCGACGATATTTTTAATACCGATATCTTTCGTTGAATCAAATTTATTTGACATATATCTCATATTATATATCAATACTATTACTAATAAAGATACTGACGGAATGATAAGACGATAAAAATATAACCTCACACAAAAAGTTGGCAATATACTTACATAGTAATAAAAACAATTACGTTGTAATGAGTGGATTCAAAGGACATATTCGATACGGATGGTTTTCGCACATAATAGGAACAATTATTATACTACCCATATCTATTATTATTTTAAACATACCAGTAAACTTATCTATCGGTCTTATAGGACTAGCTCTCCCAATATCATTATTCGGTAGCATATTACCAGATATAGACCACCCATCATCCCGAACATATAGATTATTTAGATACCTATTACTTTGTTCCACAATTATTTTTGTCTCAATTATTCTAGGACCACAACAAATACTAATTAAAGATATAATGCTACGATTTATTTCTGAAGTTCCATCTGAGATTATATCTATCACCATAGGACTCTTTTCATTAATGATAGGTATACTAGTAACATATCTGTTTGAAAGAATTCGTCCACCACACAGAGGTATTACACATAGTATGTCGTTCGGATTTATCGTAAGTGCAATCGTGTGTCTAATACTATGGCAATCATATATTATATTAATATCAAATGAATATAGTATGATATCTGCAGGAATTATCTCGTTCTATCTATTCGCTGGGTTCTGTAGCCATTTATACGCAGATGATATGCTTTTATAAACTACATCGGAATAAGATTCATTAATGCAAAAATAAGATATCCAATTAAACCAACCAGTATTACACTGGATACCACAATCTTTGAAACTTTAATATATTCCTCTTTATCTGGTGTTTTTGATAACTTAATAACGCGTTTATATTTATTCCAATCTAAGTATTTGTTGTACGACTTTTTCTGTTTATTTCTTCCCATAGTATATATTATAATTTCATACTATTTTATACCTATGGTCTTTTCGACAAAAATAAATTAAATATCTTCTTCTTCATCATCTTCACTTTTCATTTCTTCAAAGTTCGTTGGTACGACTGTTAAATGATTTATTCCCATACATATACCATCGTACTAGAAGCGTATATGTCTATCCATACGTGCTGAAAATACTATATATTTACAATATAACTGTAAGTTATATGATATTAAATAGGATAAATTATATAAGAACAAAAAGATTATATAACAATAATGAAAGATAGCTTTAACGCACTTCGAATAGTAAACAAAAGAGCAAAATTATACTCTAAAAATTCAGACAATACCTCAAAACTACGTTCATCCGCATTATACGAACTAAAATACAACGCACTACTAGATTGGGTCGGACACACCGATAATATAGAACTACACTACATAGATAATAAAAAATACTACTGCTTCTACTACAAAAACTATTCATTCCACGTCCCATTCGATGAAATATATGATACACTACCAATTACAGAACAACGTGTACTACACGACTTTGAATCCAACTCCGTACTAAGTGATAATACATACCGAACAGAAAAGAAATCACTAACATACCTATACAACGAACACAACCTAAACGCAAACAACTACCTCCTACAAAATAGCTCCTTCGAAACCTATTGGCCATACCTCCCAATGTAAACTACATTACAGCATACTCGTTCTTCTTAGGTTCATACAACTCTTTACCATCACGACATAACTTCATCAAGTCATGCTCCACCGTCTCTTCCTCAAACTCATGAATCTCAACCATAATCTCCATAATTAACTTCTTCGGCGCTCCTTTATCACCCTCATCCTCATTATCTTCAATCGCTTCCCGAAGTAATCTACGTCGGTCTCTCTGAGATGTAGACTGACTATTCTCCGTCATATCTACATCATAACGACCGTTCTTCTCATCATAACCGACCTCTTCTAACGATGACTGAATAATATTAACCGCTCTCTGAGCGTGATTCTTGTTAGCTTCATCTTCCAACTGAATTCTTGCAGCCGCTTCTGTTAAACGAACGAGAGCTTCAATCTTTCGCGCTGTAATCGAAATCGTACCTTCTTCACCACCCTGCTTACGAATATCAACGTAAAACTCTTTCAATATCTCTCTAGCTTCATCATTGAGAACTGGTGTACAATGCTTCTGCGCATATGCAACATACTTTCTGAATAACTCCGGGGAAATATCAGGAACAACTTCCTCTGAACTATCATCCGGTTGTATACCAGCTTCCAATTGTTCACCTCTGTGATTTGTCATGAGAATATGGTCTGCTAACTGACTATCCCATTTTTCATCTTGCTTATCCGTAGGCGCAAATATAAGGTCAAAACGTGAAATTAAAGCCGGTTCCAAATCAATCTGACCAGCAATCGGGTCATACTCATTCCAACGACCCTCCTTCGGATTTGCCGCACCAAGTAATGTACAACGAGACTTAAGTGTAGCATTAATACCCGCCTTACTTACACTAATCGTCTGTTGTTCTAACCCCTCGTGCATTGCACTCCTATCAGACGCATCCATTTTATCCAACTCGTCAACACAAGCAATACCCTTATCCGCCAACACAAGCGCACCTGCCTTAAGTGTCCATTTGTCCTCACCACCAAATTCAGCATCTCTGACAGCTGCAGCCGTCAAACCCGCCGACGACGCGCCCTTACCATTAGTCATAATTCCTCTCGGTGACAATTCAGAAGCATATCGTAATAGCTGAGAATTATGCGACATAATCCCATTCGCTATATAATTATGCGTACCCTCAACCTGTAAATCATACATCCACTCTGAATCATAATCAACCTGTTCTACAGATTCAACCTTCTCCCACCGAATGTCACCCCACGCAAGAGACTCTAATCGAATAAGATTCTCGTGTACCTCATGATACTGTTCATCCAAACACTCCGAAACATAATCAAACAATTCCAAAGAACGTTCTGTTACATCATTTGTATTATTAGTAAGATGATACCGATAACCACCCTTAGTTAGACCAGCACCATCTGTAGCTATGGTTTCTTGATTCATCCCAAGAACACTACGCATCTTATCTACGGTTTCCATATCTGCAGATTCTCGTGAATAATCAACATCTTTAACAACATGCAATCTATCAACCATATCTACAACGATATCCTGCAATGTCTTCTTACTCGGATTCTTACCTCCTTGTTCAAGTCCTAACACTGTTGTACGTGGTACACTGAAATCAGACTGATGCATTCCAAGTAACTCACGCGTTTCCTTAATTACAGAACCAACGTTTGGAATAACATCAACATTTGTATTACCCACACGAGAATTTTTCATTAACTCTGCCTGCTCTATTTTCCGATTAGAGTAGAATCCAATTTCGTCAACATATTTACGGAACGCATCACCGTATATCCTTAATCTATAACTTTTATAATCTTTTATATTATTATAGCTTAAGTCCTGAACTTTCTCATTAATCCTACTAGAGATACCAAACGTATCCAATAATTGTTGTAAGTCTTGTAACAACTCTTTACTTACGGATGGAACTTCTAATTCTCGATTTTTCTCACTAACATACGCTTCACCATCAACGTATGCGCGAATAAATGCCTTTCTAATATTTTCTGGTGTACTATACAAACATGTAGGGATGCGTTTATCGTGGGATTTATTAATGAATTTGCTGTCTAATTCATTGAAATACGATGATAAGTTTGTACTACCTTTTACAATTTTATACGCATTACTATTTTCGGACCAAACTTTCTGATATGAATTTATACCAAATAATTCAAAACCGTTTTCTGCAATATCTAATAATTCCTCATCTTGATTTGTAATGGAAATTTCTTTATCATTTATGTGACCTTCTCCGACAATAAGTCCCATAAACGCTGCTAATTCTTCAGACCATTCATTCGGAATATCAATTTTCGATTCATCAATATTATCTGTATTAACATTTAGTTCTAAGTTACCATCATAGGATATAGAACGCGGGACTGCAATGAACTGTCCGTCATCTATATCTTTAACTTTCACTTGGTCTATATGAGCATCACCGTCCGTTTCGAAAAGTGGATGCGTACCAGATGTTTCAATCGTTCGACCATCATCTAATGTTACTTTATAACAATTTTCAACTTGTTTTTTCCACACAGCTTCTACATTCCGTGGTTCTATTTCACCGTCTTTATCCATAGCCATAACCTTAATATTATCATCAAGTTTCTGTATATAATCACCATCTTCATCTTTTGTTGGATTGGTCAAATTTTCCTCAACAAATTCACCAATCGTTTTTCGAATTCCGCCGTCTAAGGTTATGTATGTAGAAAATTTGACACTTTTCCCAGTTCCGGGGTCTCCACACAAGAGAACGTGAATATCGCCTCTTATATTCCCGTCCATTTTGGTTTTTCGGACGCCAGAGAACAGTTGGTATACAATTGCGTCTTTTTCCTTTTCGAGTCCGTATAGTGATGGTGCGGTACTTTCTCTCAGTTTTGTATAAATATCAGGGTCATTAGATAATTCAATAATTTCTTCTTTTTCTTCTTCAGCAATATCAATATCTTCAGTTTCTTGCCCTTCAGTAATAATATTATTCCCATGAATATAGGTACGAAGAATACTCGTATCACCTTGAGAAGAACCACGATAAACACCAATAGCATCTACATTATCCCCAGCAGTAACATTCGTTGCAATTTCTCCTTTAGCAGTAAATGTTTCACTTTCTGGAGTCTGACCACCTTTCGTATTCTCCGGTGGTTCTTGTATCTCAATCTTCTTAAAATTAATCTTATCTGACTGATTTACATTAATCCTAAACGCTTGTTCAGAACGATTATTACAATCTTCACCACTACACACCGTAGGATACTCAAGCTTCGGGTCTAGTGGTTGTTTTATACGCGTGAAGGAACCACAGCGTTTACATTCGAATGCAACAACATCAGCTTTCGGTAATATACCGGTTGTTTTTGAAACAATACCAGATACGCGCACAAGTTTCCCAATATGTTCATCTCGGAGGTCACGAATAGATGGTGCATAATTATCGTATTCTGTGAATAAAATCCGTGGGAATTCAATATCAAGATTATCATCATAATCTTCGATAGCTTTTTCTGCATTTTTAATCCAGAATTCAGGACTCGTAGATAGATTTTCAGCCATATCCTCATTAAATTCTTCGATAAGAGAATAATTTAATTTAATATTCGCTTCTTCTTCATTAGCCAAATCCCGTATTTCTTTATCATAATATTCTTCTAAGAACTCGGTTATAACAGATTTCAGATTTCCATCTATAGTTTTGTCTTCAGTCATTATCTGTCTGTATAGTACACCGGAATCCATATAACGATTACGATTTGTATAAATTTATTTTTATTATACAAGCTACATTATATGACATCCTCCCCGGCGTGAACGCCGGGGTTTCCTCACGCTGGGGGTATCGCTTACCGACCCACGGAGGCAACTTGCGGGTTCGTATGCTCCTCGTTGGGAACTGAGCGTGGTGACTCTGACCAATTATGGTCGTCCCACTTGAGGCATACAGGCCGTGCCATCGACCGTGTTACCGTCGTCTGCCGCCTCAGGAACGTTTCTGACGCCGTGAGGTCTGCGTGTCCCTCGAATCCGCACGGACACGTCAGCGTGTCGTGGTGGCGCGTCGTATCCTCGTTCTCGCGGCGCTCATAGTTGATTTCGTTCCAGAGAGCGGCAGAAGCGTCCAACAGCCGTCGAAGCAACTCCTCGTCCTCTGGGGACTG
>Ga0208135_101196_pt1 | contig 10991 bp, 7 predicted proteins | sample AntDeeMetag02WF5_FD_184757 | JGI IMG/M metagenome (GOLD analysis project Ga0208135, IMG submission 184757) | Saline lake microbial communities from Deep Lake, Antarctica - Antarctic Deep Lake Metagenome 02WF5 (SPAdes) (version 2) | ecosystem: Environmental > Aquatic > Non-marine Saline and...
CAGGGGGATAGGCTTTCACCCATGGCGAGTGGTCCTCTTGAATCATGTTCGGTCAGGAACATCTTGATTCTACAGGAGAAACCGCTCGCCATCTTCTTTTCTGCCTCAGCCCGGTGAATAAGGCGGGATTAAGGGATTTCAGCTCCTGGAACTGGTCGTTAACAACGTCGAGTTCCAGGACGGAGAAGCAGTGGAGGATCAATCAGACGGGAACGTTGCCTGATGCCCATACACCAGATTTGACAATAACTCAGCAATCAGCGCCGTGGGCGTAGTCGAAGAGATCATGCGCTTGGATCGCGAAAAGCAAATTGATGCTTATATCATTGCTTGCTTTGGCGACCCGGGACTTCTGGCAGCTCGAGAAGTCACTAAAGCGCCTGTAATCGGTATCGCCGAAGCCGCTTTCCACATGGCTACGCTAATTGCAACACGCTTCTCGGTCGTCACTACCCTCAACCGCACCGTCATTATTGCTGAACATCTGCTTGACCAGTATGGATTTAGCCATCATTGCCGCCGAGTGCGTGCAGCTGAGATTCCGGTTCTGGACCTTGAAGACGATAGCAAAATTGCGCTTGAAAAGATCATTGCTGAATGTTGCCGCGCCCGTGACGAAGATGGCATCGGTGCCATCGTGTTGGGTTGCGGCGGCATAGCCGACCTGACCAAGACCATCAGCCATGAGGTTGGATTGCCAGTGATTGAGGGTGTAACCGCCGCGGTGAAGATGGCCGAAGCCCTGGTTGGACTTGAACTGCAAACTAGCAAATTCGGCGATCTCGCCTACCCGCGACCTAAAAGCTTCACTGGTAACTTTGCGCACTTATCAGAACTCGATTTGGATAATTAATAACGTCAGATGACGTAGCTTGTTTTTACATACAATAATAATCACAAGCCCAGGAGGCTATTATGAGCACACCCACTTCCCCCTCCCGGTAGTTTTCAACCCAGTTATCCAAATAGCCACGTTTAAGCGGTGCCCTAGGTAGCGAGCTGCGCAATAACCCACTCATCACTTGAGAAGTGCTGAAGCACCAACCTGAACAGAAGCCCATGCCTGTAAACAATCCAGAGACGACAACGGTATTTGGCTCTTTTATCGATACGCTGACCAATGACCTCGTCAAGCTCGGAAAAGTTAGCCGAACACCGTTGCCCGGCAAATTAGTGAAAATATTGGTTAAAAATTGAGATCAGTGAATTTACCGGCGCCCTTTTGCGCGCCGGGGATAGCACCTCCCACCACTCTCACTCGACTCCCAACGCCTTAACCACGGCATCGACTGGCTCGGAATAAAAGCTGGTCTGAAACTTGGTGAATAGCTCAGCGGGAATAGTCGCTATGTCCACGGCGCTGCTCATGGGTAAAGTCACCCGCTTGCCACCGGCGTCAAAGGCCACCTGAAGGCATTCGGCGAGGCTTTCCACGGGTTTGAGGCTGCCGCCCAGGCTCATATCCCCCAACACCACCATCTGGCCCTGCGTGGGCCTGCCCAACAGTCCCGAAGAAAACGCGACCAGGCTGGCCAACGCCAGGTCACGCAGCGGGCCGGTGTTTTGCAGCGCCACCACGTGCAGGTGGTAATCGTGATCGAGCACCTTGCTGGAGGCGCTGATGCCGCGAGCGTTGGCCTTGAAATAGTCGAAGGCGATTTTCACCTGTTCTTTGGCAGCACTAGAGTTCCACAGCCCGGAGGTAGCGAGTTTGCCGCTGCCGGCGGTGATCTGCAGCTCCAACCGATAGACACCCGGCATGCCCTTGTCGCTGAGGCCAATGGTATGCACCGTACCCGGCTTGCCCGGGCCTTCGGGGATCAGGCCGCCGCCGCCCTGCTCTTTGACCGACACAAAGTGCTCTTCCAGCGTTTCTTTGTCGATGTAGCTGAAGTGGACGTCGTAAAACTCCATGCCGCCGATTTTCTTGAGCTGCTCTTTGACCCGGCGGCGCACCTCCAGCGCATATTCCAAACAGGGGCGCACCTCTTCCTTGGCGAGCCCGGGTGACTCGCCGCCGTGCGGGTAAAGCAGTTTGAGCAGCCCCGAGACCGTCTTGCGCACGGCAATCACATCGCGCTGGTTGAGGTTGTCGCCCAGGCTGAAATATTGATCGATGGCGTCGGCGAAGCTGCGTTTGCGCATCTCGCGGAAAAATTCGGCCAGGTAGTCGACGATGAAGCCGTAGCGCTGGGTAAAGAACGACGGCCGCATTTTGGGAATTTCCCAGCCCGGAATGTAGGCGTGAAAGCGGTCGAAGAAGGCGGCATCGATCATCGCATCGGGAAACGGCGTCAGCAGATGGCTAGTTTTTACCAGCGACTCAACGCTTTGGTTTATGTTGCCGATAAACACCATGGAGGCCGACGCTTCCATCTGCTCGCGTCCGCGGGCGAAAGACCCCGAGGCCATGTAGTCCTTCATGATCTGCACGCCGTCGTTGTCCTTGAACGAAATGCCGGCGACTTCATCGAAGGCCACCAGGTCCCACATGCCCACCAGCCCGATGCGCCGCGAGCTCATGTTATAGAACAGATTAGCCACCGTGGTTTGCCCGCCAGACACCAGAATGCTGTTGGGTGAACACTCCTTGTAGATATGGCTCTTACCGGTGCCCCGTGGCCCCAGCTCGCAGACGTTATAGTTATTTTCAACAAACGGAATCATCCGCGCCAGCAAGTGCCACTGCACGGTTTCGTCGAGCGACGTGGGTTCCATTCCGATAGAGCGCACCAGTACTTCGCGCCACTGCTCGGTTGTAAAGCCACGCCGCCCCTCGAAGAGCTCGTCCATATTCATGTGGGGCATCTGGATCGGCTTGAGCTGGCTCACACCGAACGGCGAGCCGCGCTGACCCTCTTCGTGAAAGTAGCTCAGCGTGGCGATGACCCAGATCCCTCCCACCAACAGCTTCTCGTGCGCTTTGACGATACCCGCAGAGATTTCGGCGTCGCGGATGCCCAGATTACTAAACGCCGCTTCATAGCAATCCTGCTTCTCGTTGAGCCGCACCGTGACCCGGTCAATCACCTTAAAGCTGCCGCGCTCGCGAACCAGTGACTTAACCTTCTCGGCCTCATCGGGGCGTACGTAATTCTCGGCCAGGATCTTTTTGACGTTGACCAGTCCCTGCTCGATCACCTCCGCATCATCGGAAGCGCAGTACATGCCAAGCAGGTACTCCAGCACGTAGACCGGCACGTTAGCGCCTTCCTTGACCCGCTGGGTGAGGTCCTTACGCACCACCCGCCCGGCGAAGTGGCTATTCAGCAGCGTATCGAGATCAGCTTCCAGGCCAGTCTCGGTGCCACGGGACACATCAAATTGCGTTTCACTGTCCATAAAAACTGTCCATAAAAGCCGTTCATAAAAACGATCTATAAAAAGCATCTACCAAAACTGTCTACCAACGCCATCCACGAAAAATGTCGTGTCAGGGCGACAAAACGATAGCGACAAGTCCCCATACGACAAAATAGCGCCGGGGCTTAGAAAAAGTCATCGGTAAACGCCAGGTCAATCACCACCCGGTAGCGCTCCAACTCCGTGCCCAGGTCTTTATCGCGCAGCACCAAAAAATAGTCGCGCTTGCGGTCAAAGTCGGTACCCGCAAGCGATAGCCGCACCAACTTCATGCGGTCGTTCATATCACCACTGGCACTGTCGAAGGTGACGGCCTCTTCGCTAGAAACAATCGCATCACCCGCGTAAATGGCCACGGCCAACGTGACCGGGCGGTGCTGCTCGCTCACCGCCTCGGTCTGCATCAGCTCAAAGCGTTGGATGTTATTGACCATCTTCATCGAAGCCTTGGGCGAGATCACCCCGACCTTACGCCGAGTACGCTTTTCGGCCTTCTCCCCACGCAGCTGCTTCACGGTCAGTACCGGCACCGCGATTTCCTGGGGCATAATGCCGCCGTGCACGAAACGCGCCCCACCGACAAAGTGGAAGCGATGTGCGCCCTTGGGAATCCAAAACTCGGTATCGCAGCTCGTACCGGCGGTATCGCGGGTGTGGCCATGCCAGACGCTGGGGTTATCGGGTAGGCGGCGCCCTGCCTGCGGCGAGTTCAACACATAGCGCTTCTTGCTCTTGAAGGCCATAGCCGGTTTTTCACCCAGCGCCGTCCGGTCGGTGGCATCCAGCTTGCCGCGCTGAAACAGAAAGCCGTGGTCGGCGGTCACCAGTACCGTGCTGGTATTGAAGTGCATCAAGACCTTGCGCGTTAGCTGGTCAAGCTCATCAATGGCATCTTCCACCGCGGCAAACGTCTCGCTCTCGGTACTGGCGGTATCGCCTCGGGCATCCACCACGTTGTGGTAGACGTACACCAGCTGCATGCCTTTGAGCGCCTCACGGCCTTGCCCGCGCGACCAGCCCCTGGCCTCCTCGGCGGTGACCGCCATGGCCTGCCCGTTCAACGCATCGCTAAGCAGCTTGCTGCGGTTAGCAGTGCCCTGGCTCGACTGCCCGTTGACCAGCACGGTATCGCTGTCGGGTTTATACGCCAGCTCGCGGTGTGGCAATAGCGAGGCCATGCCTAAGGTGGTGTAGCTGGGCACGACGCCAAGTTGGCTGCTTAGGGTAGCCTCGCTGTAACGCTTGGCATTGATCCGCTCGCGCAGCTCTTCGGCGGCCTCAAAGCGAAAGGCATCGCTAATGATCACCACCAGGCGCTTATTACGGTGGGCATCCAGCTGTGGCTGAACGGCTTCCCGGAAGAAGTACTGTTGATGGGGAATCCGCGGTAGCTTCCAGTCGGCGAGCCGCCCTTCAGCATCCACCCGCTCGCTCCAGTTACGCGTGAGCTGGCCCAGAAACCATTCGTCGTAGCAGCACTCCACCGCGTCATCGAGGCGTTTGAGTAGCTCCACCCCGGCGCTGTCAGAGGCGACGGCATAGTGACGGTAGGCCGTATCGAAGCGATAAAGCTCTGCGCAGTAAGCGTGGTACAGCGCTTCAACGCTCTGATAGTGAAAGCCGTCGCTGTATTGCTGGCGCAGCACGAACAGATCAATCGCCGCACTTAACGCGGCATAAAGCTGGCGATAACGGATGCGCCGTTCGTCGTTCTTATGGCGGGAAGCCCAGTAGCCGTCCAACCGGTTGGCAATCACACCGCGAAACACGGCCAGATCACGGCTATCAGCCTGGGGAACGGCTTGGCAAAGATCGATAATGACCTGCTGTTCCACCGCTTCAAACGTTGCGACGTTGGCCAGTTGCTCCAGAGGCACGTCGCGGATTTTGTCTTCAATGCGTAGCGCGTCGGCTACCCAGCCGGAGATGACATCAAAGGCCGGGTAGAAACTCGAGCTATCGCGCCAGCGCGACAGTAGTGCCCGCGAGGTAGCCCGCGCATTTACCGAAGCAATGGCGTGGCTCTGCGCCCAGTCGGGAATAGCGGAAATGCTCTCGCAGTAGCCGGTAGTCAACAAGCGCAGCATCAGCTGGCCAAAGTGCAGCGGTGCCTTACCGTCTTCTTTTTCAAGATCGGGCTCTTCCTGAGTCGCGGAATAGCCCACTTCCACCTGCAACGCCTGGACCAGCGCCGGTACCAAACCATACTTATCCATCTCGTTTAGCGATGACGGGTTGGCTTCAAGCCCGGTCTCTTCTTTGACCGCCTCGGTGGCCAGGTGAAACAGCAGCGTAGCCACATCCGATGCCTGCGCCCCTAACACCGCCGCGCACATTGCGAGGTCCACACCCTCTTCATCGACGCTGGGCGTGACCAAACGCTTCAGCGCATCAATGCGCCTGCGGCTACCCAAGAAAGCCTGCCGCTGGCCCAGGTGCTCGCGCAGCACGTGCCGGGTGAGTCCCAGCTCGTTGAAGATCATCGAGATCCGGTCGGCATAGAAACGCCCGGAGTAGAGCTTGATATCCAGCAGCCAGTCATCCTCCGGCGCGGGCTCGGCGTAAGGGAAATAGAGTAGCGTCGGTGTATCCGGCTCGTCCAGCTCCAGGCGTAGTTTGACGCCAAAGGTGGACTGCCCGGCCATGTTGAGGACCTGCACGCCATCTAGCGACAGCTCATCCAGCATGTCGGCAAAGTGGCCCGGAGCGTCGTACCAGAAGACCAAGCGGTGGCCGTCGGTGAAGAAAGCGTATTGAAGCCCCTGCTGGAGTTGATCGAGCTGCATTTAGCCTCCTTAGAAAACACTGAATAAGTGCGTACCCAATACCGACATCAATCGAGCCGGGCTATTTTTGCTGCTTCTTTTTTTGCTACAGACAAAATGCGTTCAGGAAAAAGCTAAAGCGCATCTGGCAAATCAGCAAACCCCTCAGCCACCACCCGCTCTAATTCAGATGCCAGGCCAGCCTGCGCTATGACAGGAAACTCCTTCGTCAATTTGCCACTCACTCGGCCATGCTGGCGTATCGACCGGATTATCCGGTCGATGTGATCATCAGGGCCTTCCACCCAATCTTTGACCGCCTCCCGCGTGCGATACCATGCCCGCTGAAAGGCAGCCTGATGATGCATCTCGTGCTCCAGGGTATGGCGAATGATCGCAAACAGGTATTCCGATTGCTCCGTCAAGTCTGGGTAGCGCCAGAACGGCGCCGCTTCGTCATAGGCATCAAAAACAAAGTCCGATTCAATACCATCTGCATACACCACACGCTCATGGCTGAAGTCGGCCGAATCACGGCAAGCCGACATCAATGGCCCAGAGTAGCGCTCAAGAATTTGGTCATACTCGGCGCGCCTTACCGCTGAGGAGGTTATCGCCGCTGAAATCGGCAAAATGAAGGGCTCAGGCACCACACCGTCGTGGCGGAGGGTGTCATTCACCAGAAAGCGAGAGATTCGCCCATTGCCGTCTGCCAGTGGGTGAATAAACACAAATCCAAAACTTGCCACAGCAGCGCGCACCACTGCATCTTGCGCATCAGTGTGTGCCAGAAATTGTTGCAGCCCTTTCAGCATGCCTGGCAACCACTCCCAGTGGGGGCAAACGTAATGTACGACCGCACCGTAATCGATCGAACTACTTCCGACGAAAACCGGAGACTGGCGCAAGCCCGTCCGGACCGTCGTGGTACCCAGAATGGCCGACTGAAACTCCTTCAGGGCACTTTCACCGAGGGGCGACTCCAACCGCCCGCAATAACGCTCAATGGCGGAGGCGAACCGGCGTATTCGGTCCTGGTGCTGCCCTTCGTGCTCAATCACAAAACTGGCACGACTCTCTTTAATGGTCAGCCACACGGCGCTGCGACGAATAATATCTGGCCCGAACTCAACCTCCATCGCCGCGAGTCTATCGGCGATGTCGTACTGGCCGGCTTCCAGCAATGGCGTTGTACGACGCACAAGAGGGCAGAACTCAGGACTCCCCGGCAGGTTGTCATTAATCCGCCAACGGCGGTTGCGACGCACCCCGGTGACCGCAGTAACGAAAAGCCTAGGATCCAGAGCATAACGATAGTTACCGCCAACACCCTCAACTAACAGGGTATTACCGGTCAGCCACTCGTAAAAAAAACCGGCACGCCGGGCATACTGGCCTGTCGGTTCAGAACATATCCATTCAGCAAGCGCCTCTGGTGGTACGAGCGCAAACAATCTTGCCAGAAACTCCAGCACCACCCCTTCATGCTTCAACGCGAACGTTAGGTGCGCGCCCAGCGAAGCTTGAGGGCGCATCGCTTCCGTATAGAACTCCTCGCAACGGCCAGCCTGTTGATGGGTCTGGCGCCTGCGTCCGATACAGCTCTCCACAGGTAGCGGCTGAATGGTTCGCACTTTGTAGTGTGCCGCCAGCCAGGCATAACCGATTTCATCACCTGTTATCGCGCTCAAAATGATTATTCAGCCCCAAAAACGATTAAAAACCAAAAATATCTGACAAAAACAATTCTAGTAGATCCTGAAGCAAAAATCCCGGCACTCCATCACTCCCACCGCCCCTTGTCATCGCAGGGCCCAACATTGCGAGCGAACAGCCGGGGGATCTTATCCGTGTCACTGCTCAGGCTTGAAGCTGTACTTCCACCGCCGACTCATCGCCGCAGTGGATAAAAAATCGCCCCTTGGCGGTGTTTGAGGATGTCAGCTCAAACCAGCCGCGGCCGGATTTTTCATCGCCATCATCATTACCCGACCAGGAAAACTCGATGCGCTGGCCATCGTCTGATAGGCGGTAATCAACCTGCCCCTCAACAGCACCGAAAATAAAAAAACCCAGCCCGTTTTCATCGAATCGGAAGTGGCCAGGCTCGATCAGGTCGACAAATTCCTGGTCCCACGTTTCCATCCAGGTGATACGCCAGCGACCGATGGGATAGCTCATTGCTGCTCCTTGATACTCGCTTTTTGGATTTGCTGCTTACACTTGGTTTTTCCGCTTTACCGCCCGTGCGACCACTTCTTCCAACCGGCTCTTAAACGCACTCAATGAAGGCATGTCAATCTTTTCCCACTGGACGCCGCCTGCCTGGACCACTTCGGCTAGCTGGTCGGCCGAGGTATTGCCCTGGCAAGCAACATCCAGCTGGCTTTTCAGCGAATACGGGCTTTTGTCGTTACCTGATTCCTCCTCCAGCCTGGCGCAGTGCTGATAAGGCGACTGGGGGTTTAGCGCGCAAAGCAGCCAGGCTTCTGACTTTGGTTGGGGCAGCATGGCAACGCCATAGACAAAGCCTTCAACCTCGAAGCCTTCAAGCATGGAGTCGTACTTGGCTTGCCATTCTCCGCGCCCGGCTGAGGCGGTGCCGTCAGCGTCGCGGAACAGCACCGCCACTACCTGATCGTCGACCTCGTGCGCCAGGGAGATCGCGCGCTTGGCCAGCGCACGGGCGTTGTAGAAGTAATAAGCCGTTTCACCGGGCGTACGCTTGCCCCGCAGCCGCATGGCTTTTTTAGCGGGATCAGGTTTGTTTTTTGCCAAGTATTTTTCGTTGACGAAGTGCACCAGCCCGCTTTCAAGGTGCGATAAATTATACCCTTGGCACCTTTCTACCCACTGATCAGCCAGCCACGCCATTGGCCCCGGCTTGAAGTTTTCCGATTGGCAGTATTCAGCAGCCGGATAGCATACGCCGATATCGCTGGGGCCTTCACCGCTCAGTAGCAGATGCATCCTTGCCCTCCTGCTGGCTTACGCCCTGTATTTCGTCTTCCAGCTCGGTGAGCCGGGTATCAAGAAAGGCTTCCCCTGGCCCCATTACGCGCAGCTTTTCCGCCAGCGACGGAATTTCAAACAGGTGGATTGCCTGGGTCGCACCGCTGGCATTCTTGTAGAGATAGATCACGCCCTGCTTGGCGACTTCATCTTCCAGGTAATTAAGAATCACCGGGCTATGTGTGGTGACCATTACCTGATGTTCGCTCTCGACAAGCGCATCCACCAGGAACTCGACCAGCTCGGGGTTGATGCCATTCTCGATTTCATCAAACAGCAAAAACTGCTCATCTGATTCCAGCTGAGACAGCACGGCGAGCAGGCGCAACAAGCCGTCGTTGACGTGGCGTGCCGGTGTTTTCAGCGTTTTTTTCGCAAACTGCTCGGCAATATCCAGGTGCTTCCATCCCGAGCGCATCGAACGGGTATCAATACTGGTCAGCTGCGGGTATACGGTTTGCAATTTTGCCAGCAGCCGCTGGCGCGCTTCACTGCCTTGCTCGTGTAGGTAGGCCGAGAGTTTTTGCCCGCCCAGCCCCAGATGCCCGGCGGAGTCGCGGGTGCGCTGGCGAAGATGTTCAGGCGAGAGCAGGTCCAGCGAGCGGATATTGGCCAACGTCTCTTTTAATACCTGCAGCCCCGGGCCAAGCTGGTTTTGCTTCAGCTGAGACAGAATCGAGCCTTGGTAATCAAACATGATGCTATGGCTTGCGCTACGCCAACCTTCAGAGCTGACATTCTTATTAATGAAAAACTCGCCGTCTTCTACCTTGAGCACCAGCTTGCCGTTGCTGGTGGCTTCTTCTCTTGTGCAGCGCAAGGAATGGCGGTTAAAGCTGGCTTTCCATTCGATTAGGCCGTGGTCCTGGTTTTCCAGCTGCAGGGCAATCTCAATATTTTTCTTGGCGGTAAGCTTGGAGCCAATATCACTTGGCTGCCACTGCCGCTGAAACAGCCACTCGTCTATATCGCCCCGCATCTGCTGAGAGATAAAATCCAGCGCCTGGAGCACCGTGGATTTACCCGCCCCGTTTAGCCCCACCAGGCAGGTGAACGCCGCCAGATTCAGCTCAAAATCCATCAGCGACTTGAAGTTGTCGATATAGATTCTTTTTATCATGTTGGCTTAACTCCTGTGACGTCCTTCACTTCCGCCAGCAGATCCCCAAATTTCCCGTAGTTGACCTTAACGCCATCGTCGAGATCCAGCGCGATGCGCTGATCGGCGTAGTGGCGGAGTTTTTCGTCGAAGGTGTTGAGCTCGGCCTGCTGTTTGTGGAGCTTGCTCAGCTGTTTTTCGATGCGCTTGGTGTCGGCAGCGGAGGCGCTGGCGTCTTTGTCTTTTTCCAACGTCTCGACGTAGCTGGCGAGCTTGGTGGTCAGCGGGATGACGTAGTCGGTGCGCATCTCGGCCAGGGTGCTTTCATTGTAGCGGTGCAGGTAGATCAGGCACTCGAAGGCTTTCTGCTTGCCGGAGCTGAACAGCCAGTAGATGGGGCGCTTCTTGTAGGTACGCAGGTGGTCTTTGAAGAACTGGGCGCTCATATAGCGGCGGATGGTTTCCAGTGCGGCTTCGCCTTTCTTGGGTTTGATCGCGTGCAGGCAGAGGCTTTCGGCGACGAAGTCGAGGTTTTCCTGTAGGTGCTCCTCGCCCCAAACGATGCGGACAAAGTCGCGGAAGCGGTTGGTGGCGTCGTCGGGGAACCATTCCTGGTCGGTTAGCGGGATAATCGCATTGTCATCGGGCGCGAAACTGGGCTCGGGGATCTGGTCAAAATAGTCGCGAACGATTTCGCCCTGGCTAGCGAGAATCAGGCCGGGCTTGTCCAGCGAGTAGCGACCCATCATGCA
>Ga0208135_101198_pt1 | contig 10982 bp, 8 predicted proteins | sample AntDeeMetag02WF5_FD_184757 | JGI IMG/M metagenome (GOLD analysis project Ga0208135, IMG submission 184757) | Saline lake microbial communities from Deep Lake, Antarctica - Antarctic Deep Lake Metagenome 02WF5 (SPAdes) (version 2) | ecosystem: Environmental > Aquatic > Non-marine Saline and...
CGGTTCATTCGCGTGCCGTAATCGATGGAGTCTCGCATGTCTTTGAGGTCTTCAAAGACGATAACCGGGTCGTTGAATTGCGAAACCCACCGCGTCATGTCACGCGATACTTTGTGGAGTTGGTCGTGAACGAAGTCTCGTTCTTCCGTGCGAACAACGGTCTCGAACGCGGTCTGCCCGACTGTCTGCATCCGTTTACGCTTCGTGAAGAACTCGTGTCTCACTCGCTTGATGTCGGGGTACTCGATGACGACTGAATCCAGTACATCACCTGTTTCCCGGCACATAGCGGCGAGGGCGACACAATCTTCGTTGATGTCCACGCCAACGACCGTGTCAGCATCGTCAGGGTCTGCGACGGTTCTTTCTTCGTGTGTGATGGTGACGTGGAGTCGCCACTCGTTGTGTTTGTACACGAGTTCTGCCATTCCGACTCGCCACGCGTTAGAGTTTAGCGCGTTCTTCACTTGTTCGATGTGATCAGAGCTGCCGCGAAGAACGCCTTTGACGTAGTTGTACGGCTTGTAGCTCACTCTGAAGCGAACGTTTCCTGAGTCGTCTACGGTGAGTGCGTATCCTTCGTTGTGATTCATTCGCATCGGATACGTCTCATCGATGTACGGGAATGGGCGACCCCAGTCTTCTTGCTTGTGGTCGTGGTACGTTTCAAGCTCTCCGAGTGCTTTCTGGACGAGGAGTTGCGTGGTGTTTTTGACGTGGTTGGCGTTGTCCACGACGGTATCGTGGATGTCGTTCCAGTCCCAGCCTTCTTTGTCGAGTCGGTTGACTTCGTTTCTAACTCGTCGGGCTTCGAGACACCCGTCGTGCAAGTTGTCAGAACTACCCGTTTGGATGGTAAGTCCAAAAGAAAGTGTTTTGATGAGTCCTGATTCTTGCATTATCAATTACTTGTCGTGAATTGTTGTAAAGGTAAGGGTTGGTCGGCATTCACCCACGGGTCAGGTGACCCGTGGTACTCTGCCTCGACCGATTATAGAACTGATACACACGAAATGGAGGTCACGGTGGCCCTCACGCGTGACAATATACGTCGCTATCCGGGAATGGGTTGCTCACATCAGACCGCTCACATCACGTCAAACGAGCTCATCGGATCCTCCTGCGTGGCCAGTGCGAGCGCTAATTCGATCCGCGCCTTTTGAGTCGAGAGCTCGCCGGCGAATCCGACGCCATGTTTTCGGAGTGTTTCTCCCCCACCCCTACCTCCGTATACAGGCATCGTCGTGCCAGCGATGCAGCGCGACGAGACGACGACAGGGACGCCCTCTGCAATCGCCTCTCCGACAGCATCACCGATCTCAGCTGTCGTGTTCCCGAGACCGGTTCCCTCGATAACCAACCCGTCGACACCGGAGTCGAGCGCATCGTCGATCGGTCCTCGCCCGGCGCTCGCGCTGCTCGGCACGATTCTGACCGTTACATCTGGAGAAACTGGTTGATATCCGGATTCATCAGGCATTGGATCGTGATGGAACCGGATACCCTCGCGCGTGATCGTTGCGATCGGGCCACCGTTCGGCGATTTGAACGTATCCAGCCGGCTCGTGTGACACTTTGTGGCCTTGCGCGCCTCGTGGACCTGATCGTTAAAAACGATGTACGAGCCACCAGCTGAGGTAATCGGTTCACTCGTGACCGCACGCACTGCGCCGATAAGATTCGCGGGTCCGTCAGAGCTAGATTCGTCCGGCCGACGCTGCGCGCCGGTGAACGTGATCAGAGCCCGTGATCCGAGCGTCCGGGCCGCATAGAAGGCGGACTCTTCCATCGTGTCTGTCCCGTGGGTAACAACGACACCGTCCTCCCCGCTCTCGATGGCGTCCTGGGCTCGGCGGGTGATCGTTGCCATCGTCTCAAAATTCATGTCGAAACTCGGAATCTGAGCGACCTCCTCGACGGTTATCGACGCGTACTCGTAGGCCTCGGCGGCGCTGCCGAGTAGTTCCTTGCCTCCTTTCTCGGGTTGCGCACCGTCGTCACCGCCGGTGCTCGCAATTGTACCGCCCGTACTGAGGATGGTAACGTTCGGTTTGGCAGGTTCGTCGATCTCGCGTCCGCCGTCAGTTCGCCGCATTTCGGATCACCAACCAGCCTGCGATGACGAGCAAGACCGTCGACAGAAGCGTCGTCACACTACCAAGGGCGAACAGTTCCGGAGTAGCTCGATCCGCCGAAACGACAGAGAACACTTCGATTGGCATTGTCGTGTCTTGTCCGACAAGGAGGAGACCCCGCTCGACCTCATTGTACGAGAGGGTGAAAGCGAACACGGCCGCACCGAGGACAGTCGGCAGAATTTGTGGAAGGATAACTTTTCGGAACGTTGTGAGCTTGTCTGCGCCCATCACGCGAGCCGCTTCCTCATTCTGACGGAGCGTCGGCGGAAATCCCGCCAGTAGGACGATAACCGCGAAGGGTAGTGTCCAAACCACATGGACTGGGACAGCCAGCCAGAGGCCACGGCTAAGATTCAGTAGCTCGGTCAAAAACAGGACCGTCCCAACGCCGTATGTGATTCCGGGCGTAATGATCCCGAGGATAATCAAGTAGAGTAACCCTTGTTGTCCCCAGAAATCGTACCGGTACGCCAGCGCTGCGGCCGTCGCAAGCGATGTTGTGATGATCGTCACGACGATCGCCAACTGGAACGATCGTGAGAGTGCCTCAAGCATCGATTCATTGGCGAACAGCTGTCGATACGCCTCTAACGTGATCGAATCGAATGGTGCTGTGATTCCCCCACTATTGAATGAAAATACCAATAGGGAAATAATCGGGATGTATATGTATATTGATACGAGCACAAAGTATCCAGTTACGAGACGTTTCGTGCTGAGCCGACCGAGAAAATTCCGGAGTCCGGAATCATCGGTAGTTTGCCGTTGCGTACTCATTACCCGATGTGTGACTCCATCACATATAAATCATTGTTTTTCTGCAACCTTCCTGACTCCATTCGAAACCAGCATTCAATCTCGAATCGGACTGCCCCAGGATTCATTTCGAGAACGGGTAGATGGCGCAGTTTTGTGTAGCAACAATGTTAAGAACCAACATACCTACCGTCAGATAATGTCGACAGAAGACTCATCAGACGTCACAGATGATATTTCGTTCCCACGTGCCAACATTGAGGGAGTACAAGGGATCGCCGGAATCCTTGCGACGAGCCTGGGACCGATGTCTCACGATAAATTTATTGGCAAATCAATCGCCTCGCAGAATGACCCAGATGGCGTTGCCTATGACGATTACGTTGTCACAAGTGACGGAGGGACGATCCTCGACGCGCTGCCAATGGAGCATCCAATCGCCCCGGTCGTCAAGCGAATTGTCGGTGATGAACTTCCAGGCGAGACTGGTGTTGAGGGGGGCCGCATTTCGGATGGAATAATTTCAACCGTCCTGCTGTGTGGGTCGCTGCTCGATGAGGCGGAGTCGCTAATGGAACACGGCCTCCATCCAACGACGATCGCTGGCGGATTCAGGGCCGCGCTCACTGTCGCGGAATCGTCACTCCGCTCGGCCCGCCGTCCCGTATCATCGTTTGACGACGAGCACGGGGCCGTACTCACTGTCGCTCAGACAGCCATGACCGGCAACAATGTTGGCGGGAACGCAGATCAGTGGGCATCATTTGCCGTCGATGCCGCCGAAGCGGTGGGCTATCCGACGCCGAAGTCGCTCGGCGTCGAAGCCGTCTCCGGTGGGTCCATCTCCGACTCGCGGCTCGTTTACGGTACAGTCCTCCCGCGTAATGAGATAGCACACGAAGACATGCCAATCGCGGTCGACGACGCACGGGTACTCGTTCTCTCCGGATACAAACGCAAGGATGCCAGCGACGGTCGGGTCGGCGGGCTCCGAAATCCAGAACTGCAGGCAGATGCGACGCTCGACGTGTCTTCCCCGTCGGATATAGCGTCATATGAAGATGTGTATGCGTCGAGACGGGAACGCGTGATTCGGGACCTGGTCAACGCAGACGTCGACGTCGTCGTTACGAGACTCGGTATTGACGATCGTTACCTACGCGCGCTCGCCGATGAGGGGATCATGGGGATTCGTGGTGTCAACCGACTCAGACTCGCCCGCGTTGCCCTTGCAACCGGTGCGAACCAGGTTCGCGACCCGACCGATATTGCGACCGAAGATATCGGTCATGCAGGCCGCGTTGCACGCATCACGCTCGGAACCCGATCCGGGAGTCGTCGGCTCCGCTACGGTACTGTCTTCGAAGGATGCGAAGCTCCCAGCTCGGTAACCGTGCTGCTCCGAGGCGCTGGAGCCGAATCAGGTTCCGAGACCGCTCGACAGATTCGTAAGGGGGCTGCAGCGGTGGCACTCGCGACCGGCAAGCGCGGCTCCGCACCTGGGGTGGTCCCGGGCGGTGGGGCCGTCGACGTGGGTGTCGCTCGTGACGTTCGACAGGCTGCGCGAGAGCACAGCTCGCGCGAACAACTCGCCATGGTGGCGTTTGCAGACGCTATCGAACGCATCCCCTACGGACTGGCGAAGAACGCTGGACTGGATCCACTGACGACAGTATCCAATCTCCGAGCGGCCGCAGCGGACCGATACGAAACTGGACTTTTGTTGCCGTCGGGAAAAATAGGGAACACCGTTCAAAAAGGAGTGCTAGACTCGTTTTCGGTTCGGCGAGATGGATATGTCACTGCTGTAGATATCGCCGAAACGATTCTCCGGGTCGACGACGCAATCGACGCGAACGTCTCACAGGAACCAGCTGACGAAGGGGATTCAATTTACGACGAACACGCCGAAAAACATCAAGATCACCTCGATGAACACGGGACAGAGGGAACGGTGTGGGAATAGACGTCCGACAATCGTCCCCAAGAACTCGCCCTCAACGTCAGACGTCTCCACGAAACCGTTGCATCGTCTTGGCCACTACCACCATCGACAACTGAGTCGGGACTAAAGGGAGCTTCGCACAAATCGAAAATACAGAACGCGAGTGCGGCGACGGCGACCTGGGATGAGGCGTAAACGCCTCGAAAATGTAGCGGACAACACGGACTCACAATCTGGAACTCAGCCTTGCTCACGACCGAACCGGTAGAGTGGTTGCTGAACACCGGATACTGGTCGCTGGAACGAGCGACAAATAAAAACTACCGCGTGAAGTTAGACGGCCGTCAAGGGACTATCCTTCGGCGATCTCGCTGATGTCGACCACGCGGAACAGAGCGAAGACGAACGCGAAGATCACGGCCAAGAGGAGAATCGAAAGCGCGGATGCGTCCGGGTAGTGAAGTCCGCGCTTAACCGCTTGGTAGATCAACATCGTGACGGTTGCGTCACCGCCACTCAAGAATTGGGGGATCGTGAGATTCCCAATAGCGAGCACGAACGTGAACATACACCCGATTGCAACCCCTGGGAGGCTCAGAGGCCACGTCACATTCCTGAACGTTGCGAGCGAGTCGGCTCGCAGCGTATTCGATGCGTCAAGCAGATTCTCGTCGACCTGTGACAGCGAAATGTAGATTGGCGCTGCCATGAATACCAGGAAGTTCTGCAGATACCCGATGACCTGCGAGAACAGGCTGAAGATCAGCCACCGGATCGGCTCGTCAATGACTCCGACAGACATCAGGAACCAGTTGATTGCTCCTGACCGACCGAGCACCGGGAACCAACTCAGTGTCCTGATGAGCTCCGACGTCAAAAACGGAATGACGAGGAATAACAAGAGCACGATGCCCGTGAGTTCGCTCGTGTAGAATCGAAGATAGTAGGCGATTGGGTATGCCAGTACCAACGTGATAGCTGTCATTAGCACGCCTACAGAGAGGGTTCTAATGAACACTGACTGTGATGTATCCGAGGTTAACGCTCGGATCCAAGGGTCGGATGTGACCTCAAAGATCACGTTAAAATTTGAGTACGACATGAAGCTGTACACTCCGATCACGGCCAACGGAAGGAGGAGGAACACGCCGAACCAGAGTGCGGTAGGCAGCGAGAGGAGGTGTGCCTCTTTTAGACGCAGTCTGGACCATCTATCCCGACTGATATTGGTCGGTCCCGCCTCATCTTCGGGTTGATTGTTCGTGGTCATTTTATAATTGTGAAATTAGAGAACTGTTAGGCCGAAAGGAAGTCTCCCCAGCGGTCCTGCATGTAGTCTGCCTCGTCGGGCCAGATCTGGAAGAAGCCAATACGGTCAAACCGCTCCTCAATTGGTCCGCTGTCCCGGGAACCGCCATCAGCGGACGGATCTCCTTCTTCGTCAGACCAGTCATATTCCTGTGGATCGAACAGTGCTGGCTCGTCTACAGCATTGTAGGTCGACTCGCCTTGGTAGGCCCAGTCGTAGTATTCTGGCCCCATCCCCTCGCCGGACTCGTCGGACCCGTCGCGAACGAGTTCCCGATTTTCGTAGTGAGGAACGGAGTAGCCCCATCCCTGAACGTAGCCTGGATACCATGCGCCAAGGTGAACATCATTGTACAACGAGTAGACATTCTCTAAGTTCCCTCGTTCGCTCGCACCCGGATCAACAGGGGCGACCCCACCGAACCAGTATCGGTAGCCCTGAATACCGCCTTCCATCGTCGCGTAGGTACAGGGTGTCCCGTCACGTCGGATGTCCATTGCTGCGGGCTGCCAGACATCGCCGATAACGGCCTCTTCGCTGGCCATCTGTGTCACGGACTCCCCGTAGCCTCCCCAGGTAGTTCGGAACTGTCCAGTCTCTTTTTGTTCGACAAGGAAATCAATCGCGGCGTCTAACTGCTCCTGAGACGGGTTGTTGAGATCACCGATGTCGCCGTCAATCATGTCGTTGTCGACCATGTGCATCAACGCTTGCGGGATCGTGATTGCCGCTGTATTGCCGATGATTGATTGCCCCTCGTACTGCTCATCGAACAATGAGCTCCACAGCGACGCCTCGTCGACAAACTTCGGGTTGTACCCGATTGCGTCGAAGTTGTACGCGTGCGGTGGGAATTGGAGTTCGGTCTGTGCGTCGTCGGCCCAGAGGAGATCATTGATAGTCTCCGTCTGCGCACCGAGATGGCTCAACCGCTCACCCGGATTGGTAAACGCGTCGGAGATCGTTTCTTCGTCCCAATTATCGAGATTCTCTGTCGGTGTTGGGATCGTAATGTCGGCCAACGCGCCAGCACCGGACGTTTCGACGCTGTAGGCGTCGATCTCAGTATTTTCACCGCCGAGGAGACGCTGTTGAACTGTCGGGATCGTCGCCGTTGTGATGTTGACCTCGTTGCCGGTGAGTTCATTGTATTTCTCAGCTTGTTGATCACGAGCGGCCCACGCAGGACTAATCCATTCAACGGGCGGAGCCTCACCGTCATCGCTACTTCCACCGGTACAACCGGCGAGACCAGCGGCTGCTGCAGCACTAGCACCTTTAACGAAATGGCGTCTGTTAATTCCAGCCATGGTACTCAACCATACGCCGGTGTTAATTAACCTACCGGTTAGAATAGATTAACAAACATTACTGAACAGTGGCAGTCGAATAGTTATCAGAAAAAGAAAAAGATAAATTATTTCATACAAAGGTTTAATACTATTGAGGGTGCCATTTCAGTTGTACTATGGGAGACATAGACGTAGCAATCGGCATTGATGTGGACTGTGTCGCCGGCTGGCTCGGATCCTACGGTGGTGAAGACTCGCCGGCAGACCTCTCACGTGGACTGAGCGCGGGCAACGAGGGTATCTCACGGATGCTCCAAGTCCTCGAAGACAACGATATTAAGGGATCGTGGTATGTCCCCGGCCACTCTATCGAGACGTTCAAGGATGAAGTCCAAGCAGTTGCCGACGCTGGCCACGAGCTTGGAGTTCATGGATATTCTCACGAGAACCCGACCGACCTCTCACGCGAACAAGAAGACGAGATTATTGAGGTGTCGAAGGACCTCATCGAAGATCTGACTGGTGAAGTTCCCGTCGGCCATCGCGCGAGTTGGTGGGAATTCAGCGAGAATACCCCCGAACTGGTTGAGAAGCACGATTTCTTGTACGATAGCAGCCTGATGGAGCGGCAGTTTGAGCCCGGATATATGCGCAAGGGCGACAGCTGGGAGAAAATCAACTACGACCAGAAACCGGAGACCTGGATGACTCCGTACGAGTACGGTGAAGAGACCGACGTCGTCGAAATACCCATCAGCTGGTACCGCGACGACATCCCACCGATGATGTTCATCAAACAGCCGTTGTACAATGCGGGTTACAAGAGTCCCGAAATGATCTACGAGGAGTACTACAAGGCACAGTTTGATTATCTCTACAACCGGCGTGGTGCGGGCGTATATACCCTTACTATCCATCCCGATATCCACGGATTGCCCCACATGATCGAACTGTTCGACAGTTTCATTCAGTACGTCCAGAACCACGAGAACGCCGAGTTCAAAACGATCGAACAGATTGCTCGCAAGTACAAGAACGATCCGACAGTGTACGAGGCAGAAGGAAAGTACGTCTAGCTGACTGTCGAACGCATCACACTGTTTTTTATTTATTTGGCTCTAGTACACCACCAAGACACAGTTAATTTTACTACTTAGTGATTGATCAATATAGAACTGATGACTAATTTGTAAGAGCTTGGTGACTTTGGTGGTTGTTGTAGTAGACAGTTTGCGTGCACTGGCCAACTGCAATTTTACGTCTCATGTTGCATATTCAGCAATCACAGTGTACCGCCGCGCTCTGTGTATATATTTGAGTTAGATGTGTTTTTGTCGACCGAGACACGCTCTGATTCAGTGGTCTACTCTTGTTTGTACTGAGTAGTGATGATATGACACAGTAGTAGATCATGGCCCAGCATCGGCGTGTCGCACTGATAGAGGTGTAGACATGCCGACAATGATACAGTGTGTGCAGATCGTTTGCACTACACAAACAATAAAAAATCTCTGCGGGATTTATGTGAAATCTCAAAGGTTCAAACCGATTCAAAATAGACATAGGATTTTTTCCCGTGTATATTGTTTGTGTCTCACAAACTATCATGGCAATATAATAGTGAACAATGATTAACTTAGTAAGATATTTAGAAGTATAGAATGGTTTTCAGAGTTTCTTATTAGATATGTCCACTACTACATTTATTTCATTGAAGTTCTTACTAATATATCTATTACCGGGATTTGCGATAGGCAAACGATTTGTACCTTGATATTGTACATAGAGTATGGCAAAAGAACCGGACAACTCGAACTCGCCCCGAACATTACAGACATCTACGACTACACTCGAAGTCATTGACGCACTAAAACAGCTCAATGGTGGAACTGTGACCGAGATGGCGGATCATCTCGGCCTCTCGAAAGGTGGTGTGTACAACCACCTCGCAACCCTCCACAAGAACGGATTTGTTATAAAAGAAAACAATATCTACGACCTCAGTCCGCAGTTCATTCTAATCGGAGAACATGTTCGCCAGGAGCATCTTTTGTACCAATTTGGAAAAAAAGAGATTGCCAACTTAGTCGAAGAGACAGGTGAGTACGCCCAGCTCATTACAGAACAGCATGGGCTCGGGTTCGTTCTATACCTACAGCGCGGCGAGAATGCAATTGAGAGTAGCTATTCCAATCAGATGGAACGAAAAACGCTCGGTCTACATCATCTTGCGGCCGGTAAGGCAATCCTCTCGAGGTTACCTAAAGAGCGGGTCGAAGAAATTATTGACAGACACGGCCTCCAGCAGCGCACTGAAAACACGATTACCAACAGAGAAGATCTCTTCGAGGAACTCGATACGGTCCGGGAACGCGGTTACGCGTATAACGTTGAAGAAGAGGTCGACGGACTCCGAGCCATCGGTGCAGCGATCAATGGGCCCGATGGCGAAGTACTTGGAGCTGTAAGTCTTTCGGGACCAAGAAACAGGATGCAGGGAGAACGTTTCGAGGAGGAATTCCCAAGGAAAGTAATGAACACCGCTGATGTTATTGAGGTCAAAATTAATATGTTCACGCAGTCCAGCGAATTTTAAGAGGACTGCTCCGGGCCAATCATAAGAATGAAACTGATTATGTCTGTTCGGATTTACCGAATCCGAAAATAGCATCCTATATTGTCTGGTTGCCGACTTCTCGGCAGGCATTTGATTAGCTAGCGATTGCTGGCGGTTATAGTACTGTACGAAATTAAATACCAGCGGCGAACAGTCGACTGACTGCCTACCCACAAATTGTGGAAGCGATTGATTCTCGTTTGAGCGTTTGAAATCACTATTCGGTCAATTTTCAGTCTGTATACTCACCCTGGCCACTAAGTGACGAATTGGGATCTTCTATGACAGACATATGGGTATCATACATGGATGCAATCACCGATTAGCGGTGCATCTGAGCCGCCACGTGTTATCGGTGGGAAAACATAGAATTGAACGATGATGGCCGTTGCACAAATATACTTTGTCGATGTTCGCTCAAAAATACCGACGACACGGAGAGGTCACCTTGACAACCTCGTCAGGGATCTCTTTTCGGACTAACTCTGACAGTGGTATCGCCGCTACCCGCTCCGTTTTCCTGTTGATGCCAGTCGACCTCACATCGAGCGCGTGGTAAAAAATAAGCGGATCCATGGATGTCATTGACTTGTTGGGTAATTTTACCGGCCAGTGGCCACAGTTGGGAGATTGCTGTCGTGACGTTTGACGAGGTCTAACAAGTACTGAAAACCAATGGATGCAGAGTCGCACGCTAACGGGCTGATAGCCTACTATTTAATACATCGAGCATGATTTGCGGATTATCATCTGGCTCCGAAGGTACTGATCCACCGGGATTAGATGGACTCAATTCGCGGATAGCTATCGTCGAGTGCCTGTGCGTCTTCTTCCAGCAGTGCGACGACGAGATAGTCAGAGTAACTAGAGAGGTAGTCGACGAGCTGTGCAATACGGTCCGAGTCGACTGCTTCGATGGAGTCGA
>Ga0208135_101207_pt1 | contig 10910 bp, 9 predicted proteins | sample AntDeeMetag02WF5_FD_184757 | JGI IMG/M metagenome (GOLD analysis project Ga0208135, IMG submission 184757) | Saline lake microbial communities from Deep Lake, Antarctica - Antarctic Deep Lake Metagenome 02WF5 (SPAdes) (version 2) | ecosystem: Environmental > Aquatic > Non-marine Saline and...
TCAACTCTTGGTGGTTTTGTGGCCCAAGGTGCGACATGATGGAAGGAATCTCTGGTTACTGCTGTGCTTACAGAGTTGGGTATGCGGTAGAGTCCAACCTCCAAAGTTGCATCTTCGACTTCAATATCGAACGATGCTCCATGGGGTGCTGGGAAGCTGCCATCGCCTTCTTTCTCTACTTTTTCGAATTTCATTTCCGGGACGAGCCTTCCATTGCTGTAGTTGAACGTCATCTTCCCTGAGAAGCGTACCTCAACTTCCTGGTCGTTGTGATCCTCGTGAATGAGGGTCTCGGTTTCGAATGGGTACGTGGTATTCGACTCAATGCCTACCTGTTCGAGATCTTCTACTTGCTGTTTGTGTTCCTGAAAAACCTTGTCATCAACGTACTCAATGAATTCAGAGATGGTCCTTGCCTCAGAGTCTTGGATACACTGAGAGAGTTCATATAATGCGGTTTTCAAGCTATGACGCATAGCATCAACCTCTGCGTCTAGATTAGGTTGTTCAAGTCCAGCATGTAGCGCATCATTCCGAGCCTCGAAGACAGAGTCCAGTATATCCCGTGTCTCATCAGTGTCCCACAGCTTGCCAACCGTGATCATATTCTCTATTTTCTCGCCACGGCTAGCCGTATCTGTAGATGCGATCGTCTCCAGGCAAGCAGCGTAATATATTATTTTATCAATATTTCGTGAACCTGTATTCCCTTTCCTATAGAGGTGAATCCCTCGGCTATAGAACTCCACGAGAGGCGAATCATCACTCAATGTAGGAAGTGCGTCATCAACCAACCGACTCGAAATTTGGTCAGGGAAGACGATCCTTTCAGACGTTTCTCTAGTCATCCCCGTTGACTTCGACATCTCATAAGCTGATTCCGACCACCGAATATATTTTAGCTTGTCACGGTACTGCGGTGCTTCAATATTTGAAAGGCAATCTGCATATGATAAGGCATCTAAGAAGGTTCCAAGCTTCTCAAATGCAATTTCGTTAGCCCCGTAAGCGAAATAGGCCTCAACCCGTAACTTCACCAACGCATCATTTTCTAACAACTCCGGAAGATCAGGATCTACATATTCCTTTTCCTCTCCGTCATATGGATAAATCTCTACAAGCGTGTCAACCGAAAATTCTCCGGGAGGAGCGATCAACTCCACAAAATCGTCAGGCTCGATCCGATTCTCTGGTTCAAAGTTCGGGAGGAAGAAAACGAACGTATTCTCAGTTGGCTCCTGATGCAGCTTTTTCTCTATATACTCAAAATATTCGTTCTCATAGTTGTATGTGTGAAGATTTTGAAGGTCCCGTCGATGCCATCCCTTCAGTTTAAAGGCTTGATACAGCCGCTGGAGTTCTTGTACGACCTCTTCTTCAGTCCCATATTCGAACGCCTGTCTTAAGTCTTGAATATCATATTCGGCAGACTCAATCTCGCTTCTGACATTCTCCAGACCTTCGACTAAGTCCTCGGTTAGAGCCTCACGTGTATCTTGATTTTTCCGTGCTAACCAGGTTTCGATGAATTCGTTTTGCTGGTAGATTGAGTAGAGAGAGGCATCCTGAGTAGCGGTTTCTAGATCTGAACGAAGCTGCTTTCTCTGTGTTTTCTCCTTGGATCTGAGTTCGTTCAGTTCTTTTCTAACGTCCTTGATGTGGCTCCTTTCTGCGTCTGTGAGTTCTTGGTAGAGAGTGTCGAATTCTGAAAGCACCTTCTTGGAGGACCACTGGCCGCTCCGTAGTCGGCTTTGGAGTCTATCGATCTGAGAGATGGGGTACTCCGGCTTTGTTGAAATCCTCAGAATTTGATAGTTTCTCCCCCTCGATCACTCAATACAGCATGGGCTGTTGCTGTTCGTTAGCGCGAATTGTACCTGTGTATCTCTTGTGCCAATTTCTCTAAGAAAACGCCCTCATTTGCGAGGTCTTTCCCCCAGTTCATGAGCGAGAATCTTGGCTCCGATGACACGGTCACGACGGTGCTACCACCGTCGCTGGACACCTGTATTTCAATTTCATCGCCGAAAGACTTCCAAGAAAGCGGTGTGAGAGCGTTCAGGGCCAATTTATCACTGTCAACGTCGGCTGTCTTCCATCCAACGTATCCGACTACTTCTCTACAAGCGTCAAACACCACGTCGGTATCTTGGGTGAATTCTTTTGTTCGCATACTCTATCGTTGAGACGAATTGAAAAGAATATTGGGTACAACGGCGGGGCCATACTTCTGCTCGGTACACAGTCGTTAGCAACTGATAGCTTCAGTCGAGAATATATTTGAATGATGGGATTTCAACAGAGCCGGTACTCCGTATTGTCTGGGTATCGGAACAGCAGGTCGAATAGATTCAAAAAGCGGGTCTTCTCTATCTTTGAAAGAGGAATAGGAACTGAAGTATAAAAGTGTCAATGCCGGGGGGATCAAGAGATTAGCCGAGTCAGGGTGGACAGTTGAGGATGTAGAAATGATCATCGGTGTGCTGAATGGCGGACTTTGCATGATCGGCTATGGCGGAGTGGATAGAAGAGACGATTCAATCGAAGTTCGCCGCCTGTAAACGGAGAGCCGGGTGGTTGGTCAGGGAGCAGCGACCCGTGCAAACGAGAGGATGACAGCCGCAGCACCAAAACAGACAGCTAGAACCATAGCGGCGACCGCTGCTTCGACGACCTGTTCGGACATATTCATATGTTTGAGGCAACCTTCATATGTTTTCTGTGGCCTTTCAATCAGTTACGACCTGGCGCGCCTCGAAAAAGGATTTGAGAGCCGTATTAGCCACAGTACGCCGTTCTTGCTCAGGGACAGACTCATCACAGACGTCGAGCAGTTTGGATACGCCCTCACGTCGCAGGCCCAACAATGTCACATACTGATCAAGCGAAAGACCAGCATTAGATAAGCGGTAGAAGACTTCAGTGCGTGGGATTCCCGCAGAGAGCGACTCATGGGCTTGACTCAGTTTGGACTGAGCCGTATCGTATTGGGACTGTTCGTAGGCTCGGATGCCTGATTCGATCGTTATGGCCGTATCAAGATAGGTTTGCTGTGCAGTGAGGTGTCGGTCGAACACATCGCGCTGAACACGAAGTGAATCGGTGACTTGGCTCTGATCTGGAACAAGCTTGCGACCGTCTGAGGTGACCGTCTCAGGATCCTTTTTTGACTGGCTAAGTCGCGTGGTAGACTCCTCGAATGATCCAAGGTCGAATGCGGTTACAGGTTCATACCCGAGGCTTCGCTTGTGGCGGAGTACCTCCAGTTCAGACTCAGCCACCTGTGACAGGAGGGTTATCCCCGTGTTGAGCGTGCTCGCGAGCGTGTTGTAGTAGTCTATCGCAGCATTAAGAGCGGAGGCCCGTTCCTCGGTTTGGGGTCCACTCGAGTCGTGTTGATCGAGAGTATCAGTAACCGGTTTCACCGCTTGAGTGATCTCATTATGGAGGAAAGAGGCTTCCCGTGGATTAGCCAGATCTGTCTCTTTTACCCGTTCAGCGACGTCTACAAGCTGTGTTTCGGCCTGGGCAAGCTCGTCAGTGTCTTCCTTTTGTGTGGAATCCGACTGGGTAATGAGAAGCGATCCACCACCCAGCACGGCCACACCCAACAATAATTTCCGACGGGCAACCTCCTCACGGAAGTCCTCAAGATCGAATCCGTCAGTAGATCGATCCGAATCTCCCACTATACATTCCTACTGTCTATAATGTTTAAATTCTTCCGGGGCGACCACCCGTTAGTGGCAGAACCTGGCCCGGAACGAGTGGCTGATGTGCAGTCCAGACTCCAATCAGGACTGCGAGTACACGCACGGGGAGAGCGTCGCATTCAGTCAGTCCGGCTTGCCGATGAGCTGGCTTCGGTCCATCATCAAATCACCGACACTCAGCTTCCTACCGCTGACGAGACTTCAGACATCAGAGCGTTCTTCAGTGGTGTTGACCGAGATCTACAACGGACACGGAAGACCGTCGAAGTCGTAGAAGATAGCCTCCAAATCGGCCTGGGCCACAGCAAATTGGCCCGTATTGCGATGACGGGCGCACAGCTGAGTTCCGGTGTAGCACTGGTGATTGCCGGACACAATCTTTTGATAAGCGCAGACAAACTGGATCGTGCGCACACCTCTATCGGGTCAGTTCAGAATATCGCTGCAAAACGGTTTCACGAATTCTACCGCGCCATCGGTTTGTTCGTTGCGGAAGCGATTCTGTTCACAACTCCCCTCAATTATCGGATGGCCTGGAAGGGCACGCGTTATCTAAACAATAGATTCCTGTACTCGCTTCGTCATAGTGGGTTCTCTGGCTCAGTAGATGTGGCGTTGAAAGGCCTTCATCGTCTAATGCTCAGCGAGGTTCATTACGCGATCCGGGGGATTCTACCCGCAGCACTCCGAACCCCCGATGAGTTCGTAACATATCTAACCTCGATGGCAACGCAGACGCTCGCGATACTCCGCAAATTCTCGGATCTGGGCCTCGAAAACATTCCGGCCAAGGCAGAGGAAGTCGTCCACGAGTACCGGAGATTCGCCGAGAATACGTACGAGGTGGTGACTGCCGATGTTAATTTTGGATCGGTGATTCAGAATGTGATCTCACAAATCTCTGAAGATATCGATCTCTTCGCAATCTCATCTCCTTACAGGAATCCGGATCTGTAGTCTTTCCGCCGCAGGCAGCTAAGACCTTGATTTATTCCGTCAGCTGGCGGTCTCCATCGCTACTGGCGATCTCGTTCATCAAGTCAGGGAAGTTCATATCGTAGACTTCGAACTCTTCGATCTCATAGATAGGATTATCGAGATTTTCTTCGTACTCCATACGGACCTCTGCGTAGTGCTGAGCAGCTTCTTCCAGTTCTCTTGTGGAATCCGCATTCGGGGCGAACATCCGGTAGACGTGGGCAGCGAACGAGTACCACGCAGCGACGAAGAATGGATTATCTGCTTGCTCCAGACTGTCACCGCACTCGTGGATGAACTCCAGTAAGCGGTCGGACTCTGAAATCATCGCAGTGAACGCCGAGTTTGCCAGATCCATCATCTCGCTGTAGAGGTCCGACTGCATTCGGATGAGGGTGTTCCGAGTCGCGTCGTCTTGGTCAAACTGCCCGAATATCTCCACCATCTGGCCCTCGATCATCTCTTCCGCCTGCTCACCTGCTTCGTACTCCTCAGCCAATTCTCGGCAGTTGTCAATGACTCCTTCAACAGCAACTCGGTTCAGTCCATACCTCTTCAGTACATCGTAGGCTGCAGTCAGATGTTCACCGTCGCGTTCACCCTCCTCAATATCTCGGTGGGCAGAGACGTATACACATAGGCGGAGCATGTCCGGTATAATCTGGGCCGCGTCTTGCTCATCTTCATCGAAGAACGCGACGAAGTCGAAGTCCTCGACCCGCTGTAACGTGGACTCATAGATATCCACAGACGAATCCTCGAACTCGACATCGGTATTGGGTCGGACTGTGGCCCGCATTAAATCGAACAGCACTCCGACGAATTCGAATTTTAGCTCTTCCCCGTCATCTTCTGGTTCCAAACCACGGATCCATTCCGTATAGTCATCTAACTCCAGAGCGAGAAGTGTATTAGATTGGTCCTCAGGTGTAGGTGCATATGGAGCGTATCCGAACATAAACTGAAGGCGTTCGTGAGGCTCAAACTCCAACCGGTCGACTTCCTCACGAAATTGTTCGACCTCCGGGTCCCCGTTGTAAATCTCTTGCAAGTGGGCATTCCCAAGCAATCCGTACACGAATCCCTCCAGCATGGGCGCTTCACTTCCCTCAACCTCATCATAGAGCTTCTCTGCGTAGTATTGAAACGCTGCTCGGTGGAGCTTTTCTGGGTTCTCGAGTTGCTCGTGGAGGAATTCTTGGAATAGGTCGTGGACTTTGAACACTCTATCTCCGGAGTCTTCTGAGCGACCTAATTCCTGAACGACTGCCTTGGTGCTCAGAGAGTCAAGAGTGCGCCGAGCCTGTGTGCGACTCACGTCATCCAATACTGCCGAGCAGATGTCTTCGTCCAACTCAGCAAGTCCCGCAGTCTTCCGAATGAACTCCTCTTCAGCCTCCGACATCGAGTCAAGGTACGCTCTCTCGATGAAGTCCCGTGTGTCCTCTTTGGGAATCTCGAATGTACCGTCGTCACCTGCAGCCTCCCTGAGTAGACCAAGATAATAGGGATGGCCGTCCAACTTCTCGTAGACGCCGTCTATCGTTTCGTCGTCGACGTCTGGGTGCTCCTCTTGGAAATAGTTCGCAGTTTCCTCGCGTGAGAACGTTTCCAGATGGACGGTGTAGTCAGCGTCATCAAATGAAAGGCGTCCTGCCGTGATGAGGTGGACATTCTCTCCGAGAGTGGAAGATAATTCACGGAGGAAGTCCCGTGTGACCTCCGGTTCGTCGAGCTTGTGTACGTCGTCGACGAAGAAAATGAGCCGTTTGTACTCGTTGACGGACTCCGAGAGACTGGCTAACTTTCGAAGATGCCGTGCGCGGTCGTCAGTGGATACCCCAGCACTCGCAGGACTGATTCCTACACTCATTCCAGTCGCTTTGTTAATCAGAGCACTGAGAGTTCCGACCGCGTCACGGGCTTCGATGAGGAGATCTTGCGAGAGTGTTGTAGGAGTGTTGCCTTCACGAACGTAGAGTACTCGGGTTCGGTACCACTCCGAAAGTTCTTCTTCCAATTCCTCCAAGAACGTACTCTTCCCGACGCCCGGTTGCCCCGAGATGTGAACAGACTGGACACCGTCATCCACAGCTTGAAGAACCGCGTAGAACTCGTCTTCGCGTATCCGAGGCATTTCTTAGAATTCTGTATTGCTCTGATACGAAAGAACCTTCGGACACACCGACTCTTCTGCTCGTTAGGTTAATGGGTGTAAAGGAAACATTCTAATCTAATGAATCGAGAGGAGTTCGTCGGAGATGTGGTCCGGCACACAAAGGGTGGCGTCGTCCACTGTCAAGGACACCCACAGATGGGGAAGGTCGATTACGGTCCCCACAACTGCCAAGAGAGTATGGAAGCCGGAGATGGTGTCATCATCTACTACGTGAAAGACCACGAACGGGGTGATGAAGAGTGGTACCAGCGGTTCCGGTTCTGTGCGAATTGCGATGATGCCCGCCGAATCCCAGAGGAAGGTCGGCAGGTCGGCAAGGAACAGGCAGTAGTCAAGGGGCTTCTGGAGCACTTTGAGGGAACTGTTGAGGGGAAATTCTACGATGACGCGGTTCGTCTCATCGACGCTGAAATACTGGCATATAGCCCCGAAACCGAGGGATAAGTCGAGGACTGTCTCTGCGGTCTTGCGAAGTCACTCAGCTACTTTGAGGTAGGGCAGTCCCACAAAACGAAAGCGCATCTCAAGGGATTCAATCCCGTCCCTCAGGCCGGCGAACTAACGGTATAGTTCTGATCACTCCGAACCAGAAAATAGTGAACCAAGATTAGCGGGTAGTGTCGCATCAATGGGACTTCCGTATCTTCGCCGAAACGCTCATTCCGTGCCCATCCATTTGTGAGAAAGAATGTCAAGGGCCGAAGAACGAACTGATACCGCGAAGGTGGGGGCAACACTACAGGAGCTCCACGCCCTCCGTGACATCATCGGGCCGCACATCCGCGCACTCAGCGAAGAACATGCCAAGAGCTGAGAGCGCGGTCGGTGTCGATGCCTGCCCATACGGGTGGTTCGCGACTGTCCTCACCGGGGGCAGCATCGAAACGGAGCTATACGAGGACTTTTCCGAAGTTCAATCAGACTACCAAGAGGCTCGAGTATTCGTGGATATCCCAGTCGGACTCCCGACGGGGAGTAGGCGCCGCTGCGACATCGAGGCGCGTGACCTACTCGGTTGCCGTGGTAACTCCGTGTTCTTTCCGCCGTGCGAGTCTGCAGCCGCCGTTGAGGATTACGACGAGGCGAACGCAATACATCAAGAGGATATGGTACACGGTCTCTCCCAACAAGCCCACGCGATCAGCGACAAAATCAACGAGGTACGAGAGGTCGTGGGCGAGACCTACGACGGGCCAATCTACGAGAGTCATCCGGAGCTCTGTTTCTACGCGCTCAACGGACAGCCAATCGCTTACTCGAAGTCTTCGAAGAGAGGCCTCGGGTTCCGTCGGCACCTCCTCAAACAGAAGCACTCTGGCATGGATGACGAGTACGAGCAGGTACTTGACGACACTCTCCGGAAGGACGTCCGGCGAGATGACATTCTCGATTCGATGGCTCTCGCACTCGCCGCGCAGAGTGAGGAGTTACAGAGTGTCCCTGAAGATCCAGGACCGGAGGACCCACGTATCTACTACCCGACTACATCCGCGCTTGCAGATAGCTCGTGGAATAAACCATGACGGTTCAGGAGGCAATCAAGCGACTGGATGCTGAATTTTAAGAGACACCTCTGGGGTTCACAGTCGAGACCGCGCTTCAAGCCCGGCTCCTCGAACTCCTGCGGGCCAAGGTGGGAAAGACGATTCAGGTACGCGGTGGCTACAACACGGCCGATGCGACCGGGTACAAGCGAAAGAATCTCGACCGGATCACGAAGCCACAGTCCATCAGTAGTGTCCAACCGGAGGTGAACTTCGGCATGTCCGGCGACGGCAATCGGAGCCTCGATATCGCAATTCTAGAGCCCGACCATGAGTCGGAGTATGACGATCTCGAATACCTGCCGGAGTTAGAGGATCCGAGGGTCACAGTCCGCCTCATCGACGGAAGCAAGTACTTCTCGGCCGCGCCGGTCAAACACGCAATCGAGCTCAAGTACATCAAGAACGTGGACGTCGCCGGCGCGAAGTTCGAACGCAACAACATCGACGAGTGGCCGCATTTCTCCGCGGATTTAGCCAAGCTAGGCGACCTCTCGAATGCCGAGTCACGGCACCTCATCGTCGTCTCGAACAAGAACCCATTCCAGCAAGGAGAGGTCGATAGTCGGAGTACGGCTAAGACTCAGCGGCGCTACCAGCGAGTAGAGGTAGAATGTGAAAAGCGGGCCGTCGAACTCACCGAGATCCATCCACGGAAGTAGGGCAGGCAAACCAGCTGTCTGAGGGGTACATTACTGAACTGCAAGCCAACTGAGCCAAGATCCGTACTCGATATCGTTTATTGTCCCCTCAATGGGTGAGGGGCTCACCGTACTGGTGGGTTCCCCGAAACACGGTGAGAACAATGGCAACCAGAGACATCTACGAAACGGGCTTCGACGAGGACGTCCAGACAAACTCCAGCACAAACCCATGTCCGGAGTGCGATGTCCGGGTCACTACCAACTCGGTCGAAACTATCTGTGAAGACTGTGGACTCGTTATTGACGAACAACGAATTGACCACGGTCCTGAATGGAGAACTCACGATCAGGACCAGCGAAAGCGGACGGGCTCTCCACTGACTGCGGCACGTCATGAGCGAGGGCTTTCGACCGAGATCGGTCGCTGGAAAGATGCAAACGGGAACGAACTCTCCGGACGAAAGCGCCAACGGCTATCCCGAATGCGGCGTGAACAGACTCGTGGTCGGTTCCAGTCGAAAGCCGAGCGAAACCTCGCACACGGCCTGGGTGAAGTTCGAAGAGTCGCGAGTGTCCTCGAACTCTCGGACTCGATTCGTGACCAAGCGTGTCAACTGTTCCGGAGTGCTCAGAATGAAGACCTGCTTCGAGGCCGATCAATCGAGGCGATAGCGGCAGCAAGCATCTACGGAGCCTGTCGCTGTAACGGTCACTCGCGGTTACTCGATGACGTCGTCGACGCAGCACGCGTCGAACAATCGAGAAACTGTTCAAGATACATTAATTACATGTGGGTCGGGTTTGTTCTGTACGACAGCATGATTGATCTCGGACGACGGATCCCATCGCTAGTCTCCCTGCACGGTATGGAGACTCGACGATGACAGAGGAATCTCACATCGACGTTCGAGAGAACTCCTCGCGGCGGTTCAGTGAAAATGAACTACGCGAACGATGGATTCAGCGGTTGAATGACTCGCTCGGGAGGCTGACCGAGGTCAATCCGCGGACAGAGGGAAACCGTATCGGCGAACTGCTACAGCAGAGCGCAAGTAACGGTAACTCTGAGCGGGCTCTCGCTGGAGATCACGAAACACGTGAACTTCTGGAGCTCCTGCAGAACGCTCGCGATGCGATTCGAAAAGGGCGAACCAGAGGCGATACCCCTGGTGCATCTGCAAGTGGTGGATCTGACCTGTTGGCCGGGAAAGTACATGTTAGCGTACACGACACAGGCTTACTCGTCGCCAATACAGGTGCTCCCTTCGACGTTCTGGATGAAGAGGTCGAAGAGGCTGTCTGTATGGTCGGCGAGTCATCGAAGCAGGGTATCGACTATATCGGAAGCAAGGGAGTAGGACTCAAGTCGATTCTCGCCTCCGGTGAAGCCGTCGAGTTCTGGACAACGCTTGAGGAGAACAGCCCTGGAAAGCGTGAGGGTCTTCCGACAGATACCGATGCCGACGGGAGTAACGGGACATCGACAGAACCGTTCCGTGTTCGACTAAGCCGCGCTTATACGACGACAGCAATCTACAAATCGCTCGGGATTGCGCCGGATCATTCTGAAGGAGTGTTTGAGGATTGTTTGGCGGATCTGCGGGCCATGAACGACGCGATCGGTGCACTCGACGTCAGTTCCGATGATAGCCAGACACACCTAGATGAACTCTTCACCGAACGAACGGGGCAAAACGGGACGGATCTCTCGGATTTGAACGAAAAGGTCCGGAACCGGATTTCGAAGCAGCCGCTTTTCTATTTCCCAATCGAATTATCCAGTGGGAACACGTCTGATCCACTTGCCCAGCGAGCTCGGGCACTTGTTTCGGGAGAGGGCCCCGCGGCGAGT
>Ga0208135_101208_pt1 | contig 10908 bp, 10 predicted proteins | sample AntDeeMetag02WF5_FD_184757 | JGI IMG/M metagenome (GOLD analysis project Ga0208135, IMG submission 184757) | Saline lake microbial communities from Deep Lake, Antarctica - Antarctic Deep Lake Metagenome 02WF5 (SPAdes) (version 2) | ecosystem: Environmental > Aquatic > Non-marine Saline and...
GCCTTGATCTCGTCACGAGCGTCGATGATCGGTTGGAGGACGTTGACGAGGTAGCCGCGGTCGTCGCAGATCGAGTACCCGATGCCGGGGACATCGTCACGGTCGCTATGGCAGTCGCATCGGATGACATCGGGCGAGACATTTCTCGTACAGATGATGTTCGGATAGAGGCTCGAGAAGTCGAGTTCGTGGACGTCTTCGTGTAGCCCGACCTCGGGAGCGAAAATAAATCCGCCACGGTCGGCGTCGTGGAGCGTCCCCATTGGCTTGAAGAACTCGTGGCGCCAGGAGTTCCATGGGACGAGGACCTCGCGATCGTGCGCCTCACAGATCTGGATCGCGGTGAGAACATTCCCGATCGACGCCCAAGCAAGTTCCTGGACGGGTTTCTTCGACCGCGACACGAGGTCGAGGACACCGTCGAGGTTCGTCTCCCCGTAGAAGAACGTATTCGACTCGTCGATGATTGCGCGACCAGGCACGTTGTACCGCGCCGGCGAGTGTCCGACCCGGCCATAGCTCGAATACGTCGACCGACTCGCGAGCTGCTGGTAGTCAACGTCGGGCCACCTGCTCAACGTGAACTCGTCGACGCCAGCAGCCGCGGCCATGTCGTACAGCGTCGGGATGATGTCGCTCGTCGAACAGACCAGGATGTCCGGATCGTGTTCCTCGAGTGCGGACTGAATCGTCGTCAGGATATCTGTCGGCGATCCAGTGACGGTGTCGCCAGCGACAGATAGCTGTGAGTAGCTATCTCTACTCGTTTCGGTCACCGGGACACTCAGCCGGAGCGTCGACAGATCGCTTGCTGGCGTCGGGTCGACGTCTTCCTCAAGACAGTAGCGAAACTCTCGGGAGAAATCGACGTTGAAGCACGCGAGGTCCCCGACCGGATACGCGGTTAGCTGGCGCGCCTGCCGAGCGAGCGCGGTGACACGGTCGATATGATCGACGTCGACGGCAAGGACTGGCTCCTGGTCGCGACGAAAGCCGGGCCGTCGCGTCACCATTTCGGTCGCGACAACGTCCGGATGTCGGTCGTAGACCGACTGGAGTGCTCTGAGATCGATGTCGGCGTCGGGATCGCGGGCGGCGACGTAGAAACGTGGAGTGTAGTCGTCTCGCTCCATCGCGATGGCACCGTCGGCGGTAGCCTTCCACTCTAGGACACGACCGTCATGCAAGAAGTCGATGGTGAACGGCATCGTCAGGGCCTCGATTCTGGCGAGGTGTCTCCCTGATCACCAGTCGTGTCGACCGCGGCTTCGAGCTCCGCAAGCCGCTCTTCGTGGTCGTTGAGGCGGGTCTCCTGTTCGACATCGATGCTAAACAGTGCCGGCAGGAGCGGGTTCTGGTGATTCAACAGCCCGCTCGCGTCGGCGTGCTCACGAGCGTACTCGAACAGCCGGTCGAAGTTAGGTTGGTCGTGACGCCGGAGCGCCCGTCGGAAGTCCGCCCAGCGGTCTTCGATAACTCGCAGTCCGTCCCGATAGGTTGGATTGGTCCGCCCCATCGTCACCACCCGCCAGCGCTGGCAGCCCCTGTCCAGGCATCGAGCAGCGGGTCTGTCGTCAGCGACGCCGTCGACCCATCGACCGTGACCCCAGTGCCGACGTCGGTCTGCTGCGGTTGTGTCGCCGGCTCCAGCCCGACCTGGTCGGCACGGGCAGCAAGCATCTCCCGCCAGTAGGCGAACGTCGTCTGGTAGTACGTCCCGTCGCCGACGGGATAGACGAGTGTCTCAAACTCGTCACCGACGAATCGCGGGCCCAGATCTGTCTGGACGCATTCCAGGTGCTGATCCACGATGGTCTCGAACGGCGCCGTGAACTCGTCGTCGACCGTCCGGGAGAGGAGCACGGGGACGTCGTATGCTTCGGCGTAGTCTCTGAGTCGGGCGAGTGCTCGGGCCTGAAGTGTCTCCGCGTGGGCGTCACTGAGGGTATCGTCAGTCCGGTACATGACGTCGAGCGCAGGCGCGACGATGAGCGCCGGCGTATGTAGTGACCCCTCTTGTTCGTGGTCGGGCCGCTCTCGACGCTCCTGTCGGCCAGCAACGAGGGAATCGGTGGCTGCCGACTGCTGGATGGAGCGGTTCACAGCCGTCGGCAGGTCACAGAGTGCGCCGAAGTGCTGGTAAGCCGTGAAGCCCCGGGCGACGTGGATCCGGTCGAGCAATCGCTGGCTAGGTGAAAGTTGTGCGAGCGACGCCGTTGTTGCATGTCCCTTCGCATCGACCCAGAAGGCGGGCCCGTCGCTCATCAGCAGGCGGTCCAGCACGACCGACTGGAGAATGGGGACACCGCGAGACCCCTCGACGTCGAGCAACGTGAGCCCCGAACCGAGCGATGGAAGGAAGAGGCCCTTGCTCGTCCGGTCGGACGAACGAGCGAGGTCCTGGTTCCGGTCGGCGGCGCGAATCGGCTGATCTACCTCTAGCTGATTTGACGCAGACCGTGGTTTCGATTGCTTGGACATAGCTGACTAGATGGTCGCTCTCTGAATAAGTCGCTGCGTGCCCCTTCCAGATTTCATAGAACGCCCAGAACTACCTTTAGCAGTATACCAGCATGGATCGTAATCGAACGCTTGTAATTTCCAAGAGCGTTTCCGGGGCTGACTTAGGTTGAAGACGATCCCGATTAAATAGGACCGTATGTTCGGACGAAATTCTCTCTTCATCACACAAGACGAACTGGAGGAAACCTTCGGTGCGAAGCTCGTCGCAGACGACGGCTATATGCCTCGATACAACATCGCCCCTGGTGCCCCTCTCGAAGTTATCACGAACGAAGCCACCGATGAGATCGACCAGTGCCACTGGGGATTGATCCCGTCGTGAATGATGAGTCCGAGCAAGGAATTATCAACGCCCGTTCGGAAACGGCTGCTGAGAAATGTGCGTTCGAGGATACCTAGCAGTCCCGCCCCTGCCTAGTCCTCTCGTCGGAATTTTACGAGTGGTAAGCGCCGAACGGCGGTCCGAAGCAGCCCTATCGTATCCATCGGGAGGGAGTCCTGCATTCGCGATGGCTGGAGAGACGTGGGTAGGTGAAGTCGACACGATCTCGTGCGTCACCATCCTAACGACCGAACCAAATAATCTGATGAAGACGATTCACGACCGAATGCCAGTTGTCCTTCCGAAAGACGCCAAATCCGAGTGATTCTCTGAGGGGCCGGATGAGCGGCAGGACCTTTGTCGACCATATCCAGACGACGATATCACCGTTTACGAAACATCTACGAGGGTCAACAATCCCGAAAACGACGACGCCACTGTTATCGAGCCCCTTGGACACGAGCATGCAGGACTTGGTGAGTTCAACTCGGAGTAGGTCTTTGTATTGAACTGAATCTGCTGTTAATATCTGAGAACTATGTAATTTAGAGCGATTCCCATTCAGTACGGCTGCGAATGCAACGATGGACTGATAGGGTTTGCCGATTCGATATGAATCAATGGAAGATATCCCGCAACCGGCAAGTGATCCATACTCGGTCGATGATCGGGTGCAAATCTATATCGACTCAAATGATCCTGATTCTCGGTATCATGGTGTAGTGTGTGATATTATTGGAGTTTCAACAGACGATCTTAGTACAGAAACCGGCCGAACCACAGATGCATACTCGTATAATCTTCAAAATGTGGAAACAGGAGAAGAACTTCCAATCTCATTTCGTCATCGAGATATAGTACCGGTTGAAGACGCTCAGTAGTTCCCGGTATTGACCGATAGATAGCCGAAAGCTGTCATACGGGAAGGGCTACAACACTAACCAATAATTAAAATTCACTGAACCAGCGAGGCGTCGATCGAATCGACGAGAGAGTACTCGCGATCGCGGCTCGTTCCTTCGGCTTCGAGAAGATTGTACTGCTCCATCTTCGAGAGATACGTCCTGATGGTCCGCTTCGTCCGGGGATCATCGACTTCCTGGCTGTAGTGGTCGTGAATCTCGCTCGGGCCCAGCGAGCCGTGGTCGCGAACGATATCGTACACAACGCGCTGGTGGGGCGTGAGTGAGTCGAGGCTCTTCTGCTTAATTTGAGCTCGTGCGTCACCCGCAGCGTCGAGGAGGATATCGTCGGTGATCCGCTCTTTGTTCTCGCGGTCGGCTTTGCTCGCGGCGGACCGGAGGATCCCGATAGCCAGTCGTGCGTCGCCGGCGGCCGCATCCGCAATCCGGTAGAGTTGCTCGTCCGTGATGACGTCCTGGTCGAGCCCGGCGGTGACTCGCGCTGCGAGGATGTCGTACAGCTGGTCGTCGTGGTACTTGTCCAAGCGAACGTGCTCGCTGGCCCGAAGGCGACTCACCAGCCGGTCGTCGACGCGACTGAAGAGTTGCTCTTCTTGGTTGGCGATACAGATAATCGCGAACTGCGGGAGACTGTGGAGGTCATATATGATTCCAGGGTCTTCGAGCTGGTCGACCTCGTCAAGGATGATGACCATCCGTGCGCCATCGTACTGCTGGAGCCGCTCGACGAGCTCGTCGTGTGGGGTCGACTGGCGATGAATGTCGATGGTCTTCCCGAGGTCGTCGAGAATCTGATACAGCGCTCTGAACCGGGTGTAGTTGCGCCAGCAGTTGACGTAGGTTGTTTCGACGTCGAGTGCTTCCTCGCGAAGCCGCTCGGTTACGAACTGCGAGATGCAGGTCTTTCCGGCGCCGCTCGGCCCGGTCACGATCGCTGTCTCCACTGGCTCATCGCTCGTGAGCGGTTTGAGAACGCTGGAGAGGTGGTTGACCTCGGCGTCACGATGCTCGACTTCCCGAGGAACGAATCCAGCGCGGAGCACGCGAGCATCGCGTATCATCGTTGCCAGAGTCGTTCTGCGCCAGACCATAAAAGCGTGCCAGGGTCGTTTCCGGAAATCATCTTGCCGCGTTCACTCACTCTAGGACTGGCGAGTTGCTATTCGGGGATTTGGCTCAATCTCCGCTATTGGTTCCGTTGATCTTCCCGGAAATGTAAAATGAACAATTCGCCGTGACGTCCCTGGGCAATAGCGCCGCCATCTGGCGGCGAACCCGAATAGGTCGACCAACTGTTGGATGTGGCGCTGCGGCGGGCGCTCGCTATCGAGGCAGGCGCGGTCTCGGTTGAGTTGGATGGTGTGCTGGCCAGTGGGAACCGGACAGCGATCGGCGACGAAGAATCGCTCGACGAGTACGTTGAGGGATCTGTCAAAGAGAATATTCCCGACGAACTCGACGACTGAGCTTGTTGTTACTCGTTGGAGGATTTGGAAAACAAGATGCTGCGGGGCGACGTAAATCGCTATAAGATAGTCTCAAGGTAGGTACGTGCGCTCTGCTCGATCGCCGCGGCGTAGTCATCGTATGAGGCCACAGCTGCGTTCGTGGCCAACTCGACGGACTGCAACGGAAATTCTCCATCCACACGCGACTGTCCTGTTTCATCGCCCGCATGGGAAGGATAGACGAGTGCACCAGGCGTCTCGAGGGCGAGTATGTAGGACGTAAGCTGGTATACATCACCGGAGGAGACGGATCCCGTCTTCCATTTCGCGTCGATGACTGTCACCGGTGAGCCGTCGTCTCGTTCCACTAACACGTCGGGACGCATCGAAACTGCGTGTGGGCCATCGACGATATTCGGGATGGAAGCCTGTCCAGAGACCGAGAGGCCACCGAGTGTAGTGGCGGCATTCCGGAAGGCACGTTCAACGACCCGCTCAAACACGTCGTTCATATTGACGAACAGTGCCAGCGACCGTCGGTCACCCGCAGTAATATCCTCGAAGAACTCTCGTGCCAGAACTGTCTCCGTTAACTCGAGGAGGGTTTCGTAGTGGTCGTTCAAACGGGAGAGTTCGATCCGGTTGACAGCGGCCAGCGAAACGGATTCAACAGAGACGAATTCGCGGAGGCGTTGTTCCTGGTGGCGAAGGCGGCTCAGCAGGGCATCGTCATTGACGAGTTGGAGAAGGATGCGGACGGCCGCGAGAACCGACTGGTTCAGCAAGTTGTCCGCCGTAAATTCGTCGTACTCCACAGCAAAGTCGGTCGTGACGGCAGTCGATCGCTGGAGTTGCCGCTGGACATTGATGCGTCCCTGGACGTGCTCCTGTACGTCCTGGGTGCGCGTGTACTCCCGGTTGAGGCCCTGATCGAGAACGCGCTGGAGTTCGGCATGGAACAGAACACCAATCACGTCGAAAAACGACGAGGCGCCGGCCAGCTCGGTCTCGAGCGTCGGCGAATCGACCGGCGTATCGAAGGCGTACTGCAGTGCCCACAACAATCTCGTCACTGACTGCTTTGGTCCAATCTCGATCTGGACACCACTCGGGAGCGTGAGCACCCCAACGTGGGATCCTGTCCCAATGAATGCCTCACCATCGCTCGTGAACGAAACCGTCAGCGGTGCAGGGTCATACTCCGTGCCGAGCGTTTTGAGAAACTCGGCGTCGGCGTCACTAACCGGGAACGGTTCCGAGGTCTCGTGTTCCGCGAGCGAAAGCGGGTCTGACGGTGGGACTGTTTCGCTCTCCTTCGGCGACGCGACCAGGGGGCCGAGCTTGCCGATGGACGTAATATCAGTCATCCTGGAACGCATCCGCTTGCTCGATGAACGAGCGGAGTCCCTCCGCCAGCGCCGTAACATCCTCATCGGAGAGATTACGCACGTTCAGGTCGGGAGTCACGAACTCGCCCTCCTCTCCGCCTTCTGGGTCCCATTCGTGCGCGTAGCCGTCGATGGGTTCGAACACCGTGGCCGCATCGTCGATAAACTCGCCAGTGAGAGTGTTTGAATCCGTTCCTGCAAGCCAGTCCCAGCGGAAGTCGATCTCCCCGTTCTGGTCGATCTGTATAGGGCCGACGCCAGGGTCGACGGATTCAGATTTGACCTGGACGGTGGCCGTCTCGCCTCGTCCGGTATCGAGCCATCCGACCTCTGCTCCATCATCGAGGATCTGATCGATTCGCTCGACAGCGTCATTCTCGAGTGTCTGTTCGGTCCGCTCGCGGAACGTCTTTGGCGTTTTCTCCCCAGCTGCCCATGCATCCTCCGCCTGTTCTTGAATTCTCGTGCCGCTCCCGTCTGACACTGGTTCGGCTTCCGCCATAGTCAGCGGCGCAGGATCCTCGATCCCGGCGAGAGTACAGAGCGCGGAGTACAGGTCGTATGCGTCGAAGGGCTGGATACGTTCGGTGTCCCAGTCAATGAGGAGCGTATCGGTCTCGTTCAGCAGGTCGTCCCTGAGACGATCGAACTGACCGAAATAGTACTCCTCAAGCTGGGGCAGGATGTCGTATCGCCACGCATCGACGACGTCGTCGGCTGAGGTGTGATTCAGCAAATATGTGTGCCCGAGTTGCTTCCCTTTCCCGAGGTCCGGTGCCTGGAGAATTCGTTCATTCAGTTCTTCGACCGCGAGAATGCTCGCCCCAAGAAGTCGTTCCCTGGCGGAAATGTCCTCTGGCTGATTGCTAACCGCAGTCCGCGCGTCGCTCGTAACGGTATCAGACTGACTAAAGACAACATCGAGGTCAGGTGGAAAGTCGATAAATCTGAACCGGCGTCGAAGCGCGGTATCGACCAGTGCGATGGACTGGTCCGCCGTGTTCATCGTCCCGATGACGTACAGATTAGGTGGAAGGGTGAACGTCTCCCCGGAGTGAGCCAGCTCCGTCTCGAAGTCGCCTCGCTTGTCGGCCTCGAGAAGGGTGATAACTTCTCCAAATATCTGTGCAAGATTCCCCCGGTTGATCTCGTCGATGATGAGGACGAACGGTGGGGCTGACTCCTCGTTATCTGTTGCCTCGAGCGCGTCTTCAGCCGCCGCAGCGATCGTCTTCAACACCCCGTCTGCGATTTGATATGCGACGTCACCTGACTCGGTTGCATCTGCGGTCAACCCTTCGACGAAGTCCTCGTATGAAAAGGACGGATGGAACGTCACTGACTGGACCTGATTCTCCGTCGGTCTCCCCTCCGTTCGCTCATGGACCCACCAGTTGGCGAATCGGTCCGCTTCGAACGTCTTCCCGGTCCCGGGCGGCCCGTAGAAAACGACCTGCTTTGCGGAACCCAACTGGCGTTCGATGACATCCGCGCGCGGCGGTTTGTCCGGGGGACTGGGGCCAGCACCGAGATCGTTCAGGGAGTAGTACGGTCCAAGCACGCTCTCGAACTTTGCGAGGATCTGCCCCGCTGTGATCGATCTGTCGGTGGTTTCGTCGAGATCCTTGAACTCCTTCCACTCCCCGTTTCGACGGTCGTCACCGACGTGAAGCCCGTAATTGAGCGTGTCTCCATGCAACCCAAGATACAGTTGATACGCATCGCTCTGGCTGTCTGCCGACTCAGGGTAGATAGCTATCCATGCGAAGTCTCCAAGCATGTGGCGTGGTTCAGTGTGGTTGACGATGTGTCGAGTCGTATCGTCTACGGCACTCCGTGTAACGAAGAAGTCGGCAAGGTCGTCGAGATAGATGTCGATTCGGGGTTTGAAATAGTCGTAATAGAGCGAGCCGAGAACGGTAAACTGGGAATATCCCTGCGTGATGTTCTTGTCGTGACGGTCGTTTTCACGCTGAAGCAACGCCGAGAGCTCATTGGCCGTTATCTCTTCACCTGATGTGAGTCGCTCTAGGACCTGATATCGAACCCCGTTGATCCGTGTATCACCCTCGTATTGAGTGAGCTTTGACTGGAGATACGGCGACGGAAGACGGCGGATTGCTTCGAAAAACGCCTCGGGTTCCTTCGATTCACCTTCGGGGAGTTGGTCTTCGATACCCTGACGGTATGTGTCGATGCGCTCCGATGTGGCCCAGAGTTCGCGAATGAGAAATGTGGCGAATGATTCAGGTATCGAGGCGGCACCGATTCGCGTAAAGAACGCCTGCAAGTCACTCTGCCTGACATCGAAGCTGTACTGCTCTGAGAGATTCTGTGCGAGTCGCCGAGTGATCGTGTTGTAGAGGTCTCGTTTCTCGTCAGCATTCAGACCGTCGAGTGACGCAGCAGCTGGATCAGTTTGGGTAGATGTCCGTGCCGGTCCCCAATCGGCAAAGTATCGGAGTGCCCCGCGAAGCGCTGCTTCAGAATATGCGCCCTCGGCAGACTGGTCGTTTTCTGAAACGAGCTGAATGGCGTTTTTCAACGCTTGCGTATCGAAGACGAACTCATCGATTTCCAGTAAACTCGGCATCTATCTTGTGCATGAATGGTCCCTACTATAGGTGTTTGGCAGCGATGCAGCTAGGAAGGGACGTATAGGAGTAGCCTGTCTTGCCTCTTGAGAACTAACGGCTTACAGGATTAGTTTTGGATTTTGCTATGCGGACGACGGCGTCGTGCGTCACTGTGAATGTGGAAGTTTGGGCGGCTTTCAGGCTGCTTCTGCGATCGTGTCGAGGATGTCGTGAACGCGCTCAACCTCTAAGTCGAGTGTGACTGCGATGTACTTCGCCCCGTGATCGTGTGCGGCGAGATATGCTGCGATCATTTCTTCACCAAGCCCAACAACGTCCAACGGAACGCGAGCGCGGTACGTGGTTGTATCTTGGACATCCTCTTGATATGCGATACGGCGGTCCTCATTCTCTGTTTGCACTCGGTCCTGTATCGCTCCCCAACACCGGCCTCGCTGAACCGGGTCGCCGTAGGGGCCCACCTCGGTATCTGCATCAGGATCAGCAAATTTGACGACGCCTTGCGGGATGAGTGGTCCGTCAGTGGATGTCTTCTTCCGCCACGAACCCGCAGAGACCTGGTGTCGTTTGGCGTTACCAAGCGCTCCGTCAGTTCGATTGAGGGTGTTGCCTTCAGCCCGCTCGACGATGTCTGCTGCTGAGACGAGTTCTCGTATCGTCTCCCAATCGTAGCCGTCTCCATCTTCATCGAAGAATTCCTCCGAAGATTCCATCTCGTTGACCTTCGCCATCCCAGCGTCCATCCGGGCTTGATCGGGAACGTAGTACGCGTGGCTCGTGCCGCTGTCAGGGTATTCGGGATGCGGCGTCACTTCGATCAACACTCCGTCTTCGAACTGAGCCACTTCTGTCAACTGACGAGTCATCGATCCTCCTCAGCGGATCCAGTGTGTGTGAGACCGATGACGGTGTTGCGTTGCGATTCGACCGATAGCGTGGTTGCTCTTTCCATAGTTGTGACTCGCGACTACCTGCCTCCGAGACCGATTATCCAACCAGGGACGAGGTCCGTTCTGGCGTTCAGCCGCATTCATATCCAGAGGGGTACAACGTATAAGCCTTTTCACCCGGATTCGATGGATACAGGCTCTATAAGTTCCGAATACAGCGTTTCAGGGGTCGTTTATTACATATAAATAACGGCGGAGGATTGGGGTAGGCGGCATGTGCGGCGTGGTAAGAAATTAGGGAGGCAGGGGTATTTTTACCATTTAAATGTTCCCCTCCGAGGGAGTTACTGTCATGGGACGAAGATCGGCGAATTTCCGCGTCCGCTCTATCAGTAGGAAGACTACCTCGCCTCACCGGGACTCCTCTGAGAAAGGGACTATCTCGATAGACCCGAAAAATACACTACGATGACCACATCAACGATCTTGCAAACGAGGCCGAACCAGGAACCCGGCGGGATGCGGAAAGGGACGTACAAGGAACACCGACTTCTCTGGGAGCCGAGTGTGGTGTTCAAGATGGACCCCGATCCGTCACAAACCGACGTCAACCAATGATTGATCTCGGGAACTCCAGCGCAATCGGACTACTCGGTCACTTTCCAGCCCATCTCGGCCGCCGAAACATCGTGCTCTCGTAAGAACCGTTCTTGGCGGCTCTGGGGCCACGAATCACCGTATTTCTTTGCGTATCGCATCCGCGTACTCTCCCCACTTTCCATTGTAAGGCCGCGATCATTCTCGTTGCTCGATTCCG
>Ga0208135_101216_pt1 | contig 10803 bp, 9 predicted proteins | sample AntDeeMetag02WF5_FD_184757 | JGI IMG/M metagenome (GOLD analysis project Ga0208135, IMG submission 184757) | Saline lake microbial communities from Deep Lake, Antarctica - Antarctic Deep Lake Metagenome 02WF5 (SPAdes) (version 2) | ecosystem: Environmental > Aquatic > Non-marine Saline and...
CGCCGCTGGTGTCCGGCATGGCGTGGTCGGAATCGGTTTACCGGGCGCTGGCGCTGCTGCTGATTGCCTGCCCCTGCGCGCTGGTGATTTCCACCCCGGCCGCGATTGCGGCGGGGCTTTCCAGCGGCGCACGGCGCGGGCTTTTGATCAAGGGCGGCGCGGTGCTGGAAACCCTGGGCAAGCTCAAGGTCGTGGCGCTGGATAAAACCGGCACGCTGACCGTCGGCGCGCCTGACGTGACCGATATTGAAGCCTGGCGCAGCGTTAAACAGGATGAAGTACTGAGCCTTTCCGGCGGTCTTGAACGTGAATCCAGCCACCCGATTGCCGCCGCCATTGTGGCGCGGGCAAAGGCACAGGCGGTTGATCTTCCGACGGTGGACGATAGCCGCGCAATAGCCGGTGCCGGCGTTAGTGGACGCATTGCCGGCGTTGAAGTGGCGCTTGCCAGCCCGCGCTATGCCGCCGGAGCGACGTCTCTTGATGCGGCAGATCGCGCGCGGATTAACGCGCTGGAAGAAGACGGAAAAAGCGTCAGCGTGCTGCTCAAAGGCGGCGTGGCCGTCGGGGCGATCGCTACGCGCGACGAGCCGCGAGAAGACGCCCAGAAAGGGCTGGACGCGCTTTCCAAGCTGGGCGTGAAGGCGGTGATGCTCAGCGGCGATAACGCCCGCAGTGTGGCGGCTATTGGCAAGATGCTGGGCATTGAGGCCCACGGCGAGCTGATGCCCGAAGACAAAGCCGGCTACGTTTCCCGCTGGCAGCAAGAAGGCCAAGGGCCGGTGGGTAAGGTGGGCGACGGCATCAACGATGCGCCGGCGCTGGCGGGCGCCGATGTGGGCATTGCCATGGGCGGCGGCACCGACGTAGCGCTTGAAACCGCCGACGCGGCGCTGCTGAAAAACCGCGTGGCCGGGATTGCCGAGCTGATCCGGCTGTCACGGGCGACGCTTGCCAACGTCAAAACCAACGTCGCGCTGGCGCTGGGGTTCAAGGCGATTTTTCTGGTCACCACCGCGCTGGGCATTACCGGCCTGTGGATCGCGGTGATGGCCGATACCGGCGCCACCGTGCTGGTCACTCTCAACGCCATGCGCCTACTGCGGCATCGTTTTTAATATTGTTGAGAGTTAACGCCGGCTAGCGCGAAGCGGCAATAAAGCGCTGCATCACGTCCAGCGTTTCGTCGCAGACGTGGTGTTCCATGCCCTCGGCATCGATGCGCGCGGCGTCGTCGCTGACGCCCAGCGCGCGCAAAAAGTTGAGCATGATGTCGTGGCGCTCGCGGGAGGCCTTGGCCATGGTCTTGCCGGCCTCGGTCAGAAACAGCGAGCGGTAGGGGCGGCTAGTGACCAGTTCAAGCTCGTTAAGCCGACGGATCATCTTCGACACGGTGGCCTGGCTGACCCCCATGCGCGCGGCAATATCCGCCGCCCGCGCCTCGCTGCGGTGGGTCAGCAGATCGCCGATCAGCTCCACGTAATCTTCAATCAGCTCGGTTTCATGGGCTTGACGCACCGTGGCGTACTGGCGCGCGTGCTGCTTGACCGGCGGAAGCGCATCAACGCTTGCGCTTTTGCTGGATGCGCTTTGGGACTTTTTATCATGACTCATGAAAGCATCGGCGTGGAGGTTAATGAAAACGAACATTAATGAACGTCCCATGTTAGCGCACTTTGACGCACGGCAGTAAGCCGGCCCGGCAACGCAGCGGCCGGCACCCTCCCTTGTTTTATCTGACCCATTGCATCTGCTATCCCTACAGGATGACGTTATCTCATGAGTGAATGCGTCTTGTATTTGGGCAGGCGGCTCTCTAAACTTAGCCAAGGCTTACTTCCTTACTGAGTGCTAAGCTATGCTGCCTTGGAGAACTATCCTATGACGAACCGCTACGCCGCTTCCTTGTTGACGTTGGCACTGGCCGTACCGCTGGCCCATGCCGACGTCGAGCAAGCCGACGTTGAAAAAGCACCGCTTAACGTCGTGACCACCATCGGCATGATTGCCGATGTGGCCCGCGAAGTCGGCGGTGAGTGTGTGGCGGTTGAGGCAATGATGGGGCCAGGCGTTGACCCGCACCTGTACCAGGCCAGTGCCGGCGATGTAAAAACGCTGCGCGAAGCCGACCAGATCCTGTATTCGGGGTATGCACTCGAAGGCCAGCTGGGCGACGTGCTGGACAACTTTTCGCGTCAGAAAACCACCGTGGGGGTTGCGCCGGAATCGATTGAGCCGTCGCAGCTGCTAACCGCTCAGGACGTGTATGGCATCGACCCGCACCTGTGGATGGACGTATCGCTCTGGGCGCAGACCGTCGACACCGTCAGCGATACGATCATTGAGGCGCGCCCGGCGTGCGAAGACGCCATCCGGGCCCGCGTTGACGCCTACGAAAAACAGCTTGCCGCGCTGCACGAGTGGGTGAAAGAAAGCATTGCCACCATCCCCGAAGAGCAGCGCATTCTGGTGACCGCCCACGATGCGTTCAACTATTACGGCCGCGCCTACGACATTGAAGTGGAAGGTATTCAGGGCATCAGTACCGATACCGAAACCGGCATTGCCGATATTCGCCGTATGTCCGACGTGGTGATTGACCGCGAAGTACCGGCGGTATTTATCGAAAGTACGATCAACCCGCGCACCATTCAGGCGGTGATCGACGCGGCTGAACAACGCGGCCACGACGTTGAAATTGGCGGCCAGCTCTACTCGGACGCCATGGGCGCCAACAACACCGCCGACGGCACCTACATCGGTATGCTGCGTGCCAACACCAAGATCATCGTCGAGGCGCTGGGCGGCGAAATCGCTCCGCTACCCGAAGCGCTTGAGTCCTGGGCCGACAAGTGGGAGCTGGACGAAGAGTAAGCGTTTTATCACGTCTTCGCCCCAGCACACGCACGACCACACACACGCAAGAGAGACTTTATGGATACCAATGCCGCCGTCAAGGTCAAGCATCTGACCGTCAGCTATCACAACAAGCCGGTACTTTGGGACGTTAATGTGGATATCCCCGCCGGCGTGATGGCCGGTATTGTCGGGCCCAACGGCGCGGGCAAAAGCACCTTGATCAAAAGCTTGTTGGGGCTGGTGCCGCCGCTCTCAGGCAGCGTTTCTTTTCATGGCCAGACGTACAAGGCGCAGCGCAAGCGCATCGGCTATGTGCCTCAGCGTTCAAGCGTGGATTGGGATTTCCCCACCACCGTGCTTGACGTCGTCATGATGGGGCTTTATGGCCGCCTGGGTTGGATCAAACGCCCCGGGCGCAAGGAGCGCCACGAAGCGCTGGAAGCACTGGACATGGTGGGCATGCACGACTTTGCCGGCCGCCAGATCAGCCAGCTTTCCGGCGGCCAGCAGCAGCGGGTGTTTCTGGCGCGTGCGCTGGTGCAGCAGGCCGATATCTATTTCCTTGACGAGCCGATGGCAGGCGTGGACGCCACTACTGAGCGGGCGATCATCGATATACTCTGCCGCCTGCGCGACGCTGGAAAAACGCTGATTGTGGTGCATCACGACCTGCAGACTGTGCAGAGCTATTTTGATTGGCTGCTGATGCTCAACGTGCAAGTGATTGGCGCGGGGCCGGTTAACGAGATTTTCACCGGCGAAAATCTCAAGCGCGCCTACGGCGGCCAGATCGCACTGCTGAACGAGGGCAATGTGCTTAACACGAACAAAGCGCCGGACTTTACCGCGCTGGAGCGAGCCGAATAATCCATGTCTTGGCTATCTATTCTGGGTGACTACACCTATCAAAACGTGGTCATGGGGGCCGCGTTTCTCGGCATTATCAGCGGCACGCTGGGCAGCTTTGCGGTGCTGCGCGGGCAGAGCCTGCTGGGCGATGCTATCTCACACGCGGCGCTACCCGGCGTATGCCTCGGGTTTATTGTGGCCGGCAGCCGCAACATGGGCAGCATTATTATCGGTGCGGCAATTACCGGCGGGCTGGCGGCACTTCTGATGCTGGCGCTGACGCGCATGAGCCGGCTCAAGACCGATGCCGCGTTGGGTTCTTGTTTGAGCATTTTCTTTGCCATCGGGGTGGTGCTTTTAACCTATATCCAGGGTACGGAAAACGCGTCCCAGGGCGGGCTTGATGCTTTTCTGTTTGGCCAGGCGGCGGCTACGCTGCGCTCCGACGTGTGGATCATGGGCGGTATTACGTTCGTCGCGCTCGCCATTCTTGCCGCGCTGTGGAAACAGGCCAAGCTGGTCACCTTTGACGCCGAATTCGCCCGTACGTTGGGCATGCCGGTGACGCTGATCGAGGTGCTGTTGACCACTATGATTACGCTTGCGGTGGTGGTCGGGCTGCAAATGGTCGGCGTGGTGCTGATGGCCGCGATGATCGTGGCGCCGGCGGTGGCCGCCCGCCAGTGGAGCCGCCATCTGGGCGGGATGGTGGTCATTGCCGCCATGGTGGGAGTGGTGAGCGGCATCTCTGGCGCCACGCTGAGCACCCTTGGCCGCGGGCTTGCCACCGGGCCGCTGATTATTCTCAGCGCGTCGGCCATCGTACTGGTGTCACTGGCGATTGCCCCCGGCCGTGGGATTTTGTGGGAAGTGCTGCGCCTCACTCAGCAGCGTTGGTCGCTGCAAAAGCATCAGATTCTCTACGTGCTCTACCAGACGCGGCTTGAGCAGGATGAAAGCGAACGTAGCCCCTGGCTAAGCCGCAGCGCGTTTACCGCCTTTGCGCTTTATCGTTTGCAGCGCCAGGGGCTTTTGACGTCGTCCCGACGCGCCGCAACACCGGGCAAGCCTGCGCGTCAGTGGCGGCTAACGCCGTCGGGCGTGCGTCAGGCACAGCAAATCACGGCAACCTTTAATGCCCCTCAATAACATCTAATACTTCTCAATAACATCCCGCAGCGCGGATGACGGAAAAGAGGCGATAGAGGCGATAATGCTCGAGGCATTTTTTAACAACGCAGAGTTACAGATCATGCTGGTGGGGGCGATGGTCGGCACGGCGTCTTCCCTGGTGGGCACGTTCCTGGTGCTGCGCGGCAACAGCATGCTATCTGACGCGATCAGCCACTCGATCGTGTTCGGCATCGTCGTGGTGTGGCTTTTGACCCACCACCAAAGCGGCCCCGTGCAGCTGATTGGTGCAGCACTCACCGGCCTATTGACGGTGTTTTTGACCGAGCTTCTGGCCAGCACCCGCCGGATGAAACAGGACGCGGCCATCGGGCTGGTGTTTCCGGCGCTATTTTCCATCGGGGTGCTGCTGTTAAACGTCTACGCCAACGACGTGCACATTGACACGCATACGGTGCTGCTGGGCGAAATCGGCTTTGTGTGGCTGGATACCGTGGAAATCCTGGGCTATCACGTGCCCCAAGCGGTGGTGTCCATGACCATCATGCTGACGCTCAACCTGATTTTTGTAGGCGCGTTCTTCAAGGAACTCAAGCTGTCGACGTTTGACCCGGCGTTGGCCAAGGCGCTGGGCTTTGCGCCGGGAGTGCTGTTCTATGCGCTGCTGATGCTGACCAGCTCCACCGCCGTTGCTGCCTTCGATGCCGTGGGGGCGGTGCTGTTTATCGCCTTTGCCATCGTGCCGCCGGCCGCGGCCTACCTGCTTACCGACCGCGTTTGGCTAATGCTGGCACTCGGCGCGCTGATTTCTACCGCGGCAAGCGTCAGCGGCTACTACATCGCCGTGCAGTGGGATGTCTCCATCGGCGGCATGATGGCGGTGATGACCGGCGTGTTCCTGCTGCTGGCGTTTATTGCCGGCCCGCGTTACGGCATTATCAGCCAGCGCCTGCGCCGCCACCGCGCACGCGGGCTCGCCACCGGCTAACCAAGTATTTTCCCGGACTCTGCGTTGCCGGTATACTACCGCGATAGGCTCGTATGGGCGTCACGGCAGACCGCCGAACGGCGGCGCCGCGCAGGTTTCGATGATAATACTAATGAGGTGGTGAGAGTGGGTTTCAAGCTAATCAAAAGCGGGCTGGCGGCCCTCGGTGTGCTGGTGAGCGTTTCCGGCGCCCAGGCGGCCATGGACAAGGACGCCATTGCCGAGCGTCTCGCGCCGGTGGGCGAAGTCTGCCTGGCAAGCCAGGACTGCGGCAGTGCCTCCTCCGCACCGGCGGCAAGCAGTAGCGATGACGGCGGCGCCGCCGACGGCGAAGGCATTTATGGCAAGGTGTGTTCCGTTTGCCACGATGCGGGAGTGGCGGGTGCACCGGTACGCGGCGATGAAGACCAGTGGGCGGCGCGTACCGACAAAGGCTTTGATACGCTTTTGGATCACGCCATTAACGGCTTTAACGCCATGCCCGCGCGCGGCGGTAACCCGAGCCTGGGCGATGACGACATGCACGCCGCAGTGGCCTATATGGTCGAGCCGGTGATGGACGTACCCGAAGCCGAAAGCGCAGGCGAGGCCGCAAGCGCGGGCGACGACGCTGCTGACGCTGACACGGCAAAAGAAGACAGCGCCGCCGCGGAAGAAGAAGCGGCTGATGCCGCCGCCGCGGATGACGCTAACGAAGGCAGCGGCGCCGGCGAATCTGCCTGGGCGAGCATCGATGGTAAAGCCGTCTTTGATAGTGCCTGCATGGCTTGCCACGCAACGGGCGCAGCCGGCGCACCCGTGGTCGGTAATGCCGACGCTTGGGCACCGCACATCGAGAAGGGCAAAGACACCCTCTACGACCACGCCATCAACGGCTTTAACGCCATGCCGGCGAAAGGCGGCCGCACGGACCTCTCCGACGACGAGGTCAAAGCCTCCGTTGACTACATGGTAAAAGAGTCCCAGTAAGCGGCAAGACGTCGCGATAAACAGCCGTAAGCAAAAACCCCGCAGGGCCGGTTCTTAAAGACCGTGGCCTGCGGGGTTTTTTGTGCCGGGCTGAAAAGTGCCGTCAATCCAGCAGAGAGCCCTCAGCCCAGTAAAGAGCCTTCAGCCCAGCAGCGAGCGCAGCCCGGCGATGGCGCTTTGCCCGCGGGCCTGCTTTTTCTCGGGGTCTTCTTTATCGGCGCGGCCTTCCCAGTCCAGATCTCCTGCCGGCAGTTCGTCTAAAAAGCGGCTTGGCGTGCAGTCCGAAAGCTCGCCGTAGGTCTTGCGCTGGCGTGCAAGCGTCAGGGTCAGAGTTTGGCGCGCGCGGGTAATGCCGACGTAGGCCAGCCGGCGCTCCTCCTCAACGCTGCCGTTTTCCACGGCGTTGCGGTGGGGCAGCAGGTCTTCTTCCAGCCCCATCAGATAAACGTGGGGAAACTCCAGCCCTTTGGAGGCGTGCATGGTGAGAAGCTGCACGCGGTCGGAGTCGTCTTCTTCGGCCTGCTGTTCGAGAATATCGCGCAGCACCAGCCGCGAAATGGCCGCGTCGACGCCGTCGGTTTCGGTGGCTGTCGAATCCGTGTCTTCAGGATCACTGTCTTCGGGGTCGCGGCTGAGCGATTTTTCCAGCTGATCGATGAGTATCCAGATATTGCCCATGCGCCGCTCGGCCACGGTGGGCGCGCTGGCGTTCTGGTACAGCCAGGCTTCGTAGTCCATCTCGGTCATCATCTGGCGGATGGCGGCAATGGCATCGCCTTCCTCCATGCGCCGGCGCGCGCCGTCAATAAAGCGGGTAAAGCGCTGCAGCCGATCAACGGCGCGCTCGGGAAGGTGCTGTTCAAGCCCCATCTCGTGGCAGGCGGCGAACAAGGAAGCCCCCCGTTCGGTGGCATAGTTGGCAAGCTTCTCAAGCGTCGAGGGGCCGATCTCGCGGCGCGGCACGTTAACGATGCGCAAAAAGGCGTTGTCGTCGGCGGGATTGATCAACAGGCGCAGGTAGGCCATGGCGTCCTTGATTTCGCCCCGCGAGAAAAACGAGGTGCCGCCGGAAATCTTGTAAGGAATCTGGTAATGCTGCAGCTTGAGCTCGAGAAGCCGCGCCTGAAAGTTACCGCGATAAAGCACGGCAAAGTCCTGCCAGGCGGCGGATTCCTTGATGCGCCGGGTGAGTATCTCGCTGGCCACGCGTTCGGCTTCGGCCTCTTCGTGGCGGTTGACCACCACGCGGATCGCCGCCCCGTCGCCCATCTGCGACCACAGCGTTTTTTCATATACGTGGGGGTTATGCGCAATCAGCGCGTTGGCGGCGCGCAAAATCGTGCCGGTGGAGCGATAGTTTTGCTCTAGCTTGATGACCTTAAGGCGCGGGAAATCTTCGCCCAGGGTAATCAGGTTTTCCGGCCGCGCGCCGCGCCAGGCGTAGATCGACTGATCGTCGTCGCCGACCACGGTGAAGGTGGCGCGCTCGGCCATCAACAGTTTCACCAGCAGATACTGGCTGACGTTGGTGTCCTGGTACTCATCCACCAGCATGTAGTGAATTTTGCGCTGCCAGCGCGCTAGTACCTCTGGGCTGTCGCGCAGCAGCACAACCGGCAGCAAAATCAGGTCGTCAAAATCTACCGCGTTATAGGCGCGTAGGTGGCGCACGTAGGCCTCGTAAACCCGGGCGGCAAAGTGGGCGTCGTCGTCGGCGGCGTGAGATAGCGCCTCGCCGGGCAGCACCAGATCGTTTTTCCACTGGGAAATTTGGCTCTGCACCGCGTTGATCTGCTCGGCGTCGACCTGGGCATCCTTGTTCATCAGGTCGCGCAGCAGCGCCTTGGCGTCTTCAGGGTCAAACAGCGAAAAGCCCGGTTTGTAGCCCAGCGCCTTGAGCTCGCCGCGGATGATGTTGAGCCCCAGGGTATGAAACGTCGACACCGTCAGGCCGTGGCCTTCCTTGCCTACCAGCATGTTGCCCACGCGTTCTTTCATCTCGCGGGCGGCCTTGTTGGTGAAGGTGACGGCGGCGATGCGTCGGGCGCTCATGCCGCACTCTTTCACCAGATAGGCAATTTTGCTGGTAATCACGCTGGTCTTGCCCGACCCCGCGCCGGCCAGTACCAGGCAGGGGCCGTCGATGGCGCGCACCGCTTCCTGCTGGCTCGGATTCAGGCCGCGTATGCGCTGGGCGATGCTGGGGTTCATGGAGCTACCTCATTCGGGCGTTTTATAACGCACTGGTACGGCTGCGTGCGGGGCTGCGATACTGACGGTCTGAACGAACCCCACACGAGACGAAAAGAATGTTCGAGATTGCGCTGTTTGAGCCACGCATGGCGCCCAATACCGGCAATATTATGCGTCTGGCCGCCAATAACGGCTGCCGGCTGCATTTGATCGAGCCGCTGGGTTTTGATCTGGAAGAGCGCAAGCTGCGCCGCGCGGGGCTGGATTACCGCGATGCGGCCAACGTTACGCGGCACGCTGATTTTAACGCCTTTCAGGCGGCCATGCAGGGCCGCACCGTGTGGGCGCTGACCACTCGCGGTACGCGCTTTTACACCGATGCTGCCTTTGCCCCGGGCGATGTGCTGCTGTTTGGCTCGGAAACCGGCGGCCTTTCCGCTGAGGTACACGCCAGCCTGCCCGAGGCGCAAAAACTGCTGATTCCCATGCAGCCCAACAACCGCAGCCTGAACCTGTCCAACGCCGTGGCGCTGGTCAGCTTCGAGGCCTGGCGCCAGCAGGACTTTGCCGGCGCCACGATGTAAGCGGATTACGCCTGGCTCACGCCGTAGCGCGTGCGGTAGGCGCGGATCGCCTCGGCGTGGGGCTGCATCTCGGGGCCGGCGTGTTCTTCCAGGTAGGCCAGCACCTGATCCAGCGTGACGATGCTGACCACCGGCACGGCGTAGGTGTCTTCGACTTCCTGAATCGCGCTTTTTCCCCCTTGGCCGCGTTCCTGGCGGTCGAGGGCGATAATCACCCCGGCGGCGCGGGCGCTGTGCTGTTCAATCAGCGCCATGACCTCGCGCACGGCGGTGCCGGCGGTGATCACGTCATCGATGATGAAAATATCGCCGGCCAGCGGCGCGCCGACAATGCTGCCGCCTTCGCCGTGGGTTTTGGCCTCTTTGCGGTTGAAGGCGTAAGGCATGTCGCGGTCGTGATGATCCGCCAGCGCGGCGGCGGTCACGGCGGCCAGCGGAATTCCCTTGTAGGCCGGGCCGAACAGCACGTCGGCTGTTAAGCCGCTATCCACAATGGTCTGGGCGTAAAAACGCCCGAGGCGCGCTAGCGCACCGCCGGTTTGAAACAGCCCGGCGTTGAAAAAATACGGGCTGACGCGCCCTGATTTCAGCGTGAACTCGCCAAACTTGAGCACGCCCTGTTCGATGGCAAAGGTAATGAAATCACGTTGGTACGGTTGTAGGGCAGCCACGGCTCTCCTCGCTATTTTTAATGGGGGATTTACCCAAACGTGTAAACGTCGGGTATCATACAGCAGCGACGCAAAAGGGACGATTTATGAAAATTGCCAGCATCAATGTCAACGGTATTCGCGGTGCCGTCGAGCGTGGTTTCCTGGACTGGCTGGCTCAGCAAGATGCCGACGTGGTCTGCGTGCAGGATACCCAGGTAAAAAGCTTCGAGCTGGGCGATCACATACTCTACCCTGAAGGCTACGAAGGCTATTTTCTGGACGCCGAAGAAGACGGTTTTTCCGGCGTGGCGCTCTACTGCCGCAAGATTCCCAAAGCGATCATGTACGGGCTGGGTTTCCCCCAGTGCGATCAGGAAGGGCGTTTTCTGCAGGCGGATTATGACCGTTTCAGTATTGCCACCTTTCTGATGCCCGACGGCCGCGACCAGCGCGCTAAGCAGCAGTTCATGGAGCAGTATCAGGAATACCTGAGCAAGATGGCGCGCAAACGCCGCGAGTACATCATCTGCGGTACCTGGAACGTGGCGCACAAGACGCTCGACTTGGCCAACTGGTC
>Ga0208135_101218_pt1 | contig 10790 bp, 8 predicted proteins | sample AntDeeMetag02WF5_FD_184757 | JGI IMG/M metagenome (GOLD analysis project Ga0208135, IMG submission 184757) | Saline lake microbial communities from Deep Lake, Antarctica - Antarctic Deep Lake Metagenome 02WF5 (SPAdes) (version 2) | ecosystem: Environmental > Aquatic > Non-marine Saline and...
GACTGCTCGGCGTGCTAGGTGGATCGCCTTCTCAGTAAAACGGAGAATCTGCGACTTCGGGAGGGTCTTCATCTCATGGAATTACACGACAAACATGTAAATCTTCAAGGATTTCAACAGAGCCACAGAGAGTCATATGATCAATAAAAAGCGTATAGAAACTATCCCTCGAATTTATGTGGGTAGTAAGTAATCTATTCATATAATGTGTTTGCCACCAACTGGCGAAAATGTTGGCTATAAACCGCCACAGACAGCCATTGCTAGGTTCGGTAGTATCAAGACAGTAGGCTGCTGTGTCGACTCCGGGGCGACCTGTGGGATCGATACCGGCGTCGAAATGCACAGGAGCCGACCGATCCATATCCCAACAGGCAACAGCGAATCCGAAGGAATCGATTACGATTTATGAGGCTCAATAGCGGCATTAGGTGGTCAAATCCTACTGACAGCCCGTCTGAGTCGGCTCTATTCGCTATCGAAAGTAGCTGTCTCACAACGAGATTATCGGCCTATCCCCGACAGAGAACGAGGAACAACCAATGAAAACAAACAGATCTCACTCACAGAGCGTGACAGACTCACACTCCGGAACTGCGGATTCCCAGACTGTGTGTATCGTTGGGCTCGGATACGTCGGCCTCCCGATTGCGGTCGAATTCGACTGTGGTGGACACACAGTTATTGGATTCGATGTTGATTCCGAAAAGGTACGCCAACTAACCGACGGCTGTGATCCAACCGGTGATGTCGGTGATGATCTCGTTGCTGACTGTACTGTCGAGTTTACCACTGACCAGTCGACGATGAGTGAAGCGGACTACATCATCATTGCTGTGCCAACACCCGTCGACGACCTCAAAAACCCCAATCTTCGGTTCGTCGAGAGTGCCGGCGAGCTCGTCGGTACACACATTACCGAAGAAACGATTGTCGTCCTCGAATCGACGGTTTATCCCGGTGCAACCCGAGAAATCTTGGGGCCCGCAATCGAGTCGACATCGGAGTTCATCGCTGGTGAGGAGTTCGCGTTGGGCTACTCGCCCGAACGGTTGGTTCCCGGTGACGACGAACACGGGTTTCGAAACGTCGTCAAGATCGTCAGTGGGCAGGACGACGAGACACTGGCCGCGGTTGCGAGCCTCTATGAATCCGTCGTGGAGGCCGGTGTGCATCGTGCCCCCGAAATCGAGGTGGCTGAAACCGCCAAATGTATCGAGAACATCCAGCGGGATCTGAACATCGCGCTCGTCAACGAGTTGGCGATCACCTGTAGCAATCTCGGGTTGGATACCCACGCCGTGTTGGATGCCGCCAGCACGAAGTGGAACTTCCACGAGTACCGTCCGGGGCTCGTCGGCGGCCACTGTATCCCGGTCGACCCCTTTTATATTATCTACGAGTCGGAGCGAAACGGGTTTTCGCCGAAGCTGATCCAACAGAGCCGCGAGACCAACGACTACATGCCCAAACACGTCGCCGAAGAGACGTTGAAAGGGCTCAACGACTGTGGGAACGTGCTGCGAGAGAGTACCGTGTTGGTGCTCGGACTCGCCTATAAGCCGAACGTCGGGGATATCCGAACCTCGGCGGTCGGCGGGACGATTGACAAACTCCAGAGCTACGGCGTCGACGTCGTGGGGTACGATCCTCACGCCGAGGCTGACGCTGTTGTCGAGGCGTTCGATATCACGGTTCGCGAGGAATTAGTGTTCGATGGCGTCGACGGGATCTTGCTTGCGACCCCCCACGACGAGTTTTTGAACATCGACTTCGATGCGGCGGTCGCTGGGTTGGTCGACGAACCGTTGTTGATCGATGTGATGGGTATCTTCCATCCCGAGCAGTTCGTGGAGTCACCGATTCAGTACAAACGGATCTGACCATGTACCGAGACCACTCTGTCGGCGTCGTGATTCCGGCATACAACGAAGCGGAGTTTATTGGAGAGGTTATCGATGAGATGCCGGCGTACGTCGACACGATCTATGTCGTCGACGACTGTTCGACTGACGGCACGTGGGACGAAATTCTCACGGCTGCCGATGCCGACCATGAGGCTCGGATCATCGAGGTTGCGGAAGACAAACTGACGAGCGAACCGGTAGCCGATGGTGGGTCGACATGTCTCGAACAGCGAGCAGTCGTTCACGATCCAATTGGTCGTGTCATCCCGATCCAACACCGGACGAATCGAGGTGCAGGTGGGTCGATCAAAACGGGATATCTGGCAGCGCTTGCCGATGAGGTAGATATCGTGTCGACCGTCGATGGCGATGGGCAGATGGATCTCAGTCAGTTGTCGAGACTCCTCGATCCGATTGTCGATGGCACGGTCGACTATGCGAAGGGGAATCGATTGCTGTACGAGGAGTATCGGTCGGAGATGCCGGCGTTCCGGTTGTTCGGGAACTCGATTCTGACGTTCATGACGAAAATCGCCTCGGGGTACTGGAAAACGATGGACCCACAGAACGGGTACACCGCGATTTCGTACGACGCACTGTCGACTATCGGCATCGAGAACATGTACGAGTACTACGGCTACTGCAACGACCTCCTCGTGAAACTGAACGCGAGAAGTATACGAATCGCCGACGTTGCGATCCCTGCCGTGTATGGGGACGAAGAATCGTCGATAACGTATTCGACGTACATTCGAAAGGTATCTGGAATGTTGATGCGGAACTTCCTGTGGCGACTTAAAGTCAAATACCTCGTGTTCGATTTCCATCCATTGGTACTGTTTTATGTGTTCGGTGTAGCGACGTCGACGGTCGGAGTAATGGGGATTGGCTGGTCGATTTACACCTTTATTAGATATGCTGATCCATTATTCGTGCGTGGATCAATTGGACTCCTTCTATCTCTGATGGGATGTTTGTTTGTGTTATTTGCAGCACTATTTGATATGCAGACTAACGAGTGCCTGGAGGTACAGGTGCATGGCTAAACGAGTAGCTGCCTATATCGTACATTACTAGCAAACAAGTTCAAACATGACACGAGATACACCGAAAGTAGGTTTACAATGTCAAACATAGAGTTACAGCAGGCCGAGGACGCACAGAAAATTGATCAGGGAGTTCGTGAAGAAATTCATCGAGACCATTCCGCAACGATTCTATTTGCGATCCAACATCCAGCTCATGTACATCTATTTCAAAACAGCATCCGGATACTCTCCCAAAACGGGTACGATGTCCACGTGTTCGCTCGAAAAAAAGAGATTAATACGGATCTGCTAGATTTGTTGGAAATAGATTACGAACTACTGGCGGGCGAAATCAACAAATCGTGGCAGATGCCCTTCGTACAGTTCAAATACGAGTGGGGTATTATTCGGAAAACCCGCCAACTCAACCCGGATGTGCTCGTCGCAATGGGTGAGCCCGCAATCACTCATGCGGCGAAGCTCACTGATGCAACGAGTCTCGTGTTCACTGACACTGAACACGCGACACTACAAAATATCCTTGCGTTTCCGTTTGCAGATTATATCTATACACCGGAATGTTATCAGGAAGATATTGGACCGAAACAGAGACGGTATCCAGGCTACCATGAACTAGCGTATCTCCATCCTGATCGGTTCGAACCGGATCCCTCGATTTTAGATGAAGTTGGTCTTGATCGTACTGAACAGTTTGTTGTCCTACGACTGGTGTCGTGGGACGCAATGCACGATGTTGGTCAAAATGGTTTCGAGGACATTGTCGACGCCGTCGACGCAATCGAAGAAACAGGCGCAAGAGTACTTATTACGTCGGAAGCAGACCTTCCGCCAGCGATTGTGGATCGGCAAGTTTCGATACCTCCCCACCGTATTCACGATCTATTGGCGTTTGCGGATCTCTATATCGGTGAGAGTGCAACAATGACTGCAGAAAGTGCGGTACTTGGTACACCTGCAGTATATATATCTTCACTTCGAACCGGATACACTGACGAACTCGAAAAAAAGTATGGATTGGTGTTTACTTATCCGGAGGCCGGACAGCATGAGAGAGGTCTAAAGAAAGCGATTGAAATTCTCAATCAGAACAGCTCTAGAAAATGGGAAACTAGGCGTCAGCGCATGCTTATGGACAAAAAAGATACAACGGACGTAATCCTCACCTCTATTCTGGAGAGTGTCGAACAGTGAGCGACAATCCAGATATATTACTTGTTGGATCAAACCGGACAATTGGAGGTATTCAGCGATATATCGACCAACAGACAAAGCATCTTTCGAGTAAGGCATCAGTTCGCGTGTATGATATTGAGCCAAGTCATGGAACTGGACCTGTCTGTTTGATAATGATAATATTACAGACAATTTTTGATGCACTCCTGTTTCCATTTCGGCGTCGTCCAGATATCGTTCATGTCCACACTGCCCACTGGTTTTCATTCTACCGTGCAACGTTCTACGTTCTCTTCTCGGCATACGTCTGGCGAGTCCCTGTTGTCCTTCACGTCCATGGCTCGTCGTTCGACGAGTTCCTCACGACGAACAGCATCATCGCAAATACGATTCAGGCAATCGGGTTCCGAGCCAGTAGCACTGTTATCACGCTGTCTGACTACTGGAAAGAACTCGTCGAAACACATACGGAGGCGGATCATATTATAACAATTCCGAACGCTGTTGATCCGAAACAGTACACTGCTTCATCAGACAGTGTTGATCCAACAATTGTGTACGTTTCTCATCTATCGAAGCGAAAAGGGGCCGCTGAGTTTGCAACGGCTGTTTCCGATCTCGTCGACCAACAGGACGATGTAACTGTCCACATTGCAGGGTCGGGATCGTATGCGGATCGTATTGAGCAACTTGAATCTAACTACGATGAAGTTCACTATCATGGATATGTGTCAGAATCAAAAAAACGAGATCTACTCGCAGAAGGTACGATATTCGTACTCCCGAGCTACGCAGAGGGACTTCCAATTGCAATTCTTGAAGCAATGGCAGCTGGGAATGCAATCGTCTCCACGTCCGTTGGGAGTATTCCCGAAGTTATCACGGAAAAAAGGGGTAGAATCGTTAAACCGGGAGATCCTGACGCGCTTTTTGCAGAGTTACAGTCTCTGTGTGACTCGCGGTTATCGGTTTCAAAAATGGGAAAGCAAAATCAAGAGGCAATTAATATTCAGTATAACTGGGACCGGATCGGTTTGGAACTGTTCAATCTATATACTAAATTATTACGTTCAAAATCTAGAGCCAAGGAAGAAATATGAATCGCAAAATAATGAACAAACGGACACACGATTTTGATGTTGAGAGAATGCAATACACAAATAATTCCGTGGAATATATAAAAAATTAAAATCATGAATATGAGATCATTTATTCGAAAACGGATTCAACCACATCTCGATTTAGTTATATTCTCATATATAGTAATTTTTGGAATTAGTGTTACAATGATGTCCGCATTTCTCGGGATTGGACAGTACGGAATGGGGATAGGAGCACTTCTTGCTAGTGCAGTGTATGGCATATATCGATATTCTGATCTTGTATCTCTTAATAAAGAAGACATTTCTTCGTTTTCGATCCAACATTATAAAATTTCAACAATTATGTTTTTTATCCTTGTTTCCGCAGCCATAATTCTCAACAGAAGACAGTACCAGTATCGACCCCCTGTATTTTTTATTCTAATAGCAATTGCTTGGTCGACAATTGTGATAGATATTTCAACTATACATAACCAGAGATGGCTTGTTTACGCTACTCTTATAAAAATATCATTTATATCAATCATTTTCCGGGCAACGAGATATTATGAAATGGCAACAATACCGGGTAACGATACGCAATTTCATCTTGATCTCGCAATGCTGATCTATAGAGGGGGGTCGCTTCCCGTGGGAGAGACTATTTCTCACCCAAGATATATTTTCACATCATTGTGGCACATAGCATTAGCATCAATACGTCATGTTCTATTGACTAGTATTTGGGATACTCTATTTCTTGCTGTAGTTGTACCATTCGTATTAATTACTGTCTTTGGTAGCTATGCACTGTCAAAAGCAATTAATGGCTCCGTTTCTCATGGACTCGGAGCTGCATTTCTCATCAGTTTCACAGATTTTTTCATCTTACGTGGCGTAAGTGCAATCAGCACTAGTTCTTATGTTATTCCATTCACTATCATATTACTAATTGTGTTTTATCGCTATCATGATTGGCGGGGGACGATACTAGCTACTGGTATAATTACTGCAATTCTATTAACTCATCAACTTTCAGCATTCGCTTCTATGATTATTGTTTGTTCAATTATTGTTGGAGTCGGAGTTCATCATCGCTGGTTTAGCATTAACCAGAAACCAATCTCACGGGTAGCTTCGGGGTCAGTGTTTCTCTTGATTGGTATCGGTACAATCAGCTGGTGGATGGTGATTCCAAGTGGCGAAATTTCGTTTTTTCAAGGGATGGTGTTACGTGTATCTGGAAAGATAGCAAGTTTGCTCACTACATCAGGTAGTAGCAGTGGTTACGGAGTGTCTTTATCACAGTATTCACTGATATCAAACCTACTGTATACCTTCGGCTCTGATCTCCTGTTCGCCCTTGCTTTACTCGGTGTCCTTTTAATTGGACATCATACTAATCAGTCACCGAGACAGTTATATCTCTATACTCCAACTGTAGTATTATTCATATTTATTTATCCACTGACGATGCTCGGTCTCGATGATGTTCTTCTTCCACACAGAATATTAGTGTTCTTACAGCTGTGTTTCGTGATATTTGCTGCCGTTGGGATTGTTCATGCACTCAGACAGGCCTCATCAAGCACACTACAGACAGCTGTCATCGGAATTGTTCTCTTTATCCTAGTATTTAGCATGATTACGACACCGTATACCAACCGGAATTCGCCGGTTTATCTTGAGGATCGTGAACCTCGCGTCGACCTCAAAGATTCCGAGGTTTCTGCCGTACTTTGGTTACTCGAAACGGATAATTCTAGTGACGTATACATAGATAGCCATATGCGGCGACGGCAAATTCTCACGTTGACCAATATTCATCGAATAGATGATTCTGATAATATGTATCACACATACCAGCTAAACGAATCTCCGGAGACAGGGACATATATTGTGAGAAGTTATTTTGACAAATTAGACGATGTTGCACCTACAGGAACGTTCGGTGAGCAAACTACTCGGATAGATGGAAGTAGTATCACTAAACAATATAAAACAGGAAATAAAAAATATGATAACGGAAAAGTGACTATATACATAAAGTCATGATCAAAATTTTATGTGATAATATATTTATTTAATCAATATTTAAATAAATTAATCAAAAATAATCAAAACAAACCTACCCGACAACAAATAGATATTTATTGCCAATAAATATAAGAAGGATCCCACAAAATAATATCGCTATGAGGATGCCAACTATTAGACGTATACGTCGATCTCTGGAAGCCCCAAAATTAGTTGCTCGTGAGATCAATAAGGAAGCCTATTCGTTAAATCAAGGAGAGTGGTATGAGTCCGGGATCAACTTTTTCGATCAAGACTGGGACAACCTCCTCATTTTGGATGCCTGTCGGTTCGATACATATAATGAACTCGTTGATTTGCCGGGCAAGTTGACAAAACGGTACTCGAAAGCAAGCAGTACGCGAGAGTGGTTAGAATCAAATTGTGACGGTCGAGTGTTCAACGATACGGTCTATGTTACTGCAAATCCACAACTCCATCACAACAAAGATGGAAATGAGATTGAGTTCCATGATGTATGGAACGTCTGGCTTCAGGATGGATGGGATGACGACGTTCATACGGTCCTTCCGGAGACGATGGCGGAGAAAGGCCTCGAAGCCGTAGATGAGTATCCGAACAAACGTATCGTTATCCACCTACTGCAACCGCATTATCCTTTTATTGGAGACTATGGTCAAGAGTACTTCTCAAACAACTGTCTACGGAATTTCTACGTAGAAGTCTTCGAAAGAAAACGTAATATTTCACTGTCAGACGTCCGGAAAGCATACCGAGAGAACCTGACGTGCATGCTCCCAACTCTCGAACGGCTTCTCACAGAACTTCCAGGGAAGACGGTCGTCACGTCCGACCACGGCGAGACGCTTGGAGAGCGTGCACGACCGATACCGATCCGTGAGTTCGGTCACCCCCGTGGTGTGTATATGGAAGAACTCGTAGCGATTCCGTGGCAGGAGCACACAAACGGATCACGACGAAAAATCGTCTGTGAGAAATCACGTTCTAGCGCAGAAAAGAGTTCAGAAGATATTGTAAAAAAACGGTTATCTCATTTAGGATACAAAAGTTAAGAACACCAATCATTGTTTCACAGACACACATATATGTATCAAACAAATAAGTTTAAGCATATAAACGGACTCATTCTTTGTGTGTTCGATAAGGCTATCAGAGTCGTCATTTTCGTAGATGCGCACCTCGGCGTTAAATATCTAGATCTGTTTTTAGATTGTCCCCCGATACGAAATAATCATATAATAGTTAATTATGTCTAATGTCTGTCGATAAGTCGAATCTTTCGACATTACTGTCGAGTGCTACACTCGTATTAGTAGGTACACTGTTGGGGGCATTAGCCACGCTCTTCGAACGTATCATCGTTGGGCGGTTACTATCGCCGGACGCCTACGGGGAATTCAGCATCGGACTTGCTGTTTTAACGCTTGGGTCAACAGTGGCACTTGTCGGACTCAATCAGGGTGTGCCGCGATACATGGCTCGGTTCGACACCATTGAAGATGTCCGCGGAACGTGGTGGACTGGACTCATTGTTGGAGGTGGAACGGCAGTTCTCCTCTCGGTGATTCTTCTTGTTGAACGGAGTGTCATCGCACCGCAACTGTTCAATACGAACACAGCCACCCCTCTTTTTGAGCTATTCGTACTCACTATCCCCTTTTATGTCATGCTTGAGATCGGTATCAGCGCAATTCGCGGTTTGGAAAATACTCGATTTAAGATCTACACCTACGATCTATTTTTTCCGGTAGCCCGTATTACACTCCTTGTTGGACTGCTTCTGGCAGGATTCGATATTATCGCTACAGGCTACAGCTATTTGGCGATAACCGTCATAGCTGCGGTCATTGCTCATATATTCCTCAACCGGCTATTACCACTGAGAGGATCAAAGAGACTTCATGTGAAAAAATTGTTTGGATTCTCTGCCCCGCTTATGATTTCAGCGGTTATGAGTATTCTCCTCACTCGAACAGACACACTCATGTTAGGATACTTTCAACCGTCACGGATAGTTGGAATCTATAACGCTGCGTTCCCGCTTGCGCAGGCACTTATTATCGTTTTAAGTGCATTTGGATATCTGTACCTTCCATTAATTTCACGGCTAGACAGAAGTAACGAACGCGATGAGATCGAACGAGTTTACGAACTCACAACTAAATGGATATATATTGTGACGTTCCCCGCATTTGCACTGCTTGTTGCATTTCCAAACGAGATTATTGCTATCGTCTTCGGAGCTCAGTACGCTGTCGACCCCTTTTTGCTTCGTATTCTCGCCATTGGCTTCTTTACGGAAGCTGCTGCAGGTCGGAATCGAGAAACACTCACTTCGCTCGGCTTCCCGCGTACTATTCTCCTAATTAATGGTCTTGCGTTTGTCGTCAATGCTACACTCAATCTCATGTGGATTCCCGAATACAGCTATCGTGGTGCCGCCGTTGCATCAGTTATCTCTTTTATTTTAATTAATTTCCTCGGATGTTGGATACTATATTACAAGACGACAATTACACCATTCAATTCACAGTCAGTCCGAACGTTTCTTAGCCTGCCCATAATTTTGCTTCCGCCAATCTTGTTCCTCGCTCGGAGAGTACAACTTTCACTCGTCACCATTCCCGTATTTCTCGTCACAGTCGGAATAACGTCTATCGCCGTCGTTGCTCTGATTGGTGGTATTGAAACCGAAGATATAATTATAATTGAGTTTATCGAGGAACAGATTGGATTGCGGATTCCGCATGTCCGCCAACTGTTCTGATTCAGTTCAATCAGACACTGCCGTTTCGACCTCAGGACCGTCCTGCAACCGCTGTTCGGCCTCATCTCTGTCTTCGGGATATCCAATATCCAGCCGCCAGCCATCAAGTTCAATAGCATCAATCGTCCGCCCTGACCGAATCAACAGGTCGACGGCCTCGCTGATTTCGTACTCGCCACGTTCGACGGCTGGACGAGATGACAGGCATGGAAAATTTCGGGCGTAAACGTGTAGAAGCCGGTCATCACGAGGTTCGATGGTGGATCGTCGGGTTTCTCGACGACGTTGGTAATCTCACCGTACTTATTGGTGTCACAGACGCCGTAGCGTGAGGCCTCGTCCACGGTACCTCCTCGACGAGAAACGCCGCATCCGCGCGGTCTTCCTGCTGTCTCTGAACGATATCATCTAAGTTGGCTTCGAAGATGTTGTCTCCCAGAATCAGCATAAAGTCGTCATCGATGTGGTCTTCAACAGTCAGTAGTGCATGGGCCAGTCCATGCTGTTCTCGCTGGTGGGCGTAGGTGATCGGAATCCAGTTATACGTATCGCCGTAATGGTCGATGATCACCTCTTTCAGATAGCCAACGACCACGACAAGCTCATCTGCACCGAGGTCGACGAGCTGGTCGAAGGCCTCATCCCACCCGTCGATCCGCGGTACACGCTCCTCGAAGTAGTCTGCAACCTGGTCGACGAACTTCTCTAGTTGTCGATGCTCGGCTTCCTGAGAGGCTAAAAAATAAATATGCGG
>Ga0208135_101224_pt1 | contig 10742 bp, 11 predicted proteins | sample AntDeeMetag02WF5_FD_184757 | JGI IMG/M metagenome (GOLD analysis project Ga0208135, IMG submission 184757) | Saline lake microbial communities from Deep Lake, Antarctica - Antarctic Deep Lake Metagenome 02WF5 (SPAdes) (version 2) | ecosystem: Environmental > Aquatic > Non-marine Saline and...
TGGCCGGGCAGGGCGTTAATCTGGGGCTGATGGACGCCGCGGTGTTGGCCGAAGAAGTGGTCGCTGCCTTTAAGCGCGGAGCACCTTGGGGCGATGTGCGGCTGCTGCGCCGCTATGAGCGCCGGCGCCGCGGGGATAACGCCGCGATGCTGACGCTGATGAAAGGCTTCAAGACGCTGTTTGGCGCACGCCATCCGGGCGTTTTACTGGCGCGCAATGTGGGAATGCGCGGCCTGCACCGGCTGGTGCCGGTTAAGCGCGCGATCATGCGCCAAGCGACCGGGGAGCGCGGCCGCCTGCCGCAAAGCTGCCGTTAGCGGTTGCGGCGGTCAACCACGTTGAGCGCCTTGAGCAGATTCAGCGCCTCGCCCAGCTGGTAGTCGTCGCGCAGGCGCCCTGAGGTGGCGGCATCGCTGCCTGCGGCCTGACCCGACGAGCTCAGGTGCCCCTCCAGATCGGCTTCGCGCAGCTCAAAGCGGCTGTCGGCGATTTCAAGGCGCCCGCGTACGACCGTGACGTCGGGCTTGATGCCCTGCGCCTGAATCGAGCGGCCGTTGGGCGTGTAGTAAAGCGCGGTGGTGAGCTTGAGCCCTTCGTTTTCGCCCAGCGGCATCACCTGCTGTACCGAGCCTTTGCCAAAGCTGTCGGTGCCCATGATCACGCCGCGGCGCTGATCCTGCAGGGCGCCGGCGACAATTTCGGCCGCCGAGGCGCTGCCGCCGTTGACGAGAACGACCAGCGACACATCGCCGGCGGGTGTGGAGGGCGTGGCCGAAAACGACATCTGACTGTTCGTTAGGCGCCCTTCGGTATACACCACGCGCCCGTGGTCAAGAAACAGGTCAGCGACATCCACGGCGGACTGCAAGACGCCGCCGGGGTTGTTGCGCAGATCGAGCACCAAGCCGTCGAGCATGCCGCCCTCGGCGTTGCTCAGCATGTCCTCGATGGCACTTTGCGCCTGGTCGGCGGTGCGCGTTTGAAACTGGCTGATGCGCAGGTAGCCGTAGCCCGGCGCCAGAAGCTCGTGTTTGACGCTGGCGCTGCGGATGATTTCGCGGCTCAGGGTCAGCTCGCGCGGGCTGTCTTCACCGGCACGCAGAATTGCTACCTCAATGTCGGAGCCGGGTTCGCCGCGCATCAGGTTGACGGCCTCGTGCAGCGAAATGCCCTCGGTTGAGGTAGTGCCGATGCGGATGATGATGTCGCGCGACATAAGCCCCGCGCGGGAGGCGGGCGTGTCGTCAATGGGGGTAATGACCGTCAGCCGGTTGTCTTCCATGCCAACTTCGATGCCGATGCCGCCAAATTCCCCCTCGGTAGATTCGCGCAGGCTCTGGTATTGCTCTTCGTCGAGATAGGCGGAGTGCGGATCAAGCTCGTTGAGCATGCCGCGCATGGCGTTGCGCAGCAGCGTGCGGTCGTCGACGTCTTCCACGTAGGCGCGCTTGATGTGCTCAAACACCTCGGCAAAAGTTTGTATTTCTTCCAGAGGCAGCGCGTCGGCACCGGGTTCTGTCGTGCTCGGCGCGGCCATGGCAGGCACCGCCAGGGCAAGCGCGGCAACCGGCAGCAGGGTGGCCAGAAAGCGCCGGGTAGGGGCCAGTACTTTGGACGGTACTTCGGACAGTACCTGGATAACAGATGGCGTCATGGTGGCTCCGCAGGGCGAGAGGCGACGTGGCGCCGCCGGGGAAAACGTCAATTGCGCCAGCTTATCCCGTCAGCGGCGTGCAATCCAACGCCTGGGGTTGATTGGCTCGCCGTTCCGGCGAACTTCAAAATATAGCGCCGCGCGCGGCTGGCCGCCGCTGTTACCCACGTGGCCAATCACATCGCCGGTGGCAACTTTTTCACCGGGGCCGTGGGTAAAGCGCTGCAGATGGGCATAAAGCGTCATGATGTGGTCGCCGTGATCGATGATCAGCAGGTTGCCAAAGCCGCGTATCCAGTCGGCAAACACCACCCGGCCCTGGTGCACGGCTTTGACCGGTGTGCCGGCACCGGCACCGATGGTAATGCCGTTATGGTGCACGCCCTTCTGGCGCTTGAAGCCGGCGCTGATGGTGCCTTGCACCGGCCAGGGCAAGTCGCCGCGGGTGTTGGCCATTTGCGTGCTGGGCGTGGGGCTTGAGAGCCGCGCCATCTGCTCGCGGATTTCGCGTAGCCGCTGTTCGGCCTGTTCGTGGTCTTGCTTAAGCGCGGCCAGATGTTCGGTTTCGCTTTGTTCGCGCTGGCCAAGGGTGGCCAGAAGCTCGCGGCGTTTGGCGGTGCGCTTAGCAAGCGTTGCGCTTTCCTCTTTTAGCGTCTGGTCGGCGGCGTCAAGGCGCTGGCGGCGGTCGGCAAGGTCGGCGGCGTTTTGCGTCAGGGCGTCGTCCAGCCGGGCGATATCGGCCAGGCGCTGGTTGCGTGCTCGGCTCAGGCGGTTGAGGTAGGCCTGCATGCGGTCAAGCTCGGCCGGGTTGCCCTGATTCAGCAGCAGTTTCAGCTGCGGCGCGTCGCCCAGGCGGTACAGGGCGGCCAGCTGCGTGGCGAGTGCGTCAAGCTGTGCCTGGCGCGTTTTTTCAAGGCGCGTCTGGCGCTGCTTTAGCGCTGCGCTTTCTTCCGTGAGCGCGCGCCGCTTGGCTTGAACGTCATCCAGGCGCGCATGAATGTCGGCCAGCGCGACCTCCACCTTGCGTAGCTTGCGTTCGGCGTCGCTGCGCGCCTTGGCGGTGACACCCAGACGCTCTGAGGTCGCCTGTATTTCCTGGCCCAGCGCGTCGAGCGTGTGTTGGGTAGAGGCTTCGTCGACGCGTCCGTCGGCCGGCAAGGCGATAAGCGACAACAACAGCAGCGTGCTGGTGGCATAGCGCCGCATGGTCAGATCAGCCCAACCGGATCAGTGAGTTGCCGCTCATCGCCGCGGGGATTTCCTGATTCATCAGGGTCAGAAGCGTCGGCGCCAAGTCACACAGCCGGCCTTCTTCAAGCTGTGCCTCGCGCGTGCCGACGTAGACCAGCGGCACGGAAAAGGTGGTGTGCGCGGTTTGCGGGGCGCCGGTGACCGGATGCACCATCTGCTCGGCATTGCCGTGATCAGCGGTAATCAGGCAGGCGCCGCCGGCCCGCTCAATAGCCTCGACCACGCGCCCGACGCAGCGGTCGACGGTTTCGATCGCTTTGACCGCGGCGTGGTAATCGCCGGTGTGGCCGACCATATCGCCGTTGGCGTAGTTGCAGATGATCAAATCGAAGGTGTCGCCGTCGATGGCATCGACCAGGCTGTCGGTGAGCTCAAAGGCGCTCATTTCGGGCTTTTCGTCGTAGGTGCGCACGTCCTGCGGTGAGGGCAGCAGAATGCGCGTTTCGCCGTCGAACTCGTCTTCGCGCCCACCGGAGAAGAAAAACGTCACGTGCGGGTATTTTTCCGTCTCGGCAATGCGCAGCTGTTTAAGCCCTCGTTGGGAGACGACCTCGCCCAGGGTGTCGGTCAGGTTAGTCGGTGGAAAGGCGACCGCGGTGGGGATGTCGGCGGCGTATTGGGTCATCGTCACCAGCCCTTCGCCGGCCAGCACCGGCCGCGAGGTGCGCGCAAAGCCGCTGAAGTCCGGCTCGGCGAAGGCGCGGGCCAGCTCACGGGCGCGGTCGGCGCGGAAGTTGGCAAAGATCGCTGCGTCGCCGTCTTCAATAACCACCGGGCTGCCATAGATGTGCATGCTGGTGGCAGCGACGAATTCGTCGGTTTCGCCGCGCTCGTAGGCATCGCGCAGCGCGGTCTCGGCGCTGATGGCCTCGAAATCGGCTTTGCCTTCGGTGAGAAGCTCATAAGCCTGAGCCACGCGCTCCCAGCGGTTGTCGCGGTCTAGCGCGTAAAAGCGCCCGATTATTGATGCAATAAAGCCGTTATCGGCACCCACCAGCTCGGCTAGCCGGGCGTTGGCGCGTTCAAGCGACGCCATGGCGCTTTTGGGCGGCATGTCGCGGCCGTCGAGAAACGCATGAATGTAGATGCGCTGGGCGCCGCGGCGGGCGGCCAACTCGGCCAGCGCAATAAAGTGGTCTTCGTGGCTGTGCACCCCGCCGGGGGAGAGCAGACCCATCAGGTGAACGGCGCGGTCTTGATTCACGGCGTCGTCAATGGGGTCGGTAAGCACCGGGTTGAGGTCGAGATCACCGTTTTCCACGGCTTGGGTGATCCGCGTGAAGTCCTGAAACACGATGCGTCCGGCGCCGAGATTCATGTGGCCGACCTCGGAGTTGCCCATCTGCCCGTCGGGCAGCCCCACGTGGTGGCCGTCGGTGTGCACGAAAGCGCGGGGGCGCTCGGCCCAGAGCTGGTCCATGATCGGCGTGCGCGCGCCGGCAATGGCGTTGTGCTGGCTGTCGGGGTTGTGGCCGTAGCCGTCGAGGATGATCAGCGCCACCGGGCGCGGCGTGGTTGCAGTGTCCATGAAAACCTCTCGTCATTAGGCCGAGCGCAGGCGTGGCGCAACGTCGCGGCGGATGCAAGTTGTTCGCAGCATAACGCAGGCAGGCCCTTGTCGTCATGGCGGGGTCTGCTCGCAGCGGGTTGCGGTGTGTATACTGGGGCGCTTAACGGCGGTACGGCCGCTACGGGTAGTGTCTTATAGTATATTGACAAAGAGATTGGGCGCATGATCGATCAGCTGTTTGAATTTGCACAGAACCACATGTTGCTGGTGGGGGCCTTTTTGTTGGCGCTGCTGGCCTGGCTTGTTTACGAAACACGCAGCGCGGCGAGTAACGGCGTGACCTCCGGCGAGGCCACCCATTTGATTAACCGTGAAGACGCCGTGGTGCTGGATATTCGTGAAGACAAGGAGTTCAAGACCGGGCATATTGCCGGTGCTCGTCATATCCCCCAGAGCAAGCTTGATGACCGTATGCAAGAGCTGGATAAAGTGAAAGATAAGCCGATTGTTATCGTCTGTAAGCACGGCCAGAGTTCGGGTGTGGCTCAGGCGAAACTGACCAAAGCCGGGTTTGAGCGCGCGCTGAAGCTCAAGGGCGGTATGGGGCAGTGGCAGGCCGACAGCCTCCCGGTGGTAAAGAAATAAGTTCTGGCGCTGGTCGACTAGGGCACTCCCGAGTCGGGCTTTATTATTACTGCGGCGCTTATATCACGCGGCGCGTTACCTTCGTAGATTGAATCTTTCAGGAGTTCCCCATGGCAGAAGAAGACAACAATACCCAGCAGGCCGGTGCGGCTGACGAGAAGCCCAAGCTGACGTTCTCGCTGCAGCGCATCTATGTCAAAGACATCTCCTTTGAAGCGCCGAATTCGCCCGGCGTTTTCAAACAGCCGTTCAAGCCCAAGGTCAACTTGGATCTGAATACCACCAGCGTGCAGACCGCCGATGATCAATATGAGGTGACGATCAAAGTTACCGCTCAGGTCAACGATAGCGAAACCGGCACCACGTCGTTTCTGGTGGAAATCGAGCAGGCGGGGCTTTTCCGCATTGCCGGCATCGAGGGTGAGCAGCTGGAGCAAACGCTGGGCGCGTTCTGCCCCAACCTGCTGTTTCCCTACGCGCGTGAGTGCGTGGACAGCCTCGTCAACCGTGGCGGTTTCCCGCCGCTGATGCTGGCGCCGGTCAATTTTGATGCCATGTACGCCCAGCGCAAGCAGCGCGAGGCTCAGGCCGCCGAAAGCGCCGAGTAAGCCATGCAGGCCGCCGATTGGTACGCCGCTCACGGCAAAATGCCGCGCCTTTACGTGCCCGCGACGCTAAGCGTGGGGGGCAGCGTAACGCTGCCTGACGGCGCGGCGCGCCACCTGACACGGGTGCTGCGCCTGGCCGCTGGGGCACCGCTGGTGGTGTTTGACGGCCAGGGCAGTGAGGCCGGCGTGCGGCTGGCGGAGGTGTCGCGCAAGCAGGTAACGGTGAGCGTGGAAGCCGTATGGGCGGGGCGCTTTGAGTCGCCGCTGCGGGTACACCTCGGCCAGGCGATTTCCAAGGGCGACCGGATGGACTACGCCATCCAGAAAGCCGTGGAGCTGGGCGTGGCCGAGATCACCCCGCTCTATACCCGGCGCGGCGACGTACGCCTGAAAGGCGAGCGCGAGGCCAAAAAGCGGGCACACTGGCAGGCGGTGGCCGCCAGCGCCTGCGAACAGAGCGGGCGGGCGACGCTGCCGCCCGTGCATCCGCCGCTAAGCCTTGACGAGTGGCTTTTACAGCGCGACGAGCCGCTACGGCTGATGCTCCACCCGGCAACGGATAGCGGGCTTCAGGCGGAGCGTTCGCCGGGCGCGGCGGCGCTGTTGATTGGCCCCGAAGGCGGCCTCTCGGCGGACGATATTGCCGCGGCCCGCGCGGCGCGGTTCACGCCGCTGACGCTGGGCCCTCGGGTGTTACGCACCGAAACCGCGCCGGTGGTGGCGCTTACCCTGTTGCAGCACCTCTGGGGTGATATGTAAGACGAATGCACTCCACACTCTCGTTCACCCACACTCTCGTTAAGGACGGCTTTGACATGGCTCGCGACACTCACAACACGCGGTTTGCCGCAGCGGATGCCTCGGCGCATATCGGCGAGGTGGCTTATCTGTCGGTCACGGCGGTCAATAACACCGGCGCGTTTCTGCACTGGGGGCTGCCCAAAGACGTGCTGTTGCCGTACAGCGAACAGCTGTTCCGCCCGGACCCTGGCAAGCGCGTGCTGGTCAAACTGTATGAAGATGATCAAGAGCGGCCGGTGGCCTCGATGCGCCTTGAGCGCTTCTTAAGCGATGATGCCTGGGCGCTGGAAAACGGCGATCCGGTGACGCTGATTGTCGCCGAGCGGACTGACCTGGGCATGAAGGTCGTGGTCAACCACCGTTACTGGGGGCTGATCTACGCCGATGACATCACTCAGCCGCTACGCCGCGGGCAGACGCTGCCGGGCTTCGTCAAACAGCGCCGAGACGATGGCCGGTTGGATATTTCACTGCTGCCGCCCGGTAGCGCCCGGCTGGACGTGGTGGGCGAGAAAGTGCTCAGGGCCCTGCGCGAAAGCGGCGGCTATCTACCGCTGGGCGATAAGAGCGCTGCCGACGACATCAAGGCGCGGCTGGGCGTGAGCAAGAGCGCCTATAAGCAAGCGATTGGCCGGCTATTCAAACGCCAGCTGGTAACCCTTGAGCCTTACGCCGTGCGTCTGGTGCCGGGGGCGCTGGATACGCTGGAGTGACCGGCAGCCCGCCGTTTGGTGCCGTGCGCGGCGTAAGGCATACTGCCGGCCTGTTATTCACCCTGGGCGCGCTACCTTGGCGCGTTCCATTCCTGAATGGTTAATTTGATGAGCCAATCAAGCCTGCATTTGGGCGTGGTGATGGATTCCATTACCGCGATTTCCTACAAGAAAGATTCCACCATGGCCATGCTCTGGGCCGCTCAGGATCGCGGCTACACGCTGCACTACATGGAACAGGAAGATCTGTTCCTCAATGCGGGGCAGGCCTACGCGCAGATGCGCCCGCTGACGGTTCACCGCGACCCCGAGCACTGGTTTGACCTGGGCGAAGCCGACGCCCGGCCGCTGGCCGAGCTCGACGTGGTGTTTATGCGCAAGGACCCGCCGGTCGATGCCGATTTCACCAACGCCGTACATTTGCTGGGTTTTGCCGAGCGCGAAGGAGTGCTCATCGTCAACCCCACGCAGGCGCTGCTGACGTGCAACGAGAAGCTGTTTGCTCAGCAGTTCCCTCAGTGCTGCGCGCCGACGCTGGTCTCGGGTCGCGATGACGTGCTGCGCGCGTTTCACGCCGAACACGGCGACGTGATTTTCAAGCCGCTTGACGGCATGGGCGGCAGCGGTATTTTCCACATCGCCCCGGACGGCCGTAATATCGGCGCAGTGATCGAGCAGCTGACGCTTGGCGGCACGCGCCAGGTGATGGCGCAACGCTATCTGCCGGCCATCAAAGAGGGCGATACGCGTATTCTGCTCATTGATGGCGAGCCGGTGCCCTACGGGCTGGCGCGCATTCCCTCGGCGGGAGAAACCCGCGGTAATCTGGCCGCCGGCGGGCGCGGTGTAAGCCGTGAACTGACCGACCGCGATCGCTGGCTGATTGAGCAGGTGCAGCCAACAGTGCGCAAGCTGGGGCTGCTCTTCGTGGGGCTTGATGTCATCGGCGATTACATCACCGAAATCAACGTCACCAGCCCGACCTGCATACGCGAAATAGACGACCAGCGTGGCACCCGCATCGCCGAACAGCTGCTTGACGCGGTGGCGCGTCGCCTGAGCGCGATGCGCTGACGGCGTATCGCGCAGACAGCAGTCATCGACAACGGTTATCGACAATTAGCCGCCGGCGAGTTACCGACGGCGCTAGGAGACGCATGCAAAGCTTGAAGAATCATTTCCTGTTGGCAATGCCGAACATGGACGAGGCGAATTTCGCTGGGAGCCTGGTCTATCTTTGCGATCACGACGACAACGGCAGTATGGGAGTGATCGTCAATCGCCCGTTGGACATTACCCTTGATGCCCTGTTCGAGCAGTTGGAACTGGGCGGCAGCCAAAGCCTGCACCGCAGCACGCCGGTGTACTACGGCGGTCCCATGCACAAGGATCGCGGCTTTATCCTTCACCGCGGCAATAGCGATGACTGGGACTCAAGCGTTCAGGTCACCGACGAGCTGACGCTGACTACCTCAATGGATATGCTGCAGGCGTTGGCCTCTAACGAAGGCCCCGAGCGCTTTATCGTCTGCCTGGGTTGCGCCGGTTGGGATGTGGGCCAGCTGGAAGATGAAATCAAGGACAACGCCTGGCTAACCATTGAAGGCGAGTCGAGCGTGCTGTTTGAGACGCCGCCCGCAGAGCGGCTAGCGGCAGCGGCGGGTATTCTGGGCATCGACCTTAACTTGATGACCCCCGATGCAGGCCACGCCTGATGGCAAGTGAGGGGCAGCGGCTGGTGCTGGCTTTTGACTTCGGCGCCAAGCGCATCGGCGTTGCGGTGGGCAATGAGCTATTGCAAAGCGCGCGCGAGCTCACACCTCTCACCGCGCGCGACGGCATTCCCGACTGGCATGTCGTTACGCGGCTACTGGCCGAGTGGCAGCCGGATTTGCTGGTGGTGGGGTTGCCGCTGCATATGGACGGCAGCGAATCCGAGATGAGCGTGCGTGCGCGTAAGTTTGGCAACCGCCTGCACGGGCGTTACCGCAAGCCGTGTTACATGGTGGATGAACGTGGCTCGACCCGCGAAGCCAAACAGATCGCCCACGAGGCGGGCCATAAAGGCGACTACCGTGCCGATAGCGTTGACGGCATTGCCGCCGTGCTTATTCTAGAAGGCTGGTTTGCCCACTGGGAAGGATTGCCCGGCGGGCGCACGGTTGGCTGAAGCGTTAAGCATCCAGCGTGCCGAGCCGGCCGGGCACAAACCAGCGTACCGGCCGCATCTCTTTTTCGATCAACTCATCAACCTGCAGCAGCGTGGCAAAAATGGCCATGCGCACCGGAATGCCGTTATCCGTCTGACGAAAGATCGCCAGGCGCGGGTCACCGTTCATGTCCACGTTTAGATCGTTAGCACCGGGGCGGCTGTCACGCGGTAGCGGGTGCATCACAATCGTGTCGGGCGTGCAGCGCGCATTCAGAAAGCGCTTGTTGACAATAAAATCGTCTGACACGCCGGCAAAAGTTTCACTCATTTCGCTGGTAAAGCGTTCTTTTTGAATGCGCGTGGTGTAGACCACATCCAGATCGCTGAAATCACTCGCCAGGCTATCGCGCAGCTCGATGCGATGCCCGCGCGATGCCACCAGGTCTACCAGCGCGGCAGGCATTTCCAGGCCGGGCGGAGCAACGAGCGTGATGCGCATGGGCGCATAAAGAGACAATAGCTTGATCAGCGAGTGTACGGTGCGGCCGTGAAGTAAGTCGCCGGTGAGCAGAATGTGCGCTCCGGCCAGCGTTTTACCCCGTCGCGCGAACTCCTTGTCGATGGTATACAGATCCAACAGCGCCTGGCTGGGGTGTTCTCCCGGTCCGTCACCGCCGTTAATCACCGGCACGTTGGTGGCGTTGGCAAACTCGGCCACCGAGCCCTGCTCGGGATGGCGCATCACGATCGCGTCGCAGTAACCGCTCATTACCCGGCTGGTGTCATACAGCGACTCGCCTTTGGCCATGGATGAAAACGTGAAGCCGGTGGTGTCGCATACGCTTCCTCCTAGCCGGCAAAATGCGGCGTGAAAACTAACGCGGGTTCGCGTGCTGGCTTCGAAAAACAAATTGCCGAGTACCGCGCCCTCCAGCACACGGGTCGTCTGGCGACGGCTAGCGATAGGCTCCATACGCGCCGCAACGCGCAAGAGGTGATCGACGCGGCCTCGATCAAGTGAGTCAACGGAGAGCAAATGCGGATTCATCAGGGGCCTCTCTATCAGTACGTGGGGGAATAAACGCGCCATATGGCGATAGTGTACTCGCCCGCCAACCCGCTGCCGAAGCGTTTTTTGTGGTCTAAATGCCGGTACGGCAATTTATTTCCTCGCACCCCTTGCCAACGTCACCGCCACGTCGTATGGTACGCACCGCTGCCGACGACGCCTCGCGTCACCGGCGGTGACAGGGTCTTAAAAGCCCTTGTTTGTCAGGCAGTTAGCGTTTCGGTTTGCAGTCAATTTTTCGCTAATCGGTTTTAATAACGCCCTTGACAAACACCGAGAAGCGCGTAGAATACGCCTTCTTCGCAGCAACGATGAAACGTTGTTTCAGGTTACGTTTTT
>Ga0208135_101226_pt1 | contig 10740 bp, 9 predicted proteins | sample AntDeeMetag02WF5_FD_184757 | JGI IMG/M metagenome (GOLD analysis project Ga0208135, IMG submission 184757) | Saline lake microbial communities from Deep Lake, Antarctica - Antarctic Deep Lake Metagenome 02WF5 (SPAdes) (version 2) | ecosystem: Environmental > Aquatic > Non-marine Saline and...
CATTAACAAATCCGACTCGTTCTTCAGCAAGTTCTTGATCGCGTTGCAAAGTCTTCTAGAGTTTGCTCGGTAGAGTTAGAACGCAAGTTAATTCAAAATCTGTCACGAGATTAAATCACCGTGCACTAGGTGCACGCAGTTCTAAGATCATAACCGATTGAACGGGACTCATTACAACGCTAAACTCTAGACCGCTTTGGGACGGCACCAATCGATGTTGGGCGTCCCCGCCATCGACGCCATCGACCGAAGGTAAAAGCCCTCGTCGACCGCGAGCGTGAATCCGCGGCCCAGCAGTTCCTCGGGTGGCTCGGTTAGGACGGTCTGGTTCAGCGAGGTCGTCCCGACGATGGAGGAACTCTCTCCGGGCCGGACCGCGCCGCTGCCGATGGCGCACGCGGGGATGTCGAAGACCCCCGAGATCACGGGGGTTCCCTCGGGAAGCCCGGTTTCGACCGCTGCGTCGCCAGTCACCTCGCCGATGATTTCCGTGGGTGGGGCGAGCCGCGGCAGCAGGTCGTCGACGCCGTCGTAGTCGACGAGGTCTTGGACCGCTTCGGAGTACTCCCGCGTCTCGACGTCGAGGAACGGCAGCGTCGCGTCGCTGTAGTCCATCGTCCGCTCGCCGGTGAGCTTGTACTTGAGCCAGTCCTTGCAGAAAAACACCGTGGCAGCCTCTTCGAGGGTCTCGGGCTCGTTTTCGGCCAGCCACTGCATGATCGGCAGGGCGACACCGGGGAAGATGTCGGTCCCCGTTTCCTCCCGAATCACGTCGGCCTTCCCGTTGTCGACCCACTCGTCGACGATCTCGGAGGCCCGGCCGTCCGACCAGAGGATCGCATCCCGGACGGGGTCGCCCGCCTCGTCGATGAGCCAGCAGCCGTCGCCCTGGCCCGTGATCCCGATGCCGAGGATCTCGTGGTCGTCCTCGATATCCTCGACGACCTCGCTGATGACGGTGGCCGTTTTCTTCCAGTTGGCGGTCATGTTCTGTTCCTGCCACCCTGACTGCGGGGTTTCGACCGGGTTTTCGATTGTGGCGATCTCGATCTGCTCGCCGTCGAGATCGAACGCTGCGGCTTTGAGGTTGGAGGTGCCTGCGTCGACACCAATGAGTACACGGCTCATGCGCAGTTAGCAATGATCAACCCTGATATATGATTATATAGGGTTACTGTCGAGTGGATTTCACCAACTCCCTGAACGGTTGGTGACTACATACATTAATAATCCCCCTGGGCAAACGGGTAGGTACGGACCATGACAGACCCATCTGCCCAGCAGGTAGTCAGTGAGCTCGGTCGACGGATGCTCGCCGACGGCCTCACCAAAGGAACCGGCGGCAACGTTAGCGTCAAAACAGACGACGGCACCGTGGCGATCAGCCCCTCGGGGATGGCCTACGACGAGATCGACCCCGAGGACGTGCCACTCGTCGACGTCGACGGCAAACAGTTGGAGGGCGACCGCAAACCCTCCAGCGAGTATCGGATGCACACCGACATCCTCCGGGAGCGCGAGGACGTGGGCGCGGTCGTCCACAACCACTCACCCTATGCGAGCACCTTCGCCAGCATCGGCGAGGCGGTCGGCCCCTCGCATTACCTCATCGCCTTCATCGGCGACGAGATCCCGGTCGCGCCCTACGAAACCTACGGGACGGCCGAACTCGCCGAGGTCGCCCTCGAAACCCTCGGCGAGGAGTACAACGCCTGCCTGCTCGAAAACCACGGCGTCCTCGCGACGGGCGCGACCGCGGAGGCGGCCTACGAGGTCGCGCTGATGGTCGAGTACTGCGCGCGCATCCACTACCACGCGCTCTCCATCGGCGAGCCGAGCCTCCTTCCGGACGCCGAAATCGACACCCTCCTGGAGCGCTTTGCCGACTACGGCCAGAGCCAGTCGACCGACGACGCGGGGAGCCAACCGGACACCGCAGGCGACCTCTCGGTCGACAGGCTCGCCGACCTCCAGGCCGACCGCGAGGCCGTCAGCGAGTTCGGCCGGAAGATGCTCCACCAGGGGCTCACCGAGGGCACCGGCGGCAACATCAGCTCCCAGAACGGCGACCTCGTGGCGATCAGCCCCTCGGGAATGCCGTACGACGAGATCGAGACCGAGGACGTGTCGGTCGTCGACCTCAACGGCGAACACGTCGCTGGAAAACGAAAGCCATCCAGCGAGTTCCGGATGCACACCGACATCCTCCGAGAGCGCGAGGACGTGGGCGCGGTCGTCCACAATCATTCGCCGTATGCCAGTGCCTTCGCCAGCCTCAACGAGCCCATTGAGGCCTCCCACTACCTCATCGCCTTCGCGGGCGACCAGATCCCGGTCGCCCCCTACGAGACCTACGGGACGGCCGAACTCGCCGAGGTCGCACTGGAGACGCTGGGCGAGGCGTACAACGCCTGTCTCCTGGAGAACCACGGCGTCCTGGCCGTTGGCGACACCGTCGACGAAGCCTTCGAGGTGGCACTGATGGTCGAGTACTGCGCTCGCATCCACTACCAGGCCCGCAACATCGGCGAGCCCAATCTGCTTGACGACGCCGAAATCGACACCCTCCTGGAGCGCTTCGCCGACTACGGCCAGGACCACTAATCGACCACTGAACGAGCCGAGTGCGGCTTCGAAACGACGAGTGCGGTGTCGACAGAACTCAGTACGATGCTTCGTTTGCCGGCTATACGTCATCCCGGATTTTTCGGACTCTCACGAGGTCCTGACTTCCGACTCTGTCGCTGGGACCGTCGACTGAAGCTCGCTGTATCCGTCCATGCCTGTTCGCATATATCGAACAGTGACCGTCCAATGTTCGTCAGTTCGTCGGGACTCGGCCGACAGCATCCCTCTGTCGGTCCAGTCTGTACGCGGTCATGGGCATCGGAAACGGGACCGAAAAGGCAACTCCATTCGGTAATACCGAACAGAGTGTGGTGGATGAGTGGGTGGTGTGCCGCTCGGACGCGGACGTCACGCGGCGGGATGTCGACAGTCGGGCGTCGAGTTAGTGGTCCTGGCCGTAGTCCGCGAAGCGGTCGAGCAGCGTCTCGATCTCCTCGTCGGGGACGATATTCGGCTCACCGATACTCACTGCCTGATAGTGGATGCGGGCGCAGTATTCGACCATCAGCGCGACCTCGAAGGCCGCTTCGACCGAATCGCCGACCGCCAGTACGCCGTGCTGTTCGAGCAGACAGGCGTTGTACTCCTCGCCGAGCGCGTCGAGGGCGACCTCGGCGAGTTCGGCGGTGCCGTAGGTCTCGTAGGGCGCAACCGGGATTTTGTTGCCGATAAACGCGATCAGATAGTGCGAGGCCGGAATCGGTTCACCGAGGCTGGCAAACGTGCTGGCGTACGGCGAGTGGGTGTGAACGACACCGCCGACGTCGTCGCGTTCGCGGATGACGTCGGTGTGCATTCGGAACTCGCTGGATGGCTTGCGGTCGCCTTCGAGATGGTTCCCGTTGAGATCGACGATTGGGACGTCTTCAGGGTCGATCTCGTTGTAGGGCATTCCGGAGGGACTGATGGCGACCCGATCACCGTTACGCGCGCTGATGTTGCCGCCTGTACCGGTCGTCAGCCCCTGGTCGAGCATCTGTCGACCGAGGTCACTTACTGCCGTCCGTTCTTCCTGTAGTGTGAGATCTTGTGTCATTGGTTGTATCTCCGTCTCGTGCAACTGCCGCTTGTGCTGCACGTACTCCGTTTGGGTACGACCGAACGCAGCTACCAGTTTAGATCACACATATTTAATAGTTACTCCAGCGGCTCGAACGCGAGCCGCCGGAAATCACCCCGTAGACCCACTAACAACCGAATTCGGGAGAGTATTTTGTTGGTATATGATATCTAATTTTACGGTCTTTAGCACAGATAAGATGTTAACAACATTAACAATGATGTTGAATACGGCACGGCAGCGATTTATGCTGGCCTCCGAGACCGGTGTTTCCGTTAGTATCTACGCAAACCATTACAAGCGTATTTTTGTAATGGTATGGCATTGTATGTGAACGATTATTACTGGTTACTGTAAATTGTATTTATTTTAATAGTGTGGAAATATACGTGAAACCCCACAACCAGGGAATGATGTGCGATGTATTCCGGAAGCGTTATTTCCGCCTGATAGCGTTCAAAACCGGTGAAAACAACGTTTCGGCCGCTGCTGCGTTACGAGGGATCGAATCAGTTCACCTCTCGTGAGATGACGCCTGAATTGGGCAATTTATAAATATACGAAACGATAATCCGGAACCGATGTCAGATCGACTGCCAACCATAGGTATCACTATGGGTGACCCTGCAGGTATCGGAAGCGAAATCATCGTTAAATCGTATCCCCAGCTCAGTGCGGACGCCCGGTACGTCGTCCTCGGTGATATGGACGTCATGGAAGACGCGCTGGCGGCCTGTGACGTCGACATCGAACTCCGCGAGGTGGCCTCGGTCGAAGACGCCGACGCCGACCGCGACGTGCTCGACGTCGTCGACTTCGACAACGTCGACGAGATAGCGCGCGGCGAGACGCGCGCCGAGTACGGACAGGCCGGCATCGACTACCTCGAAACCGCAATCGATCTCGCCACGGAGGGCACCATCGATGCGATGTGCAACGCCCCGCTCAACAAGAAGGCGATGGAGCTCGCCGGCAGCGACTACAAGGGCCACACCAACCTGCTGGCGGATCGAACCGGGACGGAGAACTACTCGATGCTACTGATCCAGAAAGACATTCGGGTGACCCACGTCTCGGTACACGTCCCGCTCGAAGAGGCCATCGAGACGGTGACGACCGACAACGTCCTGGACACGATCAGAGTAACCGAGGAGGGACTCCGCGATCTCGGCATCGAGGACCCGACCATCGCGGTTGCCGGACTCAACCCCCACGCGGGCGAAGGCGGCGTCCTCGGCACGCGGGATGTCGAGGAGATCGAACCCGCAGTCGAGAAGGCCCAAGGCGAGGGGATCGACGCGACGGGACCCCACGCGCCGGACAACCTGTTCAATCAGGCGGCGGTCGGACGCTGTGATGGCGTCGTCGCGATGTACCACGATCAGGGACACATCCCGGTCTACGTCCACGGCCTGCTCGAAAGCGGTGGCACCGCCGGCGTCAACATGACCATCGGCCTCCCGATCATCCGGACGAGCACCATGCACGGAACGGCCTTCGACATCGCCGGAACGGGGATCGCCGATCCCGACAGCATGCTCGATGCGCTCAACGCGGCCACACAGGCTGCTATCGCTGCCCAATAACCATGTACTCACATACCAACGTACCAACCAGCGACAATAAACTTAATATGTAATGATTATAAATACGCAGTATGGTTCACCAGCCACAACAGGAGACTACCCATGTTTATCGGAATTGACGTAGGACACACGAATCTGAAAGCCGTCGCGTTCGACTCGGAGTGGAACACGATTGGCAAGCACGGTATCGAGGCCGGAATGGTAACGACGAGCGAAGACCGCCACGAGATCCCCATCGGCGAGCGGTGGGATCTCCTGTTGGAGTGTCTCAGCGAACTCCGTTCGCAGACGGGCGACGAACCCGTCGACGGAATCGGTCTGGGCGGCGGTGGCGGCGGGCTCTATCCGCTGGATGAAAACAGGGAGCCATTCATGAACGGCATCCCACTGCTCGACGAACGGGCGATGGGAATCATCCAGGAGTGGAAAGAAGACGGCACCTACACCGCGATCTCCGAAAAGACGGGGATTCCGGTTCCACCCGGGGCGGCGATCCTCTCGCTGCGGTGGCTGAAGGAACACGAGCCCGAGCGCTACGAGCGGATCGAACACATCCTGAACCTCAAGGACGTCATGCGGTACAAGCTCACGGGTGAGCTCGCCCTCGAGATCAGCGATGCGACGTTCAGCTTCACCCACCACCAGAGCCAAGACTACGACGAGGAGATCTTCGAACTCGCGGGCGTGCCGGACGCCTTCGACGCCCTGCCCGAACTGAAGGGATCGAGCCACGAGATCGCCGGCTACACCACCCAGGAAGTCCAGGAGGAAACGGGAATCAGCGAAGGCACGCCCGTGATCGCCGGCGCCCACGACGCCTGTGTCAACTCGCTGGGTGTCGGTGCCATCGACCGGGATATCGTCACGACCGCCGGCGGCACGTGGTCGCTCAGTACGAAAGTCCTCGACGAGCCCTCGGTCGACCTCGATACGTGGTGTTGTGAGAACTTCCTCGAACGCGGGACGTGGATGCTGGAGATCGCCCAACCGACCGGCACCATCTCCTCGGACTGGTTCGTCGACGAGTTCTTCGAGTCGGAAAAACAGCAGGCAGAGGCCGAGGATATGGAGGTTTGGGATATTATCGAAGAACAGATAGAGGACGTCGAGACCAACGCCGTCTTCCATCCGTTCCTCTTCGGCAACCCCTACGGCTACATGTACCAGGAAAACGCGTCGGGGAGCTTCACCGGGCTGTCGTCGACCGATGGTCGACTCGAGATGCTCCGGGCGGTCTACGAGGGGATCGCCTTCGTCCACCGCTGGCAGATCGAGCAGTACGACGATGCCTTCGGCGTCGATGAGATCCGCTTTACCGGCGGGGCGGCCCGCAGCGAGTTCTGGTCGCAGCTGTTCGCCGACGTCCTCGAGATGCCGATCAGGATCACCGAGAAAGAAGAGTCCGGCTGCTTCGGTGCGGCCATGCTCGCGGGGATTGCCGTCGGCGAGATCGACGATCTCGAAGAGACCGCCGACTACGTCGAGATCGCCGAGGAGTACCATCCGACCGAGACGAATCTCGGTCGGAAGTACGAGACGTTCAGGGAGCTAACCGTGCTGATGGAAGACGCCTGGGACGAACACGAGGCCCTCCGAACGAGTACTCGATAGCCCACCACTCCAAGCTGAACATCGTCATCACGCAGTCGAAGGCCGCCTGCGTGTAAGTAGCACCCGCTGTGTGATTCGGATCGTCCATCACACAGCCGTTCTTCGCGGCGATTAGCCCGAATCGGTGTTTTCGACGAGATCGACGCCCGCGGAGCGAAACGCCTCTCGGATATCCACTGGAATCTCCCGATCCGTTATAAACAGGTCGACGGCGTCGAGCCCCGCGAAGCGGAACGTATGATTGTCACCGAACTTCGTGTGATCCGAAACGAGGACGGTCCGCTTTGCGTTTTCGATCATGAGTTCCTTGAGCCGGTGTTGGTGGACGTTTCGAGCCGTGAGCCCGTCGGTGTCGATCCCGTCGGTCCCGAGGAAAAAGAGGTCGGCGTTGGTCTGTTGGATGAACTTCTCGGCCCACGGCCCGACTGCGGTGTAGTTTTCCGGACGGTACAGCCCGCCGGTGACATGGGTTTCGAACCCCTTTTGGGCGAGCTCCCGCCCGATCAGCGGCATCGGCGTCATCGGCACGAACGACTGGTCCGTGGAGACCTGTTTGGCGATTTCGAACGTCGTCGTCCCGCAGTCGAAGATGACGATCTCCTCTTGGTGGATCTCGTCGACGGCCTGGGCTCCGATGGCGGCTTTCGCTTCGAGGTTGTGGATCTTTCGGTTGTCGTAGTCCTTGCCACGGCTAACCGTCGGCATCGCACCCCCCCGGGTTCGCTCGATGAGGTTCTGCTCGCTGAGTTCCTGGAGATCACGGCGGATCGTCGTCTCCGAGACGCCGAACTCCGAGGCGAGTTCCTCGACCGAACAGCCCTGACTATCGTTGACCAGATTAACGATCTCCTGTCTTCGCTCAAGCGGGAGCATAGTTACATATCGAAGTCGGCGGGAATAACGTTTTCTGGACTCTCAGAGACACGAACGAAACCTATCGACGCCGAAAAAAGGAGTGTGGTGGGTCGCCGTTAGAGGCCGAAGGTGGGCCAGAAGGTCCCGGAGAAGACACCGACGGCGACCAACACCGTCGCAAGCAGTCCGGAGGCAGCAATCGCGGCCGCCGGTGGGTCGACGTGGGTCTTGCCGTGGGCGTAGAAGATTCGCTCGATGACCTCACCGAACAGCGCCCCGAACACACCGAAGGCGAGCGCGATGAGCATCACGACCGTCGGGCTGAAACCCGTCATATCCGCGCTTACCGCACCGACTGCACCGGGGAGTGTGATATGGTGGGTAACGGGGAAGTTGTCGAGACCGGCGTTGAGTATCACGAGGCTCGCCGCGCTGATACCGAAGATCAGGACGACACTGCCCGTTGCGATGTAGGTGAAGCCGCCGATGAGGCCGCCGATGATACCGATCATCGTGACGCCGCCCCACTTGTACTGCCACGGCAGCCAGATGCCGGGTGCGTTCTCCTCGTCGCGTTCGAACGGTCCCATATCGAAGACGTTGTTGCCGTAGACCTCGCCGATGATGCTGTAGCCGAAGGCGAGGCGGTGGACGAGCGCCGAGACGAACACCATCAGGGCGATGTTGTCCGTGCCGAACTGAATATAGTTGAGTAGCTCAGTTCCGGCAAAGCCGAACAGTCCGAAGAGCCCGCCGACCAACAGCACGTCGGTATGGTGGGTCCCGAGCGGCGAGAGGATGTCTCTCCCGTCTTCGAGATACCCCTGTTTGGCTGCGTACGCGGCTCCCGCGGCACCGCCCGCGAAGCTGATGTGTGGGCCGAAGATCGGGCCGAAGCCGATGAGGTTCGTGATGTTCCCATCGGCACCCGCGAGGACGGCTGCCTCACCCGCAATAACCGCGAGCCCGGTCAAGATGAACGCCGGCAGGCCGCCGATGGCCGCACCGAAGGCACCCCCCGCAAAGCTGGCGAGCCAGAACGCCGGGTCGACGAGCGCTTCGGTTACCATCGTGGCTCACCTCGCTCGAAGCGGTGGGCTGTCCGGTCGGTCGAGACGGTCTGGTTCCTCACTGTACGTCGGTTCGATCCGCGTTGTTTCGGTATCATATCGGTAGTCCGTCTGTTGTGACTGATGTCGCTGTCTTCGCCGGGCAGTTGTCTCCGACCGACGAGCAGACAGCACTGGTGGTGCGGCGCGTGAACCCCGCTCCCGGTGTGACTGTGAGAGACATCGGAGCCGCTGTACTACCGTCCGCTGTCGATGTCTCGATCACTGCTACGGTGATCCCTCAGTCGATCCGAGGAGTCCACCGTGCCCGGGTCGGAAACGATTCGTGACGGCTCGTTTCCGCAACCACGGATAACCATCATTGATGTGCATTATAAATGTTACTCCGATACCGATACTTGTCGTCTTATTCCGCGCGTGGACGCCGACGGATCGCTGAACCGGAAACTGAACGCGGTGAAACGCGACGGCAATGGACGGTTAGATAGCGAATAGGAGGGATTTCCACTGCCTCCTTGTCGACTCTAATAGTCCCGTTTCGCAACCCGTTGTTCGGGGATACCGAACGGAGATTTCGCAGCCGTACTCCGTTCCCGAATACCGGTAGCTGACAGCCGCTACCGGCTGGTCGCAACAATTATAACGATTCTCACCAACCAGTCACCATGACACACTCAGTCGTCGTTATCGGCGGCGGAGCGACCGGTACGGGCACCGCCCGTGATCTCGCCATGCGGGGGTTCGACGTCACCCTCGTCGAGCGCGGGAACCTCACCGAGGGAACCACCGGTCGCACACACGGCCACCTCCACAGCGGGGGCCGATACGCCGTCTCCGACCAGGAAAGCGCAGTCGACTGTATGGAGGAAAACCGGATTCTCCACCGGATCGCCAGCCACTGCATCGAGGACACCGGCGGGCTGTTCGTCCAACTGGAGGGCGACTCCGACGAGTACTTCCAACAAAAGCTGGAGGGCTGTGCGGAGTGCGACATCCCGACCGAAGTTATCTCCGGGGAAGAGGCCCGTCGACAGGAGCCGCATCTCACCAAGCGGGTCACGCGCGCGATTCGGGTACCCGACGGGGCAATCGACCCCTTCCGGCTCTGTGTGGCCAACGCGGCCGACGCCGTCGACCACGGCGCGCGCGTCGAAACCCACGCAGAGGTGGTCGACCTCCTCGTCGAAAACGACCGTGTCACCGGCGTCGAGATCGAGCGACAGGGACCCAACTATCTCGGCGAGGGACGGGAGGGCCAGCGAGAGACCATCGAGGCCGACTACGTCCTCAGCGCGACCGGAGCATGGGCGAGTCAGATCGCCGAGATGGCCAGTATCGACCTCGAAATGGCGATCTCGAAGGGCGCGATGGTGGTCACCAACGTCCGGCAGATCGATACCGTGATCAACCGCTGTCTGCCGAAAGGCGAGGGCGATACGATCATCCCCCACGAAACCACCGTCCTCCTCGGGGCCAACGACGACCCAGTCGAGGACCCAGACGACTACCCCGAAGAGCAGTGGGAGGTCGATATGATGATCGATCTCGCAAGCGAGATGGTGCCGATCACCGCCGAGGCCCGCATGATCCGGGCCTACTGGGGCGTCCGACCGCTGTACGACCCGAACCCCGAGTCGACTAAAGAGTCGGGCGACGTAACCCGGAACTACTTCGTTTTGGATCACGCCGACCGCGACGGGATCGAGGGATTCAGCTCGATTGTCGGCGGCAAACTGACGACCTACCGGGAGATGGCCGAATCCGCCACCGACCACGTCTGTGAGGTGCTCGGCGTCGACGCGGCGTGTCGTACCCACTCGACAACGAGCAACAGGAGGCAATCGACTGGTTCGGGGATCGGTTTGGCGAACACGTCCCCGTGTGGATCGTCCGAACGCGAGCCGCGATCAAACGGGCTGTAAAGAACGGT
>Ga0208135_101240_pt1 | contig 10611 bp, 9 predicted proteins | sample AntDeeMetag02WF5_FD_184757 | JGI IMG/M metagenome (GOLD analysis project Ga0208135, IMG submission 184757) | Saline lake microbial communities from Deep Lake, Antarctica - Antarctic Deep Lake Metagenome 02WF5 (SPAdes) (version 2) | ecosystem: Environmental > Aquatic > Non-marine Saline and...
TACATGTAGGCGAACCCCGAGATGGCCGCGCTTCGTTTACACCCGCCCTTTGGGTGCTCGCTATGACACGATTCAGGCTCCGTGGCCAAACCGGTCGCGCGGCACTTGCACCCGTTTTGTGGGTGAAGCCGCCCTCCTACAAAGGCGGAGTGCACAACACAGGTTTTCGTAGGAGGCCGGTTCACCGGGCGATGCAGGCCTTGGCCTGCCGGTGGTGCTGCGTTCGCGATAAAAAACGCAGCGCCCGGGTGGGCGCTGCGTGGAGCGTAATGGCCTGTGTCGGGCTTGGTTTTAGCTGAACGTTTGGCCGGAGACGCTGGGGTGGTACAGCGGCTGGACGCTGTTGCCGTCGGGGTCTAGGCAGTAGAAGCTGCGGCCGCCGTCGCCGTGGTCGTGGGGCTCACGGGATACCTTGATGCCCTGGGCGACGAGGTAGTCGTACCAGACGTCCACGTCTTCTTTGTTATCGACAATAAAGCCGAAGTGGTCCAGACGCTGCGGGTCGCCGCCGGTATCTTCTTTGGCGCGGGCCAGCGAGAAGTTGTCGTTGCCCAGCGTCAGGTAGACGAGGTTCTCGTGGGCGCGGCGCAAAAGCGACATGCCTAGAATCTCGGTGTAGAAGCGCTCGCTGGCTTCCAGATCCTGAACCTGCAGGGCGATATGGCGCATGCCGTTAAAGGCGGGTGGGCGTTGCATAAAAAACTCCTGATACAGTGAGTTGAAACAAACACGGGTTGTGATGGAAAATTGACGCTGTCAGAGCGGGTGGAAAATATTTCCACAAAGCTATTGCCCACGAGTATAACCGTCAACCCAAGGATCCGTCATGTACTGCATTATTGTCCAAACCCAGCTCAAGCCCGGCAAGCGCGAGGCCTTTTTGCGCGCTATGCTGCCCAACGCTGAAGCCTCGGTGCGCGAAGAGCCGGGCTGCTACGTGTTCGACGTGCTGGAAGACCAGGACAACCCGGACCTGTTCCACCTTTACGAAATCTACGCCAGCAAGGAGGCGCTTGCCGAGCACAAGACCACCGAGCACTACACGGCAAGCCGCGCCGTAGTCACTGAGCTGATCGCCGAGCAAAACGTTATCAAGGCCGACGTGCTGGCGGCCAACCACGCTTCCAAGAGCTAGGCTCTCCCTCTTTCCACTTTTCCCGCTAACCGCAGGCAGCACGGCACGCTTGTTCGTGCCGTTTTTGCGTCTCGTGGTAAGCTTTTGCCCTTTGCTTAATGATACAAGGTTGTGACATGGACATTAGCGTTTTTGGTAGCGGCTACGTCGGGCTGGTCGCCGGCGCCTGCTTGGCCGACGTGGGCCATCAGGTTATTTGCATAGACGTTGATGCCGCGCGGATTGAGCGCCTCAAGGCGGGTGAGATTCCCATTTACGAGCCGGGGCTGAGCGAGCTGGTGAGCCAGAACGTGGCCGCCGGCCGGCTGCGCTTCACCACCGATACCGCCTTCGCGGTAACCCAAAGCGAAGTGCTGTTTATCGCCGTGGGCACGCCGCCGGACGAAGACGGCAGCGCCGATTTGCGCCACGTCTTGACGGTGGCCAACAGCATCGGCGAGCACATGAACGACTACAAGCTCATCGTGGATAAATCGACCGTGCCGGTGGGCACCGCCGATAAGGTCAAGGCCACCATAGCGGGCGTACTCGCCGAGCGCAGCGACACTGCCTCCCAGACCCTTGCCTTTGACGTCTGCTCCAACCCCGAGTTTTTGAAAGAAGGTGCGGCGATTGAGGATTTCACCCGCGGCGCGCGGGTTATCGTGGGTACCGACAGCGACCACGTGGAAGAACGCATGCGCGCCTGCTACGCGCCGTATAACCGTAACCACGACAAGATGATATTCATGAGCGTGCGCGCCGCCGAGCTGACCAAGTATGCCGCCAACGCCATGCTGGCTACCAAGATCAGCTTTATGAACGAAATCGCCGGCCTGGCCGAACGGCTTGACGTAGATGTGGAAGAAGTCCGCCGTGGCATCGGCAGCGACCCGCGCATCGGCTATCACTTTATCTACCCCGGCTGCGGCTACGGCGGCTCGTGCTTTCCCAAGGATGTTCAGGCGCTGGAGCGCACCGCCCGCGAACACGGCTACCAGGCGGCGCTGTTAAGCGCGGTAGAACAGGTCAACTACGCCCAGAAGCGTACGCTGTTTGCCAAACTTAGCGCCGCACTGGGTGATGTTCGCGGCAAAACCATTGCCGTATGGGGGCTTTCGTTCAAGCCTGACACCGACGACATGCGCGAAGCGCCCAGCCGCGAGCTGATGGAAGCCCTGTGGCAGGCCGGCGCGCGCGTACAGGCCTTTGACCCTGAAGCCATGGGCGAATGCCGCCGTATCTACGGCGAGCGCGACGACCTGGTGCTAACCTTTGACCGCATTCAGGCGGTGAAAGGCGCCGACGCGCTGGTCATCTGTACCGAGTGGAAGGCTTTTCGCAGCGTTGATCTGGCGTGGCTGGCCGGCGAGCTTAACGATAAGCTGATCGTCGACGGGCGCAACCTGTATGATTTGGAAAGCGCCGCTCAGGCCGGCTTGCGCTATATCGGCGTGGGGCGCAATAATCTGGCTAACGTGGCAACCGCTTAGCGGTCGGCCGCGCCTTACTCCTCAGGAAACCTGCATCCATGTTTGCCCGCTTACAGCCGGCCACCTGGCTACCCGCAACGGTGTTGGGGCTGGGCCTTGGCTACACGCTGATAACCCTGACGCGCCTGCCCTGGTGGTCGCTTTTTTGCGTTGCCGCCTTAGCCGGGGTGCTAGGCGCGCGCAGGCATAGCGGCATGGCACTTGGCGGCTACCGCAAGGCGTGGCCGTGGTCGCTGGTGCCGCTCTGCCTTTGGGGGCTTTACGTGTATCTTGCCGACAGCTTCGGCAACGTCGACCTGGGCGCGGTGTTTTTCCATCTGCAGGCGGGCATTAAAGATCACGGCGGTAGCGAGCGCATCGTCGCGGCGGGGCTTTATACGCTTTCCATGCTGGGGCTATTGTACGCCTTTACCTGGCTGGTGCGCCGCGACTACCGTCTGCGCCGTATTGAGCCGCTGATTGCCGTTGCCCTGCTGATCAGCAACCCGTTGATTTTTGGCATTGGCCAGCGCAGCGCCGCCGTGGTTACCGATGACGGCGGCTGGCTTGACCGCCACTACCAAAAGCCCGTCATTCAGCCTCAGAAAAATCCGCCGAATCTGCTGGTGTTGTATTTGGAAAGTCTGGAGCGTACCTACGGCGAGCCGGCGTTCGGCGATGCCTACGACGATTTGCGCGCGCTGGGCAAAAAAGGCGTGGTGTTTGAAGGCGTCGAGCAGATCAACAACACCGGCTGGACCATGGCCGGCATGATCGGCAGCCAGTGCGGCACGCCGTTAATGCCGGCCGGGCTGGTCCACGACCGCCAATTTGAGCCGCTTGCCGAGGTAGTGCCGGGCGTTGACTGCTTGGGCGACCTGCTCGCCGAGCAGGGTTACCGGCTAAGCTACCTGGGCGGCGCCAGCACGGCGTTTGCCGGCAAGGGGCGCTTCTACGAGGGCCACGGCTTTGACAACGTGCTGGGTCTGAATAAGCTAAAACCGCGCCTTGATAACCCCGACTACGTTAACGATTGGGGCCTTTACGACGACGCTCTTTACGATTTTACCGCCGACGAAATCAAGCGCCTGGAGGCCGCAGGTGACGGCCCCTGGGGCGTGGTCAACATCAGCCTTGCCGGTCACGCCCCGACCGGTTTTCCTGCCCAGAGCTGCCGCGAGCGCCAGGGCGAATGGGACGGCAAAGACATCCTCTACTCGGTGAAATGTTCGGCCTGGCTGGCCCGCAACCTGGTCGAACGGCTGGAGGACGACGGGCTGTTGGATAACACCCTGGTCGTTGTGGCAAGCGACCATCTTGCCATGCGCGTGTCGGTATGGGATGAGCTTACCAGCCTGCCCCGGGAAAACACCCTGATGCTGCTGGGCAACGGCCTTGAACCTCGGCGCATTTCGCGTCGCGCGTCCATCGTTGATCTGTTTCCCACGATTCTTGACGCCATGGGCTACCCGCCCCGCCAGCATAAAGCGGGGCTGGGCGTGTCGCTGCTGGAAAACTCCACGAGTACGCTGCTCGAGCGCTACGGCAAAGAAAAAATCAACGCCCGGCTGCTTGAAGACAACGCGCTGCAGCACCGGCTGTGGGAAGGCCTGGCACCCCAGCGCCGCGAGAATCAAGCCCCACTGCGCGACTAGCCGTTACTCGGCAGTACCGCCTATCGGTGTTATCACCGCCTCGTTGGCGGCGTCCTCGATCACCGCTCGGTAAACCCGCTCGGCGCTTAAGTGCTTCAGGCAGTTGGTATGCCCCAGCGGGCAGACGCGCTGGAAGCACGGCGAGCACCAAAGCGCCAGATAGTGAATGTGCGCGTTATCGGTTAGCGGCGGCGTGTAGGCCGGCGTTGAGGAGCCGTAAATCGCCTGCACCCGGGTGCCCACGGCGGCCGCCACGTGCATCAGGCCGGAGTCGTTGGTCACCACCTGGCCGCAGTCGGCCAGCAGGTCTACCGCGTCGGCAAGCGAGGTTGCCCCGCACAGGTTATGCGCGTGCGTAAGCGTTGCAACAATCTCTTCGCCCGCCGGGTGATCCTTGGGCCCGCCGAAGATGCGCACCTCAAAGCCGTCTTCGATCAGCCGCGCGGCCAGCTCGTGAAAGTAGCTCAGCGGCCACTGCTTGGCCGGCCCAAACTCCGCACCGGGCATCATGCCGATGGCCGGGCGCGCAGACAGCCCCAAGCGTTGGCAAAGACGACTGACCTGAGCATCCCCGCCGACCTCAAGGCGCGGCGTAGGAAGCTCAAAAGCGCCGCTAGCCGCTTCATCCGCGGGCAATCCCAACGAGACAAAACGCTTGACCGTTTGGTCGAGCACGCTTTTATCCAACGTCCGGCGCTCGGTTAAAAGACCGTAGCGCTGCTCGCCCAGAAATCCTACCCGTTCAGGGATACGCGCCAAAAACGGTACCAGTGCGGACTTCCACGAGCGCGGCAGCACAATCGCGCGGTCAAAACGCCCCTTAATGCGCCGCGCCAGCGCGAGCCGTTCCCCCCAGCCAAACTCGCCGTGGCCCACGGCCAGCGTCAGCACTTCGTCGACTTCGGGCATGCGCGCCAGGATGGGCTCTGACCACGCCGGCGCCACCACCCCAATGGTGGCGCCGGGATAACGCTTTTTCAGCGTGATGAACAGGCTTTGTGCCATCACCATGTCGCCCACCCAGGAGGGGCCAACCACCAGCAGGCGCTTTGCCGTATCAGCCATTCAGCCACTCCAGGTATGCCTTGACGCCTTCGGCCACGGTCTTGAACTCCACGTCGCAGCCCGTCTCGCGCAGGTGTTCGATATCCGCCCGGGTGTAACTCTGGTAACGGCCTTTGAGCTCGTCGGGGAAGTCGATGTAGTCGATCTGGCCGCGCCCGTAAAAGTCCGTGACCGCCTCGCCAATGGCCTTGAACGGCTCGGCCCGGCCGGTGCCCAGGTTGAAGATGCCCGAGCGCTCGGGGTGGTCCAGAAACCACAGGTTGACGTCCACCACGTCACCCACGTAGACGAAATCGCGGCTTTGCATCCCCGCTTCATAGCCGTCGTAGGCGCCAAACAGCTTGAGGTTTTCGCCGTTACGCACCTGCCGGTGGTTGTGGTAGGCCACGCTTGCCATCTTGTCCTTGTGCTGCTCGCGCGGGCCGTAGACGTTGAAGTAGCGAAAGCCCACCACCTGGGTGGTCAAATCGTGCCAGCGCTGGCGCACGTGCTGGTCAAACAAAAGCTTGGAGTAGCCGTAAACGTTGAGCGGCTTTTCAAATTCGGGGGCCTCCTTGAACACGCTGCTGCCGCCGTAGGTGGCCGCCGACGACGCGTACAAAAAGGCAATGCCGTGGTGGTCGCAGTAGTTCAGCAGCGTCTTGGAGTAGGCGTAGTTGTTTTGCAGCATGAAGCGCCCGTCCCACTCGGTGGTATCCGAGCAGGCGCCTTCGTGAAACACCGCCTCGATGCTCGGCAAATCATGCGGCTCGCCGCGCAGCGCTGCCTCAACGCTTTTTATAAAGTCGTCCTTGTCGCGGTAGTCGGCCAGCGTGCAGTCGGCCAGGTTGACGAACTTGGTGCCGTCGCGCAGGTCATCCACCACCATGATGTCGGTACGCCCGCGCGCGTTGAGCGCTTTTACAATATTGGCACCGATAAACCCGGCGCCGCCTGTGACGACAATCATGCGGTCTCCTCGTTATGTAGCGGCATTAAAGCCGTGCGCCTATATCCCCTCTGCCATGAATTGTATACTTGACGCCCTCTTAATTCATGGTCAACGGTGTGCTTCGATGAGTGTTTCAACCAATGGCTCGACACCCGACGTGTCGACGTTTCAAGGCTTAATCCTTGCCCTGCAGCAATATTGGGCCGAGCAGGGCTGCGTCGTGCTCCAGCCGCTGGATATGGAAGTCGGCGCGGGGACCTTCCACCCCGCCACCTTCCTGCGCTCCATCGGCCCGGAAAGCTGGAATGCCGCCTACGTCCAGCCGTCGCGCCGCCCCACCGACGGCCGCTACGGCGAGAACCCCAACCGCCTGCAGCACTACTACCAGTTTCAGGTGGTCATGAAGCCTTCACCCAGCCATTTTCAGGATTTATACCTGGGCTCGCTGGAGCACCTGGGGCTCGACCCGCTGGTCCACGACGTGCGCTTTGTCGAAGACAACTGGGAATCGCCCACGCTGGGGGCCTGGGGCCTGGGTTGGGAAATCTGGCTCAACGGCATGGAAGTCACCCAGTTTACCTACTTTCAGCAGGCAGGCGGGATTGAATGCTACCCCGTGACCGGCGAGCTGACCTACGGCCTTGAGCGCATCGCCATGTACCTGCAGGACGTCGATAGCGTCTACGACCTGGTCTGGGCGGTGGCTCCCGACGGCAGCAAGGTGACCTACGGCGACGTTTACCTGCAAAACGAGCGCGAGCAGTCCACCTACAACTTCGAATACGCCGACGTCGACTACCTGTTCAAAGCCTTTGACCATCAGGAAGGCGAGTGCACCCGGCTGCTCGAGGTCGAGCTGCCGCTACCCGCCTACGAGCAGGTGCTCAAGGCCTCGCACACCTTCAACCTGCTGGATGCCCGCCATGCGATCTCGGTCACCGAACGCCAGCGCTTCATCCTGCGTGTGCGCACCCTGGCCCGCAACGTGGCCAGCGCGTATTTAGCCTCGCGCCGCGCCGCGGGCTTCCCGCTGGCGCCCGAGGCGCTGCGCACCGAACTCTTGGCCGATCAGGGAGACGTATAATGACCGTTGATACGCTGTTGCTCGAACTGGGCACCGAAGAGCTGCCGCCGATCGCCCTTGATGCGCTGTCGGACGCCTTTGCCGACGGCATCAAACGCGGCCTGGAAGCCGCCGACATCCCCTTTGCCGAGGTGATTGCGCTGGCTTCACCGCGCCGGCTGGCAGTGCAGGTCACCGAGCTTGCCGCCAAGCAGCCCGACCGCGAGGTTGAGCGCCGCGGCCCGGCCCTCGCCGCCGCTTACAAGGACGGCGCGCCGACCAAAGCCGCCGAAGGCTTCGCCCGCTCCTGTGGCGTAAGCGTCGAGGCGCTGATTGAGCTGGACACCGCCAAGGGCACCTGGCTGGGCTTTCGCGAGCAGCAGACTGGCGAGAGCATCAATGCGCTGCTGCCCGAGATTCTCGATAAAGCCATCGCCGCGCTGCCGGTGCCCAAGTACATGCGTTGGGGCGACTCACGCATCGAGTTTTCTCGCCCCGTCCACTGGCTGGTGGCGCTTTACGGCCGCGACGTTGTCCCCGCCCAAGCGCTGGGGCTAACGGCCGGCCGCACCACCTATGGCCACCGTTTTCACGCCCCCGATGCCATTGCGCTTGAGCACGCTGACGACTATCTGCGCGCGCTTGAAAACGCCTACGTGCTGGCCGACCGCCAGCGCCGCCGCGAGCGCATCCGCGAGCAGGTGCTGGCCGAGGCCGAAGTGAATGAGGCCACCGCGGTGATCGACGAGGCCCTTTTGACCGAAGTCAGCGGCCTGGTCGAGTGGCCGGTAGCGCTAACCGGCAGCTTCGATCCGCGTTTTCTTGAGGTGCCGGCGGAATGCCTGATTTCTTCAATGAAGGCCAACCAGAAGTACTTCCACCTGCTTGATGAAAACGGCAAGCTCGAGCCGCTGTTCATTACCGTGGCCAACATCGAAAGCCAGGATCCCGATCAGGTGATTGCCGGCAACGAGAAAGTCATCCGCCCGCGCCTGGCCGATGCGGTATTCTTTTTCGACACCGACCGCAAGCGCACGCTGGCTAGCCGCCTGCCCGCGCTAAACGACATGGTGTTTCAGCACAAGCTGGGCACGCTTGCCGATAAGGCACGCCGCAGCGCAGCGGTAGCCTCGTTTATCGCTGAGAAAATCGGCGGCGACGTGGCCCACGCCAAGCGCGCCACGCAGCTGGCCAAGTGCGACCTGGTCACCGAGATGGTGCAGGAGTTCGCCGAGCTGCAGGGCATTATGGGGCGCTACTACGCCGCCCGGGACGGCGAGCCGGCCGAAGTCGCCGCAGCGCTTGAAGAGCAGTATCTGCCGCGCTTTGCCAGCGATGCCATTCCACAAACGCCTACCGGTAAAGCGCTGGCACTGGCCGACCGGCTAGACACGCTGACGGGTATTTTCGGCATCGGCCAGCGCCCGACCGGCGCCAAGGACCCGTTTGCCCTGCGCCGCGCGTCCATCGGCGTGCTCAACATTCTGATCAAGGGCGAGCTCGACCTTGACCTGCGCGAGCTTTTAACGCTTGCCGCCGAGCAGCACCGCGACCTGCCCAAGGCCGACACCCTGGTCGACGACGTGCTCACCTACATGCTCGACCGCTTTCGCGCCTGGGGTCAGGAAGACGGCATCAGCGCCGAGATGTACCTGGCCGTGCGCAAACGCCCGGTGACCAAGCCGCTGGATTTTGCCCACCGGCTGCAGGCCGTCAAGGCATTCGCCCAGCGCGACGAAGCCGCTGCGCTGGCCGCCGCCAACAAGCGCGTGTCCAACATTCTGGCCAAGCAGGCGCACGATGGCTCCACCGCGGTCAACGCCGACCTGCTCAACGAAGACGCCGAGACAGCGCTCTACCAGGCGCTGGGCGAGCGCCGTGAGAACGTGGCCCCGCTGCTGGCCGATGATCGCTACATAGAAGCGCTGGGTGCGCTGGCAGCGCTGCGCGAGCCGGTCGACAACTTCTTTGACCAGGTCATGGTAATGGCCGACGATGAAGTGGTACGCCACAACCGTTTGGCGCTGCTGGCGAGCCTTCAGGCGCTGTTTTTGGAAGTCGCCGATATTTCCGAACTGCCGCAGTAGTCGGTTGTCGGGCCCGATGCCACCGGGCTTGATACCTGGTGACAAGGTCAGTCAGACAGCAAGCCCGGCTTTATGCTGGGCTTTTTTATTTCTCGACATCATGTTTCACGTGAAACATAGCGGTGAAAAGCTCGCATGAAACAAGACAGCTCGGCACTAAAAAATCAGGGACTAATGCCTCCAGGTTAGAATGTTTCACGTGAAACACGCACTAAAACACCGGCCTTTTGCGACACCTGTATCAGGCTTTCAAGAGCGTATGTTTCACGTGAAACATTTTGGGATATTTCATTATATGGCACAGCAAACCGACACTTCACCGCCGCCCTTTTCGCCAGACCGGCTCGTTATTCTCGACCGCGACGGCGTGATCAACAACGACTCCGCCGCCTATGTGAAAACGCTTGACGAGTTTGTCCCCTACCCCAGCGCCATTGACGCCATCGCGCGGCTGTCCCAGGCCGGCTACACCGTAGCGATAGCCACTAATCAGTCGGGCATTGCCCGGAGCTATTTTGACGCCGCGACGCTTGAGAAAATGCACGCCCATTTAACTTCGCTAATCGAAAACGCCGGCGGCCAGCTAAGCGGCATTGCCTATTGCCCCCACGGCCCCGAAGACGGCTGCGACTGCCGCAAACCGCTGCCGGGCCTGCTCTACCAAATACAAGATGCGTTGGCGCTACCCACGCTTGCGGGCAGCTGGATGGTCGGTGACAGCCTGCGCGACCTTCAGGCCGGCGAGGCCGCGGGCTGCCGCCCGGCGCTAGTGCGCACCGGCAAAGGCAGCCGCACCGAAGCAAAACGCCAATACGCTGAAGACACCCCCGTGTTTGACGACCTTGCCGCGTTTGCCGACTGGTTATTGGCATAAAAAAAAGCGCCGCTATGAAAGCGGCGCTTTTGCTTAGGGGCTCATCCCGAGCTGTTTATACGGGCTTTTATGCGGGCTGTTTATACGGGCTGGAAAATAATGTTTCACGTGAAACATCTCCTCTAGCCATCAGCCCCAGCTGATTTAGCCCTATACGTCCAGGTTCGCGACCAGCGCGTTGGACTCGATAAAGTTACGCCGCGGCTCGACCTCATCGCCCATCAGGGTATTGAACATCATGTCGGCCGCCATGGCGTCTTCGATGGTAACGCGCAGCATGCGCCGGCTGTCCGGATCCATGGTGGTTTCCCACAGCTGGTCGGGGTTCATCTCACCCAGCCCCTTGTAAC
>Ga0208135_101267_pt1 | contig 10425 bp, 11 predicted proteins | sample AntDeeMetag02WF5_FD_184757 | JGI IMG/M metagenome (GOLD analysis project Ga0208135, IMG submission 184757) | Saline lake microbial communities from Deep Lake, Antarctica - Antarctic Deep Lake Metagenome 02WF5 (SPAdes) (version 2) | ecosystem: Environmental > Aquatic > Non-marine Saline and...
CTCATCGGGAACGGCACATCGATACTTGTCCCAAGCCGCTTACTTTCTCTTTAAGAGCTAGGTTTTGTACGAAAAGTTGGCTCGTAGGCAACGATGTATGCACGCAAGGCATACCATGGCACGGAAACTACGAGCCAGCTTGTCATAACGTGTCGCAATGCGCCGCAGCTCTTTGAGCCAGCCAATGCAACGCTCGACGGCGTTACGCTCACGATATTTAGGTTTATCAAATCCACGAGGGAGCCCGGGGCGTGGTTTACGCCGCATCCTGCGCTGAGGAATGATGGGCTTCATATGATGGCGGTCGCAATACCGGCGCAGGGCTTCGCTATCATATCCCTTATCCGCCACCACGTAGCGGCAACGCTTTCGAGGCCGCCCCCGGCACCCGGGCAGGTAGACGCTCTCCAAGGCGGAGATGAAGTGGCGGGAGTCAGCGTCTTGCCCAGGCGACAAGCTAAAGGTCAGGGGCCAACCGTGGCGATCACACACCAAATGAATTTTGGTCGTCAATCCGCCACGGCTGCGGCCCAGCGCATGATCTAACGGTTCGCTGGAGCCCCCTTTTTGCCGCCTCCCGAGGCAGCCCGCGTGGCGCGAATTGAAGTGGAGTCGACCATCCATGTGTCTAAATCCATGAGCCCATCTTCTCGCAGCTGGAGGTGCAGTCGCTCAAGAACGGCATCGAAGGTGCCATCATCACGCCAGTGACGAAAGCGATCATATACGGTGGTCCACGGGCCATAGCGCTCCGGCACATCTCGCCATTTAGCACCGGAGCACAGCACCCAAAAGATACCATTCAGTATTTGTTGATCATCCCGTCTAGGCCTTCCCATCCGCTGCGGCGGAGAGACAATATCTTCGATCAGCGACCACTTGTGGCTCGAGATTTCGTAACGACCTGCCATACGTCACCTATGCTGCTACGGTATGGGCAAACCTAGCAGAAAACACTTTTCGTACAAAACCTAGGGTGGCCCACCAAGCTTTACGCGCAATTTATGCGTATATCACCTCACTTCCGGACATTGGCCCGCGCCGTATACTTGGCTCTATGGGCATAACCTGGCATGATGCTCCACGCCCATCCAGTCATGGCTGATATGTTTTCATCAAGGCACAAGTAGTTGACTACCATCAAACACAAAACCTTGGCGGCCGAAACGGCCACTCCTGATACTGATTGACAGCGTTTATCAGCTCCGGCATATAGATCAGCTGATCGCGACAATGCTTGAAGCCGCATTCCCATACGACCAGAACACGCCACCCCATCAGCCTCAGAGAGTTATACCCTCGCTGGTCGCGGCGAGTATTTTCCTCGAACTTGGCTTCCCAAAATGACAATCTTGTGGAGGGTGTCGTGGCATAGAAGCAGTCAGCATGACGATGCCAAAAACAGCCGTGTATGAAGATAACCAAGCCATAGCGCGGCATGACGATATCCGGCGACCCCGGCAGATCCTTGCGGTGAAGCCTGAACCGATATCCTTGAGCATGAAGATATTTACGCAAAAGCAGTTCGGGCCGAGTATCACGGCCTTTTATTGCCCGCATCATTCGCGAGCGAGTGGCGGCGTCAACGATGTCAGGCATGCCTTTCACCTTTCAGTCTACAAGCGCATTACAGGTATTTATTGATGACAAAGCCGATCCATATGGTTGACCTCTTCGCCGGCCCGGGCGGCTTGGGCGAGGGCTTCAGCTCAATCAGAAAGCGCGACGGCAACCGTCAATTCAAGACGCTGGTATCTGTGGAAATGGAGCCCTCGGCACACAAGACACTAACGTTGCGAGCGTTCTACCGACTTTTGAAAGACAGCGGCATAGGCATGACAGCGTATTATGACTACCTACAGGGCGGCGAGCATCCATCTTCTCATGCTGGTGTCCAGCATTTATGGGAGGAAGCTCGAAACGAGGCATTGCGTCTCAGGCTGGGCAGTGAAGAAGGCAATCAAACCCTCGGAGAACACCTTCAAAAGGGGCTTGCAGACGGCGACAACTGGGTGTTGATAGGCGGGCCGCCCTGCCAAGCCTATTCAGTTGTAGGTAGAGCTCGCAATCGCGGCAATAAGGACTACCGGCCCGAAGAGGATGACCGCCACTTCCTGTATCGCGAGTACCTGGATGTGATCGCCAAATTTCAGCCGGCTATCTTTGTCATGGAGAACGTGAGAGGAATACTGACGTCAAAGATTGGCAAGGAGCGAATTTTCGGCCAGATACTAGGGGATTTGAGCGCCCCTACCATGGCTGTCAAATCCAAGGGTCGAAAAAATGCGACGGCTGAAAAAAATAGTTACACAATTTTCTCTCTTGCCGATGAACGCGTCTATTTTCCCCGATCCAAAGGAACCTCCAGCTCTCCTGTTCCCCTCAAAGAGAGCGAATACGGTGCTTTTGTGATCAAGGCCGAAGATCACGAAATACCCCAGGCCCGTCATCGCGTAATTCTGGTAGGGGTGCGAGATGACATCGTCAAACGCATCGGAGCACCTACTATAGCCAACCTCTTGCAGATGTCGAAGATAGATAAAGAAGCCAGAATAACTGCAAAGAGAGCGTTAGAGGAGCTGCCGCCACTGCGAAGCGGCCTAAATCGAAACGATAGCGATGAGGCTTGGTATGCCACAGTCAAAAAAGTGGCGACTCGAGTCGCAGAAGAACTTCTTCGTCACAACAGCCCGCACATCGATGAAGGTGACAGAAAACGTATCGCAGCCGAATTAAAAAAGGTCGCTCAAGCACCACGGGAAGGACTGAAAAGACGCTATGAACCTTTCACAGAAACCCGCTCTATCAGCCCGGTCACCGGCCTTGAAAAGTGGTACCACGGCTCTCAAGACCCACATGTAAAAGGGTTGTGGTATAACCATGAAACCCGAGGTCATATGGAAGAAGACTTGGCCAGATACCTTTATTGCGCAACCTTTGGCAAGGTCATGGGGCACTCACCGAGAGGTGCCAAGGAAATTTATCTCGACTCCCTGGCTCCGCAACATGCCAACTGGAAATCCGGAAAATTTGCCGACAGATTCAAGGTAGTGCTCGAAGGAAAGTCATCCAAGACAGTTACAAGCCATATTTCTAAAGATGGCCACTACTTTATTCACTATGATCCGATGCAGTGCAGAAGCCTGACAGTGCGGGAAGCAGCACGGCTTCAAACATTCCCGGATGATTACTACTTTGAAGGCAATAGAACAGAGCAGTATGTACAAGTAGGAAATGCAGTCCCTCCGCTATTAGCTAAAAAAATAGCGGAAAAGACATTGCATATCCTGAACCTCATAGAGCAGCCACAAGAGAGAGAAAACACAGCATTTACATAAAACTTATTAAATAATTGACAGAAGCTCACGATATCTATCCAACAACTCTCTTATCACTTCATCAAATATTTAAAATAAAAGCTTTTCGTGGACGCATCTTCCGCCCGGGGAAATAGGTGTAAGCGCGCCATGAACCCCACCTGTCCCGTCCCGAATCAGGCTGGTAGGGTTTCTTCCCAGCACCAGGGTAGTAGCGCGTCGACATCGTCATCTTCGCCAAGCGTCGGCAACGTCTCGAACACGAATTGCAGGTAGTCGTAGGGCGATAAGCCGTTGGCCTTGGCCGTCTCGATCAGGCTGTAGATCGCCGCACTGGCCTGGGCACCGCTGGGTGTATGACTGAACAGCCAGTTTTTGCGGCCCACCACGAAGGGGCGGATGGCATTTTCAGCCGGGTTATTGTCCAGCGGGATCAGGCCGTCATCGAGGAAGCGCGTCAGGCGATTCCACTGGCCAGCCAGGTAGTGCAAGGCTTTGCCCAGCGCACTCCTGGGCAGGACCTGGGTCAGCGACTTGTCGAGCCAGGTGCGTAACTGGGCGATCAGCGGTCGGCTCTTCTGGTCGCGCAGCGTTTGGCGCGCATCAGGTTCCAGCGTCCTGGCCTGTGTTTCCACCGCGTAGAGCTTGCGGATCTGGTTGAGCGCCCAGCCGGCCTTGCCGGTCTTGCCTTTGGGCTGCACCTTTTGGGCGTCGACGAACTTGCGTCGCGCATGCGCCCAGCAGCCGGCGTGGGTGAGGCCATTGCGGCGCACCACTTCGGCGTAGCCTTCGTAGCCATCGGTGACCAGGCGACCGGCGTAGTCACCCAGCAGGCGCACGGGCACCCGACCCGCGCGGCTGGCGTCATAGTCGAACAGCACCACCTGCTGGCCCGGTGGTCCACCACGTTGGAGCCACATGTAAGACGTGGCGCTCGCCGGCCGGTCAGCCTCAACGTTGACCTGCAGCGTGGTCTCGTCCATGTGGATCAGCGGCGCCTGCAACAGCTGCCGGCGCAGCGCTTCGATCAGAGGCGTCAGCCGCTCACCGGCCTGAACCATCCAACGCGCCAGAGTGTTGCGCGGAATCTCGGCACCGTGGCGGGCAAAGATCTGGCTCTGCCGATAAAGCGGTAAGGCATCCTGGTACTTGGCGGTGGCCACATAGGCGAGCAACGTGGCGCTGGCATTGCTCTTGGGCAGGAGTTTGGCCGGCAGCCGGGCCACCTGTACCCCGTTTTCGCAGCGCGGGCAGGCGTACTTGTGCCGCACATGGCGGATGACCTCGACCCGTGCCGGGACCACGTGCAGCTCTTCGCTGACGTCTTCGCCGATGACCTTGAGCGCGTTACCATCGTCGGCGCAGTGACGCTCTGCCGCGTCCAGCTCATGAACGACCTCGACACGCGGAAGCGTTGACGGCAAGGCCACGCGACCACCACGGGTGCGGCGCCTGGCTGGCGGGAGAGCCTCGGGAGCCGACTCGTCAGCGGCCAGCTCGTCGGTAGCAACGGCATTGTCTTCATCCACGGCCGCTTCGGCTTCGTTGATGAGGAGATCGCCTTGCTCGACACGATACTTTTCGGTGGAGGGACCAAACTGGCGCTCGATAGCCAGCCGGAATTTCTCGAATAACGTGGCCTTGGTGGCCTCCCACGCCGCTTCCTTCTTGGCCATCAAGGCCAACAGGCGCTCATTTTCTGCCTCAGAAGTGGCCAGCTTGCGCTGCAGCTGGCCGACCGTATTAGCGGTGTGGGAAGCGGTAGACATCATGCGGATATTTTATCAAATCCCGCCTCGCAATGGGAGCGACATCACTACCCAACTGATTGAAAATCAAGTGCCTTATGCGGCTGCATGGCGCTGAGGTCGTAGCCATCGAGAAGCCAGTTGAGTTCCTGGCCCGAGAGCGTGACAGTATCGCCCTTCAGTCGGTCGGGCCACTTGAAGCGCTCGCGCTCCAGGCGCTTGTACCAGACCACGAACCCGTTGCACTCCCAGAACAGCAGCTTCACCTTGTCGCGCTTGCGGTTGCCGAACACGAACACTGCCTTGTCGAAGGGGTTGAGCTCCATGGCCTCCTGGACGAGCAAGGCCAGGCCATCGATCTGCTTGCGCATGTCGACCGGCTCGCGGCACAGATAGACTCGCAGTCCAGTATCCGGCCGGATCATTGCATCACCTCCACGGCGACAAAGCGCGCTGGCCGATGGCGCGGTGGCACCGATATCCCCTGCACAATGATCCGCTTCTCCCAGGCGAGTAGTGAGGCCAGGTCAAGTTGTTGCTGGGTGGCGTATTCACTTAGCGACTGCTGCCGGGATGACGCATGAAACAGATGGCCCAGCCAGTAGGCCTGTGTCGATGTCAGCTCATTCATGGTGTCCTCCTTGCTATTGGATGGCACCAGTCTGATCGACGTTATTCAACAGCAAAAGATGGAGTTCGTGGATCGCTTACCTAACGCTCGCCATCACCGGTGACAAAACCGGAGCGAAGCGGAGGTTTTGGCATCCGGTGCATGGCTTGGTTATGCGGAAATATAATTCTCTAACCAACCGAATAATGCTAATCGCCTTTGATTCCACCAAGCACAATTGAACGGAGGACTAATCTGAGGACCATCCACCATGCATAAATTGCAGATAAAGAGGCGGAAACATTATCATCAAGGAGCCCGTGTGCAGTTTCATTTCGCAAGTTAAAGCCGATGGCCTCTGTGAAAACGCTTTTTATTTCAAAGGTTAAATTTTCTCCGAACACCTGAATAGCTTCGGGAGAGTCCATTAGCGTACTCAATCCATTTTCATTTTCAATTCCATCTTTATCAATCGTGCTTGTATGGAAACCGGATGCCTTCAGCTGTGTCCGAACAACGTGCTCAACCTGGGGGCAAATTAAGTGAATCGCAGCACCAAATTCGTATTCGAAGCCTAGCCATAAAGCATATCCTAAGAGTTTCTCTCGGCCCTTCGATACGATGGGTGATTGATAACATGCAGCTACAAGCAACTCCCTTGTAAATCTGTGCTCCATGAGCAGCTGCCTCAATGCAGGGAGTATTTGACCTTCCACTACCAGCTGTACTTCAAAGGAAAATTGCTGTTGAACCTGTCTATTCAAAACAGCCTTATTTGCTGGATCATCTTCACCCGCTTTCAAGTTCATGGGAGGGGTCTTAGCAACAACTCGGCCGTCGCTGCTCATATGGCTTGAGCCAGCCAAACTGCTAAATATGCTCTCCTGCATAATTTCTTTTGCGCTGGAGGCTAGTTCTTGATATTTCGGACCAGCGAACAAACCACTCAAGTACATCAAGGCTTCTTCTGGACTGCTTTTGCCTGCGACATGGGCCATCGATGACTTTGCAATCTCGGATACGTCGACACCTGGCGTTTCAATCAAAGCCATTTCGTCTAGTGACGCTCGACCTGAATCATTTATTTTATGCCGTATTGCTGAAATTCTGCTTTCGACATCGTAATTGACTCTATTCTTGTTCGGGATTCGACGATATGCCTGAATTGCATTTTCATAGAAAGAGTTGGCAACCATGTTACTGCCCGCAGATCTAGAATCACCTTCCAGCTCAAAACAATCAGCTATCGCAATATGTGCGTCCAGCCAGCCTTGCTCTTCAGAACACTGCTGATACTTTTTCGCTGCCAATTCAAAATATGATCTCGCCGAATGGAAATCTCCGTCATGCTTCAATTCGAGTGCAATTTCAAATAGCGATGAAGCTATATCCTCTTTAAAATCTCGATCAATTTTTAGCTGGTCGAGTAAGTCCGCAACCCATAGGGTCATAAACTTACTTCTTGGATGCTCGGCGCAGAAGGCTGAGAATAGGTTGTTTTTTATACCCTCTAGCCGATCAGAGTCTCTGATTTGCATGCATAAACGAGCGGCTCGTTCCCATCCGTTTCTTACATCACGATGCCACATTTCTGAATCAATGGGGTTGGAAACATACGAATCTATTGCAATTTTGGCATGCTCTGGATTCTTCGGTTTTCTTAGCAACCAAAGAAGATCTGCCAGCCTCGCTTTCAGCCATAGCTCATCGATATCATTAAGAATTGTTTCGAAGAAAATTAATTCTTCCGCAGTAAAATCTTCTGGTTGAGATGACCGCCTTCCTGCCTGAAAGTCCTGGAAGTACGCTGTGAACGGCTCATTGAGACTATTCGGCCTCAGCATCATTGAAGCTGCTCGCGACAGTAACTCAAGGACTTTAGCGTGATTTGGTCTTCCCGCTTCATCCATTTCCTTTGCAGACTTTTGCAGACAACTCATAACTGAAGAGTATCCATAGTGTTTTTCGGGGGATACGTCATAATTCCAGTTACATTCAATGAATATTTCACGAGTCATCTCTAAAGAGGTTTCCATATATTCCCTTCCGTTCAGAACTCAAAGCTCAATCACACCGTGCCGCATAACGCCGCCAGCATGCGCGGCTACGGAATGAAGGCGCAGCCGCAATGTAGTAGGTGTCGCCGTGCCTGGCCTTGTTATGCGCAGTTTTCAAATTTTACAGATTTTTGTAAGCATGATAATTATCGAGCACTTGGTGATAAAGCATTGAAGATTTTTTCCTTGCGGCAGGATGGAAAGCATTTATGAACACAATACCCTCATGAACATGAACTCGCTCGCTAACCTTTTCAATCTCAGGGAAGACATAACGCTTAACTTGATTATATGTACCGCAGAGCACAACAATATCGGGCTGTATCAACTCAATTTGCCTTCTAACAAAAGGGGCAAATTCACTGGCATGGGCGTCAAACGTCTTTTTATTGGTTCGAGCTCTGCCAGAAGTCTTTCTAATATTTATGTACGCAATACTCTTCACTGCACTTTTTTCATGTAACTTCGCATCTTTGAGCGATGGCACAACCCCATTATAATTTTGAAGCCCGTATCCCCATCGTCCCACCCGACGAAGAACTTTTCCTCGCCACCAGCCGCTTTTCTTTACTTCAATAGCTCTATTAATTGCAGTAACAAGGTTTTGATTTGCTTCGTTTGTTTCCTTTAAAACAAATAAAACCTTCGTACTACTATCATCCCAGCTCTCTTTTGATATCACTCCATCTCGATTGAAATGCCAGCCTTTTGGGAAAACCTCTTCCCAAGCATCCATTAACTTATCAAGACAATCTATTTCAAAAATTTTTCCATTATCCATAAAATCACTCACGCCCGGCTCTTGGCAAGATCAATCCGATAAATCGGTGGATCCGTCAGGCAGCCATTCTATATTTAAATCGCCACCGCCAAAGCGCACAACACCCTCTTTTTTTGGCTGCTTATTACACTGACCTCGATACTCAATAAAATTATCAAGCAATTCGATCAGATGAACTTTGAACCCTGATTCAGTAGCCTGCGCGAAAACTTCATCTTCAATCTTCCAGCGAGTGCCGCTCAAGCGATTTTCATCACCTTCCGCACAGAAAACCACTTCGCCGTCTGCTTTCACAATCTCAGGGTATTGCTTAGTAAGCATAGCTAAACGGGTATTTTCAAAGTTTTGGTCAAAGTTCGACATGTCCTTTCCTTTTGGCAATTTCTCTCAGGCTATTCGATCCGTGCGACAGAGGACGTCGCTCTTGCGCATAACGCTGCAATAAGCGGCCGAGCGAAGCGAAGGTCCGGCGACCGAAGGGAGCGTATTTAATTGCCTTGTTAGCTTTCCAGGATCTTCGATATATGCAATGCGGGCGATTTTACTATCTCAATTCCCTCAGCGACCGCCTCCCTCCCAAATAGATCTTCTTCCTGTGCTGTCTGCACCAAAATCGATTTTTTTGAGCGCTTTGTAACCATTGCTTTAGCCAATAAGTTCAGTGCTTCGCTAAGAGGCTCATTATCTTTTTGCACTCGAACTAGCACAGGAGCGCTTTCATAATGTTTAGCAAGTATCGCATCAATCCCTTTATTTCTCTGAACAACATGGTAGTCAAGACCATTCAGGAAGCTCAGCGACTGTACGTTTGCATTTAAATATGATGTGCGGCCATTTTCCAGTAATTTTGACTCAGACTTAACTGGGTTATCTATCCTACTCTTAGTCAACTCGACAGCTTCAGCTGACTTATCAATTCCAATATATTGTCTGTTAAGCAACTTAGCGGCAACACAAGTGGTTCCGCTACCACAAAAGGGATCCAGGACGATATCTCCTTCATCGGTAGCAAGCTTCACTATTCTTTCTAGTAACAGTAGAGGCTTTTGGGTAGGATATCCCACCCTTTCTCTCGCTTTAGGGTTCAAATATGGAATTTCCCAGACGTCACTTAAAGGCACTCCTTTTTTTGCGTCTCCATGCTTGAACGTGCCTGACTCATCAAGATCGTATATCGACTTATTATGCTCATCTCTTGATCTTTTCTGCAATATTTGATCTATGTTAGTAGTCTCGGAATATGCTGAATAAATGGTATTAAACTTGAAACTCTTGCTCTTTGAATAAAAATAGATGTTTTGATGGCTAGGCAAAAGCCCCTTTTTCGAGTTCGACCACCGCTTGTAGCTCCAAATTATTTCTGAACGAAAATTAGATGCACCGAAAACTTTATCTAGGATAGCGCGGATTATGTGCTCACCACTTTTATCGCAGTGAACGAATATCGACCCGCTATCTTTAAGCAACTCCCTCATCACTTGAATTCTTTCCATTAAAAATTCAGCATAACCCCTATCGCTTCTCCAAATATCATCAAAGCTGAACTCTATGGTTCTATCTCTGTTTTTTAGCCTATGTATTTTCTCCGTGAAGAAGGGAGGATCTAGATAAATTAAATCTATCGACTGATTTTCTATTGATGCCATCGCATCTAGGCAGTCTCCCGTAATAACGTTATTGAACATCTTGCCCCTCTTTATCTCTTCTATCTGCAATTTCCGTTAGTACGGACTTCAAATCATAGCCACTAACGTTTTTAGTAACCATCGTTCTCATCCATGACTCGCTTGGTTTCATTTGCAAGATCAAGGGAAATTTCCTTCCAATTTAAATCCTTCATTGTGCATCCTCCAGTTTTGTCTTTACGGCAATCCAATATGCGTCTGCCAAATCTTCACGACCATTGGATTTT
>Ga0208135_101269_pt1 | contig 10396 bp, 8 predicted proteins | sample AntDeeMetag02WF5_FD_184757 | JGI IMG/M metagenome (GOLD analysis project Ga0208135, IMG submission 184757) | Saline lake microbial communities from Deep Lake, Antarctica - Antarctic Deep Lake Metagenome 02WF5 (SPAdes) (version 2) | ecosystem: Environmental > Aquatic > Non-marine Saline and...
TACCGTGAGTATCGCCGCCGGCTGGAGCGCTTTGGCTTTGTGCTGGCACATATCTGTGCCTGGATGGTGTTTGCCGAACTTTTCATGCAGGTATGGGGTAGCTCACTGTTTGGCCTGGGTCAGCAGGGCGTGGCCAGCGCGCACATCGGTCAGGCGCTGGTGAGTCTGGGGGCCACTGTGCTGTTGGCATGGCTGGTGTGGATTTTTGCCGACACCGCGATTCAACGGGGGCTGGTGTCGTCGACGCGCTCCCGCGGACGGCGGGTGAATCAGGCGCGCGCGCAAACCATTACGCCGATGATCCGCAACGTGATCTTCGTCACCATCCTGATCATTGCCGGTATTGCCGGGCTTGCCAACCTGGGGGTGAACGTCACGCCGCTGCTGGCTGGTGCCGGGGTGATCGGTCTGGCGATTGGTTTTGGTGCCCAGACGCTGGTGCAGGATTTGATTACCGGCATCTTCATTCTGATCGAAGACTCGCTGGCGGTGGATGACTTTGTCGAAATCAATAGTCACATGGGTACCGTCGAAGGGCTGACGCTGCGCACCGTGCGCCTGCGTGATCTGGACGGCATCGTGCATATCATTACCTTCAGCCGGATTGATTCGATCCATAACATGTCGCGCCAGTTCGGCATTGCGTTGATGAAAATCCGCATTCCGTTTGCGATGAACATCGACGATGCGATTACGCTGATGCAGGAAACCGCCCAGGAGCTGCGCAATGATCCGATGATGCGCCACTACATCTGGTCGCCGCTGGAAATGCAGGGGATTCACGCCTTTGAAGACGGCTGCCCGATTTTACGAATGCGCTTTCGTACCGCGCCTGAAATGCAGTGGGACGTGTCCCGCGCGTTTAACCTGATGCTCAAGCAGCGCATGGAAACTCAAGAGATCGATCTTGGCGTACCGCGCCTTAGCCTGAGCATGGAGGCACGCTCGGAGCGCTCTCAAGACGATGACGATGTGACCACGCTTGAAGAAGCGCCGGCGCAGGACGCCGCCGAAGGCAGCGATGATGACCCCGAGGTAACGCACCGGCCGACCCCGCCCAAGCCTGCGCCGAGGCCCACGCGGCAGGAGAAAGCCCGGGATCAGACGCTAGATCGCACTAAGCCGCATGCACAGGGCGAGCCCAGCGGCGAGACTCGCGCAGGCAGCAGCGATGGCGACGGCGACTAGCCAGGGACCACGCAAACGCTGCCAGCTGGTTGTAATGCGTGGCGATGCGGTGGGGGAAAGCCATAAGCCTTGGCAAGGAGCAATGCGAAAGTGGTTCACGTGGAGCGTAAAAACAGCTTTCAGCTACGCCTCTCAAGGCAGCTGAAAGAGGAAACGTCGCATACACTCGACGTGTATTTGTTCGTGCCCGGCGAGCTGGGGCTCAGCACCCAGCTGATTGCCGAAGATGTGTTTTACCATAGCTCGATACAGGTCGCGCGCACCTACTATAGCGACGAGTACCATCTGCCGCTGGTGCACAGCCGGCTGGCCAGCCGCAACCGGCTGGGCAGCGAATCTTATCGGCTGAGCCTGAGTCTTTACGCCTACCAGTACGTAGAGGCCATGGAGCGCACCACGCGCTCACTGTTAGAAAGTGCCCGCAAGCTGCGCCGGGAGCCGGCATCCGCATTGGTGGGTGACGACGAAAGTCCGGAAAATGACGCCGCCCTTGAGTATTCGCTACGTGAAATGGTGGATCTGAGCGACGGTATTCTGAAGCGGCTGCGGCGCCATCAGCCAAGCGATGAGCGGCTGTATAAATATTTTGCCAACATTGATAACTACCTGTCGTGGTTTACCGAGCAGCAGCTTCTGGCGCTGGTGGCGCACATGCCAAGGGGCAGCGTACTGACACCGCTCAAACGCCGGCTGGTCGAGGTTTGTGAGCGCGAAAGCGACTACCGCCGCGACAAGCAGTATAACGCCCCGCGGGTGATGAAAGACCCCACGCGGATGTCAAACAAGATGCGTCTTTTGCGCCGGTTGATCGAACACCCGATTACGCTCAAGCAACGCTCCCAGGAACTGGGTGGCGGTGAGCAGAAGGCCGTCAAGGCGTTGGCCACGGCGGTGGTCATGGCGTTTGTGTCGTTTGGCGTGCTGCGCGTGCGTGACCAGCTGGGCGACATTACCGCGCTGTTCATGCTGGCGATGGCGGTGATTTACGCCATGCGCGAGGTGTTTAAAGACGATTTACGCAACACGCTGTGGCACTGGCTGCGCAAGGGGCGGCCCAAATGGCGTCGTCAGTACCGCGATGCCACGCACAACGTGGCGGTCGGGCAACAACTTGAGTGGTTTGATTACAAACACTACGCGGCGCTGGATGAGTCGGTACGCCAGATGCGCAAGCGCAAGGTGGCGCAACGTGAAGAGGTGGTGCTGCACTATCGTTCCAGTTCGCGGATGTCGCCCACGCGCTTTTTGAGCGGGTATCAGCATACCCGCGAAACGCTGACGCTGGATATTTCCATGCTGACCCGGCTGATGAGCCGCAGCACCCACCACATTTACCGGCTGAAAGACGGCCAGTCCGTGCGCGAAAGCGTCGAGCGCCGCCATCTGTTCAATCTCGTGGTGCGCGATACCGAAAACCAGGCCGGCGAGCACCTGGCGCGCTGGAAGGTAGTTGTCAGCCGCTCGGGCATCGTCGCCGTGGAGAAAGTCGACGACAGCGACGATGCCTGAATACGTGCGCGTTTAGCCTTTCAGCGAATCGAGCGCACGCTCAAGGTTATCCACGCTGCGCTGGGGGTAGTGCAGCTTGTCGAGGCCGAAAAGGCCGATGCGGAAAGTCTGAAAATTATCGCCTTCATCACACTTGAGCGCCACGCCGCCAGCCACCTGGACGCCGGCCTCCGCGAGTTTGGCGGGAAGCTTAGGGTCGTCGGTGTAGCACACCACTACGCCCGGCGCTTCAAAGCCGTCGGCGGCCACGCTGATAAAGCCGTGGCGTTTGAGCATGTCGCGCACGGCCTGGCCGACCACGATTTGCTCGCTTTTAACCTGCTCAAAGCCGTAGTCGCGGGTTTCACGCATGATGTCGCGCAGGGTTTGCAGCGCATCGGTGGGCAGGGTGGCGTAGTAGGCATGCCCGCCGTTTTCGTAGGCCTGCATCACGCCGTGCCATTTTCCCAGGTCGCAGGCGAAGCTGTTGCTCTGGGTGTCTTCAAGGCGCTTGGCCGCACGCTCGGAGAGCATCACCATGGCGCAGCAGGGCGAGCCGCTCCAGCCTTTTTGCGGCGCGGTCACGATAACGTCGACGCCCACGTCCTGCATGTCGACCCACAGCGTGCCGGCGGCGATGGCATCGAGCACCAGAATACCGCCGGCGTCGTGGGTGGCCTGGGCAATGGTGCGCAGATAATCATCGGGCAGCAGCATGCCGGCGGCAGTTTCTACCTGGGGGGCAAATACCACGGCGGGTTTTTCGGCGCGAATGCGCTCGGCGGCGTCTTCGGCCGGGACCGGGATGAACGGCGATTGGGCATCGTCAGAGTTCAGACGGCGCGCCTTGAGCACGGTGTGCTGCTCGGTTAGCCGGCCTTGCTCGATGATTTGCGTCCAACGGTAGCTGAACCAGCCGTTGCGAATCACCATTACATGCTGGTCGGTGGCGAACTGGCGTGCCACGGCTTCCATGCCGAAGGTGCCGCTACCCGGAATAATCGCCGTCGAGTGGGCGTTATAGACGTCCTTGAGCGTGGCGGAAATGTCACGCATCACGCCCTGAAAGCGCTCGGACATATGGTTGAGCGCGCGGTCGGTATAGACTACGGAATACTCGAGTAGCCCTTCAGGATCGATGTTGGGCAGCAGGCCAGCCATGGTGTTCTCCTAATGAGTGACGCGCCGGCGCGCCGAGCGGCGGCCACGTCAAGGTTATGCTTGAGGGTTGTGCGTGAATGTTGTGCCCGGGCGTTAAGGGCAATACGGACAAGACATCCAGAATACGAGTAATGACGCCCCAAGAAAAGCGCCGCTGCGGGGCTGCGTCAAGCAGGGGGCAGATTTTCCGGGCCAAAAGCGTCGGGTAACAGCGTTTCCAGGCAGTAGGTTTTCAGCACCTCGCCTTGCCGGCTGAGCACGTGAATAAGGGTATCCGGCGTGGAAAATTCGCGAATCCGCTGGCGGCAGTCGCCGCAGGGCGTGCACAAATGCTCGCCCGGCCCCATCACGTAAACCGCGGCCAGATGGCGCTGGCCGGCGGTGACCATGGCGGCAATCGCCGAGGCTTCGGCGCACAGCCCCTTATAGTGCGCGACCTCCACGTTGGCGCCGGCAAAGCGCGCGCCATCTTCGCTTTCGGCCACCGCGGCGACCGGGTGGCGGGAGTAGGGTGCGTAGGCATTCTCGCTGGCCTTGGCCAGCTGGGCGATGAGCGGGGCATCAAGCGTTGCCATGGGCGTTCTCCCCGCGAGCGTTTGCTCCACCCGCCTTGTCGGCGTCGTCGCGCAGCACGGTGTCAAGGGCGATGGTCATCATCTCGTGGAAGGTGGTCTGGCGCGCTTCGCTGGAGAGCGATTCGCCCTTGAGAATGTGGTCGGATACCGTGCAGATGGTCAGCGCGCGGGCGTTGAACTCGGCGGCCACGCCGTACAGGCCAGCGGCTTCCATCTCCACGCCCAGAATACCGTAGCGCTTGAGCCGCTCGGCCATGTCGGTCTGCGGGTTGTAGAACAGATCGGCCGAAAACAGGTTGCCCACCTTGACCGGCACGTTCTGTTCGCCCGCGGCCGCAACGGCGTGGCGCGTCAGGTCGAAGTCGGCGATGGCGGCAAAGTCGTGGTCGTTGAAGCGCATGCGGTTGACCTTGGAGTCGGTGCACGCACCCATGCCGATGACCACGTCGCGCAGCTTGACGTCGTCGCGCACCGCACCGCAGGAGCCCACGCGAATTATTGTGTTGACGCCGTAATCGGTGATCAACTCCTTGGCATAGATCGACACCGACGGAATCCCCATGCCGTGCCCCATGACCGATATTTTTCGCCCCTGATACAGGCCGGTATAGCCGAGCATGTTGCGCACGGTGTTCACTTCGCGGACGTCGTCCAGATAAGTCTCGGCGATGTAGCGGGCGCGCAGCGGATCGCCGGGCATCAGCACGGTATCGGCGAAATCGCCCGGGGCGGCGTTAATGTGCGGCGTGGCCATAAAGTTTCCTCATACAAACGACGAATAAAGGCGCCTGACTGGCGGTGGGTTCGGCGCTATGCGCGGGGCAGAAAGCTTTCGCCGTCGTCGAAGGCGGCAAGCTCGAAGAAGCCGGCAAGGGACTGGCCGATGTCGGCAAAGGTAGCGCGCTCGCCCAGGTTGCAAGGCGCTATGCCCGCGCCACGCACGAGTACGGGTACGTATTCGCGGGTGTGTTCGGTGCCGTGCCAGCTGGGGTCGCAGCCGTGGTCGGCGGTGAGCAGCAGCAGGTCATCGTCGCCCAGGGCGGCGGCAAGCTCGGGCAAGCGCGCGTCAAAGTGCTCAAGCGCGGCGGCGTAGCCGGCAATGTCCCGACGGTGACCGTAGACCGAGTCAAAGTCGACGAAATTGGTCATGATCAGCGTTGGCGTGGCCTGATGGGTAGCGGCGGTGCGCGCCACTTCTTCAAGCGTGGCGTCCATCAGCGCATCGTGACCGTTGGCCTTGCGCTTGTGGGTAATGCCGCAGTGGGCGTAGATGTCGGCAATTTTACCGATCGACACCACCTCGCCGCCGGCGTCGGCCAGCTTTTGCAGCACGGTCGGCGCGGGCGGCTCGATGCTGTAGTCGCGCCGGTTGCCGGTGCGGGCAAAGGTGTCAGGGGTGTCGCCGGCGTAGGGGCGCGCAATCACGCGGCCGATGTTGTAGGGAGCAAGCAGTTCGCGCACGGTTTCGCACAGCGCGTAAAGCCGCTCAAGGCCGAAGTGCGCCTCGTGGGCTGCGATCTGAAATACGGAATCCGCTGAGGTGTAGACGATGGGTTTGCCGCTGGCGACGTGCTCGTCGCCCAGCCGCGCAATGATCTCGGTGCCGGAGGCGTGGCAGTTGCCGAGCACGCCGGGCAGCCCGGCGTCGCGGATGATCGCCTCCAGCAGCGCCGGAGGGAAACTTTCCGTCTTGTGGGTAAAGTAGCCCCAGTCAAAACGCACCGGCACGCCGGCGATTTCCCAGTGGCCGGACGGCGTATCCTTGCCCGACGAAATTTCCCGGGCGTGAGCATGGGCGCCGTTGAGTGCCTCGGGCAGGGTTACGCCGGCGGCTACGCTACCGGTGCTGTTGCGGTGGGCGTGAAAAAGCCCCAGCTGTGCCATGTTGGGCAGCGCCAGCGGCCCCGAGCGCTCGGCCGTGTCAGCGTGGCCTGCCGCGCAGGCCTCGGCGATGTGGCCCAGGGTGTCGGCGCCGGTATCGCCGAAGGCGTCGGCATCCGGCGCGCTGCCGATACCGAACGAGTCGAGTACCAGTACGATGGCGCGGGTCATAAGGCGTCTCCCCGGAAAGTTTCCTGAATCAGCGTGTCGGTGTGAGCGGCGTCATCGCCCAGCGTGACCGCGGCGCGCAGCTGCCCGGCTGCCCGCTCGGCTGCGGCGTTATCCCGGGCGTGAACAAAGGCCAGCGGCAGGCTTTTATCGATCGAATCGCCCACGGCGGCAATCTGGCTGAAGCCGACGCGGTGGTCAACGGCGGCGTCGTTGCGCAGCCGGCCACCGCCTAGCTCGACCGTGCTCATGCCCACGGCGCGAGTGTCGATGCGTGCCACGGTTCCCGCGCGCTCGGCATACACGGGGACGATCGCCGGGGCTTTTTCCAGATAGTCATCCGGGCGCTCGATAAAGTCTGACGGCCCGCCAAGGGCGTGCACCATGCGCGCAAACACCTCGGCCGCCGCGCCGGAAGTCAGCGCCCGGTCGAGCTTTTTAAGCGCCGCTGTGCGGTCGTCGGCGAGCCCGCCGGCGATGAGCATTTCTACCGCCAGCTCGCGGGTTACGCCCATCACGCGACTATCCTGACGCTCGCCGCGCAGTAGCGAAAGCGTCTCGGTGATTTCCACGGCGTTGCCCGCGCAGGGCGCCAGCGGCTGGCTCATGTCGGTCAACAATGCCGTGGTCGGCGTGCCGGCCTGGGTGGCAACGCGGGCGATGCTTTTGGCCAGCTCGCGGGAGGCCTCGGGCGTGGGCATGAAAGCGCCGCTGCCAACCTTGACGTCCATCACCAGCGCATCGAGGCCCGAGGCGAGCTTTTTGCCCAGAATCGAGGCGGTGATCAGCGGGATGGATTCCACCGTGGCGGTGACGTCGCGCACGCCGTAGATGCGCTTGTCGGCCGGGGCGAGCTGGCCGGTCTGGCCGATGATCGCCACGCCTTCCTGTTTGACGATCTGGCGAAAGCGCTCGGGCGCGGGGTAGGGATCATAGCCGGGGATGGATTCAAGCTTGTCCAGCGTGCCGCCAGTATGGCCCAGCCCGCGCCCCGAGATCATCGGTACAAAGGCGCCGCAGGCCGCGACCCAGGGGCCCAGCACCAGTGAGACCAGATCGCCCACGCCGCCGGTGGAGTGTTTATCGACCACGGGGCCTGGCAGGTGAAGGTCGTCCCAGCGCATGACGTGGCCGGAATCTCGCGTGGCGCTGGTCAGCGCGACCACCTCAGCAGGGCTCATGCCGTTCAGGTAGGTGGCCATGGTGAACGCGCCGATCTGGGCGTCGCTGATGCGCTCATCGGCGATACCCTGAATAAAGGCGGCCAGCTCGTGGGCCGGCAGCGCCTGGCCATCGCGTTTTAACCGAATCAGCTCCTGAGGTAGCAGCGAAGCGGACTCGGGTGCGGCGGCAGGTGCGCCCATCAGTCGTCACCTTGCGTGGCGCCGGGATTGCCGGTCAGCGTGGCGACAAGGTCAGCGAGCAGACCTGAGGCGCCAAAGCGGAAGTGTTTGGGCGTAATCCACGCGGGGCCCATGATGTCGGCGGCAAGGGCAAGGTACTCAGCGGCGTCTGCGGTGGTGCGCACGCCGCCGGCCGCCTTGAAGCCCACGTCCTGGCCGCTGTCTTTGATTGCGTTGAGCATGATCTCGGCGGCTTCAAGAGTGGCGCTGACCTCGACCTTGCCGGTCGAGGTCTTGATGAAATCGGCACCACCTTCGATGGCGATTTCGCTGGCGCGCTTGATCAGCGCCGGGTCTTTGAGCTCGCCGGTTTCGAGGATGATTTTCAACAGGGCCTGGCCGCCGCAGGCTGCCTGACACATTTCGACAAATTCCAGGCAGGTGTCTTCGTCGCCGTCGATCAGCGTGCGGTAGGGCAGCACCACGTCAACTTCATCAGCGCCGGAGGCCACGGCTTCGCGGGTTTCACGCGCGGCAGCCATCACATCGGCACCGCCGTCGGGGAAGTTGGTTACCGAGGCAATCTTGACCTGGCCGCTGAGCGTGTGGGCGGTGAGCGCCCGCCGCGCGGCGACGATGAACTGGGGATAAACGCACACCGCAGCGGGATGGCCGAAGGGGGTTTTCGCCTGCTGGCACAGCGACTCGATATCGGCGTCGGTATCCGTGGCGTTGAGGCTGGTCAAGTCCATCAGCGGTAGCGCCTGGCGAGCGGCTTGGGTCAGGTTGATTGAAGCAGGCATAAAACTCTCACAGGTTAATCAAAACAGGATAAAGCGGCGCGCTTAGGCGCCGACGGTGCGCAAGGCAATGAAGAAGCCGGCAATGGTGGCCGACATCAGATTGGATAGTGTACCGGCCAGCACCGCTTTGACGCCAAAGCGGGCGATTTCCGCGCGGCGCGTCGGCGCAATGCTGCCCAGTCCGCCGAGCAGAATGGCGATCGAGGACAGGTTGGCAAAGCCGCATAGGGCAAACGACAGAATAGCCGCGGTATGCGAGCTCATCACCTCGCCGGTGGCAGCGACAAGCTGCTCGCCCTCAAGGTAGGGCGCCAGGTTGATGTAGGCGACAAACTCGTTGACCACCAGCTTCTGGCCGATAAAGGAGCCGGCCAGGGTGGCTTCTTGCCACGGCACGCCAAGCAGAAAGGCCAGTGGCGCAAACAGCCAGCCAAGAATCAGCTCAAGGCTTAATCCGGGCATACTAAACCAGCCGCCGATACCGCCGAGCATGCCGTTGATCAGCGCAATCAGGCCGATAAACGCCAGCAGCATGGCGCCGACGTTGGCCGCCAGCTGAAGGCCTGACGTGGCGCCGGTGGCGGCGGCATCGAGCACGTTGCTGGGGCGGTCTTGCAGGGCATCTTGCTCTTCTTCCATCCGCGACACGCTGTCTTGGGGATCCTCGGTTTCGGGCATCAGCAGTTTGGCAAACAGCAGCCCGCCGGGGGCAGCCATGAAGGAAGCCGCCACCAGATATTCCATGGGAATACCCAGCGCGGCGTAGCCGGCCAGCACCGAGCCTGCCACCGAGGCCAGCCCGCCGCACATCACCGCAAACAGCTGCGACTGGGTCATCCGGGCGATAAACGGGCGTACTACCAGCGGCGCTTCGGTCTGGCCGACAAAGATATTGGCGGTGGCCGCCAGCGATTCGGTGCGCGAGGTGCCCAGCGCTTTTTGCAGCGCGCCGCCCAATAGGCGAATGACCCATTGCATGAGCCCCAGGTAATAGAGCACCGCAATCAGCGACGAGAAGAAGATAATGACCGGCAGCACGCGCACGGCAAACACGAAGCCCACGTTATCGACGTCGGCCAGGCCGCCAAACAGGAAATCGATGCCGTCGTTAGCGTAAAGCACGACCTGACCCACGGCGGCGGCAATCGCTGTGAGCACGTCCTGGCCGAAAGGCACATACAGCACGAACGCGCCGATACTGGCCTGAATGGCGAAAGCGCCGGCCACGGTGCGCAGGCGGATGGCGCGGCGGTTGTAGGAAAACAGCAGGGCAATAGCAATCAGGGTGGCCATGCCGACCAGGCTCATTATCAACGTCATAAGCGTCTCGTGCCCCTGTGGCATAGATCTGTGGCATAGATTAGCTTGAAGAGAGTCTATTCGGCGCGATCAAGGCCCATCTGCCAGAAGTCGATTTCCAGGCGCGTGGCGTCGTTAAAGATTTTCTTGAGCTCGGCAAAGCGCGCGGGCGAGACCTCGGCCAGACGCGCGTTGAGCCACGCGACTTCGGCCTGCATGGCTTGCTGGAATTCATCACCTTCATACATCGCGATCCAGGCGTCAAAGGGGTTTTCTGCGCCGCGCCGGGTAAAACTCTGGGCGTTCAGCCAGTTGGCGATCTCGCCGTAGCCGACCAGGCAGGGCGACAGCGCCACGTGGAGATCGAGCAGGTCGCCGCGGCTGCCGGTGTCGAGCACGTAGCGGGTGTAGGCCAACGTAGCCCGGGCTTCGGGCAGCGCGGCCAGATCGTCCTCGCTGATGCCCCATTGGCGGCAGTAGTCGATATGCA